>Ga0209382_10003950_pt1 | contig 20213 bp, 17 predicted proteins | sample SoiMetdeltSBSDD5_FD_187599 | JGI IMG/M metagenome (GOLD analysis project Ga0209382, IMG submission 187599) | Bulk soil microbial communities from a Populus tree surrounding site in Tennessee, USA - Soil MetaG P. deltoides SBSDD5 (SPAdes) (version 2) | ecosystem: Environmental > Terrestrial >... | reverse complement strand
GACCGCCGGAGCCGCTTCGAGCTGGCCGGTGGCCGGCCGCATCGACTCGACGAAGCCCGGTGGGCGCCAGGCGCCGTCGCCGCGTACCTGGAGCTGCACGTCGAACAAGGACCGGTGCTGGAGTCCGTCGGTGCGGCCGTCGGTGTCGTCGACGGCATCACCGGTCGCCTGAACCTCGACATCGTCGTCGAGGGCCAGGCGGGCCATGCCGGCACCCTGCCGATGCGCTCGCGCCGCGATGCCCTCGTCGCCGGGGCCGAGATGGTGCTCGCCGTGCGCTCGCTCGGTCACGAGGTCGTCGGCTCCGCGACGGTTGGCGATCTCGACGTCAGGGATGCCTCCCGCAACGTCGTGCCCGGCTCCGTCCGCCTCGTGGCCGAGCTCCGCGACCTGTCGGTCACCGGTCTGCGGAACGGCGCGGCCGCACTGCAGCACCAGGCCGATCGGATCGCCACGACCCACGGTGTGGGCATCGAGGTGCACCAGGTGGGGATCAGTCCGCCCGCGCGGTGTCACCTCCTGGTGCGGGAAGCCGTCGCCGAAGCGGCCGAACGGCTGCACCTGCCCAGCGTGTCGCTGCACAGTGCCGCCGGCCACGACGCGCAGGTGGTCGCCCGCCTGGCCCCGAGCGGCATGATCTTCGTCCCGAGTGCCGGTGGCGTCAGCCATGCGCCGGAGGAGTACACGGATCCCGACGCCCTCGTGGCCGGAGCCGAGACGCTCCTCCACGCGGTGTCCGCGTGCGATCGGCGACTGGTGGGCTGACCACCTCAGACCGCTCGGGCGGCCATGGGCGCCAGCGGCCGCAGACCGAGGTCGCTCGCGAGCCACTGGGCTTCGGCTCGCAGCGCCGTGACCCACTCGCGGTCGGACGACCGGCCCCGGGCGTCGATCGCGTCGGCCAACGCGTGCTGGGCCAACGCCACCCACGGCCGCGCCCGCATCGCGGTCAGCTGGCGGAGCGCCGCCACGAGGTGCCGCTCGGCGTCAGCCCAGTCGCCGGTCAGGGCGGCCAGTCGGCCCAGGTGGAAGGTGGCCGTACCGACGAAGCTCCGGTAGCCGACCCCGCAGCTCAACGTGACATGGGGGGCGAGCACGACGCACAGGTCGGTCGCGATGACCGGATCGCCCAGCTCCGCCGCTGCGAGCCCGAGCAGCCCGACCGAGTGGAGCCACTCGTCGCCGGACGGCAGCGGCTCGTCACCGGCGACGAGGGCGCGCACGGCGAGCCGGGCTGCGCCACGGTCGCCCTGACCCAGAGCCCAGAGCGCGCGGCCGGCCGGGTCGCTGTCGGCGAGCTCGGGCGCGAGCTCGTCCACCGCCTCCTCGCCCGTCCGGCCCTGCAACCATCGTGCCAACCACATCTGCCTGGTGGCCATGGCCCCGGGAGCCGGATGCACCCCCGCGACGGTGGTCGGCTCGTCGGCCGCGAAGGGCTTCGCCTCGGCCTCCTCGAAACGGCCTCGGGTCACCGCCAGGTTGAGTGCTCGTTCCTCGAGCAGGGTCTGGGCGACCGGGTCGCGGCTGGCCCCCTCCGCCAGGGCCATCGACCGGAGGGCCTCCTCGGCCGCCGCCTCGTCACCCGCGATGGCGGCGGCGGACGCCCGATGGTGATGGGCCAGGAGCTGGGTGGGGAGGTCGTCGGTGGCCGACGCGATGACCCGGAGGTCGTCCGCCAGCGCGAGACGCTCGTCGATGCGGTCGGGTCCGCCGAGATCGCCGAGCGCACGAGTGAGGACGGTCACGGCGGTCGCGACCTGGGTGGGCTCGGCGCCGGTCGCCGACCGCCCCAGCTCGACCCGTCGGGCCACGAGCTGCGCCCAGAGCACGCGGGGAAGCCGCGCGCCCCGGGCCGCACCAGGTGGGTCGTCGATCAGCACGTCGTGGATCAATGCCGAGGCTTCCTCGACCAGACCCGGTTGTCGCCGGGCCAGGTTGGCCAGGCCGAGCGCGGCCCGTGCAGCGACGTCGACACGACCGCAGCGGCGGGCGCGGAGCGCGGCACCGAGAAGGGTCGGCTCGCCTGTGGCATCCCCCTCCTGGATCTGGGCCAGGCCCAGTTCCGTGAGCACCTCGGCCTCGAGGGCCATGTCGCCCTGGGTGACGTGACCCAGGGCCTCGCGGCACCAGCGCTGGGCTTCGGCGGGCGCACCCCGCGCCTCGGCCTGGGCCGCGGCCGCCAGGGCCCAGCGCACAGCGCGGACATCGCCGCCGCTCTCGGCGCCCGCGCAACGGTGGTAGGCCAACGTCGGCACCTGGCTCACCTCGGCTGGTCGACCCGCGTGGTCCTCGATCGCGTCGGCGACCCGCTCGTGGAGGTAGCGCCGTCGCGCCCGGCTGAGCCGGGCGTAGAGGGTCCGCCGAACGATGTCGTGGGCGAACCGGTAGCGGTCGCTCGCATCGTCCGAGCCGACTTCGACCACGATGTGGGAGGCCAGGGCCAGGTCGAGCGCCTCCAGAGTCGCCGTCCGGTCGAGGCCGGCGGCGGCCCCCGCGATCGCCAGGTCGAAGTGCCCACCGGTGACGGCCGCGGCCTGCAGCAGGTCGCGGGCCGCGGGTGCCAGCGTCGTCAGTCGGGTCTCCACCAGGTCATCGAGCGCGGACGGGACCTGGGCCGCCGGGCCCGCCGGGCCCGGTCCCGACCCGGTGGACCCTCCATCCGTCGCTGCCCGGAGCAGCTCGAGGAGCATGAACGGGTTGCCCGACGTGTCCGCGACGAGCTTGGCCGTCCCTGCCAGGAGCTGGTCTGCGTCAGGGGCGATCCGCCGCACCAGGTCCTTGCAGGCTGCGTGGTCGATGCCGCCGAGGCGGACGCGTCGCAGGTGGATCCCGGGATCGAGCGCGCCGATGATGGCGTCGAGCCGGTGCCTCGTCGCCCCGTCGTCGCGGGCGATCGCGATCACCAGGAGGCGGATGCCGCCGATGTGACGGAGCAGGTGTTGGACCAACAACGAGGTGTCCCCGTCGGCCCACTGGAGGTCGTCCAGCACGACCAGCAGGGGACGATCGGTGGCGACACGACGGATGACCCTCGTCACGGCATCGAACAGCATCGACCGATCGACGGGCCGGCGCGGCTCCCCGGCCCCATGGGCTCCGGCGAAGGAGGGGAACACGGCGGCCAGCTCGGTCCGGGCGGGTCCGCTCAGCCGTGGCAGCTCGTCGTCCGGCGTCGCCGCCACCAGCGCGTCGAGCAGCTCGATCACAGCCTGATAAGGGATGATCGCTTCCTGGTCGCAGCGGCCGAACAGCACGAGAGCGCCATCGGAGGTCACGCGCTGGGCGAACTCCATCGCGAAGCGGGTCTTGCCGATGCCCGCCTCCCCCGATACCAGCATCAGCTGGGGGACCGCGGCGAGGGCCCGCGACCAGGCGTCGAAGGCCACGGCGAGCTCGTCCCGTCGACCGACGAACGGGGCGGGGGCCTGCCACGCGGGAGCCGGTCGCTCGTCCTCCGGCCGGGCCGGCGTCGGGGGCGGTCCCAGCAAGCGGAGGTACGCAGCCTCGGTCTCGGCGTCGGGTTCGACGCCGAGCTCGTCGGCGAGCATGTGGCGGAGCCGTTGGTAGGCGTGGAGGGCTTCGGCTCGGTTGCCGGCGGTCGCGTGTGCCGCCATCAGGCAGCGGTGGGCGCTCTCCCGCAGAGGGGCGTGGTCGACCGCCTCCAGTGCGGCCGAGACGGCGACCGACCCCCGGCCGAGCCCGCCGGCGGCCTGCCCGACGATCTCCAGCCCGACGACCAGGAGCTCGGTGAGGCGGGCGCGTCGTCTGGTGACCCAGCCGCCGTCGTGGTCGGGCAGGAACGGCGCCCGCAAGCGGTCGGTCCCGTCCGTCGCGAGCACGAGCGCCTGGTCGAACCGGTGCTCGGTCAGCGCTTGCTGCGCGGCGACGATCTGGCTCTCGGCCTCCTCGATGTCCACCACGGTGTCGTCGGGGATGCGGAGTCGGTACGCCCCTCCTCGGGCGACGATCGGGTCCTCCCCGTCGCCGTCGCCGCCCAGGGCACTCGTCATGAGAGCCCGGACCCTGCTCACCACGGTGCGCAGGGCTGATGCCCAGGTCGGTGGGAGGCCGTCGGGCCACATGGCGTCGGCCAGGGTGTCCCGGGTGACGCCGTGCTCGCGCTCGAGCGTGAGCACGGCGACGGCCACGCGCACCTGGGCGCTACCCAGGTAGCCGCGGAGCTCGGCGTCCGATCCGGCCCGACTCGTCAGGACCGTCACATCGCCGAGGAGCCGGATCTCCAGCCGTGGACGGGCGGGCTCGTCAGGCATCGCGCGCGCCCTCATCCGGGAACTTGGGGAGGCCACCGAGGTCGAAGCGGTCGGCGAGATCGGCCACTTCCCCTAGCAGGGCCGAGGCGCGGTCGTGATCACCGGGTGCCGCGCGCGTCGCTCGCGCCCGGGCGAGCCAGCAGGCCGACAGCGCGACGAACGGTGGGGTGCCGAGCGATCGGTGACTCGTGAGGGCGGACTCCAGGCGGTCCACGGCTTCGTCCGGGTGGTCGAGGGTGAGGGCCAGGGTGCCCAGGTGATGGTCGACCGCTCCGACGAACAGGGCGTAGCCCGTGATCCCGAGACGCCCGGCGTAGGGGAGCAGCGCCTGGTGGACGGCGGCCGCCCAGGCGGCATGGCCACACGACGACGAGCCGACGGCGAGCGAGACCATCGACGACCACCACAGGAAGTCACGCTCGATCCGCTCGATCGTCGTGCCCGGGTCGCGCTCGTCCAGGGAGGCCCGGGCGCGGTGCAGATTCCCTGTACCGGCGTCCAGCCACACCGACAGGGCCCAGAACCCCGTCCAGGTCGGCAGAGCCGCACGGAGCTGGTCGAGGATCGGGCGGGTCAGCTCCAGCCTCCCGTGGAGCCACCGTGGCACGAAGGCGTAGGCGAACGAGATGAACGGCGCCTGGGTGTGCCCGGCTTCGGTCAGTTGGCGGACCAGCTCGTCGACCATGGCCTCCGCCGCCACACCGTCACCCTCCAGTCCGGTCCAGAGGATCTCCCACATGGTGGCCAGTCGCAGGTGGTCCACATGTCGGATCTCTTGGGCGAGCCGTGCGTGCACGGCGGCGAGCGCACGGGCCTCGTCGTGTCGGCCGGCGGCGAGCAGCGCGGGTACCTGCAGCCGGATGCCCTGGAGGCGGATGTCGGGGTTGTCGATCTCCTGGCCGATGCGCTCGATCTCGTCGCCCGCCGACCGACGGTCGTCGATGCTGTCCGGCCCCTCGAGCGCGAAGCACCGGGCGGCAAGCGTGGTGGCGAGCAGCGAGGGGTCGTCGACCTTGCGAGCCGCGGCCTCGGCCTGGTCCGACAGCTCCAGGCGCACGCGGTAGGGCGCATCGAAGTGTTGGAGGTGCGCCAACCGTCCGAGCACCAGGGCCCGCCGGTGGTCGTCGTCCCGGGCCAGGCGATCGAGGGCCTCGGTGAGCAGGTCGCGAGCGGTGGGGTTCGGTAGGGGCGCTGCCGGGAGGCGACCGCCGCAGCCCAGCACGGCCTGAGTGAACAGATCGTTCCGCTCGAGCTCGCGCGCCAGAGCGGCGGCCTCCAGGTACCGCTGGTCGCGGGCCGTGAACTGGCCCGCCAGATCCTGGGCCTGCGCGAGCTCGAGACGGAGAGCACAGGCCTGCGTGTCGTCCACACGATCGCCGCTGAGCCGTCCGACCTCGTCGTCGACGGCGACCGCACGTTCCAGGAGCTGGACGGCCTCGTCGAACCCCGTTGCCAGGCGCGCGGCCTCGGCAGCGCGCCGGGCCCAGAAGATGGCGGCGTCCGCTGTCTCCCGGTCGGCCCCGCGGAGGTGGTGATGGGCGATCTCGGCGGGTGCGACCGGTCGGCCCTGGGCGGCGCGAGCTGCGAGCGCCCCGGCGACCCGGCGGTGGAGCCGGCGGGCGTGGTCCGCCTGGATGTCCTGGTCGAGCGTGCGCCGGACGACCTCGTGCGTGAAGTGGTACTGGCCGTCGTCGGCGGGGTCGGGCCGGAGGAGCTCCTGCTCCAGGGCGGGTTCGAGGATCCCGCGCAGATGGACGTGCGGTTGGTCGGTGGCGCTCGCGATGAGATCGACGTCGACGACCGGTCCGATGGCTGCGGCGGCCGCGAGGAGCTGGCGGGTGGAGCCCGGGAGCTGGGTGAGGCGCCAGTGGACGACATCTCGCAGCTGATCGGGGAGCCGATCGCGGACGGCCTGGAGCGGGGCGTCGGTCGCGGCGGTCGGCGGGACGCTGCGCAGGATGTAGTGGACGAACAGCGGGTTGCCAGCCGTCTCCGTCGTGAGCCAGCCGATCGCTTCGTCATCGGCCTGGAGCCGGGCATCGAGCACCTGCCCGGCCAGCTCGGCCACGGCGGCAGTGTCGAGCCCCTGGAGCTCGATGTGCTGGGCGGTGTCGGCCCCCGCGATCGGAGGGTCGCGGCGGGTGCAGAGCAGCATCCACGGCGCGGGGCCGGTGGTCTGCTGGAGGTGGTCGACCAGCAGGACCGACGACCGCTCCGCCCACTGGAGGTCGTCGAGGACCACGAGGACCGGCCGACGCGCGGCGAGAACGTCGAGCCAGTCCTGGACGGCGTCGTAGAGGCTCAGACGTTCGCCCTCGGGGTCGCTGCTGCTACGGGGTGGGTGCCGGTCACCGAGGCGGGCCGCGACGTCGGGCAGGAGGCGGCTGATGGCATCGCGGTGGGTTGCGAAGTGCTCGCGCAGCTGCTCGGTGGGGCAGGCGGCGGCATAGCTGCCGAGGGCTTCCCGGATCGCCTGGTACGGCGAGATCTGCTCGCGATCCCAACGGCCGTAGAGCACCAGGGCGCCATGCGCGTGGGTTTGCAGCGCGAACTCCGCGGCAAGGGCCGTCTTGCCGATGCCACTCTCCCCGGTCAGCACCACCTGGCGGCGGACACCGCGCAAGGTGTCGTGCCAGGCCGTGTCCAGGGCAGCCGCGGGCTCCTCCCGGCCCAGTATGGGCCCGGCCGCCGCACGACGGGCCCAGGCCAGGTTGGAGGCCGCCTGGTCAGGATGGGAGCGCTCGCCCGGCCCGTCGGCGTCGGTAGCGGTGCCCGCATCGGCGAGCCGGAGTTGGTACACGCGCTCGGAGCGCATCGTCCCGGCGCTCCGGCTGCTCGGGTCGCCGGCCTCCACGAGCTCGACCCCGGACGGGAGCAGCGGGCCCACGAGCACGGCGGTCGTGGCGTTGACCAGGATCTGGCCCGGATCCCGCCGGCGCAGGAGGCGCATCGCCCGGGCCAGCTCGACCCCTCCGTCGGGTCGATCCGGTGCGTCTGGTGCGTCTGGTGCTTCGGGCTCGTCGGGTACGTCCGGTGCGGGGTCCGTGCACAGGACCGCTCGGACCGTCGGGTCGGTCGGGGCGACCGTGTGGACGATCTGCAGCGCCGCCTGGGTGGCGTCGATGGCCAAGGGGAACGAGGCGGCGACGACGCGGCGGCCCTCGTCGCCGGCCAGCGCCGGAGGCGACGCGATGGATCCGCCGGTGTCGGCGGTAGCTGCGCCGACCAGCTGCTGGAGTGCCGCCTCGGACGACTCGGCGCACTCCGCCAGCAACAACGTGATCACCCCAGCCACCCGTGCCCCCTTGTGACCAGCCCCCGAACAGCCGGAGCAGGACGGTATGTACCCCCATAGCGACGGAAGGTGCAGCGACAATCTATGGCGCGGAGCCGCCGCCCGCACAGACCGTGCGCCTACCGCTACCCCTGCTCCCAGCCTCCAGGGTCAGCCTCGCCTCGCGCCGCCCAGCTGCCACGACGTCGTGATCGGGGTCATCTCCTCCGGGATCGTGGTCGTGGCGCACAGGGCAAGGGTGGTGGGGACGCTGACCAGGCTGATCACTGCGGGGATGGCCACGCCCGAGTCGTTGGTGGCGAAGCCGATGGCCGCCAGGGCCACGGTGCTGAGCAGCATCGGCCGCAGCGCCTCGTGGGCGTCGTAGGCCCGGCGCAGCGCTGCCGGCGGGCGCAGCACTGCGTAGACCAGGCCGATGGCGAGGCCGAGGGCCGCCAACGTGTGCGGTCCCATGAACAGCAGCTCCCAGCTGGTCAGCCACTTGCGCTCGATCGTGTGCCACGCGGTGCCGTCGACCACCGTGCCGACGAACCGTCCGAAGTGGCTGCGGGCGTCGGGCGGCCGCAGGTAGTCGAGCCAGCCGAGACCGCCGACCACCACCACTCCCGCGAGCTGGGCGACGGCGACACGGCGCCAGGTCACCCGGGCCTGGCTCACCAGCAGGGCCAGCACCGTGAAGGTGGGAACGAGGGTGAGCACGCCCCCGAAGTCGGCGCCCCACGCCGGCAGCCCGTCGACCACCAGCACCGGCACGGCGACGGCCCCGACAGCGATCAGGGCACCACGGCGGGGCCGACCCTCGGCCAGCAGGGCGGTCAGCACGATCGTGCCGGCGGCCAGCACCGAGAAGGCGATGTTGCCGAACCCCACGAAGCGGCCGGCGACGACGGGGTTGTAGCCCAGCAGGCTGTCGAGCTGCAGCGACGCACCGGTGACGGCATCAGCGAAGAACACCGTCAGCGTGACCGCGGCGACCACGCCCAGCTGGATCCGCACCCGCCGGCCGGCGGGGCCCCGGCCGGCGGCCGTGGCACCAGCGAAGTCCAGGGCAGCAACCGGTACGGCGCGGGTGCCGGACGTGGGACGGGTCACCGCGTGGCTCATCCCGACGGCGAGCGCCAGGATCAGCCCCGCGCCGGCGGCCGTCGCGGCCGACACCGCCAGCAGCGGCGTCGACGTGCGCCACCACGGCACCAGGTTGGCCAGGAACGTGGCGACCGGCACCGCGGCCAGGCCCACCGCCACCGTCCGGAGGACGGGGACGGCCCGGGCCAGCCCACCCCACCGGCCCGCCGGACGTGACCGGCGGGTGGACAGGGCCGCAGTGAGCGCACCGCACAGCACGGCGACGACCACGCCGAGCCCGCCGAAGAACGGTCCCAGCACCCGGCGCTGCTCGACGGAGCGCGTGTCGGCGTCGGCCAGCTGGCGCACGGTGGCGTCGAGCCCGGCGGCGCCGGCCGGCCGGGCGTCGGCATCGATGCCGCCGGCGAAGGGCCGGCCCGCCACCGTGTCGGGCACGTCGCGTCCCAGGGCCCGGAGGACCGTCGGGGCGACATCGGTCAGCTGGACGTACGGTGCGCGGCGGGTGCTCGCCGACGCGAGGTAGCCGCTCGTGAAGCCGGGACCAGCGGCCATCGCCACGTGCAACCGGGGGTGCCGGGCGTCAGTCTCGGCAACCCCCAGGACCATCACCACCGTGCCGGCGCTGGCGCTGGCGTCGACTCGTCCGACGAGGTCGTCGAGCCGTCGGAGCGCCTCGGCCCGGGCGCCGTCAGCCGACGTGACACCCGGCGCCTCGGGCAGCTCGCCTGCGTCGATCAGAGTGGCGGGGCAGGCGCCGAGCAGCGCACGCAGACCCGCAGCGTCGGACGGGGGTGGCAGGGTCGGCGCGTAGTGGGCGACGACCCCGTCGGGGCCGGCTGCCGCCAGCGCAGCGCCGTCGCCGACCGCGGTCGTACAGGGCAGGTGCCTGGTGAGCCAACCGGGGCGGGCGCCGAAGCGCAGCTCGCGGTTGAGCCGGTCGATGCCGGCCAGCGCGGGGATGCGGGCCTGGCCGGCCTGCCGGTGGACCAGCGGCAGCCGCCGCGCCCCGCAGCCGGCGGCCGGCACGATGCGGCCGGGGTCGTAGCTGGCGGCGTAGGTGCCCGAGCCCAGCGTGAGCCAGCCGTCGCTCGGGCAGGTCACCGACGGCGCTGACCGCACTGACAGCACTCCGACCGATCCGCGGAGGGCGAGAGCACGGAGGTGCGGTGCCTGCGCCGCGGCCAGGTCGTCCCAGCGGAGGCCGGCGGCACCGATGATCACCACCCGCTCGGCCACGGGTGGCTCGTCCGCCGGCCCGGCGGGTGGCGCCGGAGCGATCCCGGCGATCCCGGCGAGCGCGGTCAGGGTGATGGCCGCCAGCCCGCGCACCGTCGCACCCTAAGCCGCCGCCGCGGCTATCAGACCGCGCCCCACTGCCCTCCGGCAGCTCGCCCCGCGCCGATCGCATGGCCTTCCCCACCGCCCGTCCGACCCTGCGGGGGCGATGCGCGAATTCTGGGTCGTCGCTCGTGGGTGGGGTACTGAAGTCCAATGAAGCTGTCCATCAGTCTCACCAACTACTCCTGGGCCGGTGGTCCGAAGGCGCTGTCCCAGCACGTGACCGACCTGGCCCGCCGGGTCGACGATGCCGGGGTCGACGTCCTGTGGGTCGCCGATCACCTGCTCCAGATGGATCCCAACGCGGCGATCGACGAGCCGATGCTCGAGGCCTACGCGACTCTGGCGTTCGCGGCCGCCACGACCCGCCGGGTGCAGCTGGGCACCATGGTGACCTGGGCGACGATCCGCCCGCCCGCACTGCTGGTCAAGACCGTCACGACCCTCGACGTCCTCTCCGACGGACGGGCCTGGCTCGGTCTCGGCGTCGGCTACCGCTCCGACGAAGCCGCTATGACAGGCCTGCCTTTCCATCCGACACCCGAGCGGTTCAGTCGCCTGGAGGAGCTGCTCCAGCTGGCCGCACACCAGTGGGATGGCAACCGGACGCCCTTCCACGGGCCGCACCACGACCTCGAACAGCCGATCAGCGAGCCACAGCCGATCTCCCGGCCCCGTGTACTGATCGGCGGCATGGGCGAGCAGCGCACCCTGCCCCTCGTCGCCCGCTACGCCGACGCCTGCAACCTGTTCGACGTCCCTGACGGCGGCACCACCTTGCGGCACAAGCTCGACGTCCTCGCCCGGGCGTGCCACGACATCGGCCGTGACCCCGACGACGTCGAGGTCACTCTCAGCACCCGCCTTGCCGACGGCGAGACCGCGCCCCTCCTGGCCGATCGGGCCGCGGGATTGGCCGAGCTCGGCGTCGACCACCTCGTGCTGGTCACCACCGGCCCCTGGCAGGCCGGCGGTGAGCTCGACGTCGTCCTCGACGCCGTCGAACCCCTTCACGCCATCCGTCGATTATGACAACATGTGGTCATGACCACTCGAACCGCGCATCTCGCCATCTACGACGGGCTCGCCGATATGGAAGTCGGCCACCTGCTTGCCGAGCTGCACACCGGCCGCTTCACCGGCGTGCCGTTCGACGTGATCACCGTCGCCGAGGAGCCCGCGCCCATCACCACTATGGGGGGCCTCCGCCTGAGCCCGGACATCCGGCTGGCCGAGTTGGACCCGGCCGACAGCGATCTTCTGGTCCTGCCGGGCTCCCCGATGTGGGACGCCGGTGGCGGCGCCGAGTTTGCCGCTGCCGCGGGGCGCTTCCTCGACGCCGGTGTGCCCGTCGCCGCGATGTGCGGCGCTACCGCGGGGCTCGCCCGCGCCGGCCTGCTGGATGACCGCGCCCACACGAGCGCCGCGGCCGACTACCTCGCAGCGACGGACTACGCGGGCGGGGACCGCTACGTCGACCAGCGCGCGGTCGTCGACGGCGACCTGGTGACAGCCGGCCCCCAATCACCGGTCCAATTCGCTCGGGCAACGCTGCAAAGTCTCGGGCTGGCCTCCAGCGAGACGCTCGACGCCTACGAAGGCGTCTTCCACCGGGGCGATCCCGACGCATACCCGACACTCATGCTGAGCCAAGGTGGGTGAGACGGGACATCGCCCCGCCGCCTCCACCGTCCCGCCCCGCCGGGAGTGGCCGCAGCCGCCGCCGCGAACCAACGCCGGCGACGCGCTGACCGAGGTCATCGTCGCCACCTTCCGACTCGACGGCCGGCTCATGGACGTCGCCCGACGCCTGGCCCGGGCCGGCGGCATGACCGCGACGGAGTGGCGGGTGCTCGGCGGAGTCCTCGACGAACCCCACAGCGTGGCCGAGATCGGGCGTCGCATGGGGATGACCCGTCAGGGTGTCCAGCGGGTCGCCGATCAACTCGTCGCCCGGGGCCTCGCCGAGTACCGGCCCAACCCGGCCCACCGACGCGCCAAGCTGTTGGTCTGCACCGAGGCGGGATATTGGGCCATCCGCCAGATCGCGCTCGTACAACGACCATGGGCCGATCGTGTCGGTGACCAGGTCGGCACCACGACGCTGACCACCATGCTCACCAGCATCCACCGACTCCTCGCCACCCTGGACGCATACTGAGCGACGCTGCGATGGGTTTTGGCGCCCCGGGGCCGGTCTCAGCTGCAGAACCCACGCAGCCATCGTCACGAAGGGGGACGAGACCCGTGAACATGTTGACCATCAAGGCGACCACACCTGTCTGGCGGGTAGCGGCGCTGGCGACCCTCGTCGCTGCTGTCGCGACCGAGCTGTTCGGCCTGGCAGCCCGGGCGCTCGACGTTCCGATGAAAGCCGGCAACTTCGCCGCCGACCACGCAGAGGACATCTTCGTCGGCGCCTTCGCCTTCTCGACGATCTTGTACGGAGCCATCGGCACGATCGTGGCCGTCGTGCTCGCCCGCAAGGTGCAACACCCGGCGCAGACCTGGGTGATCCTGGCCGGCCTCGGCACGCTCGTGAGCCTGATCTTCCCGCTCACGACCACCGACGACACCACCACTGCCACCCAGGTCATGCTGGTGGTCTCCCACCTCATCGCTGCGGCGGTGATAATCCCGCCGGTCGCGAAGCGGTTGTCGCTCGTTCCAGCAGCCCGGGCGAGCTCGGCGGGGACGGCAGCTGGGCCCGAGGTCGCCACGTCGTAGCGGACGAACCCGTGCGGGCGCGGCCGAGGTCCCGGCGTTCCCGCTCAGTCCCCGGCCGGCGCGCCGGCAGTCGATGCCTCCGGGACCTTGGACAGCTCGGCCGAGGCGCAGCAGTGTGCTTCGGGTATCGCAGCTGCCGTCTCCGGCGCGGGACGTGATGCGTCGCGGGTGGATACCCACGATCCGGCCAGGATGAGGACCAGTCCGAACGCTGCGCCGGCCCTGAGCGATTCGTCGAGGAACACTACCCCCAGCGCCACGGCGACCACCGGGTTGACGTAGGTGATCAGCAGGGCGCGACCGGCCCCGACGTCGGTGACGAGCATCCCGTAGAGCACCAGGCCGGCGGCGGTGCAGACCAGTCCCAACACCAGCAGCGCCACTGTGGCGTCGACCGACGGTGCATCGGCGGGCGGGTTGATGGCGGCCGCTGGTGCCAGGAGGAGCGCCGCCACCACGAGGGCCCCACCCATCGACGCCTTGGGATCGAGATCCGCCAGGTGACGCTTGAAGAGCATCGGACCGGCGGCGTAGCCCAGGGCCGCGGTGAGCAGGGCGGCCGCCCCCAACAGCTCGCCGGACCGCCCGGCGATGTCGACGCCGACCAGGGCGATCACGCCGACCAGGCCGATCACCAGCCCAGCCAGCCGCTGGCCACCGACGCGTTCGGAGGCGTCGAAGCGCAACGCCAGCAAGGCCACGAACAGCGGAGCGGCAGCGATGATGATCGCCGCCAACGACGAGTCGACGCGTTGTTCACCCGCGGCGATGAGCGGGAACGGCACGACGATCTCGACAGCGGCGAACGCGACGAGCCAGCGCAACCGGCCCCGCAGGGGCGCCAGCGCTCCTGATCGCCAGGCCAGCCCAACCAGCACAACGCCACCGAGGACCACCCTCACCCAGGCCAGGAAGGCAGGCGGGATGCCGTCGTCCACCGCGACCTTGATGAACAGGTAGGGGACTCCCCAGATCACCGACACCGCCACGAACGTCGCCCAGGCCCGAGCGCTCATCAGCCCCTCCCGGCAGATCGCGTCGCGCCCACCCTAAGCCGGCACGCCCGACGCCCGTCCCGCGGCCCCACCAGACCCGCAGTCAGCTGCGCCGCCCTGCTTCAGCGCGAGCCGAGCCATGCGCCGAGGTCGCGGTGTGTGCCGTCAGCTGGCCGGTGCGGTGTGGGGCGGCGGCTGGTGGAGCCAACCGCGGTCCGGGGCCAGCCGGTCGGCGACATCGATGAGTCGCCGGACGGCGGGTGTCGTCCGGTCGATGGGCCACACGAGGTCGATGGCCAGCGTCGGTGCGGGCGCGGCGAGCGGTAGCAGGATGAGGCCCCGAGGGAGCTGGGAACGCAGCGACCCGACGACCAGGCCGGCGCCGCGTCCACGGGCGATGTTGCCCCAGACCGTCGAACCGGCGGCCTGGTCGTCGAGCCGCGGTTCGAACCCGGCATGACGGCATGCCGCGACGACGGCGTCGTAGTAGCCCGGCGACATGGTGTGAGGCCAGAGCTCGATCGTCTCGTCCGCCAGCGCGGCCAACGGGATCTCCTGCTCGGCGGCCAGTGGGTGGTTCTCGGCCACGGCGGCGACGAACGGTTCCAGCCGAACGGGATGCTGGTCGAGCCCGGCTCGGTGACCCACGTGGGGTGCCAGGGCCAGATCGACGTCGTCCTCTTCGAGCAGCCGTTCGATGTCCTCGGCGAAGACCTCCCGGGGCCTCACCTCCAGCTGGGGATGCTCGGCCGCCAGTGCATCGATCAGCGCCGGTAGCGTCTCGTAGACGGTGGCGAGCGTGTAGGCGAGCCTCAGTGTTCCCACCTCACCGCGCGCTGCAGCCTGTGCTCGCTGCCCCACGCGGTCGGCGGCCTTGAGGGCTCGCCGCGCCTCCTGGACGAACACCTCGCCCGCTGCGGTCAGCTCGACGCCCCGGCTGGTCCGCTCGAAGAGCTGTACCCCCAGGGCCTGCTCGACCACCTTGATCTGCTGCGACACGGCCTGCTGAGCGATGTGCAGCTTGGCCGCGGCGCGTGAGAAGCCCCCTTCCCTCGCCACCGCCACCACATAGCGCATCTGCCGCAGGTCCGGGGCCGCCACCGGTCGAACCCTATCCCGCCTGGCCACAAGCTGAGGTTGTCATCGAGTGCCCGGATCCATGTTGGACGTCGCCTCCGACCGGAGTTACACCGAACCGGTGCGCATCGCGATCGTGGGGGCCGGCCGCATCGGCGGGAACGCGGCCCGGTTGTGGTCGCGGGCCGGCCACGACGTGGTGATCTGCTTCTCCCGGCATCCCGACGAGCTCGCCGCCCGGGCCGGCGAGCTCGGCGACCACGTCGGCGTCGCGGCCCCGGCCCAGGCGGTGGCTGGCGCCGACGTCGTGCTGCTGGCCGTGCCCTGGGGGGCCATCGACCAGGCACTGGAGGAAGCGGGACCGCTGGCCGGCAAGGTCGTGGTCGACGCGACCAACCAGCACGGCCCGGGTGCCAGGCCGGCCGACGGCCAGACCGTGGCCGCGTTCAACTCCGCCCGCATGCCCGGCGCCCGCTACGTGCGGGGCCTCAACACGCTGACCGCGGGATTCCAGGCCGAGGCCGCTGGCCGGCCGGCCGACCAGCGTGCCGTCCTGTTCATCAGCGGTGACTACGCTGCGGCCAAGGCGATCGTCGCCGACCTGATCGAGGACGCCGGCTTCGCCCCTGTCGACCTGGGATCCACCACGAACGCCGCCGTCATGGAGGCCCCCCGGCGCTCGGGATCGGTCTACGGCGAGGAGTACCGGCTCCCCGAGGCCCAGGCGGTGGCTGACGCGGTACACCGAGGCCGCGAGATCCCGCCCACCCCGGACTACCGAGACCACGGAGGTCGATCATGAGAACCCGGCGATGGCATCGCTATTGGCGCCGCCGCGAGGGCGTCAGTCCGTGAGCCACCAGAACCTCAACCCGACCGCACCCGCCCGCCCGAAGCGGGTCGCCATCGTCCTGTCCAACCCGGCCGTGTCGTCGACCACCGGCTGGCCTGTTGGCTTCTGGTGGGCCGAACTGACACACCCCTACTTCAAGTTCAGCGAGGTCGGCTACGAGGTGGAGTTGTTCAGCCCCCAGGGCGGCCCGTGTGAGGCCGACGCCATGAGCGACCCGGAGGACGCCAGCCAATGGCAGGCCGAGGACGTCATCAGCCGCGGTTACAAGCACGACCCCCAGTTCCTCGAGCTCGTCGGGACCACACGGCCGGTGGACGAGATCGACCTCGGCCGATTCGATGCCGTCGTCGTCGTCGGCGGCCAGGGCCCCATGTTCACGTTCGAAGCGGCCAGCAACCTGCACGCCAAGTTCACCGAGTTCTACGAAGCCGGAAGGATCTGTGCCGCGCTCTGCCACGGCGTGGCCCTGCTCCGCTACACCCGGCTGTCCACCGGCGAGCCGCTCGTCGCCGGGAAGACCGTCACCGGGTTCGCCAACGTGGAAGAGGACTTCGCCGACCAGTCGGTCTGGGACATGGGCCTCCTCCCATCCGGTCGCCACGTGATGCCGTGGCGCATCGAAGACCAGCTCAAGGCGCTGGGCGCCAACTTCATCCAAGCCGGCCTGTGGCGGGGCTTCGCCGTCCGCGACGGAAACCTGATCACCGGTCAGCAGAACTTCAGCGGGGGCGACACCGCCGATCTGATCATCGAGACGCTCGGTCGATGAACGTCAGCGTGGGGAGGGAGAGGACATGCTTGCGGAACATGCCATCGACGTGATGCTCACGGCGGCCGACCTGGGTGCGGTGAAGCAGTTCTACGGCGACAAGGTCGGGCTCGAGGTGGTGATCGAGAGCGACGACTTCGTGACCTTCCGGTGCGGCGGCGACAGCAGACTGGTCGTCACCCGCACCAGCAGCCCGAGCACCGAGCAGACGACCAGGGCGAGCTGGCGGGTCGATGACGTCGCCGCCGAGGTGGCCAACCTGCGGGCGCGTGGTGTCGACGTCATCGACTACGAGGAGCCTGGCCTGCGGACGACCGATGGCGTCGCCGACGTCGGCTTCGCCCTGTCGGCGTGGTTCGTCGACCCCGGCGGCAACACCATCGGACTGCTGCAGTTCAAGGACAAGGCGCTGGCTTGAGCACGGACCCACACCGCGAGCTCAGGTCCCTGCCGGGGATCATCGACGGTCCCGTGACGACCACCGTTACCCGGCGGGTGAAGCCCGGCCACGAACCCTTCTACGAGCAGTTCCTGGAGGGGATCACGGGCGCCGCCAGCCGGTTCCCCGGCCACCTCGGCGTCGAGGTGTTCCGCCCCGAGTCCGCCTCCGCGGGTGAGTACCGCACCGTCTACCGGTTCGATACCGGCGAGCACCTGCACGCCTGGCTCGACTCCGACGAGCGCGCCGCATGGCTCGAGCGCGCCGAGCCCCACGTCATCGGCCCGATGCGGACCCGGTTCGTGACCGGGCTGGAGAGCTGGTTCACGCTGCCGGGCCAGCCGGCTGCCCCACCCCCGCCGCCCTACAAGATGGCCCTGCTCACCTGGATCACGATCTTCCCCCTCATCACCCTCGTGGTCGTCGCCCTGGGCCCCCTGCTGAAGGAGCTCGCGCTGGTACCCCGGTTGGCGGTCACCACCGCCGTCACCGTCCCGATCATGACCTGGCTCGTCATGCCCCGGGTCACCCGGCTCCTACGCGGTTGGCTCTACCCCCGCAGCTGACCGGTGCATCAGATGCGACCGGGTCAGGAGACGCCATGACCACCACGCCGGGCCACCCGCGTCCCGCTCCGGGCAGCCTCTCGGGGATCACGAAAGCCAGGCTCGAGGCGTTCTCGGACGGCGTGCTGGCGATCGTGATCACCTTGCTGGCCATCGAGCTGAGGCCGCCCGATGTCGAGCAGGGCCAGACGCTGGCCAGCGCGCTCTGGGAGCAGTGGCCGAGCTACCTCGCCTACCTGTTGGCCTTCGCCCAGATCGGGGTGATCTGGCTGAACCATCACCGCCTCTTCGATCAGGTGCGGGTGGTCGACGGCAAGCTCCTCCTACTCAACCTCAACCTGCTGATGTGGATCACGCTGATCCCCTTTCCGACCGCGCTCGTCGCAGAGCACCTGCAGGAGGGCGGCGAAGCCACCAAGACCGCGGTGGCGGTGTTCAGCGGGACCCTGTTCATGACCGCGGTCGCGTTCACCGCCTTGTATGCCTGGATAACTCACGACGATCGGCTGGTCCATGCGCTGCCTCCGCGTCCCGCCGTGGTCGCGGCTCGCATCCGGTTCGGGGTGGGGCTCGCCGCGTACGGGCTGGCGGTGGGCCTGGCCTTCGTGGCGCCCCTTGCGGCGCTCGCGATCCATGCGGTGAGCGCCGGCTACTACGCCTTCGACCAGGCCTCGATGCGACCGGTCGGGACGACGGGGTGACCGCCGCCGGACCGGCCCAAGCCGCGGCGGAAGTAGTCGGCTGGTGTGGTCCCGATCTCTCGCCGGAACGCGGCGACGAAGGCGCTGGGCGTCGTATAGCCGACGCGGTGGGCGGTCGTGCCGACAGGCGCGCCGGCGGCGAGCAGGGGCAGGGCGGCGGCGAGCCGGGCGGTGCTGCGCCACCGTTCGAAGCCCATGCCGGTCTCCGCGGTGAACAGCCGGGCCAGGGTCCGCTCGCTGGCTCCCACGGTCCGGCCCCACGCGGACAGCGAGCGCCGGTCAGTGGGATCCGCGAGCAGACCTTCGGCAACCTGGCGGGCGCGGTCGTCGACGGGCAGCGGCGGGGAGAGCGTGGCGGCCGGCAGGGCCACGATCACGTCCCAGAGGACCGCCTCTGCGCGCTGCCTCTCCTGGACCGGCAACGTCTCCCGGGAGAGATGCGCCACGAGCTCGCGGACGAGTCCCGCGGCATCGACCACCGTGGGTGCCTCCCAACGGAGAGGGCACCGGGCCGGCTCGACATAGATGGTGAGCATGGTCGTCTGCCCGGACACCGCAACGGAGTGCGCCACACCCGCCGGCAGCCACAGGGCCCGGGTGGGAGGCAACACCCACGAGGTGCGACCAACCGTCATCACCAGCACGCCCCGCGCCGCCAGCGCCAGCTGGTGACGGTCATGGACATGCAGATCGAACCGGTCGTCAGGGCTCAGGTCGACGACGAGACCCGCGGGCGAGCCTCTGACCGGTTGTCCGTCTGGCGACATGCGACGTCAGGATACGTCGTTCCCGACGACGCCACTACGGCTTAGGTTGCCACCTATGAACCGTGAGCACCTGGAGATCTGCGCCAGCGCCGAGTGGCGCGAAACGCTACGAGACCTGGTTCTGCCCTACGCGCTGGCCGGGGCCCGGCTCGGCGACGACGTCCTCGAGATCGGCCCCGGTCCCGGCCTGACCACCGACCTCCTGCGGACGGAGGTCGTGAGCCTCACCGCGGTCGAGCTCGACGACCAGCTGGCGACCGCGCTGACGGCGCGCCTGGCCGGGACCAACGTCGAGGTGGTCAAGGCCGACGCGACCGAGATGCCCTTCGAGGACGGTCGCTTCACCGGGGCTGTGTCGCTGACCATGCTCCACCACGTGCCGACGGCTGAGCTGCAGGATCGCCTGTTCGCCGAAGTGGCCCGGGTACTGCGCCCCGGAGGCCAGTTCGTCGCCTCCGACAGCCTTGCCAGCGACGACCTCGCCGCCTTCCACCACGACGACGTCTACAACCCTGTCGAACCCGGCACCATTGCTGATCGACTCGCGGCCGCAGGCTTCGCCGATGTCGAGGTCCGTACCAATGCCTTCGGCTGGGCCGCACGGGGCGAGAAGGCAACCCGACGATGAAGGAGCGCACATGACCACCACTGGCACGAACCAGCCGTCCCTCGAGGGGTGGAACATCACGCACGCCGAGGACGCCGAATGGGCCCCGTGGGGTGAAGGCGGCAAGGCCCGCGCCAAGGTCCTCGGCAGCGCCGACGGCTACCTCGTCATGCTGGTCGAAGCCCAGACCGGCTACGAGGGCTCACCCCACCAGCACGAGAGCGCCGAGTTCTTCTACCTCGTCGAAGGGCGGCTGCGGAACCAGGGCCAGGTGCTCACGACCGGCGACGGGTACGCGGCCGCCGCCGGGTCGGTCCACGAGGACTTCGAGGCGCTCGAACCGTCGACCTACCTGGTCATCTTCCGCCTGTGACCGGATTCGTGACACAACAGAGCTCGGGAGGTGCGTCGACGTGCCGGACGTGACGGAGCTGCGGATCGCACTGACGGTGGCGGACTTCGAGCAGGCCCTGTCGCTCTACCGTGACGCGCTGGGGCTGGAGCAGGTCGCGGATTGGACCTCAGCCGATGGGCGGGTCGTCGTCCTGTCGGCGGGACGGGCGACGCTGGAGCTGTTCGACGAGGCGCAGGCCGACTACGTCGACCGGCTCGAGGCCGGTCGCCGCGTCTCGGGGCCGGTTCGGCTCGCGTTCGAGGTGGCGGATAGCGAGGCGACGGCCCGCCGCCTTGTCGCAGGCGGAGCCGAAGCCGTGGCGGCGCCG
>Ga0209382_10003948_pt1 | contig 20221 bp, 26 predicted proteins | sample SoiMetdeltSBSDD5_FD_187599 | JGI IMG/M metagenome (GOLD analysis project Ga0209382, IMG submission 187599) | Bulk soil microbial communities from a Populus tree surrounding site in Tennessee, USA - Soil MetaG P. deltoides SBSDD5 (SPAdes) (version 2) | ecosystem: Environmental > Terrestrial >... | reverse complement strand
CGCAGCCGTTCGTCCATCTTGCAACACTCCCGCCACGGCATTTTGGGGTTCTCCCAAATGCCGGAAAGTGTTACCTATGTGCTCGGAATGGACTGTCACCCATGTGCCCGAAAGCACAAAGCACTTGCGCGCTCGCACGATGGCGAAGCCATACGGTTGCGGGACTCTGTCTCGCAAACTTTCTCCGCCGCCGCAATCAGGTTGCTCAGAGCACGACAAGACGCTCCTGGCCGTTTGACGTAGTCCTTCGGAATTACGAACACCGATGTGTCGAGCTCCGGCACCTTCACCTCATAGTCCCTGCCATTCACGCGTGAAGATCTTGACGCCCTCGATGCCTTCGAAGCTTCCTTCAGTCATGTGCTTGGAACCTGGTCGTCTGGAATGGTTACGGAGGTCAGCTCCGGCAACCCGTGGAGCAGTTCTTGACGAGCCGAGGGTTCGACTTCGCTCCGCTACTTGCCGCGAGCGAACCAGATGTTGCCCGGGCCGGTCCAGCTGAAGCCCTCGCCCCAGACAGCGACCGTTTCATTGATCTCGTTGATGTCGAGCTCGAAGTAGTCACCGTAGGGTTGGAGATACCCTTCAGGGAATTTGTAACCAAAGCCGGGCAAATAAGCTGATAGCTGCGCTTCGTCCGACCAGTGCGCGCCGCCATCGTTCGAGGAGCGGTAGTACGTGTTCCAGCGCGCGTCCACAGACCCGCCTGAATCAAAGCCCCTGCGGTCATCCTGCCACGCGATTCTGACATCGCCCGGCTTGCCGGCGACGATCGCGGGGAAAAGGTTGTTCGAACCCTGCGCAGCATTCGAGACCTCGCGTCGTGTCGACCAGGTCGCAGCGCCGTTGGTCGAGCGGGCGAAGTACATCCGCTGTGGCGCGAAACTAGTGCTGTTGGCGTTCCAAAGAACGTAGACAGTTCCATCTTCGCCTACGTCCAGTGCCATCTGCGCGCTCCAGTAGGCGTACCCTCCGCAACCGCAGTCCGGCGCCGCCTGCGAGACATCGACGAGATGCGTCGTCCAGGTTTCCCCGCCATCGGTGGACTTGATGACATACAAATTGATCGCGCCCTTCGCCTGGCCCGGCCGACGTACTCCGTTCAGGGCGAAGTAGACGGTCCCGTCGGGCGCGACCGCGCCGCCTGAGGCGAACGAGACTCCAAACTCCGAGTTGGTCGTGCTCTTGAGGGGATTCTGGAGCGACCAGGTCTCGCCCTTATCGTGGGACACCGAGACGAAGATCTTCTGCTGCGTGTGATAGAGGAGATACACGTCGCCGCCGCGTGCGGCGAGGATGTCCTTGTCAGTGCTGCGCTGAAGGTCCTCTGTCAGGACCGGCGTCCAGTGTGCGCCGGAGTCGTCGGAGCGTGCGACGTATTCGCTCGCCTTGTCGTTGAGCATGAAGGCTGCGTAAACCGTCACGCCATCCCCGCGGTCGACAACGATCTGCGGGTCGTCCTGACGGGTATCGGCCGTCGGCACCAGCGCACGAGGATTGCCGAAGGTCGCGCCTCCGTTAGCGGATACCTGAAGGACAGAGTGCGGGCTCGGGCAGTCAGGGCACGTCGGGTCTGGATCTCCCGCGGAGGAGCCGCCGAAGCCGACATAGTGAGTCCACAGGACGAAGACGTTGCCCAGATCGTCGGCGGCGATCGCTGGCTCCCAGTCATCTCCGTTGAGGAAGCCGAGGCGAACCGGGAAAGTGAACGACGGGACGGGCGGAGCGGCCTGCACACTCCACGCGGCAAGCGGTATCAACGCAGCCGCGATGGCGAAGAAGCGGACAGGACGCGCGTTCATCGGGAACTGGACAGTAGTCCTCTCGTTCTCAATCGGCAAGCCGCGGAAACCTGTTACTACTCCTGCTCGAGTATTGCAGTGCGGCTGTCCATGATGCGCACGCGGTCGCGACTTCAGCAGAAGGGAACGAGACACTCACACAAGGCACCTCGCCCTGAACACTCGGCTCGACACTGCTGCGCGGCTCAGGCGATGCGCAGACATGTCTCGAAGTCAGAGACGTTTCGCATTTCCATGCTCAGTCAACAGCGGCGTAGCGAATCCCGACTGATATGAAATGAATCGCGCTGAAGGTTCGCGCACGAGTTCCGCTTGATCAAGAAGTAGCGAGCGCGATGGCGCATGGACTGCGCATATTCAATGTTTACCGGCAACGCACGCGTGAAGGTCGACCGCAAGCGCGTCGCCAATGGACCGAGTTCGCCTTCGCCGATGCCGGAGGACACCTAGCCAACTGACGAGGGTGTCCTAGTCCTCCCGCGCTGCCGCTGGAGTCGTTGAGGGGACACCCCACATCACTGCATTCTGAAGAACTGCCGCGTCAGCTGGGCAATCTCATCAGGCACCTCGAGTGTGGCGAAATGATCCGCGTCCAGGAGGTGAACTTGCGCCTGCGGCGCGTCGCGAAGGTACGCGAGGGCTCCGGGCGTGGTGAAGAAGTCGTCGTGACTGCCCCACAGCACCAGCACGGGGCAATGCATCTGTCGTAGCTGTGCTTGCCACGCGGAGTAGTGCTCCAGGTTCGTACCGTAGTCGTACCACAGGTCGTTGCGTGCTTCGATGACACCAGGCCGACGTGCCGCCATCAGGTTGAGGAGCACGAATTCGGGAGGGACGCGGCTCGGATACTCCCAGCCAGCGGACTCGGGAAACGGCTGAGCATTCGTATAGTCGCGGCGGCGGCGATCGAGCTGCGCATTGCGCGTCCGCCAATGACGGCGCAGCTCGCCATTTTCGTCTTGCGCGGCTGGGAAACCGTCCAGATGGATGACACCGTTCTGAACGATGATCGCGGTCACCGCTTCGGGGGACGCGCTGATGAGCCTGAATCCGATCGGCACACCGTAGTCCTGCATGAAGAGTGCGTAGCGACGTACGCCCTTGTGATCGAGGAACTTGCGGACCGTGTCGGCGAGGTTGTCAAACGTGTATGGGTACCTGGCGCGATCCGGAGCCTGCGAGAATCCATAGGAAGGATAGTCTGGGGCGATGACATGGAATTTACCCGTCTCGGCCAGGCTGTGCATGACCTGCGCATATTGCATCGATGAGCCGGGGTTGCCGTGCAGGAACACGATAGTCGTCCCATCACGCCGGCCTCCCTCCCGATAAAAGAGATCGACCCCATCGACGTTGAGCCAGCCAGTGGTCAGGGAGCCGGCGCCTGCTCGTGCATCGAATACGATCGCGATCGTCAGAAGCACCGAACACAGCAGCCGTTTCATTGCAACTCCTCGCAGTGCGCCACTGTCCGGCATTTGAGCGCGGTGGCAGCGCTGTCGACAAACAAACTTTGCTTGCCTTCAGGCTAAAATTTCTGGGCCGACGTGATGCTCGGGCCAGCCAACGAGGTAGGGAATGTCGCTGCCGTTCCGCAAGTTGCCACTGAGTGGGTTGCGTGCGTTCGAAGCTGCGGCGCGGCATCTGAGCTTCTCGGCCGCCGCCGCCGAGCTCGGCGTCACACCGGCGGCCATCAGTTATCAGATCAAGGCACTCGAGGATCGGATCGGGCGGCAGTTGTTCGTTCGACGCAACCGAGCAGTGTCTTTGTCGGTGGCCGGAGAGAAGCTGGCCGCTCCCTTGACTGACCTCTTTGCGCAAATCGCCGGGCGCGTTGCCGAGGTCGCCACGCGAGGTGGCGTCCCGACGCTCGAAGTCACTGCCATGCCGTCGTTCGCAGCAAAATGGCTCGCGCCGCGACTCGCACGCTTCGGCATGGCTCACCCGGAGTGCCGGATACGAGTTGTCGCAAGCGACGAGCTGGTGGACTTTGATCGCGGCGCCTCAGATGTCGGCTTGCGATATGGTCAGGGCGGCTACAAGAAGTTGTACGCAGAGAAGTTGATGGACGTGACTGCTTTCCCCGTATGCTCTCGCGCGTTCCTGCGGGAGCACTCGAAGCGCCTGCGCTCGCCGGGCGACCTGGTCAAGTCACCGCTGCTCCACGATGAGAGCTCGTTGATCAAGCCTGGCCTGCCGAATTGGCGCTTGTGGTTCGAAGCTGTGGGCCTGCCCGCCGCGGACGCGAGCCGCGGTCCCGTATTCGACAGCGCCCATCTGGCTATCGAGGCAGCATTGGCGGGGCAGGGCATCGCGCTCGCCTTGGGACCGCTCGTGGACCATGACTTGAAGACACGTCGGCTCGTGCGGTTGTTCGACACGGAGCTTCCCAGTGCCTTCTCATTCTGGTTCGTTTGCCGCTCCAGCCGTGTCAAGGAACCTCGGATTGCCCAGTTTCGGGATTGGCTGTACAGCGAAATCTGATCGCGGTGTATCGCTCGGCGCGTCAGAATATCTGGTCGAACTCGATCACGTTGCCATCCGGATCGCGGATGAAGCACACCTTGCGACGGCCGCGCCCGAAGATACTCGGTCCTTCGGTGATCCTGATGCCTTGTTCATTGAGCCAACGGACGAGCTCGTCGAGGTCATCGACGATGAAGGCCGCATGGGTATAGCCCGGCCACCTCTCAGGTACGTCGAGCAGCACATTCTTGCCTTCGTGCGGCCTCTGAGCGTTGTAGATCAGGTTGATGCGTGCTCCGGCCTGATTGATGAGCCCGCAGGATCTGCCACGCGGCGACTCTTCCTCCGGATCCAATCTGAAGCCGAGCCGCATGTAAAATTCCTGGGCGCGATTGCGATCAGTCACGCGGATCCCGACATGGTCGATCTGGTTCACTTTGAACACGCATGCCTCCAGTTGCGTCAGGCGATGATGCCAGCGTACTCGCTGCTGTGATCACCCTCGAAACCGGGTGCGCCTCGCTTGGTCAGGAGCTCACGGACGGGTGGGTCGAGGTACACAATGGCCTTGTCGCTCGGCCCTTCGTACCAGCGGATGTTGAAAGCGCATAGCTTGGGGAAGAAGAAGACCGCCGCGTAGTGCTCGATGTGATCACGGATCCACCATGCAAGCGGTCGCCAGTCGCCGGCCTTGCTGAAGTAATTGAGATAGCCCGGTATGACCACCGTCGCTGTAGCTCCCATGCAGCCCAGCGCATCGCGCCGATCCCAAATGTGTTCGGCGTAGTTCGACTCGTTGTCCACGCACCACGATGCTTTCTCGCCCGCCTTGTAGCGCTCGTGACAGAACTCGTTCAAGGTCGGCGAGCGATATGCGCTTCTGATGCAGACCTGGCCAAACTTTCTGCGCAGCGGCTCGAGGACAAGCGTGCACAGCTTCCTTCCCGCGTCGATTGCCAGCTCGGGATTCTCCGGGATGTTCTGCACGCGGTAGAAATTGCCTACCTCACTGTAGAGCATCTCGCGCATGAAGAAGGCCTCGGACAACTGAACGCGGCCCAGCTCGGTGAGATCGCTCAAGCATCCAATCGCGCGCATCTGAACTGTCCCTGGTGAGGGTAGGCCGAAGCTCGGCCGGAAGGTGCAGTTTGTGTCCGCGGAATGCGAGCCGACAAACCAACTATTCTGGGATTCAGTTCAACTCTGTTGAATCGAACGCGTTTCGCGCAAGTGGTGGCGCCAAGCGGCGGGTGGTGCGCCGGTGAACTCGCCTCGCTGGCAGCGCGAACTCTTGCCGGAGCTGAATGCGCAGACCGCACCGCGGCGTGAGACGTTGCGGCTCAGCCCCACCGCGCGCTCGCTACTCAGCAGTAGATTTGCCACACAACCGCATTCGTCACAGCAGCTCTCCAGCTGATCCTTCGCAGTGCCAGCTCGTCCCAAATAGGTCTTTCACCGTCAACGCACTTGACTGCACGCGAGCAGTCGCTGCGGTTGCCGATCTTGCATTCGCGTCCGAAATCGGCCAGCAGGCGGCAAGGACCAGAGCGTCATATCTGCTCACACACTCCTGGTCGGTTGCATCGCGACCGACATGCACACGGTCTCCATGGAGAGCTTGTTATGAAAAGTACAACCTTACGAGTTGCTGTAGCTGCGACGTTCACCATCGGTGTCGCTCAGGCAGCAGACGTCGAGACGTCAGGGCACTCATCGAGCGACTACCGCGTCGTAGCGCTGCCGGATCTCGGTGGCCCAGCGAATTCCGCCAACAGCATCAACGACGAAGGTCTGGTGGCCGGCTTCGCCCAGCTGCCCGATGGCACCCGACAGCACGCGATGCTTTGGCTGCACGGCTTTCCGTTCGATCTCGGCACGCTCGGCGGCCCGAACAGCAACGTTGCCTGGCCCGTCAAGAACACGGTGGGGCTCATCGCGGGAATCGCGCAGACCAATATTCCCGAGCCGTTGGGACAGACCTGGAGCTGCCGCAGCTTCTTCGCATTTCCGACGCGCAGCGGGTTCATCTGCAGCGCAGTGGTGTGGGAGAACGGTCGCATTCGCGCGTTGCCGACCCTCGGTGGCTACAATGGGTTTGCCACCGGCGCCAACGATTTGCGGCAGGTCGTCGGTTGGGCACAGAACACGGTGCTCGATCCAAGCTGCAACCAGGTGAGCGTCAAGCAACAGTTCCATGCTGTGATGTGGGGACCAGGCGAGAATCAGCAGCAGGAGTTGCTGCCCTTGCCGGGCGTCGATACCACGAGTGCTGCGACTGCCATCAACAATCGCGGTCAGGTCGTCGGCATCTCTGGAGATTGCGGGTCGGCTGTCGGTGGCACCAGCGCACGCGAAGCTGTCATGTGGGAGAAGGGCAAGGTCGAGGTCATCGGCAATCTGGGTGGCATCGCCTGGAACACACCGATGGCGATCAACGAGCGCGGCGAGGTCGTCGGGTTCTCGAATATCTCAGCCGCATCGGGCGCAGATCTGAACTGGCACGCGTTCTATTGGCGCAGGGGTGTCGGCATCAAAGATCTGAATGCGCTCGAGGGCTATCCGCTGAGCCAGGCGACCGGGATCAACAACAAAGGTCAGATCGTCGGCAACTCGTGCACCGCTGATCTTGTCACTTGCCGCGCAGTGCTCTGGGAGAATGGACGCATCATTGACCTGAACGATCGAGTGCCGGGATATGCAGATCAGCTGTCCGCAGCGAATGACATCAACGATGACGGCGAAATTGCCGCGCAGGCATTTACGCCGGGCACTGAGCGTGTCTCTGCGGTGCGGCTCGTACCGCTGGAGTCTCAACACGGTAATGCCAGCGACGATGTGCAAATCTCGGCACGGGCATTGGCCGCTGCTGCACCGCTGCCGCAGGCTCTGCGCGAAGCACTGTTGCAGCGCTATGGCCTCAACGATCGGGGATCCGGCAAATAGCGTCTGATTGATGATAGTAACCTGATCGGAATGAAGACTACTTTGGTGCTCGATTCGCCCCGGGCATGCCGAAGGCGCCAGCGATGAGACACTAACTCGTATTGCTTTTGGAAAACTCATAAATCACATGCGCAGTCTCAGAATCCTGCTGCTCCCGCTCCTGATCGCCTGGCTCGCCGCGGCACAGGCCGACAACACAGCCGCTACGGCCCTGGGCGCAGCCGCACCCGACTTCAAGCTACAGGACCAGAACGGCAAATGGCACGAGCTGAAGGACTATCGCGGCAAGTGGGTCGCGTTGTACTTCTATCCCAAGGACCAGACGCCGGGCTGCACCACGCAGGCCTGCGAGTTCCGCGACAACATCTTCGCGTTCCGCGATGCCGGCGCGCAGATCCTCGGCATCAGCGTCGACGACGTCGAGTCGCACAAGGCGTTCGCGGAGAAGCACGGAGTGCCGTTTCCGATCCTCGCAGACTCCGACAAAGCGGTCACGAAGAAGTACGGCGTACTGAAGACGTACCTGGGCACGATAAAGATGGCGAAGCGCGACACGTTCCTGATCGACCCGCAGGGCAAGATCGTCAAACACTACCCCGACGTCGACCCGAAGGGTCACTCGCAGATCGTGCTCAATGACATCAAGTCGATGCAGCAGAAGAAGAATTGACGCAGGCAGTCACAGCGCCTCCGCTGTGACAGTCTCCGTGACCAGGTACGCCTTGCGGCCCTTGATCAGTTGGCTGCTGCCTCCCGCGCCGCCGTGTGATCCATCGGGCAGCCTGTAACTGTGGGCGCGCAGAGTATCCGGGGTCACCAAACAACTCGGTGCTTCGGCGTCACGCCTCAGCAGGAGTCTATCGCAATGAAGGCAGCGGCAATTCTGGCGACCCTCGTTCTGGCAGCGCTCCAATGTGGGTCAGCTCCGGCGGAGCAGGCGGACAGCGCGACCTTTCGCTCATATCAAAGAGCCCGAGCCGTTCTGCAGCGGGCGATCGATGCGCATGGCGGACTGGAGCGGATCCGCGCGATCGAAAATGCATCAGGCGAGTACGACGGCTTGCGGACGATGATCAATCAAAGTCCTCGGCCGGAAGGCCCCTGGGACAAGCAACCCGCGAGCGGCAGATTCATCATCGACCGCAGAGGCGATCGGTTGTACATGGTGACCTCCACAGCCTATGCAGGCATTGGTGCATTCAGTGGTGCCTGGGCGATTACCGGCACCGAAGGCATTCATTGGGAGCCGCCGAAGAACCACTACGGATCGGAGATCATCGCCAAGATGTCGGGAGCATCGGACACCGACGGCACATGGGCGAACGTGATCCGGTGGGTTCCGTCGTTCCTCCTATTGTCGGCCTGGGACAACAGCACCAACCTGCGCTGGATCGGCGCTTATGAGAAGAATGGACGCAACTACGAGGCAATCGGTTTCGTCGAGCGTAACAGGAGGAACCTGGTGGTCATCATCGATGCCGGGAGCTTCCTGCTCGACGGCTTCGAAACGATTCGCGATGACGGCGTGTACGGCGATATCACCGATTTCACGAGATTCAGCGACTACGTCGATATTGCGGGCGTGAAATTCCCGACCAGGCGGACGGAGTACCAGAACGGCGAAGTTGCGCGAGAGCTGACTCTGAAGTTCACCGTCAACACCACCCTGGACGAAAGTCTGTTCAAGCTTCCCGCCGGTTATTCGCTGCCGAGCGTGGCGAGCGTGGCTGCGCCACGTATCAGGAGAATCGGCGATGGTGTCTATGTCGACACGGAAATGGGCGGCGTCATGATCATCGAGTTCAAGGACTTCCTGGTCGCTCTGGACTGTCCGGACGACTTCCGGACCTCGCAATCGACGATCGATGCAGTGAAGCAGGTGATTCCGGACAAGCCTTTCAAGTACGTGATCCCGAGCCACACTCATGGTGATCACGGCGGCGGTGTAAGAGCCTACTACTACGCCGGGACGACGCTGCTCACGACTCCAGGAAATCGCGATTTCTACCAGAAGCTCGCCACGATCAAGCAGACCATTCTTCCAGATCCGTTATCGCTGCAGCCGCGCCAGCCGGTCATCGAGACCTTCAAGGCCAAGCGGGTGATCACCGACGGGACGCAGATCCTCGAGATCCATGATCTCGGGCCGAATCCGCACACCGAAGAGATGACCTTCGCCTATCTGCCGAAACAGAAAATTGTCTGGCAATCGGACCTGCTGTTCACGCCGCAAACCGGCGGTGGCCTCAACAAGGCGATGCCCATCGGCATTCAGTTTGCAAAAAAGCTGCGACAGCTCGGCATCACTGATTTCAAGCAGCTGGTCGAAAGCCATCACAGCCGCACCATTACGCTGGACGAATTCAAGGCGAGCCTCGCAAAAGCGGGCTATGACGAGTTCTGAGCGATGACTCTCCCATTCGGGAGGGAAGGAACGAATCGCAGCAACGTGCCTCCAACAGCGACGAGGGATGGATATGCACCGAGAGGCAACATATGTCGAATGAGTCTTCGCGCGCGCTCATCGGACTGGGAGTGCTGCTGGCAGTGGGCATGGCGGCGGGCGCATATGTGCTCGGCTACCAAGCAAAGCAGATTGGCGGAGGTCGCCAGGCCATCTCGGTCAAAGGTCTTGCGGAGAAACCGCTCGAGGCGGATGTGGCGGAGTGGACCGTCGGTGTGCGTGCCGTGGGCGCGACGCGCGCCGACGCTTTACAGAAGACGCGCGCTGCACTTCCGGACCTCAAACAGTTCCTCGCGTCGCAGGGATTCGAGGCGAATGTCATGCGAGATTCGCCTGAGCGCGTGACCGAATACTACGTCGAGCAGCAGCTGCCGGATGGTCGTATGCGCAATGTGCAGCAGGGCTATCAGTCCGTGCAGGAGGTCGTATTGACGAGCCCCAACCTGCCGAAGATCGAGACCGGCTTCCGTGCAATCGTGGAGTTCCAGGCGCAAGGGCATCCGGTGACGTATTCCGAGCCGCTGTACCTGGTGTCAAACCTGGAAGAGGTGAAGATGTCACTCATCGGCGCGGCAACTGACAACGCACGCATGCGCGCGGGTGAATTCGCGAAGCACGGCGGCGTTGAAGTCGGCCACATGCGCACGGCTTCGCAGGGTTCTTTCTATATTCTGCCAGCGGGTGCCAGCACCGAAGTGGACGACTATGGATACGGCGGCACGTACGACAAGAGCACGATCGATAAGATCGCGCGGGTCGTGGTGACCATTGAATACGGCATCGAGCACTGAACTACTGCGCTACAAGCGGCGGTCCGCCGGGTAGCAAGACATGACGACATCCGTCGCGTTGATGAATCGACACGGCGGCTCAGAGGGCGTCATCGATCTGGTCGAGCGGCTCGCGCCGTGATGTGGTCAGTTCCGACCAATTGCTCATTGCCAACACTGGTGTCGCGCTTGCATTCGATGCAAGCAGCACTCTTCGTCGTTCAGCATCATCACGAGCATGTGTCCATGGATGCGGTAGTGAGCGTCGATCCGCCGCTCGAAAGGACAGGGAGCCGCCACGGATCGTTCAACGACCTGGACGCGAGGAAGCGGCGCTTCCAGCGTCTGATGAACTTCGATCCGCACAGCGCACTGCTGCAGAATCGTTGCTGTCACCACGTAGTCCAGACCATCCTCCGCGACGTGAAAGTCGGCGACATACTGCAGTGGCCGGTCCGGGCCTGCGAGGGCCGACATGATTTGCTTGACTGCGACGGGTGCGAAGACATCGAGAAATCGAACATGCGAATTTTGCCGCGTGAATTCCAGTCGCAAGTGCTCATTCAACGGCCCGACGACGCCACCGCCGAACGAGATCAAATCGAAATCCCGGGCATCGAACTGATCGGCGGCGTGCTCGGCATCGATTGTGCCTAGAGCTGACACGCCGCGCGCAACCAGCTGCTGCGTTACGTCCTGCAAGACTTCGGGTAGTCGGCCGAGTACGAGAACTCGATTAGCGGATTGCTCTGTCATGCCATTGCTCCATTGCTCCACGCTTGAAGGCTTCGCTGCGAGTCGTGTCATCCACTGGACGTGCCCGCTCACCGCTGCGCACAGTCTGCAACGCAACCGCCCAGGAGATGAGCTGGTCGAGCATCGTGCCGACGAGCGCATCGTGGCGTGCAGCGGGCTTGAAGGTGACGTAGTTCTGGAAATCGGTAGCCAGCGAGAGCGCGACTTGAGCGCGCACGTCCGCCACCTGCAATTCGCCCATGACGAGTCGCAGCTGCTCGACGGCACGCGTCCCGGACGCGCCGCCGTAGCTCACGAACGCGGCGGCCTTGTTGTTCCATTCGCGGTACAGGAAATCGATGGCGTTTTTCAGCGCTCCGGAAGGACCATGGTTGTATTCCGGTGTCACAAAGACGAACGCATCGAAGGAGTCGATCTTGGCGCTCCACGCCTTGGTGTGCGGCTGAGTGTACTCACCGCGCGCCGGCGCCATTGGCTCGTCGAGCAGCGGCAAGTTGAAGTCCAGGATGTCAACCACTTCGAACTCGGCGTCGCTACGCTTGCCAGCGATGTCGTAAACCCAGCGCGCCACGACTTCTGCCCTTCGACCCGGACGCGTGCTGCCGACGATAATGGCGACCCGGATCACGACGCTCCTCCGCGACTGATGGACACGCCTCCATCGACCAGCAGCGCCGTGCCCGTGATGAAACTCGACGCTTCGGATGCGAGGTGAAGAACGGATCGTGCGATCTCTTCGGGCTTGGCCATGCGCTTCAATGCGTGCAGGTTCTCGACGAACGCGAGCACCGCGGGCGTGGCGTCCGGCCTGTTGGTGATGCTCGCCGGCGTATCGGTGCCGCCGGGCAGGACGGCGTTTACACGAATGCGCTGCGCACCGAATTCGGCGGCAAGCACCTGAGTCAACCCGATGAGTCCCGCCTTGGCGGAGGCATAAGCGGCCATGCCGGGCATGCCGACCGTGTAGCCCACGAATGAGGAGGTGAAGATGAGCGAGCCGCCCCCGCGCCGGACCATCGCCGGCACCTGATACTTGGCGCCAAGAAATGCGCTCGTAAGATTGGTATCGAGCGTCTCGCGCCAGCTGGCGAGTGAGAGCTGCGGAGTCGGCGCCATCTCGCCGAGCGATCCTGCGTTGTTGAATGCGACGTCGAGCCCGCCGAAACGGTGGACGGCGGTGTCGACCAGTTCCTTGGCGAGCACCTCGTCTCTCACGTCACCGGCGACCGAGACGGCCTCGCCTCCGGCCTTCTTGATCTCGTCCACCAGTTCATCCAGCTGCGGGCGGCGGCGTGCGGTCAAGACCAACTTGGCGCCCTCGCGCGCAAACAGCAGCGCGGTTGCCCGGCCGATCCCGGAGCTCGCGCCGGTGACAATAGCGACCTTGTCGGCAAGTACATTCATCCCTTCGCTCCTGCTGTCGGACTGCGAATCGAGTCCAGCGGCAGGTTGCGACCAGGCATGGTCGGCGTCTGTGCGCTCTCGAACATCGTCGCTTGCATCCTGATCGCGACGCTATGTTCGTTCGTGCACGGACGCGCTGCGCCATGCGGCGCATCCTCGGTCGGCTGTGAACCACCGCAGCGATTCGAGGATACACTCATGAACATCGTCGTCTGGCTCGTGATCGGCGGACTGATCGGATGGCTCGCGAGCCTGGTCATGCGCACCGCTGGCCAGCAGGGCATTCTTCTCAACGTCATTGTCGGCGTCGTCGGCGCGATCGTCGGTGGATGGCTGCTGAGTCCGCTGGTCGGCGTTTCGACCATCAATCAGAGCAATTTCAGCGTCCCTGGTCTGCTGGTTTCACTGGCGGGAGCGGTCATCCTCCTGGCGGTCGTCAACCTCGTGCGGCGGCGTTCCTTGCGCTAGTGCCAGTACCGGTCGTTCGTTTTAGATTTACACGGAGTCATTCCATGAACACAGTTATCAAAGGTCTCGGCGCGCTGCCCGCTACTCTTCTATTGATGGCGGCCGTGGCCTGCGCCCCCACGCAAACTCACGAGGGAACGGGACAGTATGTCGACGACACCGTCATCACCACCAAGGTCAAGGCGGCGATTCTGGGAGAGCCTGGCCTGAAAAGCTCGGAGATCAACGTCGAGACTTTCAAAGGCGTCGTTCAATTGAGCGGCTTCGTGAGCTCGACCGCGGACATCAGCACAGCTACGAAAGTGGCGCGCGCGGTCGAGGGCGTTACTTCGGTCAAGAACGACATGCACGTGAAGCAATAGCTGCGTCTGGGGACCTTGCGCGCGGCGGGGCGGCGCCGCGCCGTGTTAGCGCTCCTGACCTTGTTCGTCACGCGCTCGCTCTCGCCTCCGCGCGCGGTACCGGGAAACTCGCAGTTGCCGGTGCGGTGGTGCTCTTGTGCGACTTGGTGTCGACCACGCAAGTTCTCTGGCCCTCTGCGTCATGCACACAGATGTTCCAGTGAGTGATGACCGCGACCGACGCAGCGGAGAGCTCGTTCACTTCTCCTCCGGCCAGGTCAACGACCAGGGGCGGTGAGCCTTTCACAGACTCGACCACGAGGAGTTGCCGTCCGTCGTGTACGAGCAGATCCCCGGCCGTGAGAGCGGACTGCTCGCGCAAATCCGTACGTATCGGCTCGAGCAGATTGGGCTCGAGGCTGAAGCTTCGCCCCAGACTGAGTACGAAGCGCTCCGGTGGCTCTGTAGCCGAAAGATCGGTGCGTACGGCCCGCAAGGCACCGCGGTCGCCACGGAAGGACACGAGGCGGGGCGCGGACGGTTCACCGGCTCGATGAACCGCGATGGCGAAGTGCTGCTCGGCATCACCGTCCCGCGCTCCAACGAGCACCAGTGATCCGGGCTCGACTTTCGCAAGCTGCATGTGCGTCAGCTGAATGGCGTCCATTGAAACTTCCTCCAGGGCAACAGGCGCCCTCATTTTCGCTGCGGGGCGATGCCCCGTTCGGGGTTGGCGTGCAGTTGAGGCGGAATGTCGGCATCGGCAGCCGGGATTGGAGCAGGCGGGCGCCCGGCCAACAACAGCGCAACCGCTGACAGCGCACACATGACGCCGACGGCTAGCAAACTCTTGCGCGGCGACAGAAAACGTTCATGCAAGCGGACATTCGGGATTGAAAACTGACGCATGGCTGGAGTGTCCTCGGTCGCGATCTGAAGGTCGGTGCGCTGACGAACACAGGCGCCTTTCGGTCGTGCACGCACGCGCAAGAGAGGCGGCGCCGGGGCGGGCCTGCTGCCAGCCCCGTGGCGTTCAATCACTAGCGTCGTTCGCCTTGCGACCCGCCGCAGTGGCCTGCTCACGATCGTTGCGGCGATTTTCACGGTTCGAGTTCACCTGCGTAGTCGCATCATCGGCAAGATCCTCGTCTTCACTCATCTCGCGCTCGGTTCTCAGCGCCGTGACCTCGTCATCCTCGATGCCGCGCGCTTCGATGCGACCTTCTTCCGTGTCGTCGTCCGTTTCCTCCAACGGTTGGTCATTCAATTGCTCGCGCTTACGCTCCCCGGACGAGCCGGGTTGCTGCGCTCCGCGATCTCGTGTGTTCGGCACAGGAGTAGCTCTAGTGCATCACTCTTTCGTACATCTGCTTGCCGACCAGATAGCAGGAGCAGGCGACTCGTTCCAGGCCGCGTCCGTTGAGAACGATCACCTTGCCGCGGCTGTAAGAGATCAACTTCCGCCGTCGCAGCGAGCTTGCAGCCCGCGTGATTCCAACGCGACGCACACCCAGCATGTATGCCAGAAACTCTTGAGTCAGATAGAAGTGATCCGAATTGGCGCGGTCGCGGGTCATGAGCAGCCAGCGTGCGAGACGCGGTTCGACCGGGTGAAAGCAGGTACAGGCGGCCATCTGGGCGAGCTGATTCATGAGGACGTAGGCATAGCGCGTCAGAACTTCCCGTAGAGCAGGGCTTTGCTCGAGCACGAGAGAGAACTGCGAGGCTTCGATCCGCAATGCGGATCCGGCGCCCTGCACCAGCGCTTGCAGCGGCGCAATGGTCTCGCCCGCCACTAACGAGATGCCGAGCATTCCCTCCGCGCCGACGAGTCCCACTTCGAGTCGCGCGCGCCCATCAACAGAGGAGATCAGCGATATGAAGCCGCCGGTCGGGAAGTAGACGTGACGGATACGTTTCTCTTGCGCATAGAGAAGGTCACCGAACTTGAGTTCGACAGCGTCGCAACGTGCCAATAAATCTCGACGCTCCTTGCCAGGCAGTGCGGCGAGCAGCAGATTGTGCCGGGAGCCCGGCGGGACTGCAGGTGTCGGAGACGGGTTGCGTGCGAGAGTTCGTAACTTTGCCATCCAGCAGTTGAGCGCGTCTGCTCCCGGCTAGTCGGTGCGCTGGCGTACGGTGCGGAAGGTCCTCCATTGTTCGATAACGCACAGACGGTCGTCAGGATCGCTGCGAAAAGAATGCTGATGTTCGTGCGCTTACCAGCGGTGAGCAGGGGAGGAATGGCATTGCCTGGTCTTGCGCAATCTCAGCGTATGTAGTGGCATCCAAGACGCACGTCAAACGTAGTCGGCGGAGAACCCTATGGCACGTCACAATCCAGAGACCCAAGAGATGAGCGAGAAGCACGCGGTCGCAACGGCAAAGGTTCGCGTCTGGGGAGATCGGGCCGGCAAAGCGCGCAAAGAGGGTCGCAAAGCCGACGCGGATCGGTGCAACGACAAGGTCCGCGATTGGGTTTCCAGGGCGCAACAGATGGAGCGGATCGAGGGTTCCGCGAAATAGTCAGTCAGTTCTGTCAGCATACGCGAGGTGCCGCAGCGTGCCCGCAAACTGCTCCAGGGCCCGGATGCCGCTCGCTTCAGCTCGCCCGCACCAGCTCGCGAACCTTGCTGCCGCATCTTCCTGGGTCGAGGCGACTGTTCCCCAAAGCTGCCGCAATTGCTCCTGGCAATCATGGACCGTCCTGAGCATCGGATGAGCCGCGAGGAGCTGCTGCAATCGATGCCTGGCGTTCGTATCCAATAGCGTTGGACTCCGCATCAGCAGCTTCCGGGCATCGCGGGTCGCGCGCCGGGGCAGCTCTCTACCAAGCTCATGTTCGAGGACCGGTGCAATCACCTGCGTCGCGTACGCCCTGAGCACGTGCATGCGGTTGCGGATGACTGCGTGCGCCGCACTGTCATCTGCCTGTCTGGCTGCAATGACGCAAGATCGAGGAGCGACACGTTTGACCTTGGCGAGGCCGAGCGAGCGCAGCACCACCACGCACAGCCAACCGGCATCGAGCTCCCACGGTCGTATCGAGAACTTCGCTGAAGAGGGAAATGCGTGATGGTTGTTGTGCAGCTCCTCTCCGCCGATGAACAGTCCCCACGGAATGATATTCCTCGACGCGTTGTCGACCTCGTAGTTGCGGTAGCCGATGCCGTGGCCGAAGCCGTTGATGACGCCGGCGGCGAGCACCGGCATCGCGAGCATCTGAACGGCGATGATGATGATGCCCGGCACGCCGAACAGCAGCAGTTGCAGCACGATGAAGGCGACAATCCCCGCATTGCGGTGTCGCGAATAGATGTGGCGTTCGATCCAGTCGTCAGGCGCTCCCTTGCCGTACTGCCGCACGCAATCCGGATTGCGCGCCTCACGCTTATAGAATTCAGCGCCTTCGAGCAGAATGCGTCGCAACCCGGCAGTGACCGGGCTGTGCGGATCGCCTTCGGTGTCCGCGAAAGCGTGGTGCTTGCGATGCACCGCCACCCATTCGCGCGTCAGCATGCTCGAGGTGAACCAGATCCAGAAGCGAAAGAAATGCCGCAGGGCAGGGTGCAGATCGAGACTTCGATGAGTGGCATCCCGATGCAGGTACACGGTGACTGCCATCATGGTCGTCTGGACCATGGCGAGCGAGATCCACACGTAGCTCCAGAAGCCAAGGTGAATCAGTCCGTATGACCAGTCGAGGTTCATGAGCGCGCGTACGGATGTGACACCAGATAGAGCTCCTTGCGAGCTACAGGGACGCTGCTCCGGGTGGAATCGTTCCTTCTGTACGGTACCGAACATTAGTCCGCTCCACGGAACCAGCTCTTGTAGGCCGCGCGTTCCCTCATCGAGTGCCCGTATCGTGCGGGACGATCCTGTGTTCGCAACAAGGGGGCATCATGAACAGATCACGAATCCTGGCCGCAGCACTGTTGCTGTGTGCGACAGGCAGCGCGTCAATGGCGCAGGACGCCGCCAGCAGTGCGCAGTCGAACGCTGCCGCGAAGGAGTTCGTCGAGAAGGCGGGCACGGGCGGTTTGGCCGAAGTCGAAATGGGCGAGCTCGGCGCGCAGAAGGCGAAGAACGGCCAGGTCAAAGCGTTTGCCAAGCAGATGGTCGCAGACCACACGAAGGCGAACCAGGAGCTCCTGAGCGCCATCAAGGGCAAGGGCATGCAAGTACCTTCCTCGCGGACCGACGCGCACAAAGCCATGATTGAGAAATTCCAGCAGCAGGATGTGGGCAAGAATTTCGACCGCGCCTACATGGAGCAGATGGTCGAGGACCACAAGGCCGCTGTCGAACTGTTCGAGTCCGCGGCGGACAATGACGGACTCGATATCAATCTGCGTGGCTACGCGAAGCAGACGCTGCCAGTCTTGCGAGACCATTTGAAACAGGCGCAAACAATCGAGAGCAAGCTGACCGACTGATGACAGTTCGCTGACAAGCTTGTAGCTACAGGCCTACCTCGGCTGACGGTTGAATTGGCAACGTCCGTCTTCGAGCGCAGTGCGCGGAACAGAACGCCCACATGCTCGTTGTATATACAGTCGTCACATAGCGACGCGCATCGTTCGTACTGCTTTCGTTCTCTCTCGAGCTTCGTAACGGCAGCGCCGTCGCTCAGCCGCCGAAGCCGACGATTGACGATAGCGGTTCCACAGTTAAGGAGATGAAAATGCCAACACCCAATGCAGACCCACTCGGCGTGTCCAAGGGGAAAGCTGCCGAGATCGGTCAGAGAGTAGCGGACAAGATCGATGAGAACCGTGGGGCGGCGGCCAGCGGACTGGAGTCGGCGGCCGGCGCGCTTCGCGACCGGGCTGACGCACTTCCGGGCGGCGAGAGGGTCGCCACTGCGGCGCATGCGACCGCGAACGCGGTGGGTGTCGCAGCCGATTACGTGCGAGAGAACGATGTAAAAGCCATGCTGACAGACGTCCAGCAACTCGTGAAGAACAATCCCGGTGTGGCATTGCTGACCGCTGCGGCTTTGGGCTTCCTGATAGCGCGGACTTTCTCGCGAGATTGATTGCAAGGATCAACAAATCATGGCCGCCGGCATTCGTTCAATCGCGGAAATCCTTCACGACGTACTTGCCAATATCCAGGATATCGTCCGCGCTGAAGTGCGCCTCGCAAAAGCAGAGCTTGGCGAAGAGCTCACCAAGGCGCGCTCCGGAGGCCTGTTGATTGGCGCGGGCGCGGTTGCCGCGATTCTCAGTGCGTTGTTTCTATTGCTGGCCTGCGTGTATGCGCTGAGTCGCGTCATGCCGAATTGGGCCGCGGCCCTCGTAGTCGCCGCGGCAGTCGGCGTTGCAGCTGCGGTGACCCTGGGCCTGGGCTTGAAGCGTTTCAAAACTATCCAGGCGGCGCCCAAGACGGCGGACAGCTTGAAGGAGAATGTGCGATGGGCCAAACAACTGACCAGTTAGAGAATCAGATCGAAAGCAAACGCGAGGATCTGAAGACGAATCTCGAGGAACTGCAGACCCGCGTGAAGACCGCGACGGACTGGCGGCACTACTTCGCAGAGCATACCGGGACGATGATCGCAGCCGCCTTCGGCGGCGGTGTCCTGCTGGCAACGATGCTGGGCGGGCGCAGCAACCGTGCGTCGCCGAGTCAGGTCGGCAGCTCCTCGGAGACCGCGCGTCCGTGGACGAGAGGAACCAGACACGAGGTTCTGGAAAACGTGGATTCCATAAAGAGCGCGTTGGTCGGTGCAGCCGCCACCAAGTTCAAAGGCATTCTCGGCGAGATGGTGCCCGGCTTTACGGAGCATCTGGCGAAAGCCGAGGCAGATCGCGGCCGCGAAGCGACACACTGAGCGACCCCAGCTTTGCGTCCCGGCGCGCGTCGGTAGTTGCAGCTCGCAGCAGATCGTGTGAGCAGTTTCCTGCCGGCCGTGCACGGCTGACCGCAGCCGGAACCGTTCGACGAGTGTGACGTTCCGGATGTATTACCCAGTCCGGAGTTTTCAGTCATGTCCATCCGCAACGCTTTGGCGGCGGTAGCCGTCAGAGATCTCGGCGCTTCGCTGCGTTGGTACGAGCATCTGCTCGACGACACGGCTTTTCGTCCGATGAAGGAAATCGGGGAGTTTCACTTCGAGCGAGGTGGATCACTTCAGGTGTTTGAGGACAATCGGCGTGCGGGCGCGTCCTCGGTCACCCTGGCGGTCACGGATCTCGATGAGCAGCTCGATGACCTCAAGAAGAAGGGCATTCCGACCGATCAGGTGACCCGTACCGATCAGGTCAGCACGGCAATCATTCAAGATCCGGACGGCAACCAAATCGTTTTTGCAGCCGCACACTCGCGCCGTCTCGCTCGCTAGCTACGGTCTCTGGACCGATCGGAAATGTTTCGCCAACGCCGCAACCGCTGTGTGGGGCGGAGCGTTGACTCAACTTTGTCGCCGAGATGACGAAGGTGACTTCGGCCTTCTCGCTTCGACTCGAGACAGATCAGGAGAAGTTGATGAGTACTCAGACACCGAAACCGACCGGCCAGCCCAAGCCGACCGCAGCCGGAAAGCCAGCATCGCGTCAACCGCCCGATGCGAATACGGGCAAGGAAAGGGACCCAGACGAGGGGCAGGGAATTCCCAAGACCGGACGCGATCCGTCGGACCCGATCGAGGAGGACGTTGCGAACGACATTCCCACCGACGACGATGATGACGATGCGGACGATGATGACGATGCGGACGAGGACGAGACTGACAGCATTGAACTGCCCGCGGGGGACGGTGAACGTCCTCGGCTCAATGGTGCGGAGCGCTGAAGACAACAG
>Ga0209382_10003947_pt1 | contig 20232 bp, 19 predicted proteins | sample SoiMetdeltSBSDD5_FD_187599 | JGI IMG/M metagenome (GOLD analysis project Ga0209382, IMG submission 187599) | Bulk soil microbial communities from a Populus tree surrounding site in Tennessee, USA - Soil MetaG P. deltoides SBSDD5 (SPAdes) (version 2) | ecosystem: Environmental > Terrestrial >... | reverse complement strand
CGTGACGATCCAGGCGACGAACACCTCGGTCTGGCCGGTCCACGTCGGCTCGCACTTTCACTTCTTCGAGGTCAACCGTCGGCTGCGCTTCGATCGGGCTGCTGCCTTCGGGATGCACCTCGATATTCTGGCCGGCGCGACGGTCCGCTGGGAACCCGGCCAGACCCGCGAGGTCCGGCTGGTCGCGTTTGCCGGCCGTCGCGAGGTCTACGGCAACAACGGCCTGGTGGACGGTCCGCTCACCGACGAGAACAAGGCTGCCGCGCTAGAGCGGGCACGCGAGCGCGGCTTCCTGGACACGAGCAGACCGTAGAATAGGTAGGCCGGTCCCGGGCACGTGGGACGTGAGGAGGGATGATGGCCCCCGCGGCCAGCGACGCCACATCCGTGCCTCGGAACAGCCTGCCGTCGCGCCTCACCAGCTTTGTCGGTCGTGAGCGTGAGCTGGCTGAGCTGGAACGCCTGTCGGAGACCTGCCGGCTGCTGACCCTGACCGGTCCGGGCGGCTGTGGGAAGACCCGGCTCGCGCTGGAGCTCGTCACTCGCCTCGCACCGACGTATCCGGACGGAGTCTGCGTGGTGTCGCTCGCGCCCCTCGGCGACCCGAGCCTGGTACTGTCGACCATCGCCGAGTCGATCGGCGTCCGCGGGGTGACGGGCGAGCCGCTGTCGGAGACGATCGCGCGCTGGATCGGCGAACGAAGGGTGTTGCTGGTCCTCGACAACTTCGAGCATCTGATCGAGGCCGCTCTGGCGGTCGCCGACCTGCTCGGTGCATGCCCTCACTTGACGGCGATCGTGACCAGTCGACAGGTGCTGCGGCTGCAAGGGGAACAGGCCTTTCCCGTCCCCTCCCTGACCGTGCCAGATCGTACGGGCACGCCGCCGTCCGGTGTCGACGTCGTCTCGACCGTGACGGCGTCGGAGGCCGGGCGGCTGTTCGTGGAGCGGGCGCGCAGCGTCCAGCCCGGCTTCCAGCTTGACCCTTCGACTGCCGTAGCGATCGCGGAGATCTGCGCACGGCTGGATGGCTTGCCGCTGGCCATTGAGCTGGCCGCTGCTCGCGTCCGGGTCCTCACACCACCGGCGATGGTCGATCGGCTGGACCGACGTCTGCCGCTCCTGACGGGCGGAGCCCGCGATCTCCCGCACCGTCAGCAGACGCTCCGCGACACCATTGCCTGGAGCCACGGCCTCCTCGACGAGGACGAGCGCCGCCTCTTCCGGCGCCTTTCGGTCTTCATGGGTGGCTTCACGCTAGGTGCCGGGTCTTGGGTCTCCGGTTTCGGGGATGACGAGGACGCTCCCGTACTCCTCAACACCCAAAACCTGGCACCCAAAACCTTCGACGTGATGGCCTCGCTGGTCGACAAGAGCCTCATCGTGCAGCAGGCTGGCCTGGGCGGAGAGCCCCGATTCACGATGCTGGAGACGATCCGCGAGTTCGCCGTCGAGCAGCTCCAGGCGGCCGGTGAAGAGGCCGCGGTCCGCCGCCGGCACCTCAGCTGGTTCACGGCGTTCGCCGAACAGTTCCAGCCCGGTACGTTCGGACCTGACGGCCCGCTCTGGCTCGACCGGGTCGCCGCCGAGCTCGACAATCTACGTGCGGCGCTCACCTGGAGTCTGACGGATGCGCTCGGCAGCAGCGCACATGAGGGGCTGCGCCTGGCGGGTGCGCTGCAGCAGTTCTGGGTCTTCCGTGACCACCTCGCCGAGGGGGCGCACTGGCTCGAGCAGGTGCTCGCCCTGGATGCAGTACGAGGCGATGATGAACGTCGCAACCGCGACGCGAGAGCGCCTGAAGCGCGAACCGGCGCGCATGGCGTCTACCCATGCGTCATCGCACTCAACTCGCTGAGCATTCTGCTCGCGGCCCTTGGAAAGCTCCAGGAGGCGATAGCCCGCGCCCGCGAGGCGCTCGCTTGCGCACGGAGCCTCAACGATCTGCCCGGCGAGGCCCACGCGCTCACCGGACTGGTGCAGTACCTGCCGGCGTCAGCATCGGAACAGCGAATGACGCTCGCGGAGCAGAGTGTTGCGTTGGCCCGACGCCTGCATGAGCCGTTCGCCACCTGGCGGTCGCTCCGCACCTTCGGTGATCTCCTCATCACCCAGGGCGAATACGACCGGGCGAGGGTCGCCATCGACGAGAGTCTCGCCCTCGCACGGTCGCACGGTTACCTCTGGCAATCAGGGGCGTCGGTACGGCATCTTGCGGACCTGGCCAGCTTCGGGGGTGATCTGGATCGGGCGACGACGCTCATCGAGGAGAGCCTGTCCTACTACACGAAAATGGGAGCCACCGGGGGCCGGCGCGACGCCCTGCGGGTGCTCGGGCATCTCGTGCTCGCACGCGGCCAAGTTGATCGAGCGACGACGTGCTTTGCCGAGAGTCTCGCGCTCTCCTATCGGGCCAGCGATCGGTTCCGGGTCGCGATGTCCCTGGAGGGGCTGTCCGAGACGCTGATGACCGATTCGCCCGCTGCGACGGAGCTCAGCTCGGGCCAGGCGGCGAAGCTCCTGGGCGCGGCCGCTGGCTTGCGTGAGGGGGCAGCACGGTCCGCATCGCCTGTCGAGCAGTCACGCATGGAGAAGCGGCTCTCGGCAGTCCGGGCCAGCTTGCCCGATCAGATATATGCTGCCGCGTGGGCCGAGGGCCGGGCGATGACGCTGGAGCAGGCGTACGCGCTGGGGATATCGGTAACGTCGTCTCTCAGCCCGGCCGAGCGAACAGCAGGCGCTGATGACCAGCCGGTTGACGTCGAGGACGGCGGTTTGACGCGACGCGAGCGCGAGATCGCCACGCTGGTAGCGACGGGACACACGAACCGCCAGATCGCGGATACCCTCGTGCTCTCGGGGCGAACAGTCGAGACGCACGTGCACAATATCCTGACAAAACTCCAACTGTCGACCCGTGCGCAGATCGCGGTCTGGGCCACGGAGCGCGGGCTCGGACCTGCCAGGCGTCAGTAGGGCGATCGTTCTGGTGGCATGAGGGCGTCGCGACGCGCGTCTGGACATCTGGGTCTACGTGCGACGAAAGCACGTGTGCTCCTACGTGGTCTCACCGATGCGCGGCCGGGCAGACCGCTGTACTGTGAGATAGGTTCCCCGAGGGTTGCTGGAAGGCCACTCCCTCGCGGGGTCGGATGCCGATTCGTGCTCTAGGCCTCGCATTCCAGAGTCCCGGGCGAAGGAGGGCAATATGGGGAGTAGTAGGCGTAGCCTGCTCGGTCTACTCGCCGCTGGTGCTGCGGCCGCAGCGTTCGTGCCCGGCCGGAAGGCGGTAGTTGCTCAGGAGCCAGGGCTGGTGGGGGCGTGGCTCGTATCGGCCACTCGCGCCACCGGGCAAGGAGTAGCGCTCCTGACGTTCAATTCTGATCGGACGTTCTTGCGCAGCGCCGACACCCATCCCCTGCAGTCGGTGGGGCACGGTGTCTGGAGCCCAGGTAGTGGCGACAACGTCGACGCGATGTACATTGCGCTACGGTTCGATGAGAATCGTGCCCACATTGGGAGTCAGAAGACGCGTATTCGAATCACCATCGGGCCCGAACCCGATCAATTCACGGGCGTCGGGAAGGTGAGCACCCTCGGTCTCGACGGTAGCGTGCAGGGGACGAGCCAAACGCAACTCCAGGGGAGACGGATCGTCGCCGAGCCCTTCGACGCCTAACGAACCTTGCCAGGGTGCCCGGTTTATCGCCAGCACGGCGGATTGCTGTAAAGCGGTCCGGCTCTTGCTCGATCTCGCTGATCGAGTGGACAGCCTTCGTTGGGGGGACCAAGAGGGAAACCGCCGCCGACACCGCGCCCCCCCGCGCGCACCGCCACCAGGAGAAAAGTCGACAAACCCGACTCCTGAAAAAGGGGCCGATGCGTCCCGCCGGCGCCACCAGCAACGTGAGCGAAACCCGCGCGTAGAGTGAACCCGTCATTCACGGTAGGCGCCGCGTGGTGATCACCACGACCGAAGCGCTGCCTGTCAACTTCATCAAGCCGCGTCTGAGACGCAGACATCTCCCGTCAGCGTGCTGTCAAAGACGGTACCGGCCTCGTTGACGGTGCCATAGGAATACAGGATGCCGGTCGCTCTCGCGAATCGCCCGCTTCCGCCGACAACTCTCCCAAACTCACTGATGACCCGCTTCGCAGTGTCATAGACGCCGACGAAACTCACGTTCAGTTCGCCCTTGTCAGTGGTAATCAAGGCAGGACCAGCATATGAAACGGTGGCCGCGGGTTCGACGGGCCCGAGTCCTGCAGATGGAGCCGCATTGAGCATGCTGAAGGTCTTCGTGCCCTTGAGCGGCCCGCTATCGACCTCTGCCGTCGTGCAGACGCCAATCGGGCTCGGGCAACCTGTGGTTCGGTACTGAAGGAATCGCACCTGCACTCTCTGACAGACGATAGCGTCAGCCTCGGTTGCCGCGAACAGGTCGACCACGATAAAGGCCAGGATGGATAGACCAACGATGCTCAGGAAAGACAGCGGGCCCGTCATGCGGGGCATCACGACCTTCACGCTCGTCTCCTTTCGACGCTCGGCGGCAGCGGGTACTGCCCACGCCGCGGTTGTCTCCCCGCCGAGATGGGGCCAGTATAGGACCCATTCGAATCAGCTGCTGTGACGAGGATCACAATCTCACGCCGGACCCGAAAGCCCGCTGCGCAAATCCGAAAGGTGGCGAGCATGACAGAGAGGCTGGCTCTCCCTCGATTTGTGGTGAGGCTTGCCGGGGCCGTCAGAGCCTAGGGGCTCTTGCTCACTTTCGCTGACGCCGAATGCAAAGCAAGCCGGGTTCGCCATCGCACCTCCAGAATCTGCCTAAGCCGGCCGAGTGCCCCAAACAAACAGGTGGGTCAGCCCGACGATGAACCGCCCTGCCGCTTGTTCCTCCCGGAGCGCATCGACCCAACGCTTGTGCTCTTCCTCGGTGATCACCCCGGCTAGCACGGCGGTCTCGGCGGCGCGTAGCGCGCCCAGCGCGAAGTAACCTGACGCATCGCGTTCGATCGATGTGAAGGCGCGCACGCGGACGTCCAGCAACTCCGCCTCGGTCAAGCGGCCGAGCAGGCGCCGTTCGAGCCAGCCATCCATGGACTGCTGGTCGGAGAAGGAGGCCACGATCCGTCGCGTGGTGTCCCGATCCGGGTGCGCGATGATCAACGAATCGGTATCCCGATCGAACACGCCAACCCGCCCCCCAACGCGCGCAACCCGGACCAGCTACGGAATGGCCTGCTCGCCGTCGGGTATGTGGGAGAGTGAGGTGACGGCAAGCACGACGTCGAACTCGGCGTCACCGAATGGCAGCCATCGCGCATCGCCTTCGCGCAGGTCGACCAAGTCGCCGACGCCCTCTTGCTCAGCAAGCTCGCGTGCCACCGTCAGCAGGGCCGGGCTCGGATCGAGGCCCACCGCCATGCCGTTCGGCCCGACCCGTTTGGCCATGGCGCGGGTGACCACCCCGCTCCCGCAGCCAACATCGAGGACTCGCTCGCCAGGCGTGACCCCGATCAGGTCCAGGTAGGCGGCCCGCGCCGCGACCTCATCCTCGGCACGGCCACGCAATTCCAGCCGGGCGCAGATCTCCCGAGCACGCTCGAGGTCAATCGTTGAGATACCTTGCAACATGTCGAAGCGGCCGTACACCGGCTGGGACATGGCTCCTCCTGTGTCGGCTGGTTTTCGCCTGGAAGCTCTGGTCGCTGGCCTGACGCCAGCCCGGGTGAGCATATCATCACGTCGCGAGCGACCGACGTGGCCGGCAACGTCCAGCCGGCTACGGACGATCCGAGGATCACGAACAAGCGAACCTACTGGGAGAGCAACGGCCAGATCACCCGACGAGTCGCCATCATCTCATCGTCTGCTGGCGTCTATCGGGTGATGACGCGACTCCGGGCGGCCATCATGCCGGGAATCCAGATCAGCCCGGCCACCGCCAGCAGGAACAGGAGCGGGACCGTCCAGCCGCCGGTCGCGGTGTAGAGCAGCCCCATCACCAGCGGGCCGGTCGAGGCGATCAGGTAGCCGCCGCTTTGGGCCATCCCGGAGAGCGCCGCCGCCACGTCGCCGTCTGATGAGCGCAACACGATCACCAGCAGCGCCAGGCTCAGGTTCGCGCCCTGGGCAATTCCTAGCACGATCGCCCAGAGCAGGGCAGTTGAGGTTGGCGCCAGCAGCACGCCGAGCAGCCCGACGGTGTACATGACGATCGCCGTCGCCACGGCCGGCCGCTGGTCTGGCAGCCTCGATGCGATCATCGGCGCCGCGAAGTTGCCGACGATCCCGAAGCCGTTGAACACCATCAGCAGAAGTCCGGCCTCGGCGGGGTCCACGCCACGGTCGCGGTAGATGGCGGGGAGCCAGGAGAGCGGACCGTAGAAGAGGAGCGACTGCATCCCCATGTAGAAGAGGACGTGCCAGGCGAGCGGCTGTCGCCAGACGTGGATCGTACGGCCAGATGCCGAACTGCCGGACTCGCCGTGCAGGCGAAGCTGTGGCAGCCAGGCGACGAGTGCAATCGCGGTCGGTATCGCCCAGACGCCCAGCGCAACCCCGATGGCGCCGTCCGCCTCGCGCAGTACCAGCGCGGTCAGTCCAGAGGCGACCGAGGCTCCGATCGCCATCGCCATCGTGTAGGCGGCCATCATCGGGCCGATCCGGTTCGGGAAGCGGCGCTTGACCAGGCTCGGCAGCAGCACGTTGATCACCGCGATCGAGAGGCCGGCCAGGATCGTGCCCGGGAACAGCGCCCAGCTCGGCCAGACGGCGCGTAGCACCAGTCCGGTCAACAGCGCCGCCATCATCAGGAAGAGGGCGCGCTCCTCGCCGAACCGGGCGCGCAGGGCCGGCCCGGCCAGCGCACCCAGGCTGAAGCAGAGGACCGGGATCGCTACCAGGACCGATGCGACCGTCGGCGCCAGCCCGAGATCGGCGAGGATTGGCGGGACGCCAGAGACGGCCTGTCTCGTGGTGAGCGCCACCAGCACGACGCCGATCGCCGAGATCGCGAAGGCTGGCGACGCACCGGGGCCAGATCTGCGTACAGTCTCGGTGCTGGAGGCTTGCATCGTCGTGTCACGCTCCCTGGGAGCGCGACGATCCTCGCCGCCCCGGTTCGATGTCCCACCCCGGCAGTCGGGTTCGGTTGCCTCGGTCGCCTCTCGGCTCGCTGGCAGGGGCAGGTAATACGAAAGCGGCGAGGATCGCCGCGCTCCCAGGGGGGCGCCCGTCGTCCTCGTTCAGCCCCGGCCGGGTCACGGCGGCGATCCGGCCGAGACGCCGCCGTCCACCATGTAGACCCCGCCGGTGCAGAAGCTGCTCTCGTCGCTCGCCAGGAACAGCATCACCTTTGCGACTTCCTCCGGCTGGCCGTACCGTTTCAGGGCAACCCGCGACGCGCCAAGCGCCTTGATCTCGTCTGGCGTCATCGTCACGTCGCCGCTGCGCTCGGCCTGCTCGGCGCGCTGCTGCTCCAGCGAGCGCATCATCCGCGTCTCGATCGGCGACGGGTTGACGGTGTTGACCCGAATGCCGAGCGCGGCGCACTCCAGGGCCGCGGAGCGCATCAGCCCGATCACCGCGTGCTTGCTGGTGGTGTACGCCGAGGTGCCGGCCGTCCCACGGATGCCGGCCGTAGACGCGGTGATGACGATGCTGCCGCCGCCGCGCTTCTCCATCGCCGGGATCACGGATCTGAGGCCGAGCCAGACGCCGCGCACGTTCACCGCGATCACCCGGTCGAAGACGTCCACCGGGTACTCCGGGATCGGCAGGACGCGGCCCTCGATCCCGGCGTTCGCCAGGAAGACGTCGACGCCGCCGTATCGCTCGACGGCGGTGTCTACGAAGCGTTGGACCTCGTCGGGCTCGGTCGTATCCGCGACGACGTAGCTGGCCGAGTCGCCGCCACCGGCGCCGGCCATGGCCTGTTGGAGCGTGCCTTCATCCAGGTCCACCAGCAGCACCTTCGCGCCCTCCTGGACGAACAGCCTGGCAGCAGCCCGGCCGATGCCGCCGGCGCCGCCGGTGATGATCGCCACCTTCCCTGTGAGCCGCGCCATCGCCGTCTCCCTTCCGTACGTCGTCGTCGGGCAACGCGGCAGGATACCCGTCCGGGGGCCTGAGGTACGATGACCTGGCGGCGAGCAGTCGCCGACGATCAGAGATCGACATCAGGGGAGATCGAGGCGAGTCCGTTGGCAAAGGACACACGGCTGGCGGAGCGATACCGGCGGTTTGCGCGGGTCGAGGCGCATGGGCGGTCGCCGCTCTACGAGCAGTGTGCCCTCGGCGTCGCCGACGACGCGGCCGTGCAGGCTATCCTGGCTCGCTTGCCGCCAGATCGCCAGCAGCCGAACCTGCTCTTCGCGGCAGTCGCGTTGCTGACGGGTGTCCAGCCGGAGTACCAGGCGTTCCGGAGCGTGGTCCTGGAGCGCGCCGACGATCTGACAGCGATCATGCGCGTCCGGCGGACGCAGACCAACGAGCCCGGACGCTGCGCCGTCCTGCTACCGCTGCTCGCCCGCCTGCTCGGGCCGCTTGCCCTGCTCGAAGTGGGCGCGAGCGCCGGTCTCTGCCTGCTGCCAGATCGCTACCGCTATCAGTACAGCTCCGGAGTCGTCGGCGACCCGGGTTCACGCGTGGTCATCCGCTGCGAGGCACGTGGCCCCGTGCCGATCCCGGATCACCTGCCGACGGTGGTCTGGCGACGCGGCATCGACCTGGAGCCCGTCGACCTCCACGATGCCGATTCGGCGCGCTGGCTGGAATGCTGCGTCTGGCCGGAGCAGACCGAGCGCCTGGCCCGGCTGCGGGCCGCCATCGAGGTCGCCCGCGCCGACTCGCCCGTGGTGATTCGCGGCGACCTGCTGGAACTGGTCGGCGAGGTCGCCGGCACGGCCCCTCCGAGTGCCACCCTGGTGATCTTCCACTCAGCGGTGCTCACCTACCTCTCGCGCGACGACCGTCGTCGCTTCGCCGAGCTCGTCCAGGCGTTGCCCGCTACCTGGATCTCCAACGAAGCGCCGGGCGTCGTCGAATCGCTCTTCGTTCGGGACCGGCACCGCGTTCACCCTGAGGCCGGCCGTTTCGTCGTTGGCATCAACGGCGAGCGTGCAGCCGCGTTCTCAGACCCGCACGGCGCCTGGGTCGAATGGCTGGACGCCGGCCCTGACCCGTCGTGATGCAGGTAGGTGCGTCGCTTGCGGCGCCTACGTTCGACGTCCGGCCCCGATACGGACATCGCGTGCGGCGCCCGAGGCGGTCCCGCTCTGGATGCGGTACGATGGCCGGGATGGCAGACCTTGAACCGACGCAGATTCGCCTGGCGACCCCCGACGACGCAACGGTGCTCGCGGAGTTGATCGCCGAGTTCAACGGCTCGCAAGGCGACACCGACGAGACGGCCGCCCGGCTGCGCGCCTGCGACGGGCTGGAGGTCGCGCTGATCGCCTGGACGCCGGCCGGTGCGGCCGGGTTCGCCTGCCTGCGCGTGACGCCGGCCATCGGGTCGCGGGAGCCGCACACCCTCTTGACCGAGCTGTACGTCCGCGAGCGTTTCCGCCGCCAGGGCATCGCCGCCGCGCTCGTTCAGCGGGCCGAGGCGCTCGCCCTCGAACGGGGGGCGGACAGCCTCCTCCTGTTCACCGGACGGCAGAACGTCGGCGCGCAGGCGTTCTACGAGGCGCTGGGTTTCGAGTCCCCGTGGATCGTCTACCAGCGGCCGATCGCGCCGTAGCCCCTGTGCCGTGGCAGGTAGACGTCAGCCGACCATCCTCAACTGGCTTGATCGAAAGTCGCTGCGCAAACGTGGTAGCCTCTTCACGAGATGACGGTCCAAGAGGCGATCCTGGCGCATCGTGAGGAGATCCTGCGCATCGCGGCGCGGCACGGGGCCACGAACGTCCGGGTCTTCGGCTCGGTGGCGCGCGGCACGGCCGGTCCAGCGAGCGATCTCGACCTGCTCGTAGACGAAGTCGGAGAGGTAAGTCCCTGGTTTCCGGGCGGGCTCATGGCCGACCTGGAAGAGCTGCTCGCCTGCCGCGTCGACGTAGCGACTGAGAAGACTCTTCACCATCGTATCCGTGACCGCGTGCTCACAGAGGCCCGGCCTCTGTGAGGGACCAGGGCGTCTATTTCGAACACATCCTGGAGTGCATAGGACGAGTTCAACGATACACGGCCGGTGGCCTGGAGTCGCTCGCCGCGGACCAGATGACGCAGGACGCTGTGGTGCGCAACCTTCAGGTGCTTGCCGAGGCGTGTATGCGGATGTCGGGAGAGATTCGGGAGCGAAGAAGGGAGATCGACTGGAAGGGAATCGCCGGATTTCGCAACGTCATCGTGCATGACTATCTCGATCTCGATCTGGAAAAGATGTGGGAGATCATCCAGGTCGATCTGCCGCCACTCGCGCTTGTCATCGGCGAAGAGCTCGCCCGCGTTGACGCGGAACTACGAGAGCAGGACGAGGAGGGGAGCACGTGATCTACGAGCTGCGGATCTACACCCTGAGGCCCGGTATTCAGGCGAAGTACCTGGGCATCGTCGGCGACGTCGGGATGAAGATCAGGGGCAACGACTACGGTCGCCTGGTCGGCGCCTGGACCGCTGACATCGGCCAGCTCAACGAGTACTACCACCTCTGGGAGTACCCAGATCCGAACGAGCGGGCGCGGCTTCGTGGCGAGCTCCAGAAAGTGCCCGCCTGGTCCGCCGAGTACCTCGCGGCGACTCGAGGCATGGTCGTGGCGCAGCGCAACACGATCCTGACCCTTGACGAGGACATTGGCCTGCGAAGCGTCGAGGGGAAGGGCCACATCTACGAGTTCCGGACCTACCGGGCGCTGCCGGGCCAGATCGGCGGCTGGACCACCTCGTTCAAGCGGTCGCTGCCGCAGCGCGAGACCCACTCGAAGCTGGTCGCCCTCTGGATGGCCGAGGTCGGCGGGCTGAACGCTGGCAGCCACCTCTGGGTCTACGACAGCCTGGCCCATCGCACCGAGGTCCGCGAGTCGATGGCGAAGGACGAGAAGCTTCGCGAGCTGCGCGGCGGCGGCGTCGAGTCGCTGATCAGCCAGGAGTCGACCATCCTGACGCCGGCGCCGTTCTCGCCGCTCGGCTGACGACTTCGGCCATGTGATGTTCGCTGGTCGCCCACGGCGCCGTTCGGTCCCGTGGGCGATTCGCGTCGCCGAGCAACCATTGGGAGTGAGGGCATGATCTACGAGCTACGGATCTACACGACGAAGCCGGGCATGATCGGCGAGTTTGTCAAGCTGAACAGCGAGGTTGCCTGGAAGCTTCGAGGCAACAACCACGGCACGCTGGTCGGCTGCTGGACCAGCGAGATCGGGTCGCTCAACCAGTTCTATCACCTCTGGAGCTACCCGAGCATGGGCGAGCGCGAGACGCTCCGGGCCGGGCTCGCCACGCTCGACGGCTGGGCCGAGCAGTACACCTCGAAGGTCCGCTCGATGATGGACCACCAGGAGAACATGCTGCTGAAGCTCGATCCTGACGTCGGGTTCCACCCGGTCGAGGGGAAGGGCCACGTCTACGAGCTGCGGGTCTACCGTGGCCGCGATGGACTGCTCCCGGCCTGGCAGCGGGCGTTCAAAGAGGTGCTGCCGGAGCGCGAGAAGTACTCGAAGATCGTCGGGCTCTGGAACACCGAGGTCGGCGGACTGAACGCCGCCGCGCATCTCTGGGTCTACGACGACCTGAACCAGCGGATGGCCGCGCGCGCTGCCGCCATCGCCGACCCGGCCTGGCAGGCGTTCCTCGGGAAGGGACCACAGAACCTCCAGGAGATGTCGTCCACCATCCTGATCCCGACCCCCATCTCGCCGCTCCAATAACACGGACGCCGGGGCGGCGCGCAGGCGTTGCTATACTTCTCGCGCCACCTTTCATTCCTGGTCGTGGGCGAGGAGTACCGTGTCTGTCAGCGGGCCGACCCTGGTTGGAACAGCGTATGAAGCGGTCATCGGGCTGGAGGTCCACTCCCAGTTGCTGACCGCCAGCAAGATGTTCTGCGGCTGCTCGTCCGAGTACGCCGGCGCCGCGCCGAACAGCCACGTCTGCCCGGTCTGCCTCGGCATGCCGGGCATGCTGCCGGTCATCAACAAGCGGGCCATCGAGCTGACCATCATGACCGGGCTGGCGCTCAACTGCGAGATCCCCCACGCCAGCAAGTTCGACCGCAAAAACTACCCGTATCCGGACCTCGTCAAGGGGTACCAGATCTCGCAGTACGACCTGCCGTTCTGCAACGATGGCTGGATCGACGTCGAGGTGGACGGCCAGGTGCGGCGGATCGGGATGGAGCGGGTCCACCTCGAAGAGGACACCGCGCGACTGGTCCACGGCAACGACTCTGACGGCCACCCTGCCAGCTTCGCCGACATGAACCGGTCCGGCGTGCCGCTGATGGAGATCGTCAGCAAGCCGGATCTGCGCTCGCCGGCCGAGGCCAGGGCGTACCTCCAGAAGCTTCGCTCGATCTTGCGCGCCCTCGGCGTCTCGACCGGCAATATGGAGGAGGGGTCGTTCCGCTGCGATGCCAACATCTCGATGCGGCCGGTCGGCCAGACGGAGTACGGCACCAAGGCCGAGGTCAAGAACATGAACTCGTTCCGCGCCGTCTTCCGGGCGCTGGAGTACGAGATCAAGCGTCAGACCGAGGTGCTTCAGCGCGGCGAGCGGGTGGTCCAGGAGACGCGGGGCTGGGTGGAGGAGCGCGGCGTCACGGTGTCCCAGCGCTCCAAGGAGCAGGCGCACGACTACCGCTACTTCCCGGAGCCGGACCTGCCGCCAGTCTTCGTGGCCGTCGAGTGGGTGAGCGAGCTCGAGGCGAAGCTGCCGGAGCTGCCAGATGCACGCCGTGAGCGGTACGTCGCCCAGCATGGCCTGACGCCGTACCTGGCCGGCCAGCTCACGGCCACGGCCGAGATCGGCGAGCTGTTCGAGCGGACGCTCGCCCTCTACCCTGACCCGCGCAAGGTCGGCAACTGGATCCAGACCGAGCTGTTCCGCCTCCAGAAAGAGTCCGGCGACGAGGAGGGGGCGAGCGGGCTGCCCTCGCCAGACCACCTCGCCGATCTCCTCAAGCTGGTGGACGCCGGCACGATCAACCAGACCGCCGCCAAGCAGGTGTTCGAGGAGATGTATCGGACCGGCCGGGCGCCGGGCGAGGTCGTGGAGGCGCTCGGCCTGACCCAGGTCAGCGACGCCGACGAGCTGACCCGGATCGTGGACGAGGTCATCGCCGCGAACCCGAAGCCGGTCGCGGACTACAAGGGCGGGAAGGTCAGCGCGGCCGGCCGCCTCGTCGGCGAGGTGATGAAGGCGACGCGCGGCCGGGCCAACCCCGGCGTCGTCAAGGACGTGCTGTACGCACGCCTCGACGCGCTGTAACCTCCGTCCATGCGCGTGATCTGCACCGGCACCAGCGGGACCGAACGGGTCGGCTTCCTCGACGAGGTCCGCCAGCTCGCGGCGCGGGCGGGGCGCAGTCTCCAGATCTTCGACGTCCGCGAGGCGATGTTCCAGGTCGCCCAGGACGTCGGCGAGCCGGTCGAGGAGGAGACGATCCTCGACATGTTCCCGCACGCGCTGGTGCTACTGCGGGCGGCGGCGTTGGAGAAGATCTGTAGCTTCACCGACCAAGCCGGGGATGACCAGGACTGGATCATCAACACCCACGCCGTCTTTCGCTGGAAGAACACCCTGATCTCCGGCTTCGACCCGTACTACCTCGAACGTCTGAAGCCTGACCTGTACGTCACGATCACGGCCGGCGTCCTGACGGTCCGCGAGCGGCTGACGCGGCACCCGCGCTGGGAGGACACCACCGTCTCCGAGCTGCTGGTCTGGCGCGAAGAGGAGCAGTGGGCGACCGAGGAGATGGCGCGCATCCACCACAAGCCCCAGTACCTGCTCGGGCGGGCGCTGCCGCCGCGCGCGCTGTACCGCCTGATGTTCGAGCCCGGAGTCACATCGGCGTACCTGAGCTACCCGATGCAGCACGCCGCGGGCGACCGCGCGGCGCTTGCGACGTTCAAGCAGCGCCTCGAGGAGCGGCTGCTGGTCTTCGACCCGGCCGACGTCAACGACTTCGAGGTCGAAAGCTCGGTTGGCGCTGCCGTGAGCGCCGTGGCGGATGGCACGGCCACGGGCTCGCTGGTGGATGCCGACGACGTGAGCGTCGGTGCCGACGTCGCCGAGACCGGCCCGGCCGCGATCGATCAGTTGCCGGCTACGCCGACGGTGCGCAGCGACGGCACCGCCGAGCTGCGGGCGGCGAACGAGGGCGGCGGCGGTCCCCACAATGAGCGCGACCTCCGCCACATTGCCGACCAGATCGTCTTCCGCGACTACAAGCTGATCGCCCAGTCTGACGTCGTGGTCGTCTTCTACGATGCGCTGGTGCCCTCGCCGGGCGTCATCAGCGAGATGAACTACGCGCTCCAGACGGGTAAGCGCGTCTATGGGGTCTGGCTGCCGACGAGCGCGCCGTCGCCGTTCTTCACCCGCTACTGCACGCGGGTCTTCGCCACCGCCGACGAGCTGTTCGGCTACTTCGACCGCCACGACATCGCCCAGGGAGAGCCGGCCCGGACGCCCTGATACCCGGCGTGCGCCGCGCTCTCGGTTGGTTCCTTCTCTCGCCCTGCCGGCTTGCCTGGGCGCCATGTGCATTCCATGCCCGGAGGGGTTACGCCGGACCACGGCCTCGACGTCCTTCACGGAACGGCGAAGATGGCCTGGGCATACGGCCCGGCCCGCCCGCGCTCGCCCACGACCCGCAGGGTCACCTGCGCGCCATGCAAGAGGCGGACATCGGCCAGCTCACGCTCGAGCTCCAGGACACCGGATCGCTGCACGCTGGCGTCGCCGAGGCGCTGCATCGACGCGGCGGAATCGTCGCCCTGCCTGACGATCGCTCGGCACGATGCTTCGCGACACACCGTCGGGATGATGTCAAGCTCGAGCCAGGCAGTGTACTCCTCGCCAGGCCTCATGCCGCGGATCTGTAACGCGATTCGAAGATCCTGGCCGTCGTCGCAGAGGGTCGCCCGACCGGCGGCACCGGGCGCCGCGAACAGGATCGTCGACGCTTCAAGGCAGGTAGCCGCGTCGACAAACGGCGAGACGGCCATCCGGCCGAACGGCACCGCTGGCAACGGCGACGGCGGCACGATCGAGCCGAGCACCAGGGCCATGCCGGCCATGATGGCTGAGGGCACTGTGATGGAGAGGATGGTAGCGATGTGCATGCGTCGACCTCGATGCCGAAGGATGCAGGCTCGACTGCCGAGCCCTCTTCACGCTACGGCCTCGCGCGCGCCCTCGCATCGACGAGAACATCGAGATCGGACACGCAATGTCGGAAGGCCCGGCGCCGCGCGTCTACGTGCGCCTACGTACGAGACCAGGTGAACCTACGTGCGAGGCTGGCATGAGGAGGCTGGATCGGGCCTCTCGAGCCGGCCCGTCGACGCCGAGCGCGCTCGCACTACCGATGACCGGTGGTCATCAGGCCATGCTCGACGGCCCAGAAGGCGAGTTGGCCGCGCGAGGTCAGCTCGAGCTTGCCCAGGATGTTGTGGACGTGCGTCTCGACGGTGCGCTGGGCGACGGTGAGCGACTCGGCGATCTCGCGATTGGCGAGGCCCCGTGCGACCAGGGTCGCGATCTCTCGCTCACGTGGGGTGAGTCGGGCTAGCTCGTCATCGGCCGACAATGCAGGCGCCCGGGACGGGGTGACCGGCCCGGCTGGCGCTGCGTCTCTGGTGATCTCCAGAGCGTACGCGACAATCTCCTCGAAGTCCATCGCCTGGCCCTCAGCCCAACCCTGCGCGAACGTCGATTCGCCGAGGTGTTGGCGGAGGATCGGCAGCACCCGATCGTACTCTCGGTCCATCTGAGGAACTGGGCCGACACCATGCTGTTGGCGGCGAGCCATCACCGCCGCGAACAGCCGCACCGCGTCCCGGAAGTACTCACGCGCACCTGGGCTGAGCGCCGGGGCGGCGGCCTGACCGCACGCCGCCTGGACCCCCTGGAGGGTCCGCGCCTCGGCGAGTCTGAAGAAGGCCCACAGGATCAGCCAGCGAGCACCAGTCTCGTGGAAAACCGCGATAGCCGACCGCAACATAGCGATCGCCCTGACGACGTCGCCGTCCAGCAGCGCGCCCTTGCCCAGCATCTGGTACGACTCACCCATGCCGCGTCTGTCACCAAGGTCACGCGACAGGCTCAGTGCTTCCTCCGCCAGCAGCCAGGCGCGCGCTCGATCCCCGAGTCCGAGCACTGCCCTGCTCAGCGTACGGAGCAGATTCGCGCTCATGATGATGTCGCCAAGCGCGCGGAACAACGTCAGTCCCTCCTCGCAGAACGCCACGGTCTGATCGTGCTCGTCCAGGAACCTGGAGACTTGCGACGATCCCAGAAGCGCCATCGCGAGCGTGTGTGGATCCCCGGTCCGACGCGCCGTCTCGACGCTCTCTTCGCAGAGCCTGTGGGCCAGGTCATGCTCGCCCAGGTGCAGCCGGCAGAACCCGAGCCGGTGCAGCGCCTCGGATACTCCCCGGCCGTCGTCGGCATCGCGTGACAGCGCCAGGGCGGTCTCCGCATGCTCCAGTGCCAGGTGCAGCTCGCCCTGGAACGCCGCGAGGCTGGCGGCTCCCTCGTGCGTGATCGCTCGAGCGGAGCGCTCGGCCGCCGTCTGATCCCGTCGTGCCGGTATCGCCAGCACCTGAGACAGCCAGCGCCGACCTTCGTCGAGATAGCCGCGCCACCACCAGAACCGCCAGAGCGCCCCGGCCAGCCGCAACCCCGGCTCCGCGGCGCCGGCTGGCAGCGCGTGCGCACCCTGATCGCGATCGACGTGCAGGCCAGTCTCGTCGGCGAGGCACCAGGCGAGGGCTGCCCGCAGGTTGTCGTGCTCGCGATCGAGTCGGGTCAGCGCCGCAAGCTGGTCAGACCCGTCGAGGTTCGGCTGTTCTCCTTCTGTGACGGCCAGGAAGTAGTCGCGGTGCCGGTCCCGGGCCGAAGATAGTTCGCTGTGCTCGATCAGCTTCTCGTGGCCGTACTGCCGGAACGTCTCCAGCAGCCGGTACCGTGGCTCCCCGTCGTCGCTCTCCTCAACCTGGATCAGCGACTTGTCGACCAGTGCTGTGAGCAGATCGAGCAGGAGAGCATCTGACATCTCACCGCGCATTCCCGACCGCTCATCCCCGACGCGCTCGGCAGCGTCGAGGGTGAAGCCACCGGCGAAGACGGCGAGGCGACGTAACAGGGCACGCTCTGGCTCAGAGAGCAAGTCGTAGCTCCAATCCACTGCGCCCCGGAGGGTCTGCTGGCGGGGAAGTGCCGCGCGGCTGCCGCCCGTGAGCAGGCGGAAGCGGTCGTCGAGGCGGGCGGCGATCTGGTCGACGGAGAGGGCTCGGACTCGGGCGGCGGCGAGCTCGATCGCGAGCGGAATACCGTCGAGACGGGTGCAGATCTGAGCCACGATCGAGGCGTTACCTCGGGTCAGCGCGAATCGAGGGGCGACGACGCGAGCCCGCTCCACGAATAGGCGGATCGCCTCATACTCGAGCAAGGCGGTTGACGCCGCCCCGCCTCCGAACAGCTCGGGGGCAGGCTGAGCAAGCGACGGTACACGCCAGGGTGCCTCGCCATCGACGGCGAGGGGCTCGCGACTCGTGGCGAGGACGTGAAGCCGAGGGCAGTCCCGCAGGAGCATCCCAGCCAACTCCGCAGCAGCGCCGATCAGGTGCTCGCAGTTGTCGAGCAACAGGAGCAGGCGGCGCACTCGCAGCCAGTCCGACAGCGTCGCCGTGAGCGAACGTGCCGACTGCTCGCGCACCCCGAGAACGTCAGCGACAGCCTGTGGAACGAGGGCGGGATCGGCGAGCGGCGCCAGCTCGACCAGCCAGACGCCATCAGGGAACCTCTCGAGCACGGCTGATGCGATCTGGAGGCCCAGCCGGGTCTTCCCTACGCCCGGTGCCCCGACGAGAGTGACCAGGCGGTGCCCGTCGAGGAGCATCGCGATCTCGGCGATCTCGCGCTCACGGCCGACGAAGCTGGACAGGCGCGACGGCAGGTTGTGAGCTGCCTCGGCTCCGAGACGGTCATGATCTCGCATGATGAGCCCGTGCACGCACCTGTCTGAAAGTGGAGACCGTGCCCCGATTATGCAGCCGCACTCGGTCTTCGACAATGGCCCGTCACACCGCGCGGAACAGCGCTACGGGGCGGTCATGCTGGCCGGCGGGAGCAGTCGGATCATCACGCGGCCATCCGAGCCGACCCAGGCCGCGAACACCGTCTGATTCCGGCCGATCACCACCGAAGCGCCGACGTCGAGCGTGGTCGTGCGGCCGTCTCGTTCGACGAGGCGCAGACGAACCGGCTCGGTGCGGCGCTCCGGCAAGGGCCGGCCGATCAGCCCCTCGATCGTCTCCCAGGTGAGGTCGCGCATCGTCTCGAAGAGCGTTGTGGGGTCGGCGTCGGCGGGCGGCAGCAGGCAGAGGGTCTGGTGACCGTCGAGGTCGGGCAGCCTGGTGAGGTCGATGCGACGAAGGCCGCGCCAGGACACGGTCGCCTCCAGCGGGGCTCCGGTGTCTTCTGAAAGGGCCGGGAGCACGTCGCTCAGAGCGTCGAATCGGCGCACGTCCGCCGATCCGCGGACGGCGCGAAGCTCATGGCCGATCTCCTGCGCGAGCCCCCGGGGCGGATCGTGCTGCTCTCCGTCGACGGCCCGAAGTGCGTCCGCGGCCGATCGCCGAAGCGGCGCGGCTGCCCGAGCCCAGCGTGCGTGCGCGAGCGCTCGAAGCGACGTTACCAGCGCGTCCGACGGTGGGCGCGGCGAGGTTGCTTCACGCAGCTCAACCTCGATCGGCGGGAGTGAAAGATCGCCGCCGAACCAGTCATGTGTGCTCGGCCGGCGTGGAAGCGACACGATCGCGTCGTACCAGGGCGACGTCACGCCGGGTTGTGGCGTGCCGGCGCACCCGGCAATTTCGAACCACTCGGCGGCCTGGACCCAGACCTGGCCACGCGGCGAGCGGAGAACGAAGCGGGGGCTGTCCGGGCCACGCACGGGGCCCTCGTCGGCGGAGCGGCGGTCGTCGTCGTCAGCCGTGAGGGAGCGCGGCAGCAGCACGAGGTCGGCGAGCGACAGGCGTTCCAGCCGCAGTTCGTGCGCGGCGACCAGCGGAGCCGCGAGTGACGAGAGCACGATCCCGGCGTCCTCGCCGATGCCCGTCGACGGGGTGAGCCGCATCTGGCCCTTCAGATACGCGTCGAGCAGGGCAAGGTGGGCGGCGTGCCCGACGTGTCCCAGCACGGACAGGGTGAAGGCGGCCCCACGAGGCGTGACTTCGAGCAGGCCGGCCCGCGCGGCGCCGAAGCTGCCATGCGAGAACGCGGTCAACTCGACGGGCCAGTGAAACATGGGCGCCCTCAATCACTCCTACCATGGGGCCCCCTACCCCCACGGCCCCCAGCCCCCTCTCCCGTGGCAGGGAGAGGGGGTCGGGGGGTGAGGGCCACCTCGCGTCGGACTGCGTCGACGACTCGGGCGCCGGTCAGCCGGATCAGGTCCTGGACCGCGACGCGCAGGTTCAGGCCGCGTCGGCCGCCGTTCACCAGGACCCACTCGAACTGGAGCGCTGCCCGCTCGATGCACGGCTCGAACGGGCGATTCATCAGCGCCAGGGCGCCGATGCCGCCGACCTGGAGGCCGGTCAGCCGCTCGGCGTCGCGGTGAGGCGCCATCCGCGCCGCCTTCGCTCCGATCGAGCGCGCCAGCAGCCGAAGATCGAGCTCCTCCGGCCCCGCGATCATCACCAGCAGCGGCCGGCTACTGTGCTCCTCGCGGAGGACGACCAGCGTCTTGTACACCTGCTCCGGTGGCACACCCAGCGCCTCTGCGACGCTGACGGCCGAGTGGATCTCGGCGTCGTAGGTGAGCACCTCGTAGGGAACGCGCTTCGCGTCGAGCAGGCGGATCGCGTTCGTCTTCTCCAACTTCTGCCGTGCCATGCTGTGAGTCTAGCGAACCGGCACCGGCAAACGGCCACCATAGCCAGTTCTGTCTACGCCCGTCTTGACCCTGGTCGAGCTGTGATGGTTTTGCTACCCTTCGAGTGGCCCGGTCCAGGCGGCATTTCCAGTATCGTGGCGTCGGCCGATGGGGCGGG
>Ga0209382_10003946_pt1 | contig 20233 bp, 23 predicted proteins | sample SoiMetdeltSBSDD5_FD_187599 | JGI IMG/M metagenome (GOLD analysis project Ga0209382, IMG submission 187599) | Bulk soil microbial communities from a Populus tree surrounding site in Tennessee, USA - Soil MetaG P. deltoides SBSDD5 (SPAdes) (version 2) | ecosystem: Environmental > Terrestrial >... | reverse complement strand
GAAACGAGTGTTACATTAACTCAACCCCACACAACCTGCCAGGAGATTTACATGCGCCGCCTCGTCCTCTCGCTGCTCGTCGTGTCGTTCGCCTGGTCGGCCCCGGGCCTGGCCAAGGATGTCGTAGCTCAGAACAAGGCGGTCGCGCGCAGCTTCTTCGAGGACGTGCTCGACACGGGCAAGCTGGAGGACTACTCGAAGTCTCACGCCCCGGACTTCGTTGCCCATGCCGAAGGCCGCCTCGCCTCCCTCGAGGAAGACATCGCCGCCGCGCGCGAGCAGCGCAAAGCGATGCCGGACATGCGCGTGAAGGTCAATCACATCGTCGCGGAAGGAGATCTGGTATCGGTCTACTGGACCGCGAGCGGCACGAACACCGCAGCTGGCTGGGGCGTCCCGGCAACGGGCAAGAGCGTCAGCGTCAGTGGCATGACGCTGTTCCGCTTCGTGCGCGGGCTGATTCAGGAAGAGTGGAGCGTGTTCAACGAGTACTCGATCATGAAGCAGCTCGGTCTGGTGCCTGAGAAGCGCTGAGAGTAGGCTCGGCGTGAACTCGCTCATGGAGCCATTCATGAAGAGTCACCGCCTGTTCTGCATCGTTCTCGTCACTGTATTCATGACGAGCCCCACATTCGCCTACGATTGCGCCGTCACTGCGCGCGGCGCAAATGGTTGGAACGAGAACGATACACTTCGCACAATCATTCCGACCGGTTCAAAGTTCAGATTCATACCCGACGGTCCAGGCTTCATCGACTACGACGGCGCGCTGGGCATCAAGATGGGCTGGTGGCGCAACATCGCGGGTAGTCAACTCGAGATCACCGGCCGACGCATCGACGCTCCCGCTGCGCCCCTACGCGCCTACATGTCCCCGTACCCTGACCATTTTCAAGCCACGTATGTCGTATTTCCCACGCCTGGCTGCTGGGAAGTCATCGCGAGCACGGGTCAAGAGAGCTTGACGTTCGTCCTGGCCGTGGACTTCACTCCTCCTGGTCCGCGATCGCGCCTGAACGGTCCGCCGCGCGGATGGCGTCAAACGGGCGGCTGAATCAGTGCTGCCCTGATCGCAGCACGCGGCCGAACCGTCCGGGCTGCAGTACTCCGTTCTCCCGCGCGACTTTCCCGTTCACGACGATGACATCGAATCCTTCCGCGAGCTTGAATGGATCGACATAGCTCGACGTCGCTCGAACCTTCGCGACGTCGAACAACACCAAGTCCGCCTTCGCGCCGACTTTGATCACGCCGCGATCCTCGAACCGCATGATGCGCGCAGGAACGCCCGCGGCCTTGTGCACAGCCTGTTCGACTGTCAGCACGCCCTTCTCGCGAACGTATCGTTCGAACAGCTTCGCGTACGTACCCGTCGAGCGCGGATGACGCATGCCCGGTGAGCCATCGGTGCACACACCGACGGAAGGATCGCGGAACAGCACATCCTGCGTTGCCTCATCCATCGTGAAGTGAGCACCATCACCGCCGCCCGGACCGAGCTCGATCAGGAAATCCACATACGCCTTGCCCGCGCCCCGCGCCGCTTCCGCCAGCGTCTGACCCGCATATGGCTCGCTGCCGAACAGCATCGCTTCCGGACCACCGCGCTTCGTCATGCGTTTCTCGAGGTATTGCGCGAGCTCGTCACGCCGCTGCGCGACGACGGCCTTGTAGTCCGTCGGCGGCAAAGCCCACTCCGGAAACAGAATCGCGATGCCTGTATAGCCCGCGTTGTAGGGATACGCGTCTGCTGTGAGATCGATCCCCGCCTTGCGCTTGCTATCGATCACCGCGAGCAACTGCCGGCCGCGCTCGGCGCCCTTGCCGAAGACCACCTTCAGATGCGAGATGTGTACGCGTGCGTACGCGCCCTGGGCCGCGAGCTCGTCGATCGACTGATTGATCGTGTCGTCGTTCTCGGAACGCATGTGGCTCATGACGACTCCGCCCGCTGCGCCGACTTCACGCGCAAGGGCGAGGACTTCTTCCGGCTCCGAGTAGATGCCCGGCACATACTCCAGACCAGTGGACATCCCGTACGTGCCTGCCTGCAGATCCGCGCGCAGGACCGCTCGCATCCGCGCGGTTTGCTCGGGATTCAGATGCCGCACGGAGTCCGGAATCTGTGCCAGATGCCGAATCGACCCGTGGCCCGACAGCGCGGCGACGTTGACCTGCACGCCTGCCGCCTCAGCCGCACTCGCCCACTCCGCAAACGGCACTTCGGCCGGCGATGCTTCGAGGTCGACGCTGGAGCCGTCCTGCCCCACCACGACCGTCGTGACACCCATCGCGAGGAAATTCTCGAACGATTGCTGGATGGGATCGCCATGCGTGTGCATGTCGATGAAGCCCGGCGCCAGCGTGCGCCCGTCGGCATCGATCACGCGAGTGGCGCTTGCATCGCCGTGCTGCTGCGTATCGATCGCGGCGATGGTATCGCCCTTGATCAGCACGTTCGCGCGATAGGCAGACGCACCCGTACCGTCGACGACGGATGCGTTGCGAATCAGTAGATCGTAGTCCGTCGCGCGCGGTTGGGCGCACGATGCGAGGAGGATGCAGGCGACGGCAGCGAGTGTTCTTAGTCCGAGTTTCGTTGGGTGCATGCCGCCCGCAATCCTAGGGGGTGGCGGCTCGCTGCGCCACCCCCGGGACTGCGATCAGCGCGTCGGTCGATAGGTGCGGAAGTACACGTAATCCGCGATCCGCTCGCCCTGAGTGATGCCTTCGCTCTTGTCGAACGCCCAATGGATGCCGAGATAGATGCGGCTCTGGCCGTTCTCCTCTTCGGCCTGCGACAACCGGCTGAAGCTACGTGGCCGCAGCGGCCGCACGTTGCCGTTGTTGTCGCGAGTCTGGCCGTTGAACTCATCGGAAACGAAGGTGAACGCGATGCGGTCAGTGCCATAGAAGCGTCGCAGGATCTGAAACAACGCTCCGCCGAAGCCTGCGTGGCCGGACGGGTACGCCGGGAACGGCGGCGTGAAGTTCGGTCCGTTCAGATTGCTGCCGGGCGCCCCGAGCGGATTGAACGTCGGATCGCCGATCGTATCGGGATTGCCGTCGCCCGCGCCGTTCGGTCCGGTGCCGGCATCGGCCTCCCGAACGCCGCCGACCGGCCGCCAGAAGTCGTAGAAGTACTTCGACTCCCAGATGCCGATGCCGGCATCGGCCATCGCGACGTTGATCAACGCCAGCAGGCGCGCCGTGCCGATTGCACCCGTGCCCTGCTTCTTCGCGATCGTCACTGCGATCTGGTTGTACAGCCGTGGCGGCGCGCACAGGCTCGGCGTGCCATCGTATGCCCAGAAGATGCCGATGAACGTCTGTTCTTCGGTTCGCTCGGTCGGCGTAATGCCGGTGCCGCCGAGGCGCTTCACCTCGTTGAACGCTTCCGTGTATTCGGCCGAAGTCATCGCCGGCGGCGGTGGCGTGCGGAACTGCGCCGGACTGTTCAGCACGAACGGCGTGACCTCGCCCCAATGTGCGCCGAGCGCGACCCGGTTGAGGCTGATCGGATCCTGGCGCCAGTGGCCGGGCTCGTTGCTCGTGTTGTGATCCACGCCGAGGATCGGTTCGGCATGCTGCGAGCCATCCTCGGCTCGCAGGTCCAGGATCGCGTCGGCGGCCCGCTTGCCGAGGCGAACTCCATTGAAGATCGCGACGGCGGAATCGCGCAGCCGGCGCACACTGTCCAGCAGCTCGCGGTCGAACGATGCCTTCTGCGACGGAAACAGCGCGACGAGCGTGTCGTGCGCTGCGTATGCCACAGCCGCCTTCGTCGAAACTTCACCGCGGACGCGCGGGAGCCCTGTGTAGCTGGTGTAGCCGCCATTCGCGGCGACAAGTGCATCGAAGACTGCGATGTGGACGATCGCCATCGCGCGCGCCGATCGGCCCGGGCCCACTTGCTCACCGAAGACGCGACTCTCGCCGGGTGCCACCGGTGTGTGATCGACGCCGCTCGCGTTGATCGCGACCTCGTTCCAGTGAATCACCCAGCTGCGCAGATCGCTGCCGGGCGGCGGATTGCGGAAGATCGGTGCCGGAGCGTTGGTGACAGCCTCGTGTGTGACACCGAGCGTATCGCTGAACGTCGTCGGAGCTTGGGCGAAGGAACCGAACGAAACCAGGCTCGCGCATACGGCGAGCAGCGATTGCCAAGTTTTGATGCTCATCGCTGTATCCCCAGTTCATGGGCACGACGTTGCGTGGTGCCCCGGCGGCGGACTCTATTCGCGGGCGAAGAGCGATTTAAAGACGATGAAGGCTGACGTCGCGTGCTGCCGTCACTCGACGAATATAGACTCGAATGCACGGGTCATCGGAACCTGGTCACAATGAAGCAGGTCTGAGCGTCACTAACCAACAAAGCTCGGAGCGCTCTATGTCTACCCTTGCGTTGATTCTGCTGGCGCGTGCCGTTCATGTACTCGGCGGCGTCTTCTGGGCCGGCAGCACATTGCTGATGACATGGGTCGTGTTCCCGATCGGCGCGCGTCACGCAGCCCAGGGTGGGGCAAGTTGGCTCGACGAGATCCGGCGCAAAGCCGGGCCGATGGCAGGAATCTCCGCGCTGCTCACGGTCCTTTCAGGCATCTACCTGATGGTGGTGCTGCATCCGCATGATGCGTCCCCCGGCGGCCGAGTGCTTCAGGCCGGCGCCCTCGCGGCAATCCTGTCGTTCTTCGTGGGAATCGGGCTGCGCAAGCGAGGCGCCATCGGTCCAATATTGACCGCAACGTTGATCGCGCTCGCCGTGCTGTCGATGGCGACGTTTCGATACGTGCAGGCGCTCGGCTGATCTAGTCAGCCCACTCCGAGTCAGCCATGAGGGCGACGGATCTGCGCCAACCAGTGCTCGAAGGTGCGCAGGTTGCCGAGGTCGGTATCGTCGTCGTTCCAGTATTCGAGCCACGCCTCGACGACTGCCGGCTCGGGAGGAATCCGCGAGCCGGGAACCTGCGTTCGCAGGCGCTCGTACAGCTGCGTCAGTGGGTCCATGGAGTCAGGCTAAGGCCTGACCTGCAGCGGGCGCTATTGGACGTTGGTAGGAACTCAGGTCGCAGGGCACTCGTCGCCGAAGGACAGCGATGGCTCTGCGGCATCAGGCGGCGGAAACGCGTGTCGGAATGTGAATGCGTCGGCGCTCGGCCCGTTGGCTCGCAACAGGTGCAACCGCTCGATGGCCTGCACCACCGAGGGCCGATGACCCTGCGGCACCCACCACAGCACGATGCTCGCCTCGGACATGCGGTCGAACCATTCCTTGCGCCGGCGCATGATCTCCACGTGCGCCGTCTTGTAGACGTAATGATTCAGTGAGGCGACGTCCTTCCACACCGACATGTTCACGAGCGTGCTGTCGCCGAGCGGGCGCAATGCAGTCGCGTCGCCCTCCTCCGTCTGCAGCCGCCAGACAAAGCCGGGCGAGCTCTCGGCCAGCGCATTGATGCGGTCCAGGTTGGCGACGAAATCCGCCATCCGCGGCGAATCCAAGGGCTCCTTCATCACTGCGATGTTCAGCTGCGCGAGCTCGTATTGCGACATGAGAACCTCCAGATGTCGCTCGCAAGCTTAAGCGAACGGTTCTCAGTGGGGTAGCTGCTTGGCCAGCGCTGCGCTGGTCGCGACCCGCCACTCCTCGATCATTCGCGAGTAATGCTCCGGCTCGAGAAACTCGCGCACGAAAGTCAGCCCAGACTCGCTGACGCCAGTCAGTGTGTAGCGGACTGTCACGACTGTCCCGCCGCCCTCGGCCTCCGTGCAAGTGACATCGACGAGACCGATGTTCGAGCCCTGCGCGAGCCGCGCATAGCTGACCCGTCCTTCGGCGGGCCGATAGTCGGCGACGATCCACGTCGTTTCGATGCCGCTGTGGGCACGGGTGACGAAGGCGCTGCCGCGCTCCGTGGCGCCGCTCAAGATGACGGGCTCCCAACCGGGCGCCCAACTACGCTCCCCTTCCGCAGTGAACAGCGGGAACACGCGGGCGAGCGGCGCTTCGAGACGAAAGCTGCGAACTTGTGTGGCTGGCGGTGCAGACATGGCGGGCAGGCTCCAGAGCAGGAACAATATGACTATGTGATATTGGTACATATGTACCATAATAACAAGACACGAACCCACAATCAAACCGTGCGATGCTTCGCGACCCGTACTGCCCGACAAACGACCCAGGAACCAGCATGCCCGCCAAACCCGCCAAGCAGACCCGCGAAGTCGAGCGCATCCAGACCGGCGTGCGCCTGGAGAAACGGCTGCTGAAAGTGCTGAAGGGGTTGGCCGAGTACCTGGATCTGTCGCTCGGCGATCTGCTCGAAGGCGTCGCGCTGCACGCGCTGGAGAACAAGCCGCCGTTCAAGCCCGCGACGCTGGAGAAGATCGCGAACCTGAAGAAAATCTACGGCCTCGACCTGACGGCGGCGGACAGCCATCAGCTGCGCGAGCGTTGAGCTGTGTCAACGCGATGACAGAAGCGGCGCGTGGGCTGCGGAAGAATGTCTCCCAGACTTCTTCCGGAGACCCGCCATGCTCCGCACCACTTCGATCTCGATCCTCGTACTCGCCGGCGGCGCCATCGGCGCAGTGTTGCTCTGCGTACTGGTGCTGCGAGTTCTTCTCTCAGCCGCGTTCGCGCTGTCGGGAATCCAACCGCGGCTGATGCGCAGCACGCAGGTTCTCGACTGGTGATAAACGAACATTGCCGCTTGCTGCCGCGTTGAGTAAGAGACACTTGACGATGGAGAAAGAGGCATGAATCGAGACATCACCCAAGGTAATTTCAAGCAGCTGAAAGGCAAGATCAAGGAGCAGTGGGGCAAGTTGACCGACGACGAGATCGACGAGCTCGAAGGCAAGTCGGAAATCCTCGCCGGCAAATTGCAGGAACGTTACGGCTTGAACCGCGAGGAAGCCGAACGCGAAGTGCGCGACTTCCGCACGCGGAATAACTGGAACTGATCGACACGGATAACGACACGGATCGTCAGCGCCGCCACCGCGCCCCCTCCCTTCCCTTCCCCGCTCGCGGGGGAGGGTTAGGGTGGGGGCCAAATTATTGGTGGGGGCAAACTATTGGCTCATCCCTTCCACGCGCCGCTCGCTGCCGCGCGCCGCGCGTACTCCGCGAAATCCGTGGGCGCGCGCCCGAGTGCGCGCTGAACGCCGTCCGTCATATATGCATTCCGCCCGTCCAGCACTTCGGTGAACAGATACTTGATCAGTGCTGCGAACTCCGGCGGCAGCTGCGCTTGCTCCAGCGCGACCATGTAGTCGTCCATCGAGACCTGCACGTAGCGAATCTCGCGGCCCGATGCCTTGGCGATCTCGGCGATCGCTTCGGCGAAGGTGAGCAGTCGCGGTCCCGTGAGCTCGTAGAGATGCCCGATGTGCTTGTTGTCGGTCAGCGCCGCGACGGCTGCATCGGCGATGTCGTCGGCATCGACGAATGGCTCACCGACATTCGGTGCCGGCAAGGCGACTTCGCCGGCCAGAATCGGCTCGAGCAGATAGTTCTCGCTGAAGTTCTGGTTGAACCAGCTGCAGCGAAGCACCGTCCATTGGACGCCTGAATGCTTGACGATCTCTTCGCAACGCTGCGCTTCGGGCTCACCACGGCCGGACAGCAGCACCAATCGCCGCACGCCGCTGCGAACCGCGAGGTCAGTGAACGCCTGGATGGCGTCAGTCGCGCCGGGCGCCGCGAGATCCGGATGGTAGGAAATGTAGACGGCGTCGACGTTTGCGAGCGCCGCCGACCAGGTGCTGCGGTCCTCCCACTCGAACGATGGCTTCGCCGAGCGCGAGCCGATCCGCACTGGCACCTTGCGCGCAGCCAGTTGCTCCACGATGCGGCGGCCAGTCTTGCCCGTCCCACCCACCAGGATCGTTTTCGCAGTCATGTCGCTCTCCTCGATAGTTGGTTGATCGTTCTGCTGGGGTCCACTATCGATCCGCCGGCCTGGAGCAACAATCGCCGTGGGTCCACGTTTCATGCTTTTTCGTCCAAGGCCGTGGACGGCATGCGCGCCGCTTCGCATACTCCCTGCCATGCCGGAACCCTGGAAACCATCGACCGATCCGCTCGGGGAGGCGCTGCACTTCCTGCGCATGAGCGGCTCGTTCTATTGCCTGTCGGAGTTCACCGCGCCGTGGGGCTTGGACCTGCCGCCGATGCAGGACTGCGTGATGTTCCACGTCGTCACGACCGGCGAATGTCGGCTGGAAGTCGCGGGCGCGGAAGTCTGCACACTCCGGCCTGGTGCTCTCGCGCTCGTGCCACACGGGCGAGGTCACGTCTTGAGCAGCGCACCGGATGTGAAGGCGGCAAAGCTCTTCGATCTACCCCGCGAGCTCGTCAGCGATCGCTATGAGCACTTGCGTCACGGCGGTGGCGGCACATCGACGACGATGCTCTGTGCAGCTGTGCGGTTCGAAGATCCGTCCGCGCACCATCTCCTGCGGCTGCTGCCGCGACTGATCGCTGTGGATGCGTGGAACTCGCCCGAGCTCGAATGGCTGCAGAGCACGCTGCGTTTCCTGACCACGGAGGCGCGCGAGCTGCGGGCCGGCGGCGAAACGGTGATCACGCGACTCGCCGACATTCTCGTGATCCAGGCGATCCGCGCGTGGATCGCAACGGACCCGCAGGCTCAGACAGGTTGGCTCCGCGCCTTGCGCGACAAGCAGATCGGCCGTGCGATTGCACTGATCCATCGCGATCCGGCGCGCGACTGGACCGTGGCATCGCTCGCCGCCGCCGTCGGCATGTCACGCTCTGGATTCGCCGCACGCTTCACGGAGCTCGTCGGCGAGCCTGCCATGCACTACTTGCTGCGCTGGAAGATGCATGCCGCGCTGAAGTGGCTCAAGGAAGGCGACATGACGCTGAGTCAGCTCGCAGCCAAGCTGGGCTACGAATCGGAAGCTGCTTTCAGCCGCGCATTCAAACGGCTCATGGGAATGTCGCCGGGAGCGGCGCGACGGCAGGCCGGCACAGCAAAGCCGTGATGCCCTTTAGTCTGATGAACCGACCGCCTATTGCACTCGGATGACAGTCGAGGGCAGCATCGCGCGGGGCAATTTGGGAAGCACACATGCCCGAGCAAGCGCAAACGACTCCTGAGGTTGCGGATCCCGTCGAGCTCAACGGAGTTCTGTGGAAGGAGTTGCAGGCAATCCACCCGCAGCTCACGCGCGACACTGCCGCGCCGCCGCCTCTCGAAGAGATCTACCAGCGGATCGGACAACCCGACCAACCCGAGCCGCTGTCTGCGATTTGCCTTTCCGGCGGCGGCATTCGCAGCGCGACCTTCAACCTCGGCGTCCTGCAACACCTCGCGCACCTCGGCATCCTGCAGCGGTTCGACTATCTGTCGAGCGTTTCCGGCGGCGGCTACATCGCGAGCTGGCTGCAGGCGTGGATGCATCACGACGCCGAGGCTCTCGACAAGCTGAAGGAATTCTCGCGTCCGAACGCGTTCGAGCCGGAGCCGCAGCCGATCCGCAACCTGCGGGAGTACAGCAATTACCTCACTCCGAAGCTCGGCCTGTTCTCTGCGGACACGTGGACCGCAGCGGCCATGGTCGTGCGGAACATGCTGCTCAACTGGCTGGTGATTCTGCCGGCCCTCGCCGCAGTCGTCGCGATCCCGTGGCTGTTCCTCTCCGCTGTCGAGAACAACGATCTGTTCGGACGCATGGACGGCATGTTCGTCATCCTGGCGACGCTGACGGAGCTGATCGCGAGCATCATGGTGTTCCGCTCGCGCCGCTACTCCTCTGCCCTGCCCTACGAACAAGGCACGTTCGTACGCCGCTGCGTGGCACCTGTCGTGCTCGCCGCAGCGTTGCTGTGCATTGCCGTCCTGGGTATGAAGCGCTGGATCACACCGGGCCTCCTGCATCCCGCCAGCGACGTCGTGAATGCGTGGATCTTCGCCGGCGTGTGGTGCGTCGTGAACCCGCTGCTCGGCTGGTCGATGATCGAGCTCGGCTGGTTCAAGCCGAAGAAGCTGCCGGCCATGCCGATGGACGCAATGGTGAAACGCGTCCGTCGTCGATATGAGTTCTGGGGCTTGCTCGCCTCCGGTGTGATCACGTCGGCATTGCTCGTCGGCGTGATCAATTACTGGCTGGCGCCCCTGTACTCGACGCCAGGTTGGTATGTCGTGCTCGGTCTGCCGATCCTGCTCAGCTTGTATCTGCTTGCACGAACGCTATTCGTCGCCGTCGCGAGCGCGAGCGAAAGCCCGACGGCCGCTGCAGCGTGCGGCAACGCGAATGATGCGGACCGTGAGTGGTGGGCTCGCATGTCCGGGTGGGTGCTGCTCGTTGCGGCGATGTGGATCGGAGTCACTGCGATCTGTCTGTTCGGGCCGATAGGCCTGCGCTGGCTTGGCGAGAACGTCTCCAAGTTCGCACCGGCAGTGATCGGCGCGTTGGGCGGCGTATCCGGTCTCGTGACAGCGCTCGTCGGTAGCCGCGACACCACGAACGCGAGCGACGCGCCGGCGAAAGGATCGGTGGTACGCAGGATCGCGTTGGGTGCGGCGGCACCTATGTTCGCGCTCGTGCTAATCGTGATCGTCGCATGGGGAGTCGCGGAGCTGGGCTTCTATACCGCGATACGCCTCGAGCGGCTGACCGATGCAATCGGCTACACGGCGTATCCGAGCTCTGTCGGCGACCTGACGCCTTGGGCGTTCCTGCTGGTTCCCGTCGTGCTGGCAGTCATCGCCTACGGCTTGGGGCACATCGTCAACGTCAATCGTTTTTCGCTGAACGGCTTCTATCGCAATCGGCTCGTTCGTGCGTATCTGGGCGCATCGCGCGCGGATCGCAATCCCGATCCGTTCACGGGCTTTTCGCTCGATGACAACGTGCGAATGGCCTCACTGGAACCAACGGTGCGCAAGCGCGGCCGGCTGCTGCCGATCGTGAATACGACGCTGAACCTCGTACGGAGCGGCGACAAGCTCGCGTGGCAACAGCGCAAGTCGGAATCGTTCTCGATGACGCCGTTCTTCTGCGGCAATCACCGCCAAGGCTACCGGCCCTCGGCTGACTACGGCGGCCACTCCGGCATCTCGCTCAGTACAGCGATGGCGATCTCCGGTGCCGCTGCGAATCCCAACATGGGCTACAACTCGTCGCCATCGGTCGGCTTCCTGATGACGCTGTTCAACGCGCGCCTCGGTGCCTGGCTCGGCAATACGAATCGGTACGGCGCGCACACGTATCGGCGCAACGGGCCGCATCAAGCACTTTGGCCACTATTCGCCGAGTTGTTCGGCATGACGCATGCGGACGGCAGTTACATCAATCTTTCCGACGGCGGCCACTTCGACAACCTCGGTCTGTACGAAGTCGTGCTGCGCCGCTGCCGCAACGTCCTGGTCTGCGACGCGGGCTGCGACGGCAAGGCCTCGTTCGAAGACCTCGGCAATGCGATCCGCAAGATCCGCATCGACTTCGGCATCTCGATCGACTTCACGCGCGAGATCGAGATTCGCAGCAACGATGAGCGCAAGCCTGGCCAGTACTGCGCGGTCGCGACCATCAACTACAAGAAGGCCGACGGCGAGCACGTTTCCGACGGCACGCTGATCTATATCAAGGCGACCAAGCACGCGGGCGGCGCGCCGCTGCCGTACGACGTCTACAGCTATTCGAAGGCGTCAGACGCGTTCCCGCACGAATCGACGAGCGACCAGTGGTTCAGCGAATCTCAATTCGAGAGCTATCGCGCGTTGGGCCAGCACACGGCCTCGCAGATTCTCGGCGCCAAGCCGATCGAGAAACTCGACGAGGTGTTCGATCGCGCGAAGCAGTACGTCACGACGCCGGTCGTCATCACGCACGTCGTTGCTGACGCCGCTCCAAAGCCCGACCTACCACCCCCTCCACCGCTTCCGGCCGAGCCGACCATCGCATCGGCTCATCCTGGGGATGGCCGATTGCCGCCAGGACGGCAAGTACGACTGCGATAAAGGCGATCAGGTCGAACACGGCCGCGGTCGCGTGCGAGTATTCCCAGCGCTCGCGCAACGTCATCCAGTTGACGGGCAGCATCGTCCAGTTGTGCGTCTGCTGATTCACCGGGAACGTGAACGTCCAGAAGATCACCTGCGTGACGAACACCGAGCCGAGCGCGATACACGCGAGCGCGAATTGTCGCAATCGCGCGCGCACCAGGACGGTGAGCAGGAACGTCGAGACCAGCGCGCCCATCACGACAAGGCCCAGCCACGCCCATCCGGCGTACAGCTGCTGGACCCGCAGGTACGCCTCCCCCGAGAGATCCATCTTGTGCGGCATCTGCAGAACGTGCGCGAGCCCCGGCGCCAGGGTGAGCCCGACAAACACCAGACTGAAAAACCGTACGATCTGGGTGACCATGGTCCCCCTAACGCGAGGACCCCGCCGCGGGTTGCACGTAGGTCTTTTTAGCCCGCCTTCCTCGCCCACAACTTATCGCTGAACGCCCACAGCACCACGCCCGCCATGATCGCCATATCCGCCACGTTGAAAATCCCCGTGCGCAGCGGCCCGATGCCGATGTTGAGAAAATCCACCACGTAACCGCCGTAGCGCACGCGGTCGATCAGATTGCTCACTCCGCCGCCAACGATAAGCGCGACCGACACACTGACGATCGGGTTCTGTGGCTTCGAGATGAACAGATAGGCGAGTAACGCCGCCAACACCGCGCCAACCACGATCGATATCAGCATGCCGCGCGACGCTTCGCCGAGCGATGCTCCGAGGCTGAGGAAGGCGCCGTAGTTCTTCGCGACCTGCAACCGGACGGTGTCGCCGAGCAGGACGATCGCATGTGTTTCCGAGAGGTAGGCCTTTGCGACCGACTTGGTCGCCTGGTCGCAACCCACGCAGGAGAACAGGATCGCGAAGATCAGCAGCAGGCGCTTGGTCGTGCTCATGGCGCAGCGATTATACGTGCATATAATAACGACATGAGCGAAGTCGCCTCCGGACCGCTTCGATTCGATGAGTTCGAGCTGGATGAGGAGAACGCTCTGCTCACCAAGGGCGGCCGTCCGGTCGCTCTGCCGCCGAAGGCTTTCGCTGTGCTGTGCGCGCTCGCGAAGCAGCCCGGCAAGCTGACGAAGAAAGAGGATCTGCTCGATGCCGTGTGGGGTCATCGGCACGTCAGCGAATCCGTTCTGAAGACAACGATCAGTCAGGTGCGTACCGCGCTGTCCGATCCGGCCGCGAAGCCGCGCTACATCGAAACAGCCTCGCGACGTGGATATCGCTTCATCGGTGTGATTCTCGGTGCGCCTGTCCCGGTGCGCGTCGCGCCGGCGCCTGCGCCTGCGCTGAAAATGCCGGTGGAAGTGACGCCAGCGGTAGCCGAACCGCGTCCATCGATGATCGGGCGCACGGCGCCGCTGGCCAAGCTGCACGCTGCGTGGCGCAATGTCGTTGGCGGCAATCGGTCGGTGTTCTGGATTGCGGGTGACGCCGGAGTCGGCAAGACGACGCTCGTCGAGCAATTCATCAGCGAGCTGCCGGGCGTTCTCGTCATGCGTGGTCAGTGCGTCGAGCAATACGGTGCAGGCGAACCGTATCTGCCAGTGCTCGAAGCGCTGAGCCAGCTGTGTCGTACTCAGCCCGAGGTTGCGGATCTCATGCGCGCCTTCGCGCCGACGTGGCTGGTGCAGCTGCCGTGGCTGATGTCCGACACCGATCGCGCGACGCTGTACCGCGACCTGTCCGGCGCAAACCAGGAACGGAAAGTTCGAGAGATCTCGGAGCTGATGGGGCGCTTCACCGCGCAGCATCCCCTGCTCCTGCTGACCGAAGATCTGCACTGGAGCGACACCGCGACTTTGCGGCTGCTCGATCACTTCGCGCGGCGCACTTCTCCAGCGCGAATCATGTGGCTCGGCACATATCGGCTCATGCAAGTCATTGCGGAGTCACACCCGCTCAAGGAGCTGCGCCAGGAGCTTCGACTCCATCGAATGTGCGAAGAGGTGGTGCTCGATCCGTTCTCGGAAGTGGAAGTCGCCGAGTACCTCGAGAGTCGCATGCCCGACGCCGGCATCCAGGAAGCGTTCATCCACAAGCTGCACGATCACACTGGCGGCTTGCCACTGTTCATTGCCAATGTTGTCGATGACTTGGTCGCCGGCTCGCAATCGACGGCGTGGTCCGTACCTGAGAGCCTGGCGGGCGCGATCGAAAAGCACATCTCGCGGCTCGCTCCAGAGTCACAGCGACTGCTCGAGGCGGCGAGCTTCTGCGGTGTGGAGTTCCGAGCGACGACATTGAGCGCGGTGCTAGGTCAGGAGTTGCAGTCCATCACGCAGCACTGCGACGACCTCGCGCAGCGCCAGTATTGGCTTCAGCACGTCGCGATCGTCGAGTTGCCGGACGGCACGCTCGATGCTCGCTACGCGTTCCGTCACGCGTTGTATCGACATGTGTTCTATCAACGTCAAGGGATGTCGACGCGCGTCCAGATGCATCGGCGCGTAGCCGCCGCGCTCGAACGCAGCCGCTCAGCAGGTATCGCGGTGACCGCTGCGGAACTGGCGTCTCAGTACGAAGCAGGCCTCGCTCATGCGGCGGCGCTGCGTTACTACGTAGAAGCGGCAGGAAGCGCGCGCACTCACTTCGCGCCGCGAGAAGCAATCGACATCACGTCGCATGCTCTGAGCCTCTTGCCTCGCTGCCCAGAAGGCACTGAACGTTTGGAACTGGAATTCGCGCTCGTGTCCGTGCGCGGTCTGGCTTGCTCACAGCAGTTCGGCTTGGCATCGAGCGAGGGTGAGATCGCCTATAAGCGCGCGCTCGAACTGTGCGACGTATTGCCACTCACACCCGGCCGCGCACAGGTGCTTGGAGGCATTGCGTGGATGTACTACATCCGCGCCGACTACGACGAGGCATTGAAGCTGGCGCAGCGGATAGAGTTCCTCTCGCTGACCCATGACGATCCCGTGCTCGTGATTGCATCGTGCTGCCTGCTCGGTGTCATCAATACCATGCGCGGCAACCATCCCGAAGCGCGACGGTATTTGCAGCGGGGACTGGAGGTCTGCGAGGTACTCGGCGACAAAGTTCCTCTCGCCGCATTTGTGGCCGATCCCGTCATCGTCCTGAAGGTGAATCTCGCGATACCGCTCATGCACGTCGGATTGGTCGATCAGGCGCGCGCGCATATGGATGAGGCACTGATCCGCGGTCGACAACGTGGCGAGTTGATGGGTCGCACGATCGCTCTGTGGTGTGCAGCGATGTTCGAGATGCGCATGGAGCGACCCGACCGCGTCGCGGAGCACGCGCAGGCGCTGTGCAAGCTCGTCGACGATCACGCGATCGGTCAGGCGCAGGGACCGAGCCGCTGGATCCGCGGATGGGCCGAGGCGCACTTGGGATCGCCGCAGGAAGGACTGCGTCTGATCCTCGAGGGCTTCGAGTTCAATAGACGTGCCGGCATGGTCTCGGGCGGTTCCGAAGTGCTCGGCTATGCCGTCGAGGCACTCCTGCGCGCGGACGATTTGAACGGTGCGCAGGTCCAACTCGACAACGCGCGAGAACTTGGCCAGCGGTTTGGCGAACGCATTCTGTTCATGTATCACCACATGCTGCAGTCACGGATTCACGTCGGTCGCGGCGACATCGCGGCCGCTCGTCAGTCGCTGGAGAACGGAATTGCGGAAGCGCGCAATCAGGGATCGTTGTGGATGGAGCTTCGTCTGCTCGTGCACGTGTGCCAATTGTCGGATGCGAGCAAGCAGGACGTTGCAGCGCTGAAGGCAGCCTACGATCGACTGCCGGAAGGGTTCAGCACCGCGATGATCAGCCGGGCGCGCGAGTTGATTCAGCGAGCAAGCTGAGCCGCCAGCTTCTTCGGCGCTGCCAGCACGTACGCTTCGCGTAGCGCCAACTCAACCGCAGCCCAATCCAGTTTCGGCAGATCGAGCCACACCCCGACCCAGCCCTTGCTGCCGACGTACTTCGGCACGTGGAAGTGCGCCGGAACGAGCCGCTGCAAGATATCGTGCATTTCGGCCGACGCCTTGCAGTTGAGATCGACGCGGCCGTCGCCGTGATGATCGATCATGAACCAGCCGAAGCGCTTCTTGCGCACCTCCAGGCTCATGTGCCGACCAGTCGGCTTCGCTTCGCCTTCCGGAAACCCCTCGACGATCTTCGCGATGCGCTTACGCTGCTTCTCTCCGTTCGGCCCCTTCCGCGCAGGCGTCTTCGCGCGCTTGCCTTTCGCGGCCTTCGATCCTTCCGGAAGAACGTAGTGAAACCGCACGAGGTACACGTTCGTGCCGTAACCGTGCTTCGCGATCTTCAACAGGTCGACGACGCCATTGAAGCCCGACTCGCGCGCCAGCTCCGGGGTGATGTCCGACATCTCGATCTGCTCGATCGAGCCGACTTCGATCTGCCCTACTCCGGTGCTGGAGTAGCGATTGCCGGCCTTCACGCGCGGCGATTGCCAGATGCGGATGCTGCACGTGATCTCGCCGCGCTGGACGCCGGGACGCAAACGCTTGGTGAAATCCATGGCCGGATTGTAGGATGACGCCACTAATAAGTAAGCGGGTGCGGCGATGGAAATCGTGATTCCGACCGGTCAGAACCTGTTGCTGTTCGCCGGCGCGGCCCTGGTGCTGCTGCTGATCCCGGGACCGGCAGTCCTTTACATCGTTGCGCGCTCGGTCGCGCAGGGACGTACGGCAGGACTCGTCTCGGTGCTCGGGATTCACGCCGCGACGTTCATTCACGTGTTGGCCGCCGCGCTGGGCTTGTCGGTCCTGCTGCTCTCCTCCGCACTTGCGTTCAGCATCGTGAAGTACGCGGGTGCTGCGTACTTGATCTGGCTCGGCCTGCGGAAAATCTTCGGCCCAGCGGAGACCACTAACGCCAATGGCGAGCTCCCACGCTACAGCAATGCGCGGCTGTTCCGTGATGGCTTCGTCGTGAACCTGCTCAATCCGAAGACGGCGCTGTTCTTCTTCGCGTTCCTGCCGCAGTTCGTCGATCTGAATCGCGGCCACGTCGCGATGCAGATCACGCTGCTCGGGCTGATATTCGCCGTGCTCGGGTTCTTCACGGATGGCGCGTGGGCGCTACTCGCCGGCACGGCCGGCGGTTGGCTGAAACGCAGCCGCGGTTATCTCAGATTCGAGCGTTACGGCAGCGGCGTGCTGTTCATCGGACTCGGCGTCGTTGCTGCCTTCTCCGGCACTGACAAGAAGTAGCGTCAGCAGGCTTGGACGCCACACCCCACTTCGTCCTGCTGCCAGGACTGGACGGCACGGGCGAACTGTTCGCGCCGCTGCTGCACGCGTTGGGAGACGTCACGACGTCCGTCGTTCGCTACGGCGCAGAGCTGACGTTCGATGAGTACGTCGAGTCAGCGAGCAAGGCATTGCCCGACCAGTGTGTGCTGATCGCGGAGTCTTTCTCTGGCCCCGTTGCTATCACCGTCGCAGCTCGTCATCCGGGCAAGATTCGCTGTCTCGTGCTCTGCGCAACCTTCGCCGTGAGTCCGTTTCGCACGTTGCTGCGCGCGGCCAAGTTTGTTCCGGCGCGCGTGTTCCGCCCGAATCCGCTGCTGCCGTCGATGGTGAATCACTTCTGCTTCAGCGGCGCTCCGATATCCCTGCGCCCTTCGCCAGTAGCGGCGGTGAGCACCGTGCCGCCTGCAATCATGCGTGCACGACTCGCGTGTTTGGCGACAGCCGACGTGCGTCCACTGCTCCCGCGCATCGCGACGCCAGTGCTTTATCTTCGTGCGTCCAATGACCGAGTCGTCAGCTCGCGACTCAGCCTCGAGCTGACTTCTCGGCTATCGAATGTGCAGATCAGGGAAATCGAGGGACCGCATTTGCTATTGCAGACGCGGCCGCGCGAGTGCGCGGCCGCGATCACCGACTTTGTTCAGGCCTTGACGCGTCCCGTCACGGGCGGCGCTTCCGCTTCGCCTTCGAGCACCGCTCGATAGACGAAGCCTGCGATCGCGGCACCGACGATCGGTGCGATCCAGAACAGCCACAGCTGGGCGAGCGCCCAACCGCCAACGAAGATCGCCGGCCCGGTGCTTCGCGCCGGATTCACCGACGTGTTCGTCACCGGGATGCTGATCAAGTGGATGAGTGTGAGCATCAAGCCGATCGCGAGGCCGGCAAAGCCGATCGGCGCACGCTTGTGAGTCGCGCCGAGGATCACGATCAGGAACATGAAGGTCATGACGACTTCAGTCACCAGCGCCGACGTCAGCGAGTACTGGCCCGGCGAGTGCTCGCCATAGCCGTTGGAGGCAAAGCCGCCCGCGAGACTGAAATCCGACTTGCCGCTGGCGATCACATACAGCACGCCAGCAGCGACGACTGCACCTGCTACCTGCGACACGATGTACGGCAGCAACTGCCCTGCAGGAAAGCGGCCGCCCGCCCACAACCCGACAGACACTGCAGGATTGAAGTGTCCGCCGGAAATCGGCCCCAACGCATAGGCGCCCGTCAGCACCGTCAACCCGAATGCAAGCGAAACACCCGTCAGCCCGATGCCGACGTCCGGGAACGCCGCCGCGAGCACCGCGCTGCCGCAGCCGCCGAGAACCAGCCAGAACGTCCCGAGGAATTCCGCAGATAGCTTCGCGAACATGGCGCACCTCTGCTTGGTGTTGTTGGGAAGTGTCCGCGGCGGATCTTAGTCCTGCGTGTCGGTGCTATCAAATCTCTAGTGCTGTGCGCCTTGTACGTAGCGCGTGCGCCACTCGATCAGCTTGTCCAGCACGTCGCTGAGCGGAGCGTTGTAGCGATCGAGAATGTGACCCGTGAAAGGTTGCTGGCCCTCGAACCCTTTGCGTCGTGCGTAGTCCGGCACGTACTCGATTTCGATGACCGGCGCGTCGTTGTGCGATCCCCAGCGAAACTCCGCGACGTCATCCCACTTCACGCGATCGCGTTTGTGACGCAAGTTGCCGACTTCGAAGCCGCTCGAGTCGAGACGCAGATAGCGCGACCTCGGTGAGAAGACGATCGGCAGCGACATCGCTGCAGGGACCGCGGCACCAAGCAGAATGACGATGCCGAACCACTGATGATCGAACAACAGCGCCCAGAGACCGAGCGCGCCGACCAACACTGCGAGGGCGAGGGTCGTGATCGAGCCCCAGCGATTGCCTATGAAAGTGATTTCCTCGCTCTGCATGACACCTTCCGCCGCCGGGCCCTTCGAGAATGTAGCTGTCCAAAGATGACAGGTTCCGCCGCGGCGTGTCGGCTCTCGATTGCGATTTTCGATTCACTGGGCGAGGCCGTCTATTCCCCGATCGAGGTACTTCCCCAGGACCCGCGAGGCTCTTCATGAAACGCTGGCTGATCTTCTTCTATGGAGTGGCGTGTTACGCCATCGCCTTCCTGACGCTGCTCTACGCGATCGGCTTCGTCGGCAACCTGTGGGTGCCGAAGTCGATCGACTCCGCACCCCGGGTGCAGACGCACCTGGCGCTGCTGGTCGATGTAGTGCTTCTTGCGGTGTTCGCAATTCAACATAGTGTGATGGCCCGGCCGGCGTTCAAGCGCTGGTGGACGCAGTTCGTGCCGAAGGCGGCCGAGCGCAGCACGTACATCCTGTTTGCGGCCATCGCACTCATAATCATGTTCGTGTACTGGGAGCCGGTCGGCGGCGGCGTTTGGGACGTGCAATCGCCCATTGCGCGGGACGTGCTCTACGTCGGCTTCGCGTTCGGCTGGTTCCTGGTGTTCCTGTCGACGTTCCTGATCAATCATTTCGATCTGTTCGGCCTGCGCCAGATCTGGCTGCAGCTGCACCGCAAGCCTTACAAGCCGCTGCCGTTCAAGACACCGATGCTCTATCGCGTCGTGCGTCATCCGCTGTACGTCGGCTTGCTGTTCGCGTTCTGGTCGACGCCGACCATGACGCTGACGCATCTGGTGTTCGCGATCGCAACGACCGTGTACATCCTGATCGCGATTCAATTGGAAGAGCTCGACCTGCTCGCCGAACATCGCGAGTACGCAGAGTATCGGAAGCGCGTGCCGATGCTAGTACCGTTTCTGAAGCGGCGAAGGGAGTCGCCGCGTCGTCACGCAGTCCGACTGTAGCGCGCTCGCCATTCGTTGAGCGTCTTCAGAACTTCGGCGAGCGGCGCGTTGTAGGCGTTGCCGATCGCGCCTTCCATACCGGAGAGATTCTCGGAGACGGCGCG
>Ga0209382_10003945_pt1 | contig 20235 bp, 35 predicted proteins | sample SoiMetdeltSBSDD5_FD_187599 | JGI IMG/M metagenome (GOLD analysis project Ga0209382, IMG submission 187599) | Bulk soil microbial communities from a Populus tree surrounding site in Tennessee, USA - Soil MetaG P. deltoides SBSDD5 (SPAdes) (version 2) | ecosystem: Environmental > Terrestrial >... | reverse complement strand
ATGATGTCTTTCTGTTGCTCTGTAGCCGACTCGTTCATGAATTCGAATCCCGCAACCGGGAATTCCTCGTGTTCCATTATTTTCCCTCCGGCGCACTACAGTGCACCTTGAATCGAAACCACGTGCATCCACCGTTAATCGAGATGAGTGGCTTTTTGCAAACTACGCAATAATAAACCGGGCGGTACACGCATTTCTGGTTTCCACATGCCGGACAATTGTCCGACTCTGGAATATGAATCAATGTCCCCATTATCACCTCACCATATATAGAAGTCTCATAAAGATTCGGCGACTCACCTTGAGACCTCTCCAGTAATAGCAGTGAATCACCTCCCCCTCCTATCTCTGAGATACCAGATAAGAAGTATTAACCCGCAAATCGCGGAATACGTAATCAAGAAATCGGTATCTCCCATCAATTTTGCCTCATCTTTGCCGCTTCCTTTTCCGCCCGCATTCCCTCCGCGACAAACTCCAACAAATCTTCCGGGGGACACTTCATTGCTCGTGCGACGCTCGTCGCAATCATTTCGAGAAATGTGCAAGGTGCCATATCGATATCGTGTGCCGCATATCGCATTGTCGCCATAATGAGCGCTGTCAGCACGAAACTTTTATCCTCTACCTCCAATCCCAATTCATTGCTTCGCGCAATCAACAGGATTCTATCTTCCCATTGCTTTGTATCTCTACTGTCCATCGTCAACCGTCCCGCAAATACCGTCCGGTCCGGGGTTAGCACAAACAATTTTACAAACCGTGAGCGGGGTAATCACGCTTTGACAGATGCACCTGTCATTTCCAGGACCATCGAAGCACATCAGCTTTGCTTCCCCGTTCGCAATCAAATCCGCTGAACAAACCTCGTCGCACGGCGGATTTTCACATTTCTCATCGACACATCCCATCATCACGACCATCACAACAATCATCTTCAACATGCGCAAACCTCCATCTGAGGATAACCCTCATGGTGGAGAGTGGTGGAATCGAACCACGAGCGACTAACGAGCTATGCGGTGGTTTGCGGGTTGGAGTTGCATAGCTTCGTGTCCATCGCGCTACCTACCAAGGTAGCCACACTCCCCATTGCTTCTCAGAAGCATTGCTCGGAGAAGCATTGCTCGGAGAAGCATTGCTCGGAGAAGCAATGCTCTTACGAGCAATGCTTCTCAGAAGCAATCAGGCTATTCGTCGTCTTTATCGTTCGGGTTGGGGGTCGTATAGACTCCCTTGATGGACTTGACTTTGCCCATCGCAAACTTGAGAGCTGACACGATACCCTTCAACTCGGGCTTTTCATCGGCCTTCGCTTCCTTCATCTTTTGCTCAGCCGCTTCGAGCGCTTTGGTCAAATTGACCATGGTCGCCCGCTTCGGTGAGCCGATGCTGCGCGGTCCGTTACCCTCCCCTTCATCGCCATTCTCGTCCTCGTCGGGGTCGCGAAGTCCGAGCGCCACTTCCAACTCGTAGTTCTGTTGGGCCTTGGGGGTCTTTGCGACGAGCTTTCCGAGCCAATCCATCGTGCAGACCGCATGCTGATTCGGAAGTTTCTTTCCTTCCTTGTCATAGCCGAAATTCGGATGACACTCGGCCTTCCACCGGGTCAGCACCGAATCGTCGAGCCCCTCGATGATGCGGACAAGGTTATTGACATAGCTAACGGACTTGCCAATCGAGTTGGCGATACGGGTGCCCGTCATGTCCTCCGCGTTTTTCAAGTCGAGAAACGCTACGGCCTGGTCGTATGTCGTGAGGTCTTCACGCGCGAGATTCTCGGCGAGGTTTGCAATCTTGCGAACCACTACCGGAGTTTCCTCGTCGGAAACCTCTGCACGAATCGTCGTGTAGACCTCGGGCTTTTCCGCTGCAAGCCGCTTGAATGCAGCATATCGACGGAAGCCATAGACCAAATCGAATTTGCCATCCGGTCGCTTCTGAACACGGACGGGGGTCAGCTGACCTTCCCGCTTGATAGCCCCCGCCAAATCCTCGATGGTGTCATCATCCATCGTGGTTCGATAGTTCATCTTCTTTTCGGCGACAATCGCCGTGAGCGGGATGTCGAACACGTTCGTGACATTTTGCAGTGACAGAATCGTAGCCATGTTGTCTTTCTCCTGTGTTTCTAGTGAGTCAATCAGTCTTGTCATGGTCCCCGGTCGGATTGCCACCTTCCGACGATAGGCAACGGGGCTAGCGCGTTTGATGTCCGGTAGGACAGCAGTCGCGACACATGCGAGCTAATTTAGTTCCATCATCAACGCAGCATGACGGACATCTCATCGTATCGAAGGTTCCGACGTGGATAATCGTAGCCAGGCCTTTAATGGTTTGGTCTACCTTACCGCATTTGAAGCAAGTCAAATATTTACCTCTCTTGCGCATCGTTCACCTCCATCGCAATCACACCCGCGGCATTCCGCGCAATCTTATCTATTAGCACCCTCAATTCCTGTCCACACCCGAGCGCCAGCAAATGCCGACCTTCCGGCGTATTCAGAACCTGTGGTCCGCTAGCATCGATAATCGCCTGATACACGTACATTGGGTCAATCATCATAGTTGGAGCACCCTCCCAAATTGCTTCTCAGAAGCAATTGCTTCTAGAAGCAATTAAGCAACGTGCTCAATCTTCAAACGACCGCGAGGGGAGTTTCAACCGGTATCCACCTGCATGCCAGGGGGTCTCATCCACCTACGAGCGGGTATTCAGTTTTCAGAGAAGCAGCGCGCCGACACCATCAACATTACCACGTATCGGTCATTCGCAACTCCGAATTGCTTCTCAGAAGCAATTTCTCCTAACTACCCACCATCTTTGCACATTTCACATGTATATGCAATTGACTTACACATGAAAATGTAGGATAATGTCTGTTGATGTCATAGCAGGTGGCTATGATACCCGTGGACCAATGCTTCTCAGAAGCAATCACAAGGGAATGACGATGGCAGATGATAAGAAGACGGATAGCGACAGCAAGGGAGACAAGAAAACGGATAACGAAGTCCCCTCGGGATTCGACACTCGCGTAGGTCGCGAGCGTGGCGATGGATGGCTCACAAAGTCGGCCGGTCAAGTCGTGACTGGTCGCTTGCTCGGTCGCCACACGATGAAGGGACAAGTCAATGACGATGGAACATTCAGAACGTTCTATCAAATCAAGATTGCCAAGGAGTCGTGTTTCATCGATTCCAATGGCAAGTCCCAACCTGGAGTCAAAGCGATTTTCCAGGATGAAGATAAGGAGAAGCACGAAGTGATTCTCTCCGAGGGACAAATCCTCAATGTCGATGAACACAAAGCGCTCGAAGAGCTATCGCCGTATACCCGCGATGGTGGTGTTTACGATGTCTGGTTCAAGTATATCTCCGAGGACAAACTCCCTCGGAGCGGACGTCGCAACGCGACATTCTGGCGTCTCAAGGGACCTTTCCTGAAGACACTCCGTCCCGCGAAATACGCGCCTCGTCCCGCCGAATCGAATCGTGCGGCACCTGAAATTGCCGAGGACGATATCCCGTTCTGAGACCTCTAGCCGCTTATGACAGCGGCTATTGATGGGCCGTTCGGGTAGACACTTATCCTAGGCGAGTGTCGATTTGAGGTTCGACTCCTCATCGGTCCACGTGCGCAATCCATCTTGCTCGTGCGGGATGAGCTATCGCGAATTCCGTACTGGACTTTCATTCCGTGATGTCTACTCGATGCTCTGGAGTGCATCGGATGACCCGTCGCAGTGGCGGTACAAACGACGTCATACCATCTTAGGCTATTGGCGAGCACTTAAAATTCAGATGTATAAAACGTATCATGGCCACTGCACATGACCAAAAAGAAAACACGCACACTATTACCACGCGAGAAACCCATGCTGTTCGGAGAATCTGAATCTGGCTATCGAACCGCGGCATTTCTGTTTCGCATTTCCCCCGAGGAAAAACGTTTCCTCCGAGAGGAAGCGAAACGCCGCGGCATTCGTACGACCACACTTCTCCGTATGTGCATCCGTGAACAGTTGATTGCTTCTCAGAAGCAAAGTGGCTAAGAAGCCATCACTCCGACCCAACTATCACGAGGACGGGCGCTATCTGATTCGATTGGCTCAAGCCATCGAGTCGGATGAAACTCGTTCCCTCGTTTGGCGACAAGAAACATCGGCTCACCTTCGTTACCTCGCATCGAGGTTAGTGACCTATGGCAGCACGCAAACGGACAAAGAAAGCTCGGTCAGACGAGCCGAAGAAACGCGTACCCAAGAAACCACAACCTCGGAATCGGAAGCCACAACCGAAGAAACGCGTATCTCCGAAAAAGAAACCGCGTAAGGCGAGCACTCCCAAGAAAAGCACTCCAAAGAAGCGTGCTTCTCAGAAGCAAAAGAAGCGCACTAAGAAGACTACCCCCAAGAAAAAGAAACGACTCACTCGCCGCATATTCGAAAGGCGCCCACGCCGAGCCGCTCGCGACGAGGAAATACCGGAGGGGTTTGAACCAATCCCCGGTCAGATATCCATTGATTTGGCGTATCAGACAATCCTCGTGAGATTGGAGGAAGCGAAGGCCCGGCTACCCGAGGGATACGAAGGTCGGGTGCTGATTCACGCGTACGCCGATGGCTCGGTTGATGGAGAGTTGTATGTCAAGGTTCCCGAGGCTACGAGTACAGCTGATAGCGAGTTTGATTTGTATGATGCATTCACGCCTACCGCGCTAGGAGATTTTTTCTGGATAAGCACGGGCGCGCGATACATTCTCGAAACCGACGACGAACGCTATCGACGGTTTAAGGGTATGACCCAAGTCCAGACCAATTATCAGCGCGCGAATCAGGCAAACATCGTTGAAGAGCACGCGATTCTGAGAAGCAAAATCATCACCGGAATGGATAAGCGATTCGGCGAGGAAGCCCATTCCGTGTTCATACGCTTGCACTGGAACGCGCAAGATGAACAGCCCAAACGGTAGTGGAAGTATTCAGGATGCCATCATCGATGAGACGATGATTATCGTCGGGTTGATGTTGCTGCAAGAGATGCTTTTCATGAGTAACTATCCCGACGAGGTAAAGAAGGAATTGGTAGAGAGGTCTACGAAACTCATCGAGCGGATTCAGAAGAATCGGAATAGCGGGTATGACGCGTATGGGAATCCGTATCAGGGGAGTGGAGGATGATTACCACCCTGAATGGTCCGAGAAAACGTCCCGATTTTCTCGTGTATGATTTGGAATGGACTCCGACCTGGAGAAAGGACGGCAGTCGCAATGACGATGCGATGGGATTGCGAATGGCGGGTGTGTATGACGGGGAAAGTTATCGTTGGTACAAGAGCATCGATACGTTCATCGATGGGGAGTTGACGCATCGAAACCGGGGCAAATGGTTCTACGCGCACGCGGGTGGATTGGCTGATTTTCAATTCGTGATACAGCGATTGAAAGACCGAGGTTTCTCCGTACAGGGGTCTACCTCGGGGTCATCCGTGATTATCTGTCACGTGAGCCGGATGGTTTGGGATGGCAGAAATCAGAAATGGAAACCGGGAAAGGACCGGTGGCACTTCGTCGATTCGTATTGGCTGATTCGCGATAGCCTGCGAAACATCGCCAAATGGACCGGAGTCGGTGGTAAGGGGAACGAGGACGAGTCGGTAGATTACTATGCCGATGCGCCGATTCTAGAATTGCGCGATTATAACGAGCGCGATTGCCAGATTCTCTATCAGGGGATAAAGCTGTTCGAAGATACGTTGTACGAGTTAGGTGGTCAGTTGAAAATGACGCAAGCGTCATGCGCGATGGATTTGTTCCGTCGCCGATTCCTGACACAAGATATCGAGACAAGCGGCGCGATTAACAACATCGCGCGACAAGCATACTTCGCGAGTCGGGTAGAGGTCATCACGACGCATTGTGATGATGGTTATTACTACGATGTCAACTCGTCGTTTCCGTACGCCATGACGTTTCCGCAACCGGGGGAGTTGAAGGGAAGCTATCGAGGGAGACCCAAGGGAGACCCGGAAGATTTGTGGATGGCCGATGTCGAGGTAGAGGTCCCCGAACAATACTTCCCTCCGTTGCCCGTGCGAGTTGCGGGTCGATTGTTCTTTCCCGTCGGGCGATGGAGAGGGTGGTACTCGAACGTCGATATCCAAGAATTGGTCAAGGTCGGAGGGAAGGTGATTCGGATGCACGAGTCATATACGTTCCATCCGATGACTGATTTGCGGGATTACTGCAATACGCTCTATGACCTCCGCAAGAAATCGGATGGTGCGTTGAAGATTGTTTGTAAGTATCTGTTGAATTCTATCTACGGCAAATTCGCCGAGAGCGATTTGAAGTCCGAGCTAATCGTCAATCCGATGGATGTGAAACCGGGTTACGAGATGATGACCCCCGGAGTGTTTCTGCATGAAAAGGTGGTTCCGGTTCCCCATATGCACGTTCCGATTTCGATGCACGTCACAGCGATTGCTCGACGAACGCTCTATCAATACATGGGCCTTTCGTCGAACCTTCACTATTGCGATACAGACGGTTTTTCCACGACTCAACTCTATCGCGATGGAAATGAGTTGGGTGACATCAAGCTTGAAAAGCGACTCAAGAAAGGCCGTTTCGTACAAGCCAAAGTCTATGACCTGGAGACTGAAGACGGAGAGCACATCGTCAAAGCGAAAGGCTTCTCCAAAATGACGCTCGAAAAATTCGAGCGATTGCTCAATTACGAGGAAGTGGAATACGTGCGTATGGCGCGTATTCGTGAGAATGCTCGGAGAGGTGATTTCACGCCGAGGGAATCGGTCATCAGGAAAGGATTACGTCGTGACGCAATTTCGAAACGGTTCTTCTATCCTGACGGACATTCTCGGCCTTGGGACGTCCGAGAACTTGATAATTGCTTCTGAGAAGCAATGGCATCCTACGTGTTCTAAGTGTGGTAAGTTGGTGACCCTGACTGAAAAGGGGATGGTCAAAATCCATTTTGCGGCTGCGCTACACGCTCGGCCGTGTTTGTTGTCTTATCGGTTGAATGTGTATCCGTTTGCTAGGCAATAGGAGGGAATCGATATGAGTGAGGATAATCGTTCAAGCATCGACAAGCTATTTGACATCGCTGATAACGTCGTCGGTGGTTTGGAGACAGCACTCAAGCCACAAGAGAATCCCATCGCGGCATCGGTTATCGATGTCGGTATCATCGGATGGGCAGTCGCTCACGATGGGAGGAATGAAGCGTGGCACGTGTTCACGCCACAATCGCCCATAGCGCTCTGTGGAAAGGAATTCACGGCGGCGCAAGTCCGGACTATCCCCGGACCGCTTCCCCATATGAAAACGGTTTTCTGCTGCACGTCGTGCATCATCGAAGCGTTGCACCATGGCTGATTCCTCTATTCGACGGGGTCATGCGAAGGTCTTAGCCGAGGCAATTCTCGATGCTGCTCGTAGGGGAGACTCGGTGATTCGTCCGGTGATGGAAGTGATGGAGTTATGGTCTGTCGCTGATTCCGAACCTCCCCTAGAGGAAGCATTCTTTATCTTAGCCGAGACACTTCTCTATTATGAAGTCATCGTAAGCGAAATGAAACGGAGGGACCATGGGCGAACCGGCGATACCGAGTGAGAAAGACCAGGAACAGGCTATCCAGATTGCTAATGATATCTGGCAAGCCATTCTCAATGACCGAAGCATCACCAATGCGGCACATCGCCACGGCACCATTGAACAGGTGTTATGGTTGCTTGCTGGAACACTGCTAATCAGCATCGGCGAGCTAGATGATGAGGAAGGAGACGACGAGGACGATGAGTAATTGCTTCTCAGAAGCATGCTTCTCCGAGCATTGCTTCTCCGAGCAATGCTTCTCCGAGCAATTGCTTCTCCGAGCAATTGCTTCTCCGAGCAATTGCTTCTCCGAGCAATTGCTTCTTAGAAGTATACTCGTATTGCCGAAAGTGATATTCTTATCTTGACACCCCGCTTTGTGGGGCTTGAAAGGATATTGCTATGGCACTTCATATCACGAAGCGGGATGCGCACCATGCCGTCCAGCGACTCCAGTCCATTCAGCGGCGCATTGCTTCCATCAAGGAGCGTGCGGAGGAAACCACTGCGCGGCTTGTCTGTACGGCTGAAGTCGGTGGTGCGGCATTCGCGATGGGTGTGTTGCAGGGACGAACGGGCGGTGTCGAGGTGTTCGGCGTGCCCGTCGAGTTGGGCCTTGGGCTTGGCTTGAATGCGTTTGCACTGCTCGGTGGTGCCGGGAAGCACTCCGAACACCTCTCCAATGTTGGCAATGGATGCCTCGCAGCGTATGCGGCCACGCTTGGGCGTGGAGTCGGGGCATCCTGGAAAGACCGTGAGAGGGGTCTGTCCCCGGGTGCATCGGGACAGATTCCGGCCACCCGTGCAAGTGGTCTCGGGATGACTCCGGCCGAAATGGCGATGGCCGGAATCATGCCATAGCCATTGCTTCTCAGAAGCAATCAAACTGCTACGGTAGCCAGTGCCGCGAACCGTGGCTCACAGTCCCTTCGATGGGATAGAAAGAGTCACGACAGATGCCTTATGACCTGATTTCGGGAACGTTCGTTGGCCAGGATGATGGCTTCGGTGATGACCTTGGTGGCTACCCCCACTACGACATCATCGGCGCCCAACTCGCGACGCGCAACGCTGCGCTGTCACGCGCCGCTGCACAGCGTGCGGCGCTTTCCCGTGGTGGTGCGCTGCAAGCCGCGCTCGCGATGAAGCGTGCGCAAGCGGGTGCGTTGCTTCGCGGCGTCAACCCGACGCGTGCGCGGAAGCAAGTGCTGGGCATGGTCTCCAACGGGACCATCGCCGCGGCCGGTACCGCGACCATCACCGCTCGTCCGCAAACGTTCGCCTTCAAGCCGGAGCGAATCGTCATTCCTGCGACCGTGGGTCCGGATTTCACCATCCAGGATATCAAGGTCGGTAACGTGAGTCAGCTCGTGCAGTCCGGTGACCTTCCCGCGGAAGCGTTCTCGCAGACGTCTTTCGGCGTGGAGATGGACATGGATACGGTTCAGACCTCGCAAGACTTCATCATGCAGGTCACCAACATCGCGGGTGGTGCACGCACCTATCGCGCGATGGTGGTCGGACGCTCGGCGAACGGGTAATTGCTTCTCAGAAGCAATTTCCGACTTGCTTAGGAGTCGCGTGTCCACCTCACGCGATTCCGATGGAGGACGGAAAGTGCGATTGTGCTTTAATATCGACCTTCCTTCCCGTGACCTCGCGGTAGGACGAGCGAATCCGTTCGAACGCTCGCTATTGGGGTTTGAAGGTAGGGAGAAGCGACGGCTTTTCCCTATCGTGATTTCGCTCGAAATGCTCACCCAAATCGATGAGTGGCAAATCGAGCGATTCGAGAATGGTGGAAAGCCGCTTCCTCTACTCTATGACACGGGCGTTTTCTATAAGTCACAGCCACCCGGAGTTGAAGAGTGGATGGATGTCGTGTCGCTCTATCGTGATGGTCATGGCGATTGTAAATCGCTCGCGTCCGCACGTTGCGCCGAATTACGGCATATGGGTATTGCCGCGACTCCTGCGATTACATTCAAGCGACGAGGGAATATGACCCTTGTCCATTGTCTCGTGCTATGGCCCGATGGTTACGTAGAAGACCCATCACGAATCCTCGGTATGAAAGGCGAATTCTCATGATTCTCCCTATCATCTTTGTCGTGGGTCTAGCCGTCATTGGCTATCAACTCGGCGCATCGAAGCGTCAGCAATTGCGCATTCGCGGGCATGTCGGCGGAGTCGATATGTCCAAGATGAGATGGAATCCGAATGGCTATTGGGAGCGTCCCAAGGTCGGAGAGCTGACCTATCTCGACTTGCTCGATAGAGTGCTCGCTTCCGGTCAATCACCGTCAGATGCATTGCTGAACGCGGCATATATGGAAGCGGAAGCGAAGCACGATGGTCAATCGATGGCGCTTATCGAGCAATTGGTTTCGCCGATTGCTGTCGGTGCGGACTTGTCACCCGCATACGAACAGCCATCGGAAGACGTGCCGATGGAGTACGAAGATGTTTCCGTTAAACCTCCGTCGGCGGTACCTACGAACGGGAATGCTTCTCAGAAGCAATCGGTACCGGTTGCCGATGTCGACCCTGCCAACTGGCAATCATTTGTCGACGCATTGCGAACCAAGGCACCCGACTATCGCAGCGACAACTATCTCGGGTCGTACGAGCACAATCGCCGTCGGTTGCGCCAACTCGGTATCGATGAATCCGCGCTCGGTACCGCCGACGGTCAGTATGCAGCGTTGTGCAATGACATCGCGGATTATCTCGCGAAATGCCAGCAGCTCATCGCCAATCATACCGGCGATGTCATCGAGGTAAATGGGAAACAGGTGCCCGTGACGCTCTCGGGCATTCTTTCGTTGCTCAAAGCGGCCGGTCCCAAAGGCGCGGAGGGTTGGCTCACGCGACCGGAAGATAGGCTAGCCTTCCCCAATACAACGGAGTGCTTCCTTCGTTGTAATTCGTGCTTCTGAGAAGCAAGGAGCAAATCATGACCCCGCAAGAGATTCTCAGTCTGGCCTATCAGCAAGATTCGCGATGGGGTCAGGTACTCCGTCAAGCCGAACCACAGGACCGTGGTACGGCAAAAAAAATGAAAAAGTTTCTCGATAAGGATTGGAGTAAGCTGTTCGCGAAGATTCTCGATGATGTTCGTCGAGGGGAAGCGAGCATGCATCTCTCCGGTGGTCAGTGGAATGTTGCGCTCGATGAGATTCTCAAAGAAGTAAACGAGAATCTCTATCCCAAGGCGCGAAAGCTTGGCTTTCCCGAGTGGTCATTCGCGCTACCTGATATCACGCTCGTCGCTTCTCACAGCGGAGGTTCTATGTCGTTCTATGACCGTGGTGTTGCCGTCGGACATCTTCCTTACAACATCGTGGATGTTGGAGGTCGGCCACCCATCAAAGGAAATCGTCACCCGTTCGCAGCGCTGCGCTCGCTATCGCGACGTGGTGCTCGCGTAGCTGTTGGTGATGACCGTGACCATCGAAAGGGAAGCGGGCAATCGTACGGACCGCGTGTCACCCAAGGTGCAAATCGAGCCGCTGCGAAACGTCGAAAGCATGTTCAGAAAATCACGCTACCGGACGGTAGCACTCTCCGATACGGCAGTGATTATCACATGCCGGCATATGGTCTGACGGGACAAGCGAATCCGTGGAAGACCTTTGTTCCATTCCAAGGTCTCAATCGCAACGTGTTCGGTCGGACTCCGGCTGTTGCCTCGCAATACGGTGGAGAGGGTGCGCTTCCTCCGGCCGGTGTCGACGAATACGGCAATCAACTCGATGCCTACGGCAATCCGCTCGACCCCTATGGTGCCATTGAAGGGGGCTATGGTGGAGGTGGTGGGGGAGGTGACGGCTATGACCCGTTCGCCGATTACGAACCGGAAACCGATTACAGTGATTTGGAGGTCGACCCCTATACAGGGGAAGTTTTCGACCCCTATGCAGACCTCTACAATCATCCGTCCGGGTTTCAGGAGTACGACCCCGCTACGGATGCGTTCTACTCCGATGATGCAAAACAGGAGTACGACCCGGAAACCGATTCGTTCTATCCGGCGGGATACGGGTATTAGACCATGCGTCGCTATTACGATATCGGCTTGTCGGAAGATGTCGAGGTGGGGTTTTCTCCATTCGATATTCTGAAGACGGCAAAATCCAAATTCGACGAACACATTCGCTCGGAAGCGGCCAAAGGCGCGAAAGCGGCAGTCGCTCCGGTGGCTCGGCAACAGGCATCGGAAGGAGCAAAGGAAGCGGTCAAGCCGTGGCTCATCGGTGCTGTTGCTGTCTCGGGTCTCGCGTTGTTTCTCGCCATGCGCAAGTGATTGCTTCTGAGAAGCAATGGAAAGAATGCCTCACATGTTTTGGTGGCTAGCATTGCTCGGTGGTGCAGCGTACGCGCTGAATCGCCGTAGAAAGGAGTCGGGCATGATTACCGTCCCGCTTCCCGAACCACGTGCCGATGATTGGAAGGGATGGGTTTGGCCAGTCCCTATCACGGACGGTCGTGTGCCCGTCATTTCTCAAGAATGGAAACCCGGGCATGACCCGGGTGTCGGGCATTCATCGGGCAAGAAAGACAATCATCTTGGGGTTGACATCACGTTTCATCGTCGTGATGGGGACCCCTCGCACGAGAAGCACACCGTTTCCAATGGTGGAGGTTTCGTATCTCCCCCGGGGACACTCGTCATTGCCGCGGGACCGGGCAAGATTTGGGGGACCTATAGCTCTCCCTATGGTCTGTCGGTACTGGTCGACCATGGCAAGGTGAGTGACAACGTTGGAGGTGTGAACACGTTCTATCAACATCTCGCTTCCTACGCTCGCGAATGGAAGAAAGGTGATGAGGTAAAACCCGGTGATATCCTCGGTACGATGGGCTATTCACAAGCGCAAGCCGACGGAGAGCAATTTCGCCACCTGCATTTCGAATTGCGATTCCCGCGCGCTGGCTACGAGCCAAATGCGTGGCGTATCAATGCCGCGCCCTATATGCGGTTTTGGTCGAAAATCGACCCGAATAAGGGGGTCTCATGAGTCTCATGACGTCCTATCATCGTGGCTTGAGTGAGCCGATTCGAATTGCTTCTCAAGAGCGATACGCGCTTGGCTTACGAGTCGGAGCACCTTTGGTCGCTACTCCGGGGGCTATCAAGGATGCCGCGATTCGACTCGATACTGATGTCCAGACCATGGATATCGAATTGGGTAAAGAACGAGTCGCGTGGACTGTGGACCTCACCGAACAGCAAAGAGCGATGGACCAATGGTGGAATGAGGCGTGGGTCCCGTTCTATCGTGAGTGGAGTGAGTGGTTCGCGGACCACGGTCAGACGTGGGGCTTACGAAACTGGTTCGAGAATTTTTGGGGGTCATCATGGGACCAGGTCCAGACCTTCCGAGAAAAACTCATCTCTCTCCGTCGCAGTGCTGAAAGCGTCGGGTTTGGATTCATCGCGCCCGAACCTGCACCACCCGAGGTTTCTCCGTGGTCGGCATTGTTCCGATTTCTCAAGACTGCTTTCTGGATTGTAGTCATCGTCGGTAGTGGTTTCTTGCTCGTCCATTTCTTGGAGGTCTCACGATGAACGATTTGTACAATCGCGGTTTGGGATTAGTCCCGACTCCGGTAGCCATCGGAGCGGACCCTCAGAAAGAGATGTCAGTTACCACGTTGCTCGGAATCGGACTTGGAGGAATGCTTCTCATCTACGGCATTCCTGCATTCCGTCGCAGACGTGCTCCACGGCCGTATCGTCCCGACCGATATGACCCTCTCTATGCCTATCGGCACCACTACTAACTGCTTCTGAGAAGCAATCCCATGTGGTTCATTCTTGCAATCCTCGGAGGTGGCTACCTGGCCTATCGCCATTTCCATCAAGGCAAGCGTATTCTCCCCATTGTCAGTCAGCACAAGCTGACTCTCTCCACGGGGGAGATTCACGCGTATGGCGCCAAACTGTTAGCCAAACTCGCATTCGTGCCTGAGAAGCAAACTTCGAAAGAAGCGGTAGACGTGCTCAAGGGGTTTACCAAGCTCGATAAGAATGCCATTGCGCATTCGGCGTTGTTTCAAGGTGCATCGAAATCGAAAGTCGACGCAACACTACTCGCATCGGAGTTGGAATGAGTGCATATCAACGAGGATTGTCCGCGGGTGCCATCGTGGTTCCCGACCACCCGCTATTTCATCGTGCTGGTAACGTCCGCGATGGGATGGGTTTGGTCCTACGGTCGGGACCGCGATTCTATCAACGTGGCCTGGTTCGAGTCGGAGCGGCTACTCATGGTCCCGTTGGAGACCTCGCCGATGCTGCCGTCAATCTGTTTCTCGATATCGCGCATGTGTTCCTGCTATTCGCGGGACTCTATGCGGTTTGGACGGGCATCCGTGGCTGATATACGACGTGACCTCGAACGGTTTCTCCGTCAACAGCTGTTTCGCAATCGCGAACAGCCGCTGACGTGCTTCTCGCTTCGGTCCGCTGGAGTCGGCTCGAAAGGGTCGGCCGTCGACACGTTCGAGATACCCGACGGATTCAGTGGTGACCACGTTGGGATTCTCGTCGATGAAATCCTCATGCGCGCGCAAGCCGATGCGGATGGGTTGGGAAGCAAACTCCAGCGCTACATTCTCATCGCGTTAGAGGTCAGCAAGAAAGATGGTCCCCGGTTCCCGTTTCGCTTGCGTGGGGAGGGGGAAGACGATACCGACGAGGGAGAGGAACCGCCCAACGAAAAGGGACTCCTCGCACAGATGATGCGTCACAACGAAGCGTTGATGCGCATGAACACGATGGCCATGGGTGGTGTGATGACCACTCTCGCGAAGCGACTCGAAGCGGCCGAGAAATTCAACGAGGTTCTTATCGCGCAACGTCACTCGTATCTGGAGTCCCTGGAGAATGCCAAGTCACTCCAGCACGACCGTGATATGGAAGCGTTACAAATCTCCGGTCACGAGGACCGCAAAGCAGAGCTGTTCAAGAAACTGGAGATGATTCTCCCCCTGGTTATCAACAAAGTAACCGGACGAAAGCTGTTGCCCGAGGGAACCGGGGGAGACGTATTCTCCACGCTCGCCAACTCGCTCACGCCCGAACAGTTGCAGGCTATCGCGCCCTATCTGACCCAAGAGCAACAGATGATGTTTCTGACCTTGCTCAAGTCGGCGCGTGATGCTTCTGAGAAGCAAAACGGTGTTTCATAACCGCAAGTGCCGCGGGGAATCTCTAACCACACACGAAAGGTAACTAGCAATGGGTAATCTCGCACAGAACGCTCGCGGCATCATCGCAATGGCCACCGTCGATGGTGTTGCGGGTGCCCCGGTCTATCTCAATCAGCGTGGCTTCTCGTCCGCTGCCATCGTCGACAATGGTGCGGGTGATTACACGCTCACGCTCGACGCGTCGAATGCCATCAAGGTCGACATGACCGATGCGCTCGTGATTTGCACGGGCATCGGAACCGTGGCCACGGAATTCGTGGTCGAGTACGCGACGGCCACCACCCTCCGCGTGCGCTGCACGAGCAACGCGGGTGCGCTCACCGATACCAAGTTTTCCATCCTGGTTCTGCCCATCGGTCCCAACTAACCACGAAAGGCTTTCCCATGGCTGATGACAAGAAAGTCGTATCGGTACCACCGACAAAGAAACTCGGTGCGCCGAACACGCAACGGTTTTTGGTGACCACGAGTCTCCTAGCCGAGGAAGTGCAAAGCTTGCTCGGTCGGGATGGAACCGTCGAACCATACACCGAACAGACCCCTGGTCCTGGCAAGCCAGGCGGTCCGACTCACGATGCGTATGGCAATCCATACAATCGTGGTGCCGCACATTCCAGTACGCATGACGCGTATGGGAATCCCTATAACAAGGAGTAGCTATCGAGTAGCACGAGTCTTCCTCCCTAGTGAGTCACACGGTCAGTAGCAATCCGCCCGGTGTTTTAGACCGGCTCGGTTCGGAACCGACGGATTGCGCGAATGCTTCTGAGAAGCAATTGCTTCTCCGAGCAATGCTTCTCCGAGCAATGCTTCTGAGAAGCAATCAAGGGAGAATCCATGTCACTCAATAGTGATTTCTACAATCGGGGAATCCATATCGGCGCCGAACCTGACCCGGTTGCGGGTGAGCGACGTGGTGATTGGATTTTTGATGGCAAGGTTTGGAAGCGGGAAACCGCGACCGGTGGCACGAAGGATTTGCGAACGCTGGCTATCAATGCTGCTGCAAACCGTGCGAGTACGGATACGCGTCCGATGGTCATCACGTTTGGCACTGGCAATCGTGATGTGAAGGATGACTCGGGTAATCGGATGGGAGTTGTGGAGTCATTCAACTCGCTGGATGATGCTCACGTACGATACGGTCAGCTCGCGGATACTCCGAGCGCGTTCGATTACGTCGGACTGTTCAATCCCAAAAAGGAGACGACGTTCGACCCCCCGGCATGGCCGGAACCGGATTTGGAATTCGGTGGAAATGTCATCGCGGTCCCGATTCACGTGCGGACACGGACCGGAGCGGGTGGGTGGGTTGCCGCTGGTGTTGCGGCTATCTTCGGTCTGATTGTGCTGTCGGGTCAAAAGAAGCGGAGGTCATAATGGTTCGCTATCCCGATATCTATATCGGAGATGATTTTCCCGCGGGACGTCCACAACAGGAAGGAGGACCGCATAAACCTCTTTCAGAATGGGGCATGCTCGCGAGGGGGAAGACACTCGGTAAGAGTGCTATCATCAATTTCGATACCGTTGCATTGCTGTCCCAACAGCAAAAGAATGCTCAAGTGAATCTCTTGGAAGTGCAGGGAGACGATGAATACGGCATGCCCCTGTGTTTGACACTTCTCCCTCCAAAGACGTTGTTTCCGGTTCCGGCTACCATTGTCAATGAACAGAATCTCTCCGGTACGCGAGACAATATCGATGCGTTCGATTCGACCGCGTTTACTGCGGGTATTGTTCAACAGGCATTCACGAACGTTGGGTGTCAGGTTGAATGGGGAATTGGTGGCGCATCCTGTCAGGTTGAAGCGGATGTGCTAAATGGGTTGTGTTTGAATCTGTCGGCGTCATGGGTTCGTGTTCGTGCATTCGCCGATGTGCTCGCTGGACAGGCCGGTAACAACGTCTATCAGTTGTCGGCCTTCCTCGGACCGGGCAATCCCAAACCGACCAATGCGCAACGGACGTTGTTACTGAGAAACTCCGCGGGTGTTCAAGGTGGTTTGGTCGCCAATGGTGCCGAGAGCGCACCGATTCCGATTCCGAGATTTGCGAAACGGGTATATGTGTATGGGATTGCGACGACGGCTGTTCCGGCTGTTCCGCCGATTCTTCCTATCACATTCGTCGGCTCGGTGAGGTTTTGGCGTGATGACTTGGGAGCAACGTTCTCGCTTCTCAGCAATGGCGAAACGTTGATTACTGCGAACGTGCACGAACCATCGGTCATCCCGAACGGCTCGTATTACTTCACGGTCATCAATAACTCGGGTCAATCGGCGCAAATCGTCGCTGTGTTCGAGCTAGCAGTCTGATTGCTTCTGAGAAGCAATTGAGGTGATTTATGGCGATTGTTCCGAGTCTAGGGCTGTATTGGGAGCTAGCCGCTGACCCGACGGTCGGAGCTGGATTGTCCGCTCCTTTAAATCAGTTATTGTTTCGTACTGACGTTCCTAGCATCTATTACAAGAGTGGCGCGGCTGATACGGCTTGGACATTACTCGGGACCGGTACCGCTGGTTCGACGACAACTATCAACAATATCAGTGCTGGTCTCGCGGGACTGTTCGGCCGTGGTGCTGATGGTGATGTGACCATTGGAGCGGGAACCACGACGCTCACGCGGTCGATGGAGTACCACAATCTCACCATCAATGCAGGTGGTATTCTCAATCCCGCTGGATATCCAGTATTCGTACAGAACCTGTTTACAGGTACCAATGGTTCGATGAGTCGTGGTGGTAACAACGGTTCGAATGCCGCGGGTGCGGGTGCTGGCGCATCAGGCGCGGGGTTGGCCGTTGGGATGTATAGCGGGTCTGCTGCGGGTGGTAATGGTGGTGCTGCGGGTGGTGCAGGTTCGCTCGGTGGAAACGGTGGTAACGTTCCGCAAGAGTACACGACTGTTGTCGGTGGTAACGGTGGTAACGGAACACAGGCCGGAGGTGGTGGAGGGACTGTGAGTCGAATCGCCGAGACGTCTGGTCGATTCAGTCTCCCTCAATGGGCAATGGCGGGACGTCCGGGTGGTAGCTCCACTCTCGTCGGGACTGCCGGAGCGGGTGGAGGTGGTGGAGGTGGTGGAGCGGGCGGAACCTCGGGCGGTGGAGGTGGTGGAGGTGGTGGGGGCTTCCTCTCCATCTGTGCGCGCATCGTCGCTTGCCAAGCCGCGTTCTCGTTTATCACGAAGGGTGGTAACGGAGGTAATGCAGGTCAGAATGGCGGTAATGCCGGAGGTGGTGGAGGGGGAATGGGTGGACCACTCATTCTGATTTATTCGGTTGATAACGGTCCGACGTCACCTCCGACGACAAATATTGTCGGCGGAACCGGTGGCAACCCGACCGGAGCGGGTGTCGCTGGACAAAATGGTGGTGATGGACCGCTATTCCGTTGGGCACTAGCGGGGGCTGCATGAGTAAGAAACTCGATTGTCGAGAGTGCGAATGTGGTGAAAATGAAATCACCGAGCGCGGGTATTACACGTTCCATCGCGGGACGGATGCTGAATACCAAATTTGCATCCCTTGCAAAGAAGGTGATGACCCTATCCACCTCGTTTGCAAATGCAACAATGAACGTATCGTCGGACCACTCGGGCACAAACCCGGTTGTCACGTCGAAACACATCTCAAGAAACCGAAACTCATTCCGCCGCATGAGATTGCTTCTCAGAAGCAATCCAAATAGGAGCCATCGTATGAACAATGATATCCATGCCGATGTCGTGGCTCTTGGGGTCTCGGGAATCACGGCCGTTGTGCTTTGGCTATGGCACAAAGCTCGTGGTGAAAAGACACAATCGGTTCGTGAGATGTTGATGTCCGTCGTGGAAAGCACGGTACATCAAATGGCGCTCGCGAAAATCGATTTCCTGAACGCAGATAAACCCATCGAGCACGCTATCAGCAAGTGGTTCGAGCGGAGGGGCATCAACCCCAAACCGTATTCGTTTCTCATTCACGAGATGGTGGCGTACGGCTTGAAGCGACTCTCCGAGGAATACAAGCAAGCGACGTTGCCAGCGACGTTCGATAGGTTGTTAAAGGAAATGGCGGATACCGTGGGGAGAGTTTCCTTCGAACCACCAAAACATCCCGATGTGCCCGTGCTCGGTATCGATATCGTACCGGAGGAAGACAAGTGATAATCTTCTTTCCTCTGTTCGTGTGTTTGCTCGGACTGCTCGCATATGCATTGTCCGCAAACACCAAAATCCAAGAGCTAGGCCGAATCGCTTACGCGTGCGGCTTGCTCGTTACCGTATGGGAACTAGCAACCCGTATCATTCGGTTGTAATGCTTCTGAGAAGCAATGCTCGGAGAAGCATTGCTCGGAGAAACAATTGCTTCTGAGAAGCAATGAGGTTTCCATGGCGCCCGATGATTCCAGCAAAAAGCCAACATCTCCGAGAGGGATTCCCGCTACCGATACCAGGCCGAGGACCCCTCCGAGGGGTCAACCTGTTGTCAAAGAACAGGAGATGAGACTGACGTATGAGGATAGGGATAGAAGAAAGAGTGATTCGGCGGGAAGGTTGCTCGGTTCGGGAAGACCCAAATCTCATGCTGATAGTTGGGAGGACATGCATACCCCTCCACAGACCGATGCGGAGGTTTGGAGAGCTGTAAAGCAAGTCGGGATTGATATTAAAGAGTTATCCGACGATGTTGCGGAACAAAGGACTGCATTTACAAACTTGCTTACCAATCTGACAAACCGATTGCTTGAGCAACGAGATGTCGTCGTGACCTCGCAAGTGAAAGTGCAGGAAACAGGGGCGCTAACCACGATTCAGGACCGCTCGGAAATGGAGAAACTCAAGCGTCGAATCATGTGGAAGTGGATTGGCGGGACACTTGCCGCGGCGTTTACGTTATTAGTGGGCGCGTTAATTCACAAGTATCTGTAGAGAGGATTGATATGGATATTGTCATTCGAACGAGTTTCCACCATCGCCAGATGTTACGATTCATGGCACTGCGCGGAGGGGAGATTCAATTCGAGTTTGGATATCCCGGTCCGCATACCGAAGCGAGTGATAAGAGCGTGAAGGAGATGGAGACGATTGGCTTGATTACGATTACTCCGTTAATAGGGAGTCGAAAATCATTGCTGCGACTCACCGATATCGGGAAGAATATCGTTGAACAGTTAAAAATCCCGATGAAGGATTGATGTATGGTTGGAATGTCCAAACCAAAGAAGAATAATGACGATATCTATCTGGAGATGCTTCAGAGATTGCGTCATGCCGCATTCGCTTTGGCGGGAAGTGCCAACTCCCTCGATGTGAACGATAGGATTATGGCCGAGAACTATCTCAAAGAAGCGGCGCGATACTTTGTCGATGCCGAAGATAAAGCAGGGAGGCGCTAACTATGGCCGCTG
>Ga0209382_10003944_pt1 | contig 20236 bp, 18 predicted proteins | sample SoiMetdeltSBSDD5_FD_187599 | JGI IMG/M metagenome (GOLD analysis project Ga0209382, IMG submission 187599) | Bulk soil microbial communities from a Populus tree surrounding site in Tennessee, USA - Soil MetaG P. deltoides SBSDD5 (SPAdes) (version 2) | ecosystem: Environmental > Terrestrial >... | reverse complement strand
GTCGAGGAAGGGCAGGCCCTGGTTCCGGTAGCGCTTCGCGATCGAGACGACGAGCCGGAGGTTGGCCTCGACCATCGCTTGCTTGGCCGCGTGCTCGCCGCGCTCGATGCGCTTCGCGAGCTCCACTTCCTGCGCCGCGGTGAGGAGCGGCACCTTGCCGATGTCCTTGAGGAAGAGCTGCAGCGAGTCGGTCGTGATCTCGGTCGTGGGAGCGACCGGGGCCTCCGGCTCGGCCTCGTCCGCGTCCGCGTGGACGACCGCGATCTGCGCCTCGTCGAGCGCGGCGTAGAACTCGTCGAGCTGGGCGGGCTCGAGCTCGAGCTCGTCGAGCGCGAGGGCGACCTCGTCCGCGTCGAGCTTGCCCGACTGCAGGCCGCTCTCCAGCAACCGCTGCGCCTCGTCCGTTGCGAGCACGTCCTCGACGGGCGCCTTGCTGGTCGTGCCCTCCGGTTCCCGTGCGGCCAGACCCCCCCCTTCCTCGTCGGCCGTCACACGGTAGTCGGCTGATCGGCGGTCGTCAAAGATCGGCGCCTGTGCCGGACGGTCGCACCCGGTTCGGACCGCGCGCTGCGACTGCTGTGAAGTCGTGGGGGGGAAACTGAGTGCGGATCTCTCTCCGGTATGTCGAGAGCTCGCTCTCGTCGAACTCGCCCGCTGGCTGCGCTCAGGGCTTTCCGCGCGCCGAGAACACGGGCCTATCGGGACGCCCCACGCGGAAGACGAGGAGATTGTCCTTGTACAAGACGACCTCGTAGCGGTGTTTACCGACGTGGTTGCAGATCACGTTGGTCGACCCGGCCTCAGCGCTCACGAAACACCTTGTCGCGGCGGCGGGAACACGGAAGGTGTCGCCCTGGCGGCCTACGAAGACGCGGCTGTTCGGCGTCGCCCGCGCATCCAGGGCGGCGGCGCCACCGAGGGTCGGCAAGGTCAGGACCAGACTGCTGGCGATGATCAGCTTCTTCACGTGATTCCCTTCTACGTGAGCCCCACGATTCACGGTCGGGGAGCTCGACTGATAGCGACGATGAGGGCGGCGCCTTTCGCATAGTCCGCACCGGAGTTCGACCTCGTCCGTCCGACATTGGCGCCGAGGTGTAGATGGTCGAGCCCGCCCCACCGCGAGTAGTTGCCGACCCGGCCGATTCGCTGACCGACGCGAACCCGCACGCCTGGCGCGACGGCCCTCGAACCGAGATGCGTGTAGTAGTAGTCCCGGCCAGAGTCGCCCCTCAGGTAGACCGACCACCCGAAAGGTCCATGGATCCCGCCGATGGGTCCCAGGCCTGGGCTGTGACCCGACCAGTCGCGGACTCTCCCGCTCTCGACGGCGACAACGGAGGCGGGTGCCTCTACTGCGAAGTCGATCGCGGGATAGCCGGGGAGGCCTTCCGTTGGATGGACACCGTACGGCCCTGGCGAGGGTACGACGCGACTCGCGTAGCGCTTCGGAATCGGATACACGCGTGACGCGGGGACGGCAGGAGCTCGCCCGCAGTGGACAGTTCGGCATCGAATCAACGGCATGTCGACGTCGACGCTGGATGCGCTGAATTCGGCTGCACCCGAGGCGTCGGAGGCTGATTCGTACGTCTCGCCCGAGGGGTCGGTCATGACGCTCGGCCGATCAGCGACATAGACATACGCGGCGACGAGTGGAGAGCCGATGTCGCCATCGGCGGGATCAGAACTCAGGAACCGCCCCACCTCCGGGTCGTACTGCCTCGCGCGCAGGTGGTAGAGCCCGGTCGGGTCGAGGTACTCGCCGGCGAAACGCATCGTGGATGCCGGCTGGTTGCCCGACGCCTTCGTCTCGGCGCGGATGGCGCCGAAGGGGTCGTACGACCACGTCCACTGCATCCCACCCGTCGCGGAGGTCAGGTTCGCCACCGAGCCGAGACCGTCGTAGGCGAAGTAGCTCGTGCTGTTGCCCGCGGTCTGTGAGATCCGGTGCATGCCGTACACATAGCGCCTCAGCGGCTTCCCGTTGCCATCCCTCTCCGAAGCGATCTGCGGAAGGCCGCCGTTGACGTCCCAGAGCAGACCCGTCACGCGGCTCGCCTGTGCGCCCGTCGAGGCCCGCAGACGGACGCCGTCGCCGTCGTAGACGTACGTCGTCGTCGTGCCGCCCTGCGTCGTGGATCGGAGGCGATTCTCGAGGTCGTAGGCGAACGTGCGGGAGCCCGCCGAGAGCTCGTTCCCGTTCTCGTCGTACGTGTAGGTCGTCGAGCCGGCGGAGAGCAGGCGATCGCGCGCGTCGTAGGCGTACCCCGTGTTCGAGCCGGATCGCTGCTCGGAGAGGCGGTTGCCGACCTGGTCGTAGGTCCAGCGAACGAAGGGGTCGCTCGGACCCGGGCAGGCGCCGACCTCGAAGCAGACCGAGACGAGGCGATGGTTCGCGTCGTACCCATACGTCCGGGTCTCGGTGAGCGAGCCCGTCCGCACCGTCGACAGCGGGTTGCCGACCGCGTCGAGGGTGGAGGCGAACCGGGCGAGGACGGCCCCTCCCTTCTGTGTCGCCACATCGGTCAGACGCCCCGCACGGTCGTAGGCGCGGATCTCGACGTGGCCGTTCTGTGCCGGCAGGGCGGTCTGTACGAGATTGGAGCCCGCGTCGTAGGCGTACGTCGTCTGCCGGCCGCCGCTCGTGACGGCGACGAGGCGATCGAGGGCGTCGTAGGCGTACTCGGCGACGACGCCTCCGGGTTGCGTCCGTCGCGTGACGTTCCCGGCCGCGTCGTACGCATACGAGAAGACGTTCTGGCCGCGCGAGACCGTCAGCAGCCGGTCGAGGGCGTCGTACGTTCGGCTCTCCGTGCCCGAGCCGTCGCTCATCGAGAGGCGGTTGCCCGCCGCGTCGTACGTGAACGCGACGTCCGGGGTCTCGTCCGCGTAGTCGATCGCGACGAGGCGGTTCGCGCGGTCGTAGCCGAAGGTCGTCGTGCCGTCGCCCGGGGCCGCCGTGGCATTGCCGTTCGCGTCGGTGAGCGTGCGTCGATTCCCGTTCGCGTCGTACGCGTGCGAGGTCACCGCGGGCGCTCGGGGGCCGGTGCCGTCCGGGTCGGGGCTCGTCTCGGCGACGAGTTGGCCGGCGTCGTCATACCGGTAGGACATCGCGTGGCCGTTCGCATCGCGCCGGGTGAGGAGGTTGCCTGCTTCGTCGTAGGCGTAGCTCGTGACGCCGAGGTCGGGAGCGGTGACGGTGAGGACGCGACCGGCCGCGTCGTGCGTGTAGCCGGTCACGTGGCCGGCTGGATCTCGGACCGAGACGAGGTTCCCGACCGCGTCGTAGGTGCTCACCGTGGCGTGGCCGAGCGGGTCGGTCGTCCGCACCAGCCGGCCGGCGGCGTCGTAGGCGTAGCTCGTGCGGAAGTCCGCCGGATCGGCACCGGGGACGTTGCCGCGCGGCTCGACCGTCGACGCGAGATTGCCGTCCGAGTCGTAGGCGTGCGTCGTGACGGGAGCAGCGAGCGGCCCGGGCCCGTCGGGATCCGGTCCGGTCTCCGACACGAGCCGGTTCGCAGCGTCGTAGACGTAGCGAGTCGTCGATCCGCGCGGGTCGGTCTGCGCGATCACGTTGCCGACGTCGTCGTACGCATACCGCGTGACCGGAGCGATGAGGGAACCCCCGCCATCCGGGTCCGGACCGGTCCCGGTCACGATCCGGCCGGCGTCGTCGTACCCGAAGGTGGTGCCGTGGCCGTTGGCGTCGGTCGTCGACACGAGCCTGCCGGCGTCGTCGTACACCTTGGTCGTCACGTGCCCGAGCGGGTCCGACTCGGTCAGCTGGCGGCCCGCCTCGGCATAGGTGTACGACCAGCGAAAATCCGCGGGGCTCGAGCCGGGCAGGTTGCCCTTCGGATCGACGCGCGCCGCGACGCGGCCGGCACCGTCGTACGTGTACGTCGTCTCGTTCCCGAGTGGGTCGGTGACCGAGGCGAGGTAACCCGTCGCCGGCGCGTACGTGTATCGCGTCGTCTTGCCGTTGCCATCCGTCGAGGCGAGCACCCGCCCGGCGGCGTCGTAGGAGTACGAGGCGATGCGCACGCCGTCCTGGGTCACCGTCTCCGTGTCCCCTTCGGGCGTATACGTGTAGGCGGTGACGGTGCCCCGGCCGTCGGTCACCTGGACCGGGTCGTTGCGCCCGTTGTAGACGAATGTCTTCTGGACGCTTCCGAGGGAGGACGGCGCCGTCGCCGCGAGGAGATTCCCCGCCGCGTCGTACGTCATCGTCGTCCGCTCGGCGCTCGGTGAGGTCACGGAGACCATGTTCAGATCGAGGTCGTGACGCAGCTCGGTCGCGTCGCCCAGGGCGTCCGTCTCCCGCGCGAGGACCCCCTCGTCGTAGTCGTGTCTCCAGACGCCGCCGTTCGGATCGGTGACAGTCGAGATCTCCGTCGCCGGGTCCCAGGAGAACCGCGTTGTCCTCCCGAGCGCGTCCGTCTGAGCCTGCACGCGTCCGTCCGCGCCGTACGCGTTCGTCACCGGTGTGTGGCCGAGCGGGTCGACGACGGTGGCGAGCCTCCCGCCAGCGTCGTACGTGTAACGCCAGACCTTCCCGCCCACGTCCGTGACGGACGCGAGGCGGCCCGACGCGTACCCGTACGAGACGCTCCGGCCGTCCTCGGTCGACACGGAGTCCACGCGGCCCGACGGCTCGTACGCGACGGTCGCCCGTCTGCCCGCCGAATCCCTGAGGCTCGTCAGCCGCCCCTGCCCGTCGTAGGCGAGCGTCATGCCCTGGCCGTTGCGATTCACGATCGCCAGCAGCCGGCCGGACGGGTCGAAGGAGTACCGCACCTGGTCACGACGAAGGAGGTCGTAGCCGACAGCGCTGGACGAGAGCGTCGCCCGTGCGCCCGGAGCGCCGGCGAAGGACCCGTCCGCCTGCCGCGTGAAGACGATCTCCTGCCCTTCCGCGCCGCGGGCGAGCACATCGCCGTTCGCGTGCACCTGCAGCGACGCAGCGTAGGCGTGCGTCCAGCCCGGGCCAAGCGGCCCAGTGACGCCGTCGCTGGAGGTGTAGGTGCGCGTCCAGTCGAACGACACCCCCGTCCCGGGCGTCGCGAGGTCCCCGACGTGGTCGACGAAGGCCCCGGTCCTCGTGTTCACCGGATCCGAGAGGCAGCGACTGCCGGTCAGCCCGAGCGAGCCCGAGCCCGTGCACGTCCCGTTCGACTGCCCCGGCGGAGGGCCTGCGGACGTGGGCGAAGACGTCGCGCCGCCGCCGAAGTCGTCCCAGCTCGGGCTGGAAGCGAGCGCGATCGAGAACCCGAGGCCGACGTGCAGGTTCGCCGTGTACGTCGCATCGGTCACCGTGATCTCGCGTGCCCAGGTGGCTCCGCCGTCGAGCGAGCGCCAGCCTTCGAGCGCGGTCCCCGACCTCCGGAAGAGGACGAGCTGGCCTGCGTCGGAGATCCCACCAGGCCCGAACGGGGCGCTGGCGATGACGGTCGCCGACCAGTTCTGCAGCCGTCGTATCTGCCAGCCTGCGCCGCCGAAGGTGTTGACGGCTCGGAGCGCGTATCCGTCCACCTGATTCGAGCCGCCGACGTCGGTCACGATGACGAGCTCCGCCGCAGCGCCGTCGTCCATCCCCGCACCCGCGTACCGCGCCCACACCTCGACGTCTCCGTCGACGGCCGCAGGGGTCCACTCGTAACGCGCGAGCCCTCCGGCGGCCAGCGTGACCTTGTTGTTCAGCAGCTGGATGCCCTGCGAGCTCGCATCCGCCTTGGCCCAGTTGCCGCCCCCGGAGAGGGGGTTCTCGTTCGCGCGGTCGAAGTCGTCGAGAAGCGGCGTCGTCCGGATGTCACCCAGCACGGCGCTGTCTGCGACCGGAGCGCCGCTCGCGAGCAGGGGTATTGCGACCAGCACGAGCACGATGACGACGACGGACGACACCCGCGCGACCCGCTGACGAGCCATGCTTCCTCCTCACGCGGGCGGCGCCGGAGATACGGAGATGAGCTGACGTACGCGGGCAACTGCATTGTCCAGATCGTGCGGGCTCGTGTCAATTGTCACTAAGAGCCATGTGCACGATGAACATGTCTTACGAGTTGGTCCCCAGGTCGCGGCGCGGCGGCCTAGGAGCGGGCGCGTTCGATCGCGTCGAGATAGCGCTTCGCCTCGCGCGCGATAGGCGACCCCGGGCGGGTATGCGAGGCGAGCCGGAGCTGACGCTCGGCCTCGTCCACGCGCGCCGTCCAGAGGAGGAGCACGCCGAGGTGGAAGCGAACGCTCGGCTCGTGCGGGAACTTCCGCGAGAGTGGCCCGAGCCGGCCGAAGGCCACGGACGGGTTCGCCTTGTCGAACGCGCCCACCGCCGCGGCGATCTGCGCCTCCGCGTTGCGCGGCGCCTCGCGGGTGGCGCGGTCGAACACGTGGGCCGCGGACACCGGACGCCCGACCCGCTGTAGCCCGACCCCGTACAGCAGGAGCTCGCGGACGCCGCCGCGCTCGGCGCGGACGCGGAGCGCCTCGAGCTGTCGACCCGGCGCGAGCTTCGTCACGGCTGCAGGCGCCTCGAACGAGGGGATGAAGGTCGGAAGCCCGCGCGGCAGCTTCGGGTAGAGGACGTTGCCGGCGAGGATCGCGTACGGCGAGTCGGGCTCCGCCTCGGCCGCCGCGCGCCAGGGCGCGAGCGGGTCGCCCTCGTTCGCCCACAGCCGCGCGAGCCCGAGGTGGAGCTGGACGACCGCCTCCTGCGGGTAGAGCTTCCCGAGCTGCTCGAGCCGGTCGAGCGACCCCTCCGGCCAGGACGCGAGCGCGGCCCCGACCTTGGCCTCGAGCGAGTCGTGCTTCGCGAACAGCGCCGCAGCCTCGCGCGTCTTCCCCTGCTCGTAGAGCGTGTCCGCGCGGGACAGGTCGCGCGCCTCCGCGTCGTCGCGGAAGCCCAGCGACAGCGAGAGCGGCGGGCGTCCGGGACGGAGGCCTGCCGGCTCCGTCGCCCGCGTCGCGGACTCGCCGTCCGAGGAGACGACCGCGACCGCCACGACGGCGACCGCGGCGGCGGCCACCAGCACGACGAGGAGGGCGACACGGCGGCGAGGGCTCACGACAGGGCGACGATAGCCAGGACCCCACCGCTATAGTTCGGAAAGTAATGGCTGGCTACCGGGAGCTGCTCGCGCGCGTCCGCTCGGAGATCGAGGAGATCTCGTCGATCGAGGCGCACGAGCGGCACACGGCGCCCGATGCGCCCCTCTTCGTCGACGTCCGCGAGCCGGACGAGTGGGAGGAGGGTCACATCCCGGGCGCCGTGTATACGGGCCGCGGTCGCCTCGAGCAGCGGATCGAGGGCCTCGTCCCGGACAAGAGCCGCCCGCTCGTCGTCTACTGCTCTGCAGGCTCGCGCTCCGCGTTCGCGGCGAAGGCGCTCGAGGAGCTCGGCTACCTCGACGTCGTCAACCTCGCGGGCGGCTTCTCGGACTGGAAGCGGAACGGGTTCGAGGTCACTATCCCGCGCGTCCTCTCGACCGAGCAGCGCGCGCGCTACAGCCGCCACCTCCTGATCCCCGAGGTCGGCGAGGACGGGCAGCAGCGCCTGCTCGACGCGCGCGTGCTGCTCGTCGGCGCCGGCGGGCTGGGCTCGCCCGCGTCGCTCTACCTGGCGGCGGCGGGCGTGGGCAAGCTCGGCATCGTCGACGCGGACGTCGTCGACGAGTCGAACCTCCAGCGCCAGATCGTCCACGCGACCGACCGCCTCGGCGAGCCGAAGGTGCTCTCCGCGAAGCGCACGGTCGAGGCGTTGAACCCGGACGTCCGCGTCGTCCCGTACCAGGAGCGGCTCACCTCCGACAACGTCGACCGCATCATCGGCGAGGGCTGGGACGTGATCGTCGACGGCGCCGACAACTTCCCCACGCGCTACCTCGTCAACGACGCCTCGGTCTGGCACGGGATCCCCGTCGTCCACGGCTCGATCTTCCGCTTCGAGGGCCAGGTGACCGTCTTCGCGCCCGGCGAGGGGCCGTGCTACCGCTGCCTCTTCCCGAAGCCGCCGCCCCCGGAGCTCGCCCCGAGCTGCGCCGAGGGCGGGGTGCTCGGGGTCCTGCCCGGAATCATCGGCTCGATCCAGGCGAACGAGGCGCTGAAGCTGATCCTCGACCGCGGCGACTCGCTCGCCGGCCGCCTGCTCCTCTTCGACGCGCTCGGGACGACCCTCGACGAGGTCGTCGTCCGGCGCGACCCTGAGTGCCCCGTGTGCGGCGAGCACCCGACGATCACCGAGTACGTGGACTACGTCGAGTTTTGCAACGCAGTGAGCCTCGACTGATGGCCGCCGTCCGCATCCCGCCCACGCTCCGCGCCGAGGTCGGCGGCGCGCGCCAGCTCGAGGCGCGCGGCGAGACGGTCGCGGACGTGCTCGACGACCTCGTCGAGCGCCACCCGGCGCTCGGCCCGCAGCTCCTCGCGGACGGCGAGCTCGCGCCCTTCGTCAACGTGTTCGTCGGCGGCGAGGACATCCGCACGCTCGACGGGACGGAGACGCCCGTGCGGAACGGCGACAGCCTCATCCTCCTGCCCGCGATGGCGGGTGGCTAGGGCGCTCGCACCTTCGCTCCTCGACCTCGTCGGGGCGACGCCGCTCGTCGAGCTGCCGCGCCTCTCGCCGAAGCCCTCGGTCCGGCTGTACGCGAAGCTCGAGGGCCAGAACCCGACAGGCTCGATCAAGGACCGCGTCGCGAAGGCGATGATCGATGCCGCCGAGGCGGCGGGCGAGCTCGAGCCCGGCCGACGCCTGCTCGAGCCGACGAGCGGGAACACCGGCATCTCGCTCGCGCTCGTCGCGAAGCTGCGCGGGTACCCGCTCACGTGCGTGCTCCCGGCGAGCGTCACCGAGGAGCGGCGGCGGCTGCTGCGCCTGTACGGGGCCGAGGTCGTCGAGTCCCCGGCGGAGGAGGGCTCGAACGGCGCCGTCCGGCTCGCGCTCGAGCTCGCAGAGCGCGACTCCGGCTGGTTCATGCCCTTCCAGTACGCGAACGAGGCGAATCCCCGCGCGCACTACGAGGGGACAGGCACCGAGATCGCGGCCGACCTCGAGCACGTCGACGTCCTCGTCGCAGGGCTCGGGACCGGTGGCACGCTGATGGGCGCGGGCGAGCGGCTGCGCGAGTCGTTCCCCGACCTCGCCGTGGCCGCCGCCGAGCCGCTCCCCGGGGACGAGGTCATGGGCCTGCGCTCGCTCGCCGACGGCTACGTGCCGCCGGTCCTCGACGTCTCCAAGCTCGACCGGAAGCTCCTCGTCTCGAACGAGGCGTCGGTCGCCGGCCTCCGGCTCCTGCTCGAGCGCGAGGGCGTGTTCGGCGGCGTCTCCTCGGGCGCGGTCGTCCACGCCGCCCGCCGGCTCGCGGACGAGCTCGACGAGGGAGTCGTCGTCTGCGTGCTCGCCGACGGCGGCTGGAAGTACCTGTCCGCCGGCTTCTGGGACGCGGACGACGTCGGCGCGGCGATGGAGCGCTCCGTCTGGTGGTGATCCCGGCCTCCGTGCGCCGGGAGCTCGAGGAGCACGCGCGCGCGGAGGAGCCGAACGAGGCGTGCGGGCTCGTCGTGCTCGAGGACGGCGTCGCCACGCGCTACGTGCCCGGCCGCAACGCCGCCGCGTCGCCTTACCGCTTCGAGCTCGAGGTCGACCCCGAGACGTGGTTCCTCGAGGACGACGGCTACGAGCTTGCGGTCTTCCACTCGCACCTCTCCTCCCCGCCGCGCCCGTCGCGCACCGACGTCGAGAACGTCGGCCTGTGGGCCGGGCGCCCGTACCTGATCTACACGCTCCGCACGGGCGAGCTCGCCGCCTGGCGGATCGTGGACGGCGCGATCGAGCCGCTCCCGCTGGCGGCCTCGTAGCGGCCGCGGCCGGGTGCTAGCCTGGCCCGAGCGGGCCGATCGGCGGCCTGCTCCGGACGAGGGGCGTCGTACCCGGCCCGCCAGGACGACGCCGACACCGAGGAGGTCGTCATGGATCAGGTGATCCAGGTCGTCGGCGCGCTCGCGATCCTGCTCGCCTACGTGCTCGCCCAGCTCCGCGTGCTCGACCAGCACGCGCTCCCCTACCTGGCGCTGAACTTCGCAGGAGCCTTCGTCCTCGCGATCCTCGCCTACCTCGAGCGGCAGTGGGGCTTCCTCCTCCTCGAGGGCGTGTGGGCCGCGGTCTCCGCGTGGGCGCTCCTCGCGCTCGCGCGCGTCCTGCCGAGGCCGCGCGCCTAGAGCTCGACCGGACCGCCCTCGGCGGCGGAGCGGTAGAGGGCGTCGATCGCGTGCGCTTGACCGAGCGCGTCCTCGCGGCCGAGGAGCGGCTCGGTGACGCCCGCCACCGCGTCGGCGAAGTTCGCGAGCTCGGCCTCGTAGAGGCCCGCCTCGGGCACGTCCACGCGCGTCACCTCGCCGCCGTGCTCGAGGAGAACGTCTCCGCCCCAGTCGACCCGCCAAGGCGCTTCGACGCGCAACGTCCCGTCCTCGCCGGCGACCTCGAGCTCCTGGTGCTGCGGCTCCGTGAACGAGCACCGGAAGCTGCCAACGGCGCCATTGGAGAGCCGCAGCTCGGCCTCGAACGACATGTCCACACCGGTCGGTCCGACGATCTGCTCACCCACGGCCGACTCCGGCTCGCCGCCGAGCAGGCGGATCGTCGACACGCAGTAGCAGCCGAGGTCCATCAGCGCGCCGCCGTCGAGGGCCGCGTCGGCGCGCACGTCGTCGAGGCTCGCGAGCACGAAGGAGAACGCCGCCCGCAGAAAGCGGAGACGGCCGATCGCCCCCTCGCGGACGAGGCCAGCGACGACGCCCGTCTGCGGATGGTGCCGGTACATGAACGCCTCCGTGAGGACGAGCCCCGAACGCTCGGCGAGCGCGAACGCGTCCTCGACCTCGCCGGCGTGGCGCGAGTACGGTTTCTCGCAGAGCACGTGCTTCCCGGCGTGGAGCGCGCGCATCGTCCACTCGTGGTGGAGCCCGTTCGGCAGGGAGACGTAGACGGCGTCGACCTCGTCGTCTGCGAGCAGCGCGTCGTACGACGCGTGCGCGCGCTCGAGGCCATGCTCGCGCGCGTACGCGTTGGCGCGCTCGGCGTCGCGGCTCCCCACCGCCACGACCGAGACGTCGCCGCCCGACGCGGCCGCGGAGAGGATCTGGCGGTTGATGTTCGCGGTCGAGAGCAGCCCCAGGCGGAGCATCGCTCAGCCGCCGATCGCCGTCTCGCTGTCGGGGTCGAAGAAGTGGAACCGGCGGACGTCGACCGCGACGTCGACCTCGTCGCCGACGCGGAGCGCAACCCGCGGCTCGAACGTCGCACAGAACGGCGTGCCCTCGCGCGTGATCAAGGCGACCTCCTCGAGCCCGCCACCGGTCGCCTCGGCGATCGCCTCGCTCGTCGCGGGCGGAGCGTCCACGGTGAAGAAACCGAGCAGGTTCGCGCCGAGGGCCTCGACGCGGTCGATCTTCGCCCGGATCAGCGCGCCGCCCGCGTGCCGGCCGTCCTCGCCGGGGCCCTCGAGGTCCTCCGGGCGGATGCCGACGATCACCTCGCGCCCGACCCACGGGTCGAGGTCGCGCTCGCGGGCGATCTCGGCGGGGATCGGGACCGCGGAGCTCCCGATGCGCACGAGGAGGCCGTCGTCCGCGCGCTCGATCGTGCCGCGCGCGAGGTTCATCGGCGGCGAGCCGATGAACCCGGCGACGAAGAGGTTCGCGGGGTGGTCGTACACGTGGGTCGGCGTGTCGACTTGCTGCAGTTCCCCGGAGCGCATCACCGCCACGCGGTCGCCCATCGTCATCGCCTCGATCTGGTCGTGCGTGACGTACACGGTCGTCACGCCGAGGCGCTTCTGGAGCGCCTCGATCTCGCCGCGCATGTGCACCCGGAGCTGCGCGTCGAGGTTCGACAGCGGCTCGTCCATGAGGAAGACCTGTGGCTTGCGGATGATCGCGCGGCCCATCGCGACCCGCTGTCGCTGCCCGCCGGAGAGCTGCTTCGGGCGCCGGTCGAGCAGGTCCTCGAGGCCGAGCAGGCGCGTAGTCTCCTGGACGCGCTCCCGGATCTCCTGCTTCGGGCGCCTCGCGAGCTTGAGGCTGAACGCGATGTTCTGAGCCACGGTCATGTGCGGGTAGAGCGCATAGTTCTGGAAGACCATCGCGATGTCGCGGTCCCGCTCGAGCACGTCGTTCATCCGCTTCCCGCCGATGTAGAGGTCGCCGGAGGAGATGTCCTCCAGGCCGGCGATCATGCGCAGCGCGGTCGTCTTGCCGCAGCCCGACGGGCCGACGAGGACGAGGAGCTCGGCCTCCGCGATCTCGAGCGAGAGCTCCTTCACGGCCTCGAACCCGTTCGGGAAGCGCTTGGCGAGCTTGTCGAGCTGGATGTCAGCCATCGGTCGCGATCAGCCCTTCAGCGCTCCGGCCATCAGGCCGCGCATGAAGTAGCGGCCGAGGAGGATGTACACGATCAGCGTCGGCAACGAGGCGATCAGCGCGGCGGCCATCTGCACGTTGTACGGCGTCACGAGGGAGCCGGTCGTGTTGTTCAGGGCGACCGTGACGGGCCACTGCCCCGGGTCGGTCACGATGAACACCGCGAACAGGAAGTCGTTCCAGATCGACGTGAACTGCCAGATCGCGGTCACGACGAAGGCCGGCGCGGAGATGGGGAGGACGACGGACCAGTACGTCCGCAGCATCCCGGCCCGGTCCATCCGGGCCGCCTCGATCAGGTCCTCCGGAATCGTCGCGTAGTAACTCCGGAAGATCAGGGTCGTGATCGGGATGCCGTAGACGATGTGCGCGAAGGCGAGGCGTGGGATCCCCTCCGGGAAGTCGACGTCGATGAAGATCTGCGTCAGCGGGATCATCACCGCCTGATACGGGATGAAGAGGCCGAACAGCAGGAAGAGGAAGACGAGGTCGGCGCCGGGGAAGCGCCATCGCGAAAGGACGAAGCCGTTCAGCGAGCCGATGACCGTGGAGATGAGCGTCGCGGGGATGACGAGCTTGAGGCTGTTCTTCAGGAACGGGAGGAGGCCGTACTGCTCGCCGTTCCACGCCTCGCGCCACGCGTCGAGGCTCCACGACTCCGGCAGAGCCCAGGCGCGGCTCGGGTCCGCCTCGCCGGCCCCTTTGAAGCTCGCCACGAGCAGCACGTAGACCGGGAGCAGGACGACGACCGCGGCGAATGCGAGCGCCGCGTACTTGAGCACGCGCGAGGACACCCGCCTGCGCCGCCGGCGTCGGGACGTCCGGTCGAGCGCGACCGTGGTCACACCCTTCGCTCCGAGCGCACGGTGTAGATCAGGTAGGGGACGATGAGCACCGAGATCCCGACGAGTAGCAGCGTCGCGATCGCGGCCCCCTTCGCGTAGTCGCGCGCGTCGTAGATGAGGATCCACATGTAGACGGCCGGCGTCTGGGTGATGAGCTGCTTCCCACCGATCGCGACGATCAGGTCGAAGACCTTGATCGAGATGTGCCCGAGGATGATGAGCGCCGAAAGCGTCACCGGCCGCAGGTGCGGGAAGACCACGTGCCGGTACACGCGCCACTCCGAGGCGCCATCCATCCTGGCGGCCTCGCGGAGCTCCTCGGGGACGCCGCGGAAGCCGGCCAGGTAGAGCGCCATGATGTACCCCGAGAGCGCCCACATCGCGGGCAGCGCGAGCGCGGCCGCGCCCCAGTCCTGGCCCAGGTACCAGTCGTTGCGGAGGAACCCGAGGCCGAGCTTGTCGAAGAGCAGGTTGAAGCCCGTGGCCCGGTCGCCCGGCGCGGGGTTCATCAGCCACCGCCAGACCACGCCCGCCGCGATGAAGGACACCGCCATCGGGAACAGGTAGATCGCGCGGAACATGCCCTCGCCCTTCACGCCCTTGTCGAGCAGAAATGCGAGCGAGGCGCCGATGATCAGCGCGCCCAGCACGAAGGCGACCGTGAACAGCAGCGCGTGGTGCAGGTCGATGATCCAGGCCGGGTCCGTGCTCAGGGTGTCCGACTGCTCACCCGTCGCGACGCCGCTCACGTACTCGCCCGTCTCGCCGACGCCGGACGGGAAGAGCTCCTTGTAGGCGCTGGTGTCGAAGCCGGACGTCTCCTCGGCCTGACGCCAGTCGGAGAGCGAGACCTTGATGTTCCAGCCGATGAGCCCGTAGACGAAGACCGCGACCAGCAGGATCGACGGGGAGACCAGGAGAAGCCCTGGTCCCCACCGTCTGATCTTCCTCACGGCAGGCCTCCGGCCATGTCGTCTGCCGGTGTCGCCGCGTCTCTCGCTCCGACTCCGCTTCTACTTGGCGTTCTTCTTCGCAGCTGCGACGAGCGCGGCCTGGAACCTGCTCACGTTCTTGCTCTGCAGGAACAGCCCGAGCGCGGTGTCGATGTCCGCGTTCCAGGCGTTCGACGCGACCACGCCGTGCGTCAGCGACCCCGCCAGCGCGTCGGCCTTCCAGTCCTTCAGCGCCGTCTTCAGGTACGGGCCGTACAGCCTCGTGTTCGCGTCCTTCCGGGCCGGGATCGAACCCTTGACCGGGTTGAACGTGTCCTGCGCGACCCTGCTGCCGAGGAACGTCAACCACTTCACCGCCGCCGCCCGGTGCGGAGCGCCCTTCGGCAGCGTGAAGCTGTCGGACAGCCAGTCGTACACGTTCGCGGTCCCCGGCACGGCGGTCCAGCCGTAGCCGCTTCCGGGCTTCAGGGCGAGGTTGCCGCCCTTCTTCGTGCCGCTGAAGTAGCCGTCCTGCCAGTCGCCCATGATGTTGAAGGCGGCCTTCCCGTCGGCGACGAGCTTGCCGGCCTCCTGCCAGGTGAGCGAGCCGGCGTCCGAGTTCGTGAACCCGAGCACCTGGTTGTAGCGGTTGAGCGCGGCGGTCACGTTCTTCGCCGACCACCGGTTCGCCGAGCCCGGCCGCCACAGCGCCGCCCAGCCCTTCGGGCCGAGCGTGCCGATCATGACGGTCTCGAGCAGGTGCTTCGCGGTCCACTGCTCGCCCATCGCGAGCGGCGTGAGGCCCGCGTCGTCCGCCTTGCGGAGGGCCGCGACGAACTGCCCCCACGTCTTCGGCACGGCGATGCCGTTCGACCGCAGCGTCCTCGGGTTGAACCAGAGGACGTTCGCCCGGTGGATGTTCACCGGGACGGAGTAGATGCGGCCGTTGTAGCGGATCTGGCTCAGCAGCGACTTCGGCATGACCTTCGCGAAGCCGGCCTGCCGGTAGATGAAGTCGACGGGCAGGACCTGCCCCGCCTTGATGTAGTCGCGGAGCTCGGCGCCCGCGTGGCCCTGGAACGAGTCGGGCGGGTTGCCCGCGGCGAGCCGCTGCGCAAGGACCGCCTTGGCGTTCGTGCCCGCGCCGCCGGCCACCGTCTCGTTCTTGAACTTGCAGTCCGGGTTCTGGCGGTTCCAGATCTTGATCAGGCGGTCGAGGCCCGCCGCCTCGCCGCCGCCGGTCCACCACGAGAACACGGACAGCTGGCACGCCTGGTTGCTCGTCCCCTGCACTCCGAGGCCGGAGGCGGGGAGGGCGAGCGCGGCGACGATCGCGACGATCGCCGCTGCGAGCACGGTCGGACGCGAGAGACCACGTCGCGGCGCCCGCGTGCGTGTGTCGGACATCGGCACTCCTCCTCGTCTGTTCGAGTATCGGTGGGGAGTCAAGTGCACGCGGTGGCCAGTGTCAACAGCACTTTTCCGCAGGTGCGCTTGCGCGTTCTTTCAGGGCTGCGGCGGGTCGAGCAGGCCCGCCCCGGACACCGCACGCGGTCGCAGGGACCACGGCTGGCGGCCCGTTCGCGCCGCGTAGGCGACCGTGGCGATGCGGGCGATCTCGTCCGTGCGCGTCGCGTCGCAGACGGCCACCGCGCAGCCGCCAAAACCGCCTCCCATGAGCCGCGCGCCGAGCGCTCCGGCGCCCTCCAGCTCGTCGACGAGGGCGTCGAGCTCGGGCGTCGAGATCCGGAAGTCGTCTCGAAGGCTCGCATGGCTCTCGCTCAGTAGACGCCCGAGCCGCTCGAGATCGCCGTCCCCGAGCGCGCGCGCAGCCTCCAGCACCCGCGCGTTCTCGCCGACCACGTGGCGCCCGAGCGGCTCGTCCGCAACGTCGTCCCAGGTCGCGTCGCGGAGCGCGCGGAGGCCGAGGCGCCGCGCGAGCTGCTCGCACTCTCTCCTCCGATCGGCGTAGCCGCTCGCCTCGAGCGCCCGCGAGGTCCCGGAGTGGACGACGAGCACGCCGAGGGCCGGTGGGAGCGCGACCGGCAGGATCTCCAGCGAGCGGCAGTCGACGAGGAGCGCATGCTCCTCCTCCCCGCACACGGACGTCAGCTGGTCCATGATTCCGCACGGCACCCCGGTCGCGGCCTCCTCCGCGCGCCGGCAGGCCTCGGCCAGCTCGTTCGGGGCCGGCTGCAACCCCGCGGCGTCGCAGAGCGCGGTGGCCACGGCGACCTCGAGAGCGGCGCTCGACGACAGCCCGGCGCCGATCGGCACGTCAGAGCCGACCATCGCGTCGATCCCCACGGGCGCGCGCCCGAGCGCGGCCAGCTCGCGGACGACACCCCCGACGTACCTGCCCCAGGCGGGTCGCACGGCCGCAGGGTCGGCCGAACCGTCCGCGGGCACCTCGACCTCGTCCCCGCTGTCGAGCGAGCGCACGCGCACGGTCTCCGCCGCGCGCGCGGCGACGATGCAGGAGCGGTCGACGGCGAACGGGAGGACCAGCCCCTCGTTGTAGTCCGTGTGCTCGCCGATCAAGTTCACTCGCCCGGGGGCGCGGAACCAGCGTGCTCCTGCCCCGGGCCCGATCGCGGCCGCGACGCGGCGGGCGGCGCTCGTCTCGACAGAGCCGGCTACGACCCCGCGACCTCGAACGTCCCGTTCATCTGGCTCGCGTGCGGGTCGCACACGAAGCTGTAGGTCCCCGGCTGGAGCTCGACCTGGAAGGTCTCCGCCCCCTCCTCCCCCACCTCCGTCGACACGTCGACGTCTCCGGGGCCGGTCAGGTGGAAGTTGTGGGCCGACGACTTGTCGTCGACCTGGAGCTCCCAGCTCCCGGGAGTGAGCGTCTCGGGCGCGTCGCCGCTCGGCGTCGTGACGCTGATCTCGAAGCCCGGGCCGACGCTGCCGACGAGTGTGAACCCCAGCCCGGTGGCACCACCGGTCATCGTCGTCATCGTCGTCTCGGTGTCCGTCGCCGCCTCGTCGTCGCCACCTCCGCAGCCCGCGGCCGCGAGCAGGCCCGCGGCGAGCAGCGCTGCGAGCACGAACCGGGTCGATCTCATCCGTCCCCTCCTTTGCCTGGGCTCACGGACGATACGCCGTTTCCGTCCAGGCGGATCGCGGAAACGCCCCCGACGCCTCCGTAGAATCGGCGCCGTGGACGTCCAGGAGATCGCGCCACGGCTCTGGCGCTGGACCGGCCGGCACGAGGAGTGGGAGGAAGACGTCGGCTCGGTCTACTACGAGACGGAGGACGGCGTCGTGCTCGTCGACCCGATCCTGCCGCCCGAGGACGAGCAGCGGTTCCTTCGGCACCTGGACAAGGAGGTCCACGGTCAGCAGGTCCACGTCCTCGTCACCGTCTTCTGGCACACGAGGGACGCCGCAGCGATGGTCGAGCGGTACGGCGCGCGCGTGTGGGCGCCGGCGCGGGGAAAGGCTGCCATCGCGCGGCGCGCGGGCACCGTCACCGACGCGTTCAGGGCCGGCGACCAGCTTCCCGGCGACCTGCAGGCGCTGCCGACCGCGCGCGCCGCCGAGGTCGTCTACTGGATCCCGCGGCACGGCGCGCTCGTCCCCGGCGACGTCCTCCTCGGCGAGGGCGCGAAGGGCGGGGGCACGCGGCGGGCCGGGTCCGCCGGCATCCGGCTGTGCCCGGAGTCGTGGCTGCCGGAGGGCAAGGGCCACGCGGAGCTCGCGGCGTCACTCCGTCCTCTGCTCGAGCTTCCGGTCGAGCGGGTCCTCGTGTCCCACGGCGAGCCCGTGCTCGAGCACGGGCGCGAGGCGCTCGCCCGGATGCTCGACGTCGCCTGATGCCCTGGCTCTGGATCCTCGTCGGCGCGCTCGTCGTCCTCGTGCTGGTCGCGGTCTACGGGTACAACCGCCTCGTCCGCCTGCGGAACGAGGTGGGCACGGGCTGGGCGAACATCGACGTCCAGCTGCAGCGGCGCGCCGACCTGATCCCGAACCTCGTCGAGGCCGTGCGCGCCTATGCCGCGCACGAGCGCGGGGTCTTCGAGGAGGTCACGAGGGCGCGCGCCGCGCTCCAGCACGCCCCGTCGCCGGGGTCGGCGGCGGCCGCCAACGAGGGCCTGACCGCGGCGCTCGGGCGCCTGTTCGCGGTCGCCGAGGCGTACCCGGAGCTGCGCGCATCGGAGAACTTCCTGCAGCTCCAGGAGGACCTGACGGACACCGAGGACAAGATCAGCGCGGCGCGGCGGTACTACAACTCCACGGTCATGCACTTCAACACCGGGGTGCAGAGCATCCCCTGGATCCTCCTGGCGCGGCCGCTCGGCTTCCGCGAGCGGGAGTTCTTCTCCGCCGACGGGGACATCGCGCCGCCGGACGTCTCCTTCGCATCGTGACCCTGCAGCAGCAGATCCGCGCGAACCGCCTGCGGAGCACGATCGTCGTCGCGGGGTTCGCGCTGCTCCTGCTCCTCGTCGCCGGGCTGATCGGGCTCGCCTTCGACCTCTCGCTGGGCGCGCTGGCGCTCGGAGCGGCGGCCGTGTACGGCGTCTTCGCGCTCCTCCGCTCGCGGCGCATGATCTCGCGATTCACGCGGGCGCACGAGCTCGCTCCGGGCGAGCTCCAGCCCCTCCGCCGGCTCGTCGAGAACGTCTCGATCGCGGCCGGGCTCCCCGTGACGCCGGAAGTCCGGATCGTCGACGACCCCGCCCCGAACGCGTTCGCCGCGGGGCTGCGGCCCCAGTCGAGCTACGTCGGCGTCACGACCGGCCTCCTCCGGGTGATGCCGAAGCGCGAGCTCGAGGCCGTGCTCGCGCACGAGATCTCGCACGTCCGGAACCGCGACACGTACCTGATGACGATGGCGACGGTCTTCGCGGGCGTCATCGCCCTCGTCGCCGACATCGGCTTCCGCACGCTCGCCTACGGCGGGCGCTCGCGCAAGGCAGGCGCCCTGGTGGGCCTGCTCGCGCTCGTCGGCCTGCTCCTCGCGCCGTACGCCGCGCTCCTGCTGCGCATGAGCCTCTCCCGCCGCCGCGAGTTCCTCGCCGACGCCGGCGCCGCCGAGCTCCTCAACGACCCCGAGGCGATGGCGCTCGCGCTCCGCCGGCTGGAGCTCGACACGACGACGATCCGGTACGCGGAGGCGACCACAGCCCACCTGTGGGTGGAGAGCCCGACCGAGCGCGTCGGCTCCGAGGGATCGGGGATCCTCGAGTTCTCGAGCTGGTTCAACACGCACCCGCCGATGCGCAGCCGCATCGCCGCGCTCGAGGAAGCAGGAGGGTTCCGGCTGCCCGAACGGCTCGCTTTGGGGGAGCCGTTCGCGGCCGAGCTGAGCCTCGCCGGCTGACTCCTTGCCGAAAGGGGGCTACAGCTGCCTTCGCTCGTAGCCGAAAGGGGTCGATAATGGGCGTTGCCGTGAAGAGGCTTCGCATCGGCCGCCGTCGCGCGCACGCCGAGCAGCAGAGCTCGCCGCTCGAGCTCGCGACCGCCCCTGCGCTCGTCGACGACCGCTGGCGCGTTCCGGACCACTTCAACTTCACCCGCGACGTCGTCGAGCTGCTCGCGAGCGACCCGAAGCGCCGGGCCCTCACGTTCTCGGGGCACGACGGGATCATCGAGCCTCGCACCTTCCTGCAGATGTCCGAGGCCGCGGCCCACTGGGCGTCGCTGCTCCGCGAGCGGGGGGTCGCCCCCGGCGACCGCGTCCTCGTGCTCGTCAGCGGCGGCGCGAGCTGGCTCGAGGTCATGCTGGGGTGCATCAAGGCAGGAGTCGTCGTCGTGCCCTGCCATCCGGGCTCGTCTGCGCCCGCGCTCGAGGCCCGGGTCGCGACCACCGGCGCATCGCTGATCGTGGCCGACAGCGTCTCGGACGGCGCGATCGCGCACATGTCCTTCGCCCCGGACGTCCAGCTCGTCGAGGAGGCGGGCCGCCCCAGCCCCGGCGAGGCGGAGGCCGCAACACACGACACCTCCTCGCGGGACGTCGCGTTCGTCCTCTGGTCCGGTGAGAGCGGGAGCGAGCCACGGGCAGTCGCGCACACGCACGGCGCGGCGTACGCGTCGCGC
>Ga0209382_10003943_pt1 | contig 20236 bp, 4 predicted proteins | sample SoiMetdeltSBSDD5_FD_187599 | JGI IMG/M metagenome (GOLD analysis project Ga0209382, IMG submission 187599) | Bulk soil microbial communities from a Populus tree surrounding site in Tennessee, USA - Soil MetaG P. deltoides SBSDD5 (SPAdes) (version 2) | ecosystem: Environmental > Terrestrial >... | reverse complement strand
AAAGTGGAGCGATCTCCGTTACGGTACGGGGAGCGTCAGCGACCTGAGCATAGGCCAGAAGGCTTGCTGATCAAGGCTCAGGTCGCTGACGCTCCCCGTACCGTAACGCTCGTCACGCTGTATTTTTTCAAATTTCTTCTGCTCACTCACTTAGTCAGCCTTCCATAGCCTTGATCAGACTCTTTGGTCGCATGTCAGTCCAGTGTTCGTTAACGTAGTCGAGACACGCTTGGCGCGTATCCGGCTGATGGACGACCGCCCAGCCCTTCGGCGCATCGATGTACTCAGGCCACAGCGAATACTGACCTTCGTCATTGATCAAAACTACATAGGTACCGTCTTCGTTCTCGAAAGGGTTAGTCATATTGTTACTTCCTCCGTTGGTTAAGTTTCGACAGTTCGGCCGCAAGCGCCTGCCCGATCTGAGCGGACGGATCGCGGTCAAGGAGCATGTCCCCGTGCTGGCACGGAATCGGGCAGATCTCAATTTCTCCAGAGATATATGGCGCCCAGGCTTCCGACAGATCTTTGACCTGTTGTTCGTTTTTGCCATTGCCCCAGAAGTAGCGCTGAAGATATTTCTGGGTGTTGTCCGGCAATTGAGGGAACGCTTCCTGCCTATTAATCTTCATTGAGCGCTTCACGAATCGCATTGATTAAAATGGTGATCCCCTCTCGTTCGGGTATTGTCAGAGCCGGGTTCCAGATGTCTGCCAGCAGACAGACCCGCCTCTCATTGCTGTCGTTCCAGGCTTCGTGCTCGTACGTGTAATCGAAAAGAAGACACCGCCCTTCCTGCCAGGAACGGGTTTCGTTTCCAACGCGGATGCGGCAGCGATCCGGGATCTTTACGGCCAGATGAAGGTTCAGGCTGAAGTTCCATAAATCGCAATGAGGTGAGATATGGGCTCCCGGCTCGAGAATTGAAAAATGCATCTCCAATAACGGGCAGAGCCATGAACCGAGATCTTCGGTCAGGAATCTGGCAGTCTGGGGACATAAGGCAAGGCTCTCTTTAATCAGCCCTCTTTTGAAAATATAGAGCGCCTTCCAATTCTTTTGCGGTTTCAGGTAATGATTATATTCGGTAAGAGCGCCCTCGCGACCCATGACGGAGATAATTTCTTCCTTGATCACAGGGTGGAGGCTCTCTAATTTCCTGATGAGTTCGCTCAGCCCGGGATAGTGATACGGATCATGCCAGGGCCTTGAAGGCATCTCCGGCATCACGAACTTGGCTTTCTCCTGAAACGGATGACGTTTCCCTTGCCGGTTCAATAAAGCATCAACCCTGCTGAGAGCGGCATCACCGTACTTTCTCTTGAGCGCCTGGTATTCTCGTTCGGCTTCAATGGTAGGAAACATATGATACTCCCCGAAATTTAGACAGGTGATTAATGTGTGAAATCGCTGCCGATCATGATGATCCTATGAAAAAGAAGCAGCGAAAATCCTAAGTGAATGAGCAATAGTCTTTTGAAAAATGTGTGGGAAAGTGGAGCGATCTCCGTTACGGTACGGGGAGCGTCAGCGACCTGAGCATAGGCCAGAAGGCTTGCTGATCAAGGCTCAGGTCGCTGACGCTCCCCGTACCGTAACGCTCGTCACGCTGTATTTTTCAAATTTCTTCTGCTCACTCACTTAATCCCAGTCTTGAGTTGAGCAAAGGAACCACGGGGAGCACGGGGAACACGGGGAATAAAGAGGAAAAGGTATGATGGGAGAAAGGTTAAGCACGTCTTCCGACCGAGTTTTGCCCCGTGTTCCCCGTGCTCCCCGTGGTTGGGCTTCATTCTGAATCCTACTCAAGACTGGAGTTCACTTAGTCCAGGTCGGCCATTAGTTCATCTACGGTTTTGGCGTTGCGGGGCAGTATTCCTCGGTCCGCGTCATTCTGCAGCGCTAGTTCTTGCTTTACCAGCATGGCAAGGTCGGCAATAGTCGGCGTTTCAAATATTGTCTTCATACTCAACTTCACGTTAAATTCCTTAATCAGCCTCGACAATACCTGGATTGCCAGCAAAGAGTGGCCGCCTAGGCCGAAGAAGTTATCGTGGATGCTGACAGTCTCTACCCCGAGCAACTCTTTCCATATTTCGGCGACGCCGCGCTCGAATTCATCGCGGGGCGCGACAACTAATGCGCTCGCCTCATCACCATTTCTGTCCGAAGCTTCTGTTACGGCGATGCGCGCCTTTCTCAGTATGATACCTTCCAGCATGGCCAACACCCGGCCTTGATCGTCAAGCAAGGTTAGTTTACCGCGCCGTGTATCGCCGCCCTCGTCGGGCCCGCATTCTTCGCCCAAGCAAGTCGCATGACTATAGACAACATCAGGAAGTTGGCCCATAACCACAACGCTCTCGACGCCTATGGGGAGGTAGAAATCCGCGCTGGCTGCGTCCGGTCGGGAGGCGAAGAGCAAGGCGAGCAGAGTTTGTATCGCGCCATCTACAAGCGAAGGGTGCAGTACATGGCCAGTTTCCTTGCGCGCGGGCGGCGGGAGTCGCAAGCGGGCGAGGGCCTCCCGGCCATTGCTTCGCAGCCACTCTATGGACCGAAAATATGGACCGCAGTCTGAGTTTATCGAGTAGAGCTCGGTGGCCTCGACTCGCTGCGGCAAGCGGCCTTCAATATGTTCGAGGTCTATAGACTCGGCGGGATCGAGTGTCGATTGAGTAGAAAGCCTGCCCGTAACATGCTCTGTCCAAGTTTTCCGCGCGTCTGACCGGCTCACGATCCGAAATCTCAGGTCGTCGGCTGAATCAGTGGCTTTTAAGAGCACTTGAGCAAGAGCGGTCTCGGCGCGCGCAATCCCCAGTGGGGCAAGGATCGCCACATCTGTGAGGCGAAAGGCGGATTGCTTGAAATGCTGTCTAGCCGATGCCAGCGCCATCTCTAAGAACCCCGCCGCCGGTAGGATCGGATTGCCCTGTATCTGGTGGTCCCTGATTATAACGTCTCGATGCAAGGCGAACCGCTTTTGAAATACAAGGCCAGCAATCTCCGGCGAGACCACCTCTTCGTCCAGTAATGGGTGCAGGCGCGGTCTTTGCTGGCCCGCTTTTTCGTAACCATCAGGCGAGCGCTGTCGCTGCGTTGAATGAGCATTGCGCTCGTGCAGTCGTCCGTTGTTGGCGTCCTCCAAATACTTTGCCGGTTTGAGCAAATCCGCCTGCTTAATGGCGAGCGACAGGTCTGTAGGCGATACGATCACCTGAGGCCCGATCCCGTAAGATAAAATACGGTTGAATGTCTCTACAGCTTCTTCTGTAGTCATTCCGAGCATGAGTTTCTGTCGCTGGTCATCTTCGAGCCCGCGAGGGATCTCGGCGCTGACCGCCATCCCAACGTCTCTCCATGTCCCCCAGTTTATGGATACTGTGTAGACGCCACTCTTCCTGGTGTTATAGTAAGCGAAAGCGTCAAGGAACGCGTTCGCCGCTGTGTAATCAACTTGACCAAGCACACCTATTATGGAATCCATGGATGAACACAGCACGACGAAATCAAGGTCGGTATTAGCCAGTAAAAACTCCAGCACGCGAGTCCCGCCCATTTTCGGCGCGAGCACATCGGCGACCATATCTTTTGTCTTTAGTTGAATGAGGCCTCCGGCGATATTGCCCGCGCTATGAATGACCCCGTGGATACGCCCGAAACGTGCATGAGCCTGCGAGATGACCAGTCGCATCTCTTCCGGGCAGCACACATCCGCCCCCAATACCCAGGCCTCCCCTCCGGCCTGTTCTATTTTCCTCACGACCTCCGACGCGTCGCTTTCACCCGCATCGGCATTCTGCTTCCACTTGCGGTCAACGAGTACGACCCTCGCCTTCTTAGTCCTTCCTAAGTACTCCCCGAGCGCTAGCCCGACCCCGCCGCCGCCGCCGGTTATTAAGTACACCCCGCGTTCTCTTATCAGTTCTTTGCCTTCTCTCGCCTCCCCCACTCTTTCGTAGGTCTTCACCCACCTGCGATTTCCCCTGATGGCAATCTCCCCGCCTGCTTGCCCGTACCGGACCTCTTCAATTAACTGCTCTGCCAATTCCTTCGCGCGCCCGCGAATGTCTGATTCTATATCTACGGCCTTACACCTGACGTTACCATACTCCTGCGGGATGACTTTACACGGACCCAGCGCCAGCGCGCGTTCCGGCCTTATCTTTTCCGCGCCTGTTACCTCTTGCGTACCGATGACAACCACTACGAAGTCGTAATTGCGTGTCAGGTCTTCTTTGCCTAGCTCCTGGGCGACATATATCAAGCTGTAGAAACCATCTGTGATCTCCCTCTCACTGCGCTCCGGCTGGTCCGCGCCGCTTTGGCCTTCATCTATGCCTCTTGCGCCCCACAAGTGAATTATCTTTCTGGGCACGCCACTTCTTTTTCTAAGATCATCCATCACGGACTGGTAGTCTTCAGGGCGGTCGGCCTTTATTGCGTAATTGTCTTCGCTAAGCTTACAGAATTCGTCCGCCGCTTCTACTTCTATGACTTTTTGTCCGCTCTCTTTCAGCAAATCACTTATCGCCTTGCTAAGCCCACTCCGCTCAGCAAACAACAGCCACCCGTCGTCGGCCTCCGCCGATTTCGCGCTCGAATTGACTGGTGATTGTTGTCTCCATATTGGCACATACAACCATTCGCTTTTATCTCTCTTCGTTTCATCTTCCAGAGCAGCGTGGTAGATCGGATTACTCTCCACCCAGTACCTCTCCCCCTCGAACGCATACGTCGGCATCTCCACCTTCCTTCGCCCCTGCTCTTCCCACCTCATCACCTCTGCCCAATCCACCTCCACTCCCCTCTCCCACATCCTCCCCAGCCCTCTCTTTATCACCTCTTCGTCTTCTTCCTCCTCCTTCTCCTTCTTCATTACTCTCACCACCTCCTCTCCTCTTTCTCCCCATCCTCTCTGCTCTTTCGCCAACTCTCTCAACACTCCGCCTGGCCCTACCTCTATGTATATCCCTCCTTCCCCGCTCCTCAATATCTCCTCCATCCCCTCCTCATATCTCACCTCCCGCATCATCTGCTTTACCCAATACTCTTCCTCTTTTACTTCCTCTTGCTCCGCCCATCTACCGCTCACATTCGATATGTACCTTATCTCTATCGGCCCCATCTTAACCTTCCTCACCTCCTCCCTGTACCTTCCGCTCGCGCCCTCCATCATACGGCTGTGGAAGGCCTGCCTCACCTTCAACCTCCTCACCACCACTCCTTCGTCTACCATCCTCCTCTCCAGAGCGTCTATCTCTTCACATTCCCCGCTCACCACACACTGCCTGCTACTGTTGACCGCAGCTATGCTCAACCCGGCCGTCAGCCTTTTCCTCACCTCCTGCTCACTTCCCATCACACTCAACATCCCCCCTCGCCTCATCTCTTGCATCAATTTCGCTCTGACCGCCACTAGCCTCGCGCACTCTCTCGCCTCAAACACTCCTGCCACTGTCGCCGCCACGTACTCCCCAAGGCTGTGCCCGATCATCGCATTCGGACTCACTCCCCACTTCATCAACTGCCGCGCTAACGCGTACTCCACCACATACAGCGCTGGCTGCGTCACCCGCGTCTGCCTCAGCATCTCTGCGGCCATCTTTTGCTCGCCCTCGGCCGGATAGATCGCCTCTCGGATCTCTATGCCTACCTCGCTTTTCACCTCCTGCGATAGTTCATCCACCCAATACCGGAATTCCTCTTCTTGTTTGTACAGTCCCAGCCCCATGTTGACGTACTGGGAGCCCTGGCCGGGGAACATAAAGATGATGGCCGGCCTGCCTGCTTCCTTCACCTTGTTGATGCCGCCGGGCCTTTGCGGTCTGGCAAGTCCGGATATGGCTTGCTCAATATCTGAACACACCACCGCCTTCCTGTGCTCGTAGCTGCGCCTTCCTACCGCCAGCGTGTAGGCAGCGTCTCCAAACTCTTCCTCCTTCATTTGTTTTAGCCTCTCCCTTACCCTCTGGCTCATCCTCTCCATCGCTGAGAGGCTTCTCCCGCTCACCACTATCACCTCTCGCCCTTCCCGTTTTTGCCGCCTGCTCTGTACTTGCTCCCACTCCTCGACTATCACGTGCGCGTTAGTGCCTCCTATTCCGAATGAACTCACCCCTGCTCGCCTAATTCCTGAGAGGGCTTCCCAGGCTCTCAACTCTCGGTTGACATAAAACGGCGTTTGGTCGAAGTCTATGTTTGGGTTGGGGTGTTGGTAGTGCAGGCTTGGTGGAATTAGTCTGTGCTTGAGAGCGAGAACCGTCTTTATCAGCCCGGCCACCCCGGCGGCGGCGTCCAGGTGGCCTATGTTTGTCTTGACGGAGCCCAGCGCGCAGGAGCGTGGCCTGCAGGGCGACGAGCAGAACGCTTTCTTGAGGGCAGCGACCTCGATGGGGTCACCCAGTGGGGTGGCCGTGCCGTGGGCTTCCACGTAGCTGATCGTGTCGGGGGATACCGAGGCGGCGGCCTGAGCGGCGGCGATCACTTCAGCCTGCCCGTCGACGCTGGGGGCGGTGTAGCCTGCCTTCAAGGAGCCGTCGTTGTTGATGGCTGACCCCTTGATGACGGCATGGATGTGGTCGCGGTCGGCTATGGAGTCCGACAGGCGCTTGAGGACGACTATGCCTACCCCGTTGCCGCCGACCGTGCCCTGAGCTCTGATGTCGAACGCCCGGCAGTGACCGTCGGGTGAAAGGACGCCACCTTCTTGATATAAGTAACCTGATTCTTGCGGAACGCTAATTGAAACACCGCCTGCTATAGCCATGTCGCTTTGAAACGTTAATAAGCTTTGACAGGCGAGATCAACCGCAACGAGCGAGGTTGAACAGGCGGTCTGAACTGTAAGGCTTGGGCCTTTCAGGTTCAATTTGTATGAGACTCGTGTGGACAGGAAATCCTTATCCGTACCGATGGCGATCTGGAAATCGCCGACCGACTCTACGAGATTCCGGTCAGAATATATGTTAATCAAGTAGTTATTCATGCTGACGCCGGCATAAACGGCGATCGCCCCCTGGCACCTCTCCGAATCATACCCGGCGTTTTCGAGCGCTTCGTGAGCGCACTCAAGGAAGAAGCGGTGCTGCGGGTCCATGATCTTTGCCTCTCTCGGGCTGTAGCCGAAGAACTTGGCATCGAATTTGTCCACATCTTCAAGTATACCTCTCGCCCTGACGTAAACCGGATTGCTTATCACTTCTCGGTCTATCCCCGCAGCAAGCAACTCCTCGTCGGGGAAGAAGGTGATTGACTCCACTCCGCCGCTTAGGTTTTGCCAGAACTCTTGCAGGTTCTTCGCCCCGGGGAATCGCCCTGCCATCCCTATGATCGCTATATACTCTTTTGATTCCGGTCCGTTCATTTGTTCCTATCCGCTCGCTCCATCAGTCGCTTCTGTTTGTCAATAGCTTCTCTTCGCGCTTTCGCCTGATTGTAAGTCTCGACATCGCTCCTCTTCTTAGCCCGATCAACTGCCCTGGTAAATGACGGCTCTTTCACTCCCCTTTCATTAACGTATGCGGCGAGAGATTCTACGGTTGGATAATTGAATAGCGCGACGATCTCAAGATCGGGCTTGATTGTTTCGCGCAACTTGCCAAGAACTCTTATCATGCGAATCGAATCCCCGCCGAGGTCAAAAAAGTTATCGCGTATGCCCACACCCTTTAAATCAAGAGCGTCCTGCCAGATTTGAGCGATGGCCTGTTCAAGTTCGTTGCGTGGCAACTCGCCGGCCGATGGCGGTTCCTGCGCAAGACCTTCGACATTGGGAAGCGCCAGCCTGTCGAGTTTGCCGCTCGGCGTTAGCGGCAGGGCGTCAAGCATAATGATTTTAGGAACCATGTATTCGGGCACGCGCCCGCGTAAGAACTCGCGCAATTCGCTAGCAGAGACCGCGCCATCAGCCTCAGCAACGACATAGGCAACAAGGGCTTTGCCGCCCGCCGAATCATCCGTCAGGGCTACGACCGCTTCGCGCACAGACGGGCGCTCTTTCAGCACCGCCTCAATCTCTCCCAACTCGATGCGGCGCCCCCTCAATTTCACTTGATAATCCATGCGGCCTAGAAACTCGATAACACCATCGGGCCGATAGCGGGCTAGGTCGCCCGTCATATAGATTCGGGCGCCGGGCTCTTTGCTAAAGGGATCGGGGACGAATCTTTCGGCTGTCAGTTCCGGCCGATTGTAATAACCTCGGCCCGGCGCTTTACCGCCGATGCTCAATTCACCCGGGACCCCGGCCGGGACGGGGCGAAGGTGAGAGTTGGTTATGTAAATCCGCGTGTTATCGATTGGCCGCCCTATCGGGACATTTGATCCCTCCTGATCGCGGCGGCAGGTCCAGGAGGTCACCTCTACGGTCGTTTCAGTCGGCCCATATAAGTTGATCAAGTCCGCATTCAACCGGGCATAGAACCCGTCTCTCAGCCCGGCGATCAGGGGCTCGCCACCGCAAAAGACTCGGCGCAGCGAAACGCACATATCAAAGTCCTGATGCTCCAACAGCATCCGCAACAGGGTTGGGACGAGTTGAAGAATCGTGATCTTCTCTTCATCGATTTTTTTAATCAGGTAAGAACTGTCGAGTTGCCAGCCCGATCGAGCCATTACCAGGCGAGCCCCGGCGATCAGTGGCGCGTAGAATTCCCAAACCGACGCATCGAAGCTGAATTGGGTCTTCTGCAATACACGATCTGCGTCGGTTAATGGGTAGAGTCTCTGCATCCAAAACATGTGATTGCAGATCGCACGATGAGTAATCATCACCCCTTTTGGCCTCCCCGTTGAACCAGAGGTGAAGAGCACGTAAGCTACGTTGTCTTCGCTCGCGCCGCTTGCGATATTCTCTTCGTGCCCGTCGGCCATTGTCTCGTCCGCCAAGTCCAGGCAGATCACTTCCGCTCGATTTCCGGGAAGCTCTTTTGCGAATCGGCTCTGCGCTAATATCACGGACGCCGACGCATCTTCCAATATGAAAGCGACCCGCTCTTTCGGGTACGAGGGGTCTATCGGCGCATAGGCTCCCCCCGCTTTAAGAACTCCGATCAGCGCAACGACCATTTCCGAAGATCGTTCCATGCAAACGCCGACCACTTTGTCCGGCCCTATTCCCGACGCTTGAAGACGGCGCGCCAACCGGTTCGCGCGAGAGTTCAACTCACGGTAGGAGAGTTGTTCGTTCTCAAAGACCACCGCTATGCCGTCTGGCGTTCGATCAACCTGCGCTTCGATTATTTGATGAAGACAGACCTCCTGGGGGTAATCTTTTTCAGTAACATTCCACGCATTCAACAATTGACGCCGCTCTGATTCAGTTAGAAGATCGAGGCTGGATAACTGCGCGTCCATATTGGCTGCGATTTTATCAATCGCTGTTAGCAAATGGTCTAACATCCGACGGACAGCCTCGTCCTCAAAGCGAGCGCGAGAGTAAGTAATCTCTATGACTAATTCGCGGCCTGGCGTTACAGTCACTGCCAAAGGGTAGTGCGTCCTTTCAATAACATCCACGTCGGTGACCCGGATGCTGCCGCCTTCCTGCTTAAGATCCAAGAGAGACGAATCAACGGGGTAGTTTTCAAAGACGAGCAGCGCGTCAAACATGCCTTCCTCTCCCGCTCCTTCTCCTCGCCCTGCTCCCCTCACCCACCTCTGCACTTCCGCTAAACCTACGTACTCGTACTCCCGGCCTTCCACCTCCTTCCTCTGTATACCCCTAAGCCACTCCCCTACGCTCTGCTCTCCTCTCACCTCTACCCTCACCGGCGCCGTGTTTATGCATACTCCCACTACCTCCTCTATCCCTTCCATACCTATACCCCTTCCAGACACCGTCGCCCCATACACCACCTCCTCATCCCCGCTGTACTCCCCCATCACGATCGCCCATCCTCCCTGCGCCACCGTGTTCATTGTCACACCTGCTCGCCTCGCCTCATCCTCTATCACCCTGCTCCTGTCCCGGCTCACCCTCACCTCCTGCTTACCGTACGCCTCTCCTCTATCTCCTTCCTCTTCCACCGCCACCCTCTCCACCCTAAGCCTCGTCTTGCCTGCCACTCCCTTCATCCTTGCTTCCCAGTACCTCCTGGCCTTCCTCCTGTCACACCCCTCCACCCACTCCACGTACTGACCGTACTTGACTGGTTCCGCCTCCAACGCCGCCTCCTGTCCACCCATCCCACGCTCGTAGCGCTCCAGCACCTCCTTGAGCACTATCGCCGCCGACCACCCGTCCAGCGCCAGATGATGGCTGCTCCACTGCATCTCGTACTCCCGCTCCTGCTTCCTCATCAGCCTCACTCTCATCATCGGCCCTCGCCTTATATCCACACCCTCCTGCCTCTCCCTCCTCAGCCTCAGCCCCATCTCCTGCTCCTGCTCCCCCTCACTCATCGACCGCCAGTCCTCCACCTCCATCTCCACGCGGGCCGTCCTCCTCACGACCTGCACGGGCCTGTCGACCCCTTCCCACAGCAGGCTCACCCTCAGCGCCTCGCGCCTGGCGACGACCTCCTCCCAGGCCTGCCTCATCCGCCGATCGTCGACCTCCCCTTCCAGCTTCATCCTGGTCTGCACCCAGTAAGCCGCACCCCCTGCTTCGTACAGCGCATGGAACAGCAGCCCCTCCTGCATCGGACTCAATGCGTAGACCTCCTCAACTTCCTCTACCCCAACTCCGCACCTCCTACCGATCTCCTCTATCCATCTCTCACTCTCCACTATCGCCTCATCTATCCGCTCCTTCATCCCCTCGATCACTTCCCTTACCTCCTCCTCACTCACCTCCTCCGGGCTGTAGCTCACCTCAAACTCAAGCTCCCCACCCACCTCGACCGCGTTCACCTCCAGCCGGTGGCTCCCCTTGTTCTGCTCGGCGCTGCAATACTCCACATCCATCTCAACCCCAGATATCACTGCCCCTCCTGCGCCCCTCTCATTGACCCTGCCCAGGTAGTTAAACAACGCCTCGGCCTCGGGCATCTGCCTCAGCCTTCGTCCTGCCTCCCCATCCCCCCTCACGTACTTGGCCACGGCATACCCGAGCGACGCTTCCTGTGCCCTCCTCACATTTCGCCTCACCTCAGTTATCTGCTCGCGGAGACTTTTCCGCGAGTTGACCTCCACCGCCACCGGGTAGATCAGCGTGAACCATCCGACCGTCCTCGTCAGGTCGGCCCCAACCGCCTCCCCTCGCCTCCCGTGGCCCTCCACTTCTATCAATTTCATCCCCTCGCCCCCACTCACGCTCAGGCCGCACGCCAACGCCCACAACAGCACCTCATCCACCCCTGCTCTCATCACCCGCTGCGCATCCCTCCTTAGCCTCACGGTCTGCTCCTTGCTAAGTCTCATCCGCACCCTAGCCCTTGTCCGCCCGCCGACACGCTCTGTTCCTCTCTCACGCCACTGCCCTCGGTCAATCACCCCCTCCAACTCTTCCACCCACCACTCCGCCTGCATGCGCCCCTGCTGACTGTCTCCCCACTCTCGCAACTGCTCGGCCCACCTCTTATAGCTCGTTGCCGTTCCTCCAAGTTCCACTTCCTCTCCCGCTAGCTCCCCTTCTAGCGCCGCATCCAGGTCTTCTATCAGTATCCCCCACGACACCACGTCTACTGCTAGATGGTGTATCACCCACACAATCCGCTGACAACCTCCCTCTTCTTCGACTAATCCTACTCTCACCACCGGCCCTCGACTCAGACTCAGGCTCCCTTGCATCACTCTTATCTCTTCCCTCAGCTTCTCGCTCGTATCCTCTCCGCTCAACCCTCTCAGGTCTATCACCCTTAACACTCCATCATCCTGTCTGTCGGCCACATACGTTTGCCTCCCCCACTCACACTTATTCACCCTCAGCCTTAGCATCTCGTGACGCTCTATGACCTTTCCTAATGCCCGCTCGACTTGCTCCACCTCAACTCGCCTCTCAAGCCTTAGCATCAATGCTTGGTTGAAGTGGTCGGCTCGCTCAAGCTCTTGCTCGAAAAACCATGCCTGTATTGGCGTAGGGGGAAACTCCCCTACGCCTGACACGTCCGATTGTTCTCCCACGGCTACTCTGGAACTGCGCACGACTGACGCCAGTCCCGCTACTGTTGGGTGCTGGAAGATCTGCCTGGGCGTCAGGCGCAGGCCCTTGCGCGAGGCTTTGCTCGTTACTTGTATGCAGCGAATCGAATCGCCCCCTAGCTTGAAGAAGTTCTCGTCGATGCCGACCCGAGGCAGACCGAGGACGGATGCGAAGATTTCCGACAAAACCTGCTCCTGCCAGTTACGTGGAGCATTGAAGCCTATGCCGCCGGGATCCCTTCCTAGCTGCGGTACGGGAAGCGCCTCGCGGTCGAGCTTGCCGTTGGGGGACAGGGGCAGGGCCTCCAGCGTCACGACCGCCGATGGCGCCATATATTCCGGCAGCTTCTCGCTTAAGTATTGATGCAGTTCGTCCGCGATCGTTTCATCTTTCCGGTCGGCAACAACATAAGCAATAAGACGTTTATCACCGGGCGTGTTCTCACGCATTATGACAATGTTGTCCCGCACAGCCGTATGCTGATTCAGCACATGCTCAATTTCTTCGACCTCGACGCGGAAGCCGCGTACTTTCACTTGACGATCGATGCGACCGAGAAAGTCTATGTTGCCGTCCGGCAGGTAACGGACAAGATCGCCTGTCTTGTAAAGTCGGCCTCCTTGAGTGATGCTGAATGGATCGGGTATGAATCTCTCTGCCGTCGCATCCGGACGATTGTGGTAGCCGCGGCCCAACAGTCCGCCGCCGATGAGCAACTCACCCGCCACGCCAACCGGGACCGGCATCAAGTTCTTATCCAGTATGTATAGCCGCGCATTATCAATCGGGCGCCCGATAGGCATTTCTAGCTTGGTCCCATCCGAAGTTGGAAACTTCGACATGTCAAACAATGTGACAGCTACCGTTGATTCAGCCGGGCCGTAAGTATTCAGAAGGCGACAGCGTTGACCTGCGCGCCTGCGCCATGCCGCGAGTCGTTCTGGAAGCGCTCTTTCTCCTCCGATGACTACTGTATGTAAGGATGAGGGCAAATGCAGAAAGCGCTCATCAAGAACTGCCGCCAGTTCATGCCAATACGCGGTCGGAAGGCTTGCGACTGTTATGCCCCACTTGCCGCATTTTTCAAGGAATACCTGAGCCGACAGCATGGATTCGGTCCTTAGCATAAGTGTCGCGCCGCGCGTCAGGCAGGTAAATATCTCTTCGATGCTTATGTCGAAGCTAATAGAGGAGAATTGCAGAACTCGGTCATTGGGGGTTACCCTATAGTTAACGCCCTGCGTTTCCGCGTAACTGACAAGCGATCCATGCCTGAGTAATACGGCCTTTGGCCCCCCGGTCGATCCCGAAGTGTAAATTACATAAGCCGCATTCTCCGCCGTAACTTCGCATTCGGTATTCTCACGGCTCTCGCGCGCCAGGGCTTGCGAGTTTGAATCGAGGCAAACAATCGTGGCGGCATAATCGTCGAGTTCTCCGGCCAACCCCTGCTTAGTGAGAATGACTCGCAACTGGGCATCACCTATCATCACTGCGAGTCGCCCTCTGGGGTACCCCGTGTCGAGCGGCGCGCACGCGCCACCCGCTTTGAGGATTCCTAGTATGCTGACGATCAGCTCGATTGACCGTTCCAGGAATATGCCTACCATAACATCGGGTCCGACTCCCAGCTTTCGCAGGTAATGGGCCAACTGATTGGCCCTCGCATTCAGTTCGCCGTAAGTTACTGCTTCATCAAAAGCGACTGCGATAGCCTGCGGCGCGCGTTCGGCTTGCGCCTCAAAGAGTTGGTGTAGGCGACTGTATTTCGAATCGTTTTTGCGTGTATTGTTCCATTCGACAAGAATCTGCGCGCGCTCCGCATCAGTCAGCATCGGCAATCGAGATATGCGCTGGTCGGCGTCGGCCGTTATCGCTTCGAGCAGCGCTTGAAAATGGACAGCCGCGCGGCAAATAGTGCTGGCGTCAAATAGGTCGGTGTTATAGTCAATACTCCCGCTAATCTTGCGCTGGTCTTCCCATAGATCGAATGTCAGATCAAATTCCGATGTCGCCGTTTCAACGGCCTGTCGTTGAAGCGATAGGCCGGGCAAGCGTGGCGCTTCTTGCGGAGCATTATGTAATGCGAACATGACTTGAAATAATGGCATGTGACTCAGGCTCCGCTCCGGTCTCAATTCGTCCACGATTTTTTCAAACGGCAATTCTTGATGCGCGTGAGCGTCAAGAACAACATCTCGCGCTTGCCTTAGCAGGCTGCGGAAAGTAGGGGCTCCTGAGAGATTTTGCCTTAGCACGAGCGTGTTGACGAAGAGGCCGATCAACCCCTCAAGCTCACTTCGATTGCGATTCGCAATGGGTGAGCCGACAAGAATATCTTCCTGCCCTGTGTAGCGGCGCAATAGGACGTTGAATACCGCCAGGGTCGTCATGAATAGCGTCGCCCCTTCTTCTCTGCTCAGACTCCTGAGTGACTCTGCCAGGGCCCCCGGCAACTGGAAGGTGTATGTAGCCCCGCGCGATCGCTGCTCCGAACGTCTGGGTCTGTCCGTCGGTAGATTCAGTAAGGGCGGGGCGTCGGCTAATTGCCGTTTCCAGTATGCGAGTTGCGATTGAAGGGTTTCGCCACAGAGTCGCTCGCGCTGCCAAGCTACGAAATCAATGTATTGAATGGGCAATTCCTGAAGGGGCGAAGGAAAGCCTTCAGCCAATGACTTGTAAAGGTCAGCGACCTCACGGATCAGCACGCCCATAGACCAGTCATCGCTGATAATGTGATGCATGATTAGCAGGACGATATTTTCATCCTCGGCCAGTCGCAGCAACATAATTCTCGTCAGCGGCCCCTGACCCAGGTCGAACGGCTTTTGAGCTTCGCCCGCGCACAGCTTGTGAGCTTCGGCCTCCCTCCGGACGGCAGGTAGCGACATCAAATCAATGACGGGAAAATCAAGCGGGCGCGCTTCGAAAATCACCTGAACTGGCTCGCCGTCTATCGTCGGGAAAACGCTCCGCAAAGTCTCGTGCCGCCTGACGATCTCGTTGAAGGCTAGCCGGAGAGCGTCTATGTTGAGAGGGCCGGTTAATCGCACGGCGGCAGGGACGTTGTAAACAGGGCTTTCCAGTTCGAGATGATTGAGAAACCATAGGCGCTGTTGCGCGAAAGAAAGCGGCAATCGCATGTCGCGCGAAATTCGCCCGATCATCTCGGGGCGAAGCCTGAGGTCTGGATCGCATGCTGAATTGATACTCTCGGCCAGCTCAGCCACTGTTGATGAATCAAATATCACACGCAGAGGCAACTCCACTCCCAGGTCATCCCTCAACCTCGAGATCACCTGTGTGCCTAACAGCGAATGCCCCCCCAACTCGAAGAAGTCGTCATGCACTCCCACTCCCTGTATTCCTAACAGCCTCTCCCACACCCCTACGATTCTCGCTTCCAACTCGTTCCTTGCGGCGACGTAGCCGGCGCTGACGTCCGGCCTGGGGTGCAATTCCGTTTCGTGCAGTTCCGCTTCTTGCGGTTCGACCTCGTATTGATCTTCTAGAGCAATGTGGCAGATCGGATTACTCTCTACCCAGTACCTCTTCTCCTCGAACGCATACGTCGGCATCTCCACCTTCCTTCGCCCCTGCTCTTCCCACCTCATCACCTCTGCCCAATCCACCTCCACTCCCCTCTCCCACATCCTCCCAAGCCCTCTCTTTATCACCTCTTCGTCTGCTCCTTCCTTCCCCCTCCTGCCCATCACCTTCACTAACTCTTCTTCCCTTCCCCATCCCCTCTGCTGCCTCGCCAACTCACTCAACACTCGCCCAGGCCCGACTTCTACGTACACCCCTGCTTGATTACTCCTCAATATCTCCTCCATCCCCTCCTCGTACCTCACCTCCCGCATCATCTGCTTTACCCAATACCCCTCCGCCTTCACTACCTCCTCCTCCGCCCACCTTCCGGTAACGTTAGATATGTACCTTATCTCTATCGCCCCCATCTTCACTTTCACCGCCTCCTGCCCGTATCTCCTCCCGGCCTCATCCATCATATGGCTGTGGAACGCTCGCCTCGTCTCAAGTCTCCTCACTCCCACCTCTTCCTCAGATAGCTTCTTCTCCATCTCCTCTATCTCTTCCTCGTCCCCGCTCACCACGCACTGCTTCGGGCTGTTGACTGCCGCCAGGCTCAACCCGGCTGTCAGCCTTCCCTTCACCTCTTGCTCGCTTTCCATCACGCACAGCATCGCCCCTGGCTTCATCCCCTGCATCAGCCTTCCCCTTATTGCTACGAGCCTCGCGCACTCCCTCACCTCCACCACCCCAGAGACTGCCGCCGCCACGTACTCTCCAAGGCTGTGCCCGATCATCGCATCTGGCCTCACTCCCCACTCCTTCAACTGCATCGCAAGCGCGTACTCGACTGCGAATAGCGCCGGCTGCGCCACCCGCGTCTCCTTGAGCAACTCTTCAGCCTGCCGCCTCCGGTATTCACTCGGGTATATCACCTCACGGATGTCCATCCCCACTTCCGCCTCCACCTCGCGAGCGATCTCATCCACCCACCGGCGGAACACCTCCTGGCTGCTGTACAGCCCGGCTCCCATGTTGATGAACTGGCTCCCCTGGCCCGGAAACATGAAGATGACCGGCGGACTGTCAGATGCTCGCCCCTTCGGGGTCGGCGGTTCGCTTCGCGACTCGTCGAGAACAGATATCGCCTGCCGCGAGTTCGAGCACACGACCGCCTTCCTGTGCCGGTAGTTGCGCCTGCCCATTGCCAGCGTGTATGCCGCGTCCGCTAGCTCTTCTTCCCTCATCTCGCTGAGCCTCCGGCTGACCCTCTGGCTCATCTGCCGCAGGGCGTGGGTGGTCGCGGCGCTGACGAGGATAAGCTGGCTGGCTTGCGGGGCGGACTGCTGGCTGGGCGGGTTGACCCACTGCTCGACGATGACGTGTGCGTTAGTGCCTCCTATACCGAACGAGCTTACCCCCGCGCGCCTCACTCCCCCCACACCTTCCCACTCCCTCAACTCAGCGTTGACATAAAACGGCGACCCCTCGAAATCTATATTCGGGTTGGCCTGCTCGAAGTGCAGGCTAGGAGGTATCTGTCCGTGCTTGAGCGCCAGCGCCGTCTTTATCAGCCCAGCCACCCCGGCGGCGGCGTCTAGGTGGCCTATGTTTGTCTTGACGGAGCCCAGCGCGCAGGAGCGTGGCCTGCAGGGCGACGAGCAGAAGGCCCTGGTGAGCGCGGCCACCTCGATGGGGTCACCCAGCGGGGTGGCCGTGCCGTGGGCTTCCACGTAGCTGATGGTGTCGGGGGATACCGAGGCGGCGGCCTGAGCGGCGGCGATCACTTCAGCCTGCCCGTCGACGCTGGGGGCGGTGTAGCCTACTTTCAAGGAGCCGTCGTTGTTGATGGCCGACCCCTTGATGACGGCGTGGATGTGGTCGCGGTCGGCTATTGCATCCGACAGGCGCTTGAGGACGACTATGCCTACCCCGTTGCCGCCGACCGTGCCCTGAGCTCTGATGTCGAACGCCCGGCAGTGACCGTCGGGTGAAGCGACTCCATCCGCTTCAAAAATGTATCCAGTCTCCTGAGGGACGTTGATTGATACTCCCCCCGCCAGGGCCACATCGCAATCACGGGCAAGTAAGCTTTGACACGCCACGTGAATGGCCACCAATGAAGTCGAGCAGGCTGTTTGGATTGTCAGGCTAGGGCCTTTCAGATTTAATTTGTATGAGACGATTGTTGTCAGGTGATCTCTATCGTTGCCGATTATCGTTTGAAAATCGCCCACCGTTTCTATCAGTCTACGATTTGGGTAAACATTATTCAGCAGGTATGTGTTCGAGCTCTCGCCGGCGAATACGCCCGTCCTGCCCCTATACTTTTCCGCCCCGTAGCCGGCGTTTTCGAGCGCTTCGAGGGAGCACTCCAGGAAGAAGCGGTGCTGCGGGTCCATTATGTCGGCCTCCCTCGGGTTGTACCCGAACAGCCCGGCGTCGAACATCTCTATCCCATCAAGCTTCCCCCCGGCCCTCACATAGTCGGCCCTCCTCAGCAAACCATCCTCCACTCCTACGGCCAGCAACTCCTCGTCGGAGAAGAAGGCGATCGACTCCACCCCGCCGCTTAGGTTTTGCCAGAACTCTTGCAGGTTCTTCGCCCCGGGGAATCGCCCTGCCATCCCTATGATCGCTATTTCGGATTTGCCGTTGAGTGTTGTTTCTGATGACTCTTTGCGCGCGACGCTTTCCGCAGCAGGCGCAGATTCCGCGCTTCCTTTATTGAGATAGCGCGCCATCGCGCCGATTGTCGGATACTTAAACATATCCACCATAGACAAGCTCTGGCCGAACGCTTCCCGCATTTTTGCGTGGACTCGGATCATTAGAAGAGAGTGCCCGCCCAGGTCGAAAAAGTTGTCGTTTATGCCGACTTTGTCCACCCGAAGCGCCTCCCGCCAGATGGCGGCGATCTTCTTCTCCAATTCACTGCGGGGAACTTCATATACCGAAACCGGGTCGCGGCGAACGGGTTCGGGTCTGGGCAGCGCGCGACGGTCAATTTTGCCTTCAGGCGTCAGGGGCAGGCTGTCGAGGATCACAAAGGCCGAAGGGATCATGTAAGCAGGCAGTTGCTCGGCGAGAAGGCCGCGTAGCTCGCTTTTTATGTCGCCGTCTGTAAGAGCCGTTACCACGTAAGCCACAAGGCGCTTTTCATCCGGCGTATCACCGCTGGCAACCACAAGACTTTCCTGGACACCTGCATGCTGGTTCAATGCCGCCTCTATCTCACCCGTCTCGATGCGATAACCACGTATCTTCACCTGATGATCCAGGCGGCCCAGAAACTCAATATTGCCATCGGGCAGGTAACGAACCAGATCACCCGTCTTGTACAGGCGTTCTCCCGGCTGGAGGCTGAATGGATTGGGAATAAACTTTTCCGCCGTCAGGTCCGGCCGCTTTATATACCCCAGCGCAAGGCAGATTCCGCCGACATATAACTCGCCGGGGACTCCGATGGGGACAGGTCGTTGTTGAGCATCGAGCGCGTATGCCTGCGCGTTGCCGACGGGTCGCCCGATCGGCAAGGTGTGTTTGTCGTAGTCGCCGTCGGCATTCCAAAAAACGGCGTCAATCGTCGTCTCGGTGGGACCATAGATGTTGTACAACTCGGCCTTGAGCCTCGTGAAGCACCGCTTCATCACCTCCGGCTGGAGGGTTTCCCCGCCACTGAATACGAGTCTCAAACTGGCGCAGGTATCAAGTCCGGGTTCATCAAGCAACACCTGGAGCAAAGACGGAACCAGATTAAGCGTTGTTATCGCATCTCGCGCTATGACGCCGGCCAGGTATGCGCTGTCTCTATGTCCGCCGGGCTTTGCTACGACCAGCTTTGCCCCAGCTATCAACGGCGGTAAAAGTTCGACGAGCGATGCGTCAAACGTTAAAGATGTAATTTGCAATAGCGCATCAGCTTCGGTGAGGGGGAACACTTGCTGGCCCCATAACAGGCGATTGCAGATCGCGCGGTGCGAGACCATTACCCCCTTCGGCTTGCCGGTCGAGCCTGACGTGTAGATGACATAGGCGAGGCTGGATGGGTCCGCGTCCGAGATGACGCTATCGCGGCTCTCGCGCCCGATGCTCTCCCATTCCGAGTCAAGGCAGACCGTGCGCGCAGGATATTTAGAGAGCCTCTCTCTAAACTGATCTTGCGTCAGCAGCGCGCGGATTTGGGAGTCATCCACGATGAATGCCAGCCGATCATCCGGGTACGCCGGGTCGAGCGGAACATAGACGCAGCCGGCTTTCAGCAGACCAATGAGGCCGAGCGCCATCTCAAGTGAGCGCTCTGTAAATACTCCAACCCGCGTTCCAGGTAACATCCCAATATTGCGCAGGTAGTGAGCCAGTTGGTTCGACCTCTCGTCCAACTCCCGGTAGCTTATTTGCCGCCGGCAGTACTCTACCGCCACCGCCTCCGGGCTTCGTTTCGCCTGCTGTTGGAAAAGCTCGTGCGCGCGCCAGGTCGTCTCTCGCCTCCCAGTATCATTCCACTCGTAGAGCATCTGCCGCCGCTCGGATGCGCTCAACATTTTTAAATCAGATATTCGTTGTTCGGGGTCTTCGACGACGCTTTCCAACAGATTTCTAAAATGCGAAACCATGCGG
>Ga0209382_10003938_pt1 | contig 20243 bp, 15 predicted proteins | sample SoiMetdeltSBSDD5_FD_187599 | JGI IMG/M metagenome (GOLD analysis project Ga0209382, IMG submission 187599) | Bulk soil microbial communities from a Populus tree surrounding site in Tennessee, USA - Soil MetaG P. deltoides SBSDD5 (SPAdes) (version 2) | ecosystem: Environmental > Terrestrial >... | reverse complement strand
TTCTGAACTACGGTTCCGAAGAACAGAAGCAACGCTGGCTTCCGCGCCTTGCGACCGGTGAGTTGATCGGCGCTATCGCCATGAGCGAACCTGCCGCGGGCTCCGATCTTCAGGGCATCAGAACCACGGCCAAACGCAGCGGCAATGGCTATGTCCTGAATGGTCAAAAGACCTTCATCACCAATGGCCAGCTTGCCAATCTTGTCATCGTCGTCGCCAAGACCGATCCCTCCCTTGGCGCCAAGGGAATAAGTCTCTTTGCCGTCGAGACCGACGGGGTCGAGGGGTATCGCCGCGGCCGCAATCTCGACAAGATCGGGCTCAAATCCAACGACACTTCCGAGCTCTTCTTCGAGGCCGTGAAGATCGATGCGGAAAGTCTCCTCGGCAGCGAGGAAGGCCAGGGTTTCTACATGCTCATGGAGCAACTGCCTCAGGAGCGTCTTCTCATCGCCCTGCAAGCCGCCGGTCGCATCGAGAGCGCGCTTGAGGTAACCATCGATTTCGTCAAGCAGCGAAAAGCTTTCGGCAAGGCGATCATCGAGTTTCAGAACACGCAGTTCGAACTCGCCGAGTGCAAGAGCGAGGCTGCCATCGGCCGCGTCTTCGTCGATTATTGTATCTCCCGACACCTTGAAAAAGCGCTCGACACCGTCACCGCCTCCATGGCCAAATATTGGATGACCGATCTCCAGTGCCGGATCATCGACCGTTGCCTTCAGCTTCACGGCGGCTATGGTTATATGAACGAATTTCCCATTGCCCGCATGTACCGCGATGCCCGGGTCGAGCGCATCTACGGCGGCACCAACGAGATCATGAAGATGCTCATCGCCAGGAGCCTGTGAAGGACTGATCATGCCGGAAAGCTATATTTACGACCATGTTCGCACCCCGCGCGGCCGCGGCAAGCCCGATGGCGCTTTGCATGAAGTCACCTCGCTAGAGCTTGCCAGCCAGACCTTGCGTGCCATCCGCGATCGCAACGAGCTCGACACGAGCCTGGTGGACGACGTGGTTTTGGGCTGTGTGGATCCAATCGGCGAGGCCGGCTCGAACATCGCCCGCACGGCCGTCATAAACGCTGATTATGCCGAGACGGTTGCCGGCATCCAAGTGCATCGTTTCTGCGCCTCCGGGCTCGATGCCGTCAACTTCGCCGCAGCGGAAGTCAAATCCGGTGTGCATGACATGGCCATCGGCGGAGGTGTGGAATCGATGAGCCGCATCGGCATTGGTGCCTCCGGCGGTTCCTGGCCGGTTGATCCTTCCGTCGCTCTCAAGAGCTATTATCTGCCCCAAGGCGTCTCCGCCGATCTGATTGCTACAAAATATGGCTTCTCGCGCGACGACGTAGATGCCTATGCCGTGGAAAGCCAGAAGCGTGCTGCCCGGAGCTGGGCCGAGGACGCTTTCGCCAGATCAATTGTGCCGGTGAAAGATGTCAACGGCTTGATCCTCCTGGACCGCGATGAGCATATGCGGCCCGAAACGACCATGCAGTCCTTGGCAGCGCTAAAGCCGGCCTTCGCCGATATCGGCGAGCGGTACGGCTTCGATGCAGTCGCAGTCCAGCGTTATCCCGAACTCGAATCCCTCAATCACGTTCACCACGCCGGAAATTCCTCTGGCATCGTCGATGGCTCCGCCGCGGTTCTGCTTGGAAACGAAGAGGCAGGAAAGAAGGCTGGTCTCAAGCCGCGCGCCAGGATCAGAAGCTTCGCCAACATCGGCTCGGAACCCTCGATCATGTTGACCGGTCCCGCCGAAGTCACCCGCAAGGTACTGAAACGCGCCGGCATGACGCTTCAGAATATTGATCTTTTCGAGGTGAACGAGGCCTTCGCCTCCATGGTGCTGCTCTACCGCGAGCTCCTCGATCTCGATCCTGCCAAGGTCAATGTTGCCGGCGGCGCCATTGCTATGGGCCATCCTCTCGGTGCGACCGGTGCCATTATCTTGGGCACCGTTTTGGACGAGCTCGAGCGCCGCGATCTCAACACCGCTCTCATCACCCTGTGCATCGGTGCAGGCATGGGCACGGCCACCATCATCGAACGCGTTTGACCTCATGAAATACTTCACTCTGGAGGCAGATGCCGACGGCATTGCCCTCATCACCTGGGACATGCCCGGCCGGTCGATGAACGTCATCGACGATGCGGTTCTGGCTGAAATCGGCGAGATCGTCACCCGCCTCAAGTCCGATGCGCGGATAAGAGCTGCGATTTTCGCGTCAGGTAAGAAGTCTTTTTGTGCCGGAGCGGATCTCGTTTGGCTGCAAACCCTGGCCGCCAAATACGGAGCGGCGGGACAAAAGTCACTCGACCAGCAGGAGCTTCGCGACTTGATGGAGGAGGCAGGCCGTTTCTCCCGCGTCTTTCGCGAGCTGGAGACCTGCGGCAAGCCTGTGGTCGCGGCCATTTCCGGAACAGCTTTGGGGGGCGGACTGGAGCTTTGCCTGTCCTGTCATTACCGCATCGCCGCAGACGATCCTTCTGCCAGGATAGGTCTTCCCGAGTCCAAGGTGGGTCTTCTCCCTGGCGCCGGCGGCACTCAGCGTTTGCCGCGCTTGATCGGAGCTGAAGCGGCACTTGATCTCATGCTGAACGGCAGGCACATCGATCCTCATTTGGCGCTGAAGCTCGGCGTCGTTGATGAGGTCGCTCCCCGCGACGGTCTCATCGCTGCAGCGAAGAAGTGGATCGCATCGAGCCACAAGGCCGTCCAGCCCTGGGACGAGAAGAGCTTCAGGCTCCCGGGCGGCGCGCCTTATTCACCCCAGGGTCTTATGGCGTGGCCCGCAGCCAATGCACTTTATCGCAAGGCAACTTATGACAATTACGACGCGCCGCGCGCCATACTCAAATGCGTCTATGAGGGTCTGCAAGTGAAGTCCTTCGATGCGGCTTTGCGCATCGAGACCCGCCATTTCACGAGGCTCCTCATGGGACCTCAGGCCCGCAACATGATCCGCTCGCTCTTCGTCTCCATGCAGGATCTAGGCAAAGGTGCGCGCCGGCCCTCGGGAACGCCGGAAACCCGCGTGCGGAAGCTCGCCATCATCGGCGCGGGTTTCATGGGCTCAGGCATTGCTCATGTGGCAGCTTTGGCCGGCTTGGACGTCCTTCTTCTCGATCGCGATCTCGAAAGTGCTGAAAAAGGCAAGAGGCAGGTGGATCAGGCTTTGAGCAGGGAAGTTGGCAAAGGCCGCCTCGCCGATTCGGACAAGCAGAACGCCATGGCGCGAATCGTGACTGCCGCCGATTACCGAGGCCTCGCCGCTGCCGACCTCGTCATCGAGGCCGTTTTCGAGAACCGCGCCTTGAAATCGGAGCTGTTGCCCAGAATCGAAGCCGCTACGAGTGCCAAAGCGCTTCTCGCGTCCAACACCTCGACGCTGCCGATTTCCGGCCTTGCCGAGCCCCTCGAGCGTGCCCAATCCTTCATCGGCATACATTTCTTTTCGCCCGTTGACCGCATGCAGCTTGTCGAGATCATCAGGGGTCGGCAGACCTCCGAAGACGCCGTGGCCCGCGCTTTCGACTTCACCCGCCAGATCCGGAAGACGCCCATCCTGGTCAACGACTCCCGCGGGTTCTTCACCTCGCGCGTTGTCATGACTCACAAGAAGGAAGGCATGCACATGCTGGAGGAGGGGGTGCCGCCCGCGATGGTGGAAAACGCTGGTCGCGCCGCAGGCATGCCTGTAGGTCCCTTAGCGCTCGCCGATGAGGTAGCGCTCGATCTCTCCTGGAAAATTCTTCAAGCCACCAGATCCGATCTGGGCGATACCTACCGTGAGGGACCGATTGATCGCATCATGGAGGAAATGGTCGTCAAACGCGGCCGCTACGGCCGCAAGAACGCCAAGGGCTTTTACGATTACCCCGAAGGCGGAAAGAAACGCCTGTGGCCGGGGCTGTCTGACATTGTTCCCCCGAAACCTTCCTCCGACTTCGATTTCGAGGTTCTCAAGGAGCGCATTCTGCTGATTCAGGCTCTAGAGACCGCGCGCTGCTTCGAGGAGAATGTCTTGACCGATGTCCGGGAGGCCGATGTCGGCGCCATTCTGGGCTTCGGCTTTGCCCCTTTCACGGGCGGTCCTCTCTCCTATATTGATACGATGGGAAGCAGGGCCTTCCTCGATCGGTGCCGCGCCCTTGAGGCGAAATATGGCGAGCGCTATGCGCCCCCGGCTCTCCTGGTCGAGATGGCAAAGAAGGGAGAGACTTTCTATGGCCGCTTTTCTCCGCCGCCGTGAGTTGATGGGTGTCCTTATGGCCTTAGGCTTCTCCTCGTCCTTGGTCTCGGCCGAGGAGGCGGGGCGTTTTGTTCTCAAGGAAGCCGATCAGAACACCTTCATTCGCCTGGATACGGTGACGGGATCTGTCTCCCATTGCTCCTCCGAGGCCGGCGAGTGGAGCTGCAGGAGCGTTAAGGACGATCGTGCCGCCCTGCATGAAGAGATTGCCGCGCTGCGGAAGGAGAATGCCGAGCTCAAGCAGAGGTTTTCGAAGGGCAAGGATGTCGAGCCGGAAGCGCGCCCCGCCCTTCCAAGCGAAGCGGAAATCGACCGCTGGCTGGCCCTGGTCGAAAAATACTTCGAGCGCTTCCTGTCATTGATCCGCCGTCTCGAGCAGAAACAGGATGGTCAACCCATCTGACGAATAGCGGTCTGCCCGTTCCAACGAGAACGGGCAGACCAGGTACACGCAGGCTCGGGACGGCGACAGGAGCCAGCGCGACCAATTTCCGGGCCATCAAGGACGTTCAAATGTGTCGATGAAGTTCCCCGCCGCATCGATGCCGAGTAGATTGCTCCGCGACATCGGCGGCAACTCGACGGAACAGTGACAAATTTTGGGCGCTTCCAGATTGCTTTGTCGGTAGCGGCCGTTATTGTTGGGTTTTCCTCGTCCGGCGCTGCGCAGGCTTTTCTCTTTTTCTCGGTCCCCAGTCATTCAAGAGCGAATGACCGCTCCGATTCGGCTGTGGCGTTCAAGCTTCCGCTATGGTCGGAAGCCATTCGTCGCTGTAATCAGCTCGTGTACGATGCCGGGCTCGGTGGTTGCATGCCCCGAATCGGTGACGATCTTGAGCTGAGCTTCGGGCCAGACATGGTGCAGATCGAAGGCGTTCTTCACCGGCGTCACCATGTCATATCGGCCATGCACGATCACGGCGGGGATGGAGCGGAGGCGATCTGCCTCTTGCAGCAACTGGTCGTCACTTTTGAAGAACCCGCGGTTCACGAAATAATGGCTTTCGATTCGCGCGAAGGCAACGGCATAGGTCTCCTCGCCGAATTTCGCCACCCTGACGGGGTCGGCCAGGAGTGACAAGGTTCCCCCCTCCCATTTGCTCCAGGCCACGGCGCACCGAATTTTCTCCGCCTCGTCCTTGCCCATCAGCCGGCGATAATAAGCAGCGACAATGTCGCCTCTCTCTTTCTCGGGGATGGGAGCAATAAAATCCTTCCACAAGTCGGGGTAAATCCAGCTGCAGCCTTCCTGGTAAAACCACAGTATCTCCGCTCGACGCAGCAGGAATATGCCGCGCAGGATGAGTTCGCTCACCCGCTCGGGATGAGCCTGCGCATAGGCGAGCCCAAGAGTGGAGCCCCAGGACCCGCCGGCGATTTGCCATTTCTCGACTCCCAGGAGCTGCCTAAGCTTTTCCATGTCCTCGACCAAATCCCAGGTTGTGTTCTCGCGCAATTCGGCATGAGGCGTGGAGCGCCCACAACCGCGCTGGTCGAACAAGATGATGCGATAGGCACCGGGATCGTGCAGCCGCCGCATGGTTGGTGTGCTTCCCGCTCCTGGGCCGCCATGCACCATGATCACCGGTTTGCCCTTAGGATTACCGCACTCTTCGAAATAGATTTCGTGCAGATTGGAGACTTTCAGCCTGCCGGTCCGGTATGGTTCAATTTCCGGATAGAAGGAGAATCGCTCGGTTATGGCCAACGGCATTGCCCCTCCTTGGTTGCGGCAAGGAGCCGTGGCCGGTCCAACAAGGAGAGTCAACAGTGATCGTCAGAAAGCTCGATGAGATTATCGATGGGCCCCGTCACGTCCGGGGCGACAGCTGGGAGAGCCGCCGAATACTTCTCAAGGCCGATGGTATGGGGTTTTCGCTCCATGACACGATCGTCAAGGAGGGCACCGAACAGAAGCTCCACTATAAGCATCACCTGGAGGCAAATTACTGCATTTCTGGGCGAGGCGAGGTGCTCGACGTTAAGACGGGCAAGACCTATCCCATCGCCCCTGGCACCCTCTATGCGCTCGATCGTAACGATGAACACATTCTCCGCGCCATCGACGGCGACCTGCGCCTCCTATGCGTTTTCTACCCTGCGCTCTCGGGCCAGGAAAAACACCTTCCCGACGGCAGCTATGCCCCTTCCCAAGACTGATTTGACATTGTGGACTGATCCCATATGAGTGCAGCTCTTTTCAGGTTTTTTGAGCGAGTCGCATGATGCTTGATACATCACCCTCGCGCCCTGCGGAAATTCTGGGCGCCCTCAGGCCATCGGTGGCGGCCGAGTCGGCCTCGGGGATTGTTGATGTCTTCAACTATGCGCAAGGCAAGCCCGATGTCATACCATTATGGGTGGGGCAGGGGCATCTGCCCACACCCGATTTCATCTCTGATGCCGCCATTGCCAGTCTGAAAGCGGGAGAGACCTTCTACACCTGGCAGCGCGGCATTCCCGAGCTACGCCGAGCACTCGCCGATTATCATTCAAGGCTCTATGGCATTGGCTTCGATCCGGAGAACTTCTACGTCTGCCAGGCGGGTATGCAGTCAGTGCAGCTCACTATTCAAGCGCTGCTCGAACCGGGCGATGAAGTCGTCGTGCCTTCCCCGGCTTGGCCCAATTATGCAGCACCTTTGCGCATGGCGGGCGTAAGACCTCTGGAAGTGACCCTGGACTTCAACCACAACCACTGGCGTCTCGATCTCGACCGTCTATTCGACTCGGTCACCGCCAAGACCAAGGTTCTGCTCATGAACACGCCGGGCAATCCCCTGGGCCGTGTCATGACCCGGGCGGAGATCATCGCCGTCCGAGATTTCGCGCGGAAGCGCGGTCTTTGGATTGTCGCCGATGAAGTCTACGCCCGCTTCTACTTTCCCGAACCGGGCCGTAATGATGCTCTTCCGCCATCCTTCCTCGAACATTGCGATCGAGACGAGCGCATCATCTTCTGCAACACCTTTTCAAAGAACTGGGCGATGACCGGCTGGCGCGTCGGCTGGATGATTGCGCCAAAGATCATGGGCGGGGTGGTCGAGAATCTCGTGCAGTACAACACGTCCGGCACCACCACATTCCTGCAAAAGGGCTGTCTCGCCGCTCTCGAGCAGGGCGAAGCTTTCGTTGCCGCCCAGGTGGCGCAGGCGAGGACCGGGCGGGATATCATTTGCGACGCCCTCGACAGTTCGGCGGAAATCGAGTTCGCCAGGCCCGAGGGCGCCTTCTATCTCTTCTTCCGCATTGCCGGTACCCAAGATTCAACCGCCCTGTCCCGCCGCCTCATCGACGAAGCAGGCGTGGGCTTGGCACCTGGCTCGGCATTCGGTCCGGGCGGTGAAGGCTTTCTGCGCCTTTGCTTTGCAAGGAAACGCGAACATCTGGAAGTGGCGGCAGAGCGTCTCCTCAGCTGGCTGAAACGCCGCTGATCAGCTCACCGTCGCCGGAAGCTCCCGCTCGCGCCGGGCGATGAAATCTTCGAGCGCCTCGATCTTGCTCTCCTCGAGCTTCGGCTCCTGATAGGCTTCGAGCATGGACCGCGCCTTGGCGAGTGCCCGTTGCGCCGCATCCTGAGAGCCTTCGGCCGACCATTGTTCATAGGAGTTGAAGTCCATGATCGAGGGGATGAAGAAAGCCCTCTCGAACTTGCTTAGCGTATGGGCCGTTCCGAGGAAGTGCCCGGCCGGTCCCACTTCCCGCACCGCCTCCATGGCGGCGTTCAAATCCTCCATGTCGACACCCTGTGCGTATTTGTACCAGCCGCCGAGCTGTTCACAATCGAGCAGGAACTTGGAATAGGAAGCACACAGCCCTGCCTCGAGCCAGCCCGCCACGTGCCATATGTAATTGGCTCCGGACAGGATGGCGGCATGCATCAGCATGTTCGCCTCATAGCCCGCCTGCGCATCGGGCAGCTTCGAGCCGACGTGAAAGCCGGACGTCCGCCACGGCAGATTGTACTTTCGTGCAAGCTGCCCCATGAGCATCATCATATGCGCCGCTTCCGGCGTGCCGCCCATGGGTGCCCCCGATTTCATGTCCACCGTCACCATGAACTGACCATAGACCTGTGGGCTCCCGGGGCGGATGAGCTGCGTGAATGCAAGCCCCGCGAGAGCCTCGGCATTTACCTGCGCTACTGCCCCGACGGTCGAGGCTGCCGTCGATGCGCCGCACAGCGCGAAAGGCGACAGAAGGCATGGCTGATTGTGCGCCGCATACACCTTGAGCGCATCGAGCATCGTCGCATCCCAGACGAGGGGCGAGTTGCAATTGACGACGGCGGTGAGCACCGTGTTGTCCTTCACGAAGTCCTCGCCAAACACGATGGCCGCCATCCTCATCGTGTCGACGGCCCGTTCCCGTGCCGTCACGATCCCCATGAACGGCTTGTCCGACCACCTGAGGCATCCGTAAATGATGTGCAGGTGGCGATGCGGAACCGGCACATCCATGGGCTCGCAGATGATCGAGCTTGTCGAATGGAGCTGGGGCGACAAATAGGCAAGCTTGTGGAAATTATAGAGATCGTTCTTCGATGCGTAGCGCCGCTTACCTTCGAAATCGAGCACATAGGGCGCCCCATACATGGGCACGAAGACCGACTTTCGGCCACCGATGGTGACCGTGCGCTCGGGATTGCGCGCATGCATCGTATATTCAGAGGGGATCTTTCCCACGAGCTCCATCAGCTGCGCCCGGTCGATCCTGACTCTGTACCCCCGCACATCCGCGCCTGAAGCTTTCCACAGCTGTGCGGCTTCATCGTCGCGAAATTCGATGCCCGTCTCTTCTAGGATCCTGCAGGATTCCAGATGAATGAGCTCGATCGCTTCCTTGGGCACGATCTCATAGATCGGGATCTTGCTCTCCAGAACGGGGAAGCAGGCGATCGGGGCAGAACGCAATTGCCGCCGCCCCTCTCGCCCGCCGCTACGGCGCGCATTGCCGGACGAGATCGGTCCTTTTTCCACGAGTTCCTGGATGCTCGGCATGGAAGGAATGCCTTCTGCCATGTTCAACGTCCTTCGTCTTTCCCTCTAGAACCATAGCCCTCCTGCTGGCACTTTGAACCCCGAATCCGACCATCCCCTCCTCATCCGCGAACTGGAGGCTTCTCGTCTGCAACCCTGATAAGCCAGGTGAGGACATCCTGAGCCGCCGGCGACAGCCGCCCGACTTCGGCATGGGTGACGAAATGCCCGCGAACGCTCTCGATCTCGATGCGCGACAGACGCGTGAGACTGCCCGCGTTCAATGCCTCATCGACAAGCGGCCGCGAGCCAAGCAGAACGCCGGCCCCGGCCATGGCCGCTGCCATGGCTGCGATGAAACTGTCGAAACGATGGCTTGGGCCCTCCTGTGCCTTGATTCCAGCTGAGGCGAACCATTGTGACCACATCTCCCGTCCGCCGGAGAGGCTGAGACGCGGCAGCCTTATCCAATCGTTGCCGCGCATTTTTTGGACGAGCAGGGGAGCCGCGACCGGCACGAGCTTTTCGACGGTTAGCTGAACGGCTTCCCGGCCGGGGAAAAACCCTTCCCCGAATCTGATGTCGAGTTCGGCCTCTTGCGCGTGATAATCCTGCGGCAGATGAATGGTCGAAAGCTCGATGCTGATGTTCGGCCGCGCCGCGCTGAAGGATCCAAGACGCGGCGCCAACCACAGACAGGCGAAGGAGATGGGTGAAATCAGCCCCACCCGGCCTTCGCTCCGGCTTCCGAACAGCTCCCGTGTGCTCCGTGCGATCAATCCGAAGCCCGATTGCACATGCGGCAGATAGGCCGCACCCTCGGCGGTCAACTCCACGCCGCGCCTCAGCCGAAGAAACAGGCTGACTTTGAGATGGGATTCGAGCAGCCGTATTTGCTGACTGACCGCCGCCTGCGTCAGTCCAATCTCCGCAGCCGCAGCCGTGAAGCTCGAGTGACGCGCCGCCGCCTCAAAGGCTCTGAGCCAGGAAAGGGGAGGCAAGCCGATTTGTTTTTGTGCCATAAGTGAAACAATGTCATATCACTTAAAGAGATTATTTGCCTTGTATCACTTTGCTGGCCCATTCTGCACCGCCACCGGAGAGTCTTCATGGTCGCAGTGAACATCTTGAATGCAGGCGAAGCAGTCGAGATCGCCTTTGCCGATGGCGTTCGGGCGCGCTTTCACGCTGTCTGGCTAAGGGACAATGCGCTCGATCCCGAGACCCGAAGCTCAGCCAACGGGCAAAGGCTCATCACCATTCTCGATCAGCCCTTTGACACGCGCATCGCCAAAGCCTCCGTGAGCAATGCCGGCCTGAGCGTGACTTTTTCGCCGGAAGCCAAAGCCGTTGTCTTTCCGCTGCCTTGGCTCAAGGCCAGGATCTATGACACTCCTCATGGACGGCAGCCCGGTTGGACCGAGGATAGCAGCGAGACTTGGGACGCCTCTCTAAACTCGAACTTGCCCTCCGCAAAATGGCCTCAGATCGTGGCCGACCGTGCGAGGCTCGGCACCTGGCTGTCGGCAGTACGCCGCTATGGTTTCGCGCTGCTGACCGATGTGCCGAGGGAAAGCGGCTATCTCTGCAAGGTGGCCGAGGTCTTCGGCTATGTCCGCGAAACCAATTATGGTCGCTGGTTTGAGGTCAGAGCCGAAGTCAATCCAACCAATCTCGCCTACACCAATCTTGGCCTGCAGGCGCATACCGACAACCCCTATCGGGACCCCGTTCCGAGCCTGCAGCTACTCGCCTGTCTGGAGAATTCTGTCGAGGGAGGCGACTCCCTGGTCATAGACGGCTTCAGGGTCGCCCAGCGCATCCGGGAAGAGAACCCCCGGCACTTCCGCCTTCTATCGACATATCCTGCCCGCTTCGAATATTCCGGTTCGGCGGGAGTGCGACTCAAGGCCAAGCGGCCAGTCATCGAGCTGGGGCCTGACGGTGAGCTTATCGCCATACGCTTCAACAACCGCTCGCTGGCACCCGTGACCGATATTCCCTTCGACGATATGGTTGACTATTACGCGGCCTGCCGGCGTTTCGCCGAGCTGATTGAAAATCCGTCCATGGCCGTTTCCTTCAAGCTCGCTCCAGGCGAACTTTTCATCGTCGACAATACCCGCGTTCTCCATGCCAGGAAGGCGTTTTCCGGCTCCGGTCGGCGCTGGCTCCAGGGATGCTATGCCGACAAGGACGGCTTGCTCTCGACCCTTTTGGCTATCGAGGAAGAAATGAAGGAGGCGGCCCAATGAGCGGCGGAACTCTTTCACGCGACACCATCATCCCCTTCATCGCAGATATTTTCCGACGCCGCGGCGCCGAATCTTATTTGGGCGAAGCGGTCACCATGTCCGAGCATATGCTTCAGGGCGCTTTTTTCGCCACGCGTGATGGTGCATCAGACGAGCTCGTGGCGGCGGCCCTTCTTCATGACATCGGCCATTATACCAATGAATTCGGTGAAGATTATATCGAGCAGGGCATCGACAATCTGCACGATGAAGCAGGCGCCCGTGTCCTGGAAGGATTTTTTCCTCAAGTGGTCGTGGCCTGCGTGCGCCTGCATGTTGCTGCTAAGCGCTATCTTTGTACGACGGATCCGACCTATTTTGACAAGCTTTCACCTGCCTCTGTGGCCACTCTTAAGCTCCAGGGCGGCCCAATGTCGCGAATCGAAGTCGCCGAATTTCAGAAAAATACTTTCCACCAGGAAGCCGTCCGTGTCAGGCTCTGGGACGAGGCCGGGAAAGTTCCCGGCATGAAAACGCCCCCGTTTGACTATTATGCACCGCTCCTGCAACGTGTTGTCGACCGGCACATGGCAGGGAAGGGAGTTCGTGCTTCTCACTAAATGCCTGCACCGTCCGGCTCCGCCGGAGGCTGCATCTCATCTTTGCGATTCCTGAAGGCCGCGAGGACATGCCGGCTATATCCTTCCTCCCGAGCAATGATGCCGCGAATGGGTGGAACCGCATCCTGCCGCCGCGCTCACCACTTCCGCCTCTTCAAGGTCGCAAACGGGCCGACTGGGTGGTTGTCGGCGCCGGCTTCGCGGGCCTTGCTGCGGCGCGGCGCCTTGCCGAAAACCGGCCCGATGAGTCCATTGCACTCCTCGAGGCCCATGAAGTGGCCGAAAACGCCTCCGGCCGAAACTCGGGCTTTGCCATCGATGTGCCGCACCGGACCATGGGCTCCTTGGGCGAGATCGAAGATTCCCAACGCTACATTCGACTGAGCCGGGCGGCCATCGCGTACCTCCAGAAACAGGTCGCGCATCACTCCATCGACTGCGACTGGGCCCAGCGCGGCAAATATCATGCTGCCGTCTCTGCGCGCGGCTCCCAGGAGATCCTTGAACCCTTTGCCAAGGAACTCGAAACCTTGGGCGAGCCCTTACGCTGGCTCGATGCCGACAAGCTCAGGCGTGAACTGGGTTCCTCATATTACCATTCCGCCGTCTATACGCCGGGTTGCGTGCTCTTCAATCCCGCGGCGATCACCCGCGGTCTGGCTGCTTCCCTGCCCGCCAATGTGACCCTCTATGAGCACTCCCCCGTTCTCGTAACCTCCTACGGCAATGACATCGAGCTCGCCACGCCCGAAGGCTTCGTTCGTGCCCCTCGCATGATTCTGTGTGTGAACGGTTTCGCGCCTGAATTCGGATTTTACCGTGATCGGCTGTTGCGCTTCGCTACTTATGCGAGCCTCACCCGACCCTTGAACGAAAGCGAACGTCATGCCCTCGGCGATCCACAGGATTGGGGCCTGACGCCGGCCAATGCCTTTGTCTCCGCCACTATTCGCTATACACACGACCATCGTATTCTCATCCGCTATCGCATTTCTTATGCCCCTCACCACGCCGTCACCGAAAAAGACCTGCGCAAGGCAGGTCGGGAGAATCGTCGTATCCTTCTGGCGCGCTTCCCCATGCTGGGTGACGTGACCTGGGATCATACCTGGGCAGGCTATCTCTGCCTTTCGAGGAACTTCGCGCCGGGATTCGGCCGTGTCGCGCCCAACATTTGGGCAGCCGTTTGTCAGAATGGGGTGGGCGTCACCAAAGGCACGATCGGCGGCGTGCTCGCGGCAGACATGGCATGTGGCGAAGACAATGCCCTCATCGCGGACATGGAAGAGCTCGGCAAGCCGCAGAAACTTCCTCCACAGCCCTTCACTGGCATTGGGGTGCGATTCAAGACTCTCTATGACCGATGGCGCTATCGTTACGAGGTCTAAGAGTCTCCCAGCGATCGCGTGCCTTGACAGCCGGCCCCCAATTCACCGATCGAGAGGCCCCCGCCCCATCCCTAGGCAGGTCCGATCCCGCCTGTGACCCCGCAACCCTTTGGCGTTAGGAGAAGCTTAACCTAAGCATCAAATTACGGGTGAGAGCGTGCGGAGGGCGACGTCTTTTTAGGACCTGTCCCATAGCGTCGATCGGACTGAGGTGATCTGCATGAAACTCAGTGCGACAGACTACGAGACACTGCTGCGTGCCGCGGATATCGCGGACGCGCAGAGAGAACTATTGGAACGCTCGAAGCGACGCTCCGCGCAAGCGCGGTCCACTACATCGACCGCCATTTTGGCTGCGCTGGCAGCCCTGGCTCTCGCCTCGCTGTTGACCCTGTCTTCCATAGCTTGAGAGTAGTCGGATTGAGGATCAATAATCCTCATCCTCATAGGCGTAATAGTCTTCATCGAAATCGTCTTCCCAGCGCGCGTCTTCTTGGGCCTGGTTCCAATCCTCACCACGATGGTCGTCAATCATGCAGCGCCTCCGCCGCCCGCTGTAAGGTTGGTAGGTGCAATCCGCGGACCGGAAGGACCGATAGACGTTGGAGCAGGCGTCGTAGTTGCAGGAGCGGGGCTCTTCGGCAGCATCGAAGTCCATCGTTGCGGCTGCACTCTCGAATTGCTCGTATGGGCGCGTGCACAGTTGGCGCGGACCATCATAGGGCTGATAGCTGCAGTCCGATTCGCGAAATGATCTGTATGCGCGCGCACAGGCGTCGTAATTGCAGCGCACTTCCAGGGCGTGTTCTGCCCGGCCGAGCGCGCTGGTGATCAAATTTTGGGCGTTCTTGAGCTTCCGTTCGATATTCGAGCTAAATCCCCCAAAGATTTCGGCAACCGTCTCTAAAGCCGACCTGCTCTGCACCGGCGGCTTCTCTCTTTCACCGAGTTGCGCGACGGAACTCTCCTGCCTGAGCAACTCCGAAGCGCCCGCGACGAAATTCCGCCAGATCTTGGCCGGAAGATCTCCACCGATCACCTCCTGCATGGGCGAATTGTCGTCATTTCCAACCCACACGCCGACGACGAGCTTGTCGCTAAAGCCGATGAACCATGCATCGCGGTGATTTTCAGTCGTGCCGGTCTTGCCCGCAGCGAAGCCTCCCCACGCAGCGTTGCGACCCGTTCCTTGTTCGACCGCATGCTGCAAAAGCCCGATAAGCAGGTCGCGATGCTCACCGAGCGCAATCCTCGGCTTTTTCCCAGTAACAGGAACCTCCGGCTCATCGCCTTGACGAACTGTCTCGATTCCCCAGGGCTCGATGGGCGCGACTCCCGCAAGCACGGATGCATAAGCGCCCGTGAGATCGAGCAGGCTCACCTCAGCTGAGCCCAGTGCCAAACTTGGGGCCGGGGACAGGGGCGCGTCGACCCCGAGGGTCCGCGCAGCTTCGATGACCTCGCTGATTCCGATATCCTGAGCCAGCCTGACCGTTGCCACATTGAGCGAGCGGGCGAATGCATCGCGGAGACTAACGCGGCCGTGATAGCGGCGATCGAAGTTCTGCGGCTTCCATTCTTTAATCTGGAGAGGCGCATCTTCGATGCTGTCCTCGAGCGAGTATCCGTTTCGCAGGGCCGCGTAATAGACGAACAGCTTGAAGGTCGAGCCAGGTTGCCGTCGCGCTTGCACGGCACGATTGAATTGGCTCCTCTCATAATCGCGGCCGCCGACCATGGCCACCACCGCCCCATCGGGCCGCATCGCCATGAGCGCTGCTTGCGAGGCGCCTCTCTCCGGTTGGGCCTCTAGCGCTGACTCAACAACGTTCTCGGCAAGGCTTTGCAGGCTGGGCGACAGAGTCGTCTTGACATGAATGACGGGATATTTGTCTTCACCTGCCTTGGCTATCTTCGCTGCTTCCTCATGAACCCAATCGGCGAACCAGGATGGTGATGACCCCGGAGATTCCGCGGGCCGGACGCGGGCGGGCTTGATCTTGGCCGCGCGAGCTTCCGCCTCGTTCAAAGTGCCGTTGGCGACCATGGCGTCGAGAACCACGGCTGCTTGCCTGCGCGCTGCGTCCGGATTGCGCAACGGGTTGAGGACCGACGGCGCCTTGATCAGACCAGCGATCATGGCCGATTCCGCAGTCGTCAGATCGCGCGCTTCTTTGCCGAAATATGTTTGTGCCGCGGCGGAGATGCCCGTTGCTCCTGCTCCCAGGTAGATGTTGTTGAGATAGCGGGTGAGGATTTCATCTTTGCTGAGCTTGGATTCCATGTAGAGGGCGAGGATGGCCTCGCGTATTTTCCGCCTCACCGAACGGTCATCTTCCTTGATGAGCGTTCGGGCGAGCTGTTGCGTGATCGTGCTTCCACCTTCCTTGACGCCGCCTGCCTCCATGTTGCGCGCAAACGCTCGCAAGACACCCCGCAGATCCACCCCCCTGTGGTTGTAATAGCGTCGGTCCTCGATAGCGACGACTGCATTGATGAGAGACGGAGGGATCTCGCTGCGGCTGACGGGCAGGCCACGGATCGGGCCGCGATAGGGCAGTTCATTGCCGTCACTGTCGGCAAGTAGGATGATGGGCTCGTTCACAGGCTTGAGCGCGCTGGCAAGCGGAAGATCGTGGAGCGACCATGTAAGCAAACCCGCCATGAACACGAGAAACAGTGGCACGCCGGTCCGAAAACCTGAGAAGGGACGTCGCCGAAATGCCCGCATCCCCCGAAGCCCGGCCTCGGAAACCATGCGCGACACGGTGGTGGGCCGGCGGCTCATGCTCGGCTAAACGTCCACCGAGCGGGCGCAGTTCCGGTTGGCCTGCTTTTCAGACTACGCCTGGACCATGGTTAAGCGCATTGCCAGAAACAAACTGCTAAACACTCCCCGGATCGTTAGGAGAGATGAATGCGAGACGAATTTGCGGTGGTTGTTGTCGGAGGTGGCGCTGCAGGAGCGGCTGCGACGCGCCGGCTCCATGATGTCTCGGTGGATGTCCTTCTGGTTGAAGCTCGCGAGCGGCTGGGCGGCAGGGCCTGGACCCGAAGCGACTCGGGCTATCCCTTGGATCTCGGCTGCGGCTGGCTGCATTCCGGCAACCGCAACGAATGGGGCCGCATCGCCGAAGAGCAGGGCGTCACGATCGACAAGACGTCGCCGCCGTGGTCGAAGCCTTCGCTCAATTTTCAATCCGCCGAGCACTCCGAATTTGGCAATGCCGTGAACGAGCTGTTCGCACGGCTCGATGATTTTGCAGATGATGAACCGGACGTTCCTGCCGCGCGCCTCGTCGATGGGAAAAGCCGCTGGTTCGGCTTGATGAATGCACTAAGCACCTATATCAGCGGCGTCGAGCTCGATGGCGTATCGGCCCGTGACCTGTCGCGCTATGCAGATACGGGTGTCGACTGGCGCATTCGGGAGGGCTACGGCCGCGTCATCGCAGCTCATGGTGCAGATCTACCGGTGCGCCTGGGATGCCCCGTCCGGCGCGTCGACCACAACGGCCGAAAACTCAAGCTTGAGACGCCGAAAGGTGTGTTGACGGCTGAGATTGTCATCATTGCGATTCCAGCGAGCCTTCTCGCCGCGGGCGATATTTCCTTCGACCCACCCATGCCCGGCAAGGTGGAAGCAGCCGCAGGCTTGCCCCTCGGTCTGGCGGACAAGCTTTACCTGTCGCTCTCCGATGCCGAGGATTTTGAGATCGACAGTCGAAGCTTCGGGCGGACGGACAGTGCCGCCACTGGCGCCTATCATTTGAGACCCTTGGGTCGCCCCCTCATTGAAGCCTATTTCGCCGGAACATTGGCGCGGGAACTCGAAGCCGCCGGCGAAGCAGCCTTCCATGATTTTGCCCGGAGCGAGCTGACCCGGCTGTTCGGAAACGACTTTGCCCGTAAGGTCAAGCCGGTCGAGCTGCACATGTGGGGTAAAGACCCCTTTGCGAGCGGCTCCTACTCCTATGCTCTGCCCGGCAAGGCCGATTGCCGGGCGAAACTCGCCGAGGCCGTGGACGGCCGGTTATTCTTTGCTGGTGAAGCCTGTTCACTCCACGATTTCTCGACTGCCCACGGCGCCTACCGCACAGGAGTAAGAGCGGCAGAACAGGCGCTCGCCGCGCTACGCGTGCCTGCCGGACGATCATCTTGAGCAGCACGGGCCGTCATGCAGCATGATCGTCCGACGCTCGGCGCGCAGATGCACATGATCGATGAACCGTCCAGGGGGATGGATCATGATGACACTTCTTTCACGTTTATTTGGTCGGGTAGCTTTTGCCCAAGAAACCCCGTGCTCTCAATATAGCGATGAGTTTTTGATCGCGTTCCGCTGTCAACTGGTCAAATGATCGTCCTGATTCCTCTGCCTTCACGCCCTCGGCCAGAATCTTTCTGGTTTCTTGAGAAAGAATCACGTCACCCATGGTTGTCCACCAATGCTGAATGGCGCTGCCGTACCGTTCGACGAAGCCTTCCATTCCATGTCCACCGCTGGCGAGGCTGAAGATCATGTGCGGTCCCATGACGGCCCATCTGAGACCTGGTCCTGAGCTCACCGCCTTGTCGACGTCTTCGACGCTTGCCACTCCTTGGGCCACGAGGCTAATGGCTTCGCGCCAAAGGGCTGCTTGCAATCGGTTCGCCACATGACCGGGTACCTCCCGTTGGATGCGGATGGTGGCCTTGCCGCATGACTCATAAAATGACTGGGCCTTGTCGAGGACTTCGTGTCCTGTGCGTGCATTACCCAGAAGCTCGACCAGGGGAATCAAATGCGGTGGATTGAACGGGTGGCCGAGGATGATACGTGAGGGATTTGTGAAGCCGTGTTGCAGATCGCTGAGAAGGAGTCCCGAGGTGCTGGAGGCGACAATCGCTTCCCGCTTCAAATGTGGTTCGATGCGGCGAAAGAGGCCGAGCTTCATATCCAAGCGCTCGGGAACGCTTTCCTGAACGAAATCGGCCTGCGAGGCGGCGCTCTCCGGCTGGCCATGGAAATTCGCTTGGCGCGGTCCATCGCGAGGCGCGAGCTTCAGCGCCTGTAAGAATGGCCAGGCCCTCCGGATGAAATCGGTCACGAATGCTTCTGTATGATCAGACGTGTCATACACGTGCACGTCGTGTCCTGCCGCCAGAAAGAGAGATGCCCAGCTTGCGCCAATGGTGCCGGCGCCAAGGACAGCAATTTTCATTATGGTAGTATCCTCATATTCGAAATCCTCAAGGCCTAGGCGGCGATCTTCTCGCCCTTTGCGCGCAAGCAGCCTCAATGATTGCGTCCGTGTCGATGCGATAATGACGATAGAGATCGTCGATCGATCCGGACTGGCCGAAATGCTCGACCCCCAGAGCCTGTACGCGATGCCCGTGTACGCCTCCGATCCAAGATAGCGTGGCCGGATGTCCATCGACGACTGTGACGATCCTGGCGTCGTGAGCTAAGGGCGCAAGCAGGCGCTCGACGTGTGATTCGACCGCATCGCCATGCTGCTGCGCTGTCTGCGCAGCCTTCCACCCGGCATTGAGACGGTCGGCCGAGGTTACGGAAAGCAAGCCCGCGTCCGGACAACGGATCAGGAGATGCGCCATGGCCGATGCCGCCTCCGGCAGCAAGGCGCCTGAGGCCGCGATCACGAGATCCGCCCCCTCCTGCGGCGGCCGCAACCAATAGCCACCGGCGATGATGCCATGCTTCTGCTCTGCGCTCAGACCTCGCACGGGCTGATCGAGCGGGCGTGTGGATAGACGCAGATAAACGGACCCACCCTCCCGTTCATGCAACCAATCGTGCCCAGCCGCTGTCTTGGGTACGCGTTGAATGTACTCAAACGCCCAGCCGAGGATCACAGCCAGCTCGTCGACAAAAGCCGGCTCGAAGCTCGCTATGCCATCCTGCGCCATTCCAATGAGCGGTGTGGCGATCGACTGGTGCGCACCTCCTTCGGGGGTAAGGGTGACGCCAGACGGCGTGCCGACCAGAATGAAGCGCGCATCCTGATAGCAGGCATGATTGAGCGCATCGAGCCCGCGGGCGATGAAAGGGTCGTAAAGCGTGCCGATCGGGATTAGCCTCTCGCCGAAAAGTTCGTGGCTTAGACCGAGAACACCCAACATCAGGAACAGGTTGTTCTCGGCAATACCGAGCTCGAAATGCTGGCCCTTGGGGCCCTTGCCCCAGCGCTGCACCGACATCAATCGGCGCTCCTGGAATACATCCTCGATCTCGCGAAGCTCGAAGACACCGCGTCGGTTGACCCACGGACCGAGATTTGTCGATACGGTGACGTCCGGCGAGGTAGTAACGATGCGCTCTGCAAGCCTCGTCTGCCCACGCGCGATTTCCTGGAGGATCAGGCCAAATCCCTGCTGTGTGGACATCGAGCCCTTGACCCGAGGCAGCGGCAGCTCGCCGACCTCGATTTTTTCTGCGGCTAGGCGACGGCGCCCCTTGGCATTGAAGGGAACTCTCTCGAGTGAGAGCTCGAACTCGCGGGCATCGCGATTGAGTCCCGCGCTGCGCGACCATTCCTCGCCTTCGAGAATATTGTTGGCGCTCTTGAAGGCCCGCATTTGCTCGACCGTCATCAGGCCCGCGTGATTGTCCTTATGTCCCGCGAAAGGCAGGCCATAGCCTTTGATCGTGTAGCAGATGAAGCAAACTGGCCTCTCCCGCGATGCTGCGTCGAATGCGTCGAGCAGCGTTTCCAGGCAATGACCGCCGAGGTCGGTCATCAGCGCAGCGAGTT
>Ga0209382_10003937_pt1 | contig 20246 bp, 15 predicted proteins | sample SoiMetdeltSBSDD5_FD_187599 | JGI IMG/M metagenome (GOLD analysis project Ga0209382, IMG submission 187599) | Bulk soil microbial communities from a Populus tree surrounding site in Tennessee, USA - Soil MetaG P. deltoides SBSDD5 (SPAdes) (version 2) | ecosystem: Environmental > Terrestrial >... | reverse complement strand
GGTCATGCGCCCTGGCTGCAGAACTTCATGGCGAACATCACGCTCAGGAAATTGGATGTCGAATGGCACGCCCCCATTCACGGGGATTACGTTCCGCACAGCCAGTTCCTCGACGCACTGGTGTCCATGACGCAGTTCGTACCGCCGAGAAGCTCGACGAACTAATCTCGCCTGCCGTAGGGCGGGCCTTTACGGCCCGCCTCGGCGCGGCATAAAGCCGCGCCCTGCGTGCCCAGCACGAAGCCGGACGCTACCGCAGAGTCCGGCGGAAGCCGGACGCTACGTACGCTGTCTGCGAATCCTGTAACTGGCCCGCGTGGCGAGTGTTGTAACCGGTTGCAGCGTCAGGTATAGTCGCCACCTACAGGAGCGATCGATGTATACGCGACGTGACTTTGGGCGGATGGCAGGCGGCGCGCTCGTGGCAGGTGCAGCAGGAAACAGGCTCCTCGCCCGCGAGACGCTGATCAGCGGCGTTCGCGTCGGCGCTATCAGCTACTGCTTCCGCAGCATTCCCCGTCCAGCCGCGGGCGATTACATGGACACGCTGATAGACGCGTTCCGCAAGACGGGTCTCGCGACGTGTGAGCTCGAGTCGGTCCGTGTCGAGCCCGAACCCGCCATTGCCGGGGGTGGCCGCGTACCGGCCACGATTACGCCGGAATATACAAAGCGCAGGGAAGAGCTGCGCCAATGGCGTTTGACGACGCCGCTCGGTCGCTTCACCGAGATTCGCGGCAAGTTCCAGAAGGCCGGCATCGACATCTTCGGATACGTCGTCACGTTCTCAGATGATTTCACCGACGCAGAGATCGATCGTTCATTCCAATTTGCACGCACGCTCGGTGCTGGCGTCATCGGCACGAATCAGACCCGCGTGCCGGTGGGACCGCGGCTCGCTCCGTTTGCCGAGAAGTACGGGATTGCGCTCGGTTGGCACAACCACGCCAACGTAACCGATCCAACCGAAGTGGCGTCGGTGGAGAGTTTCGAGCGCCTCTTTGCCATGTCCAGGCAATTCAAGGCGAATCTCGACATCGGCCACTTCGTGGCTGGCAACAACGATCCCGTGGCGTTCATCCGCAAGTACCACGATCGTATTTCCCACCTGCACCTGAAGGACCGGCGGCGCGACAATGGTCCCAATGCGCCGTGGGGACAGGGGGAAACACCCGTGGCCGACGTCCTTCGACTTCTCAAGACGGAGAAGTACCCGATCATCGCGGTCATTGAGTACGAGTACATGGGCGAGGGATCGGCGATCGAGGAAGTCAACAACTGCGTCAGCTACATGCGGAAGGCCCTCGCGTAAGTCGTCGGAGCTCGCGATGCGCTTCGCTGTCGCAGTTCTGATCGGCGTTGTCGTCAGCCTTGGCGCGGGCCTAGCCCAGCAACCGGCCGCCGGGACTGGCGCTCCGCCTGCGGCGGTCATCAAGCCGGTTGCGGACGGGGTGCACATCTTCGAGTACCGCGGGTATCAATCGATGTTCGTTATCGATCCCGCCGGGGTTCTGGTGACCGATCCGATGAATCCAGAGGCGGGGAAGGTCTATCTGACGGAAATCCGCAAGATGACCTCTGCGCCCATTCGATATGTCGTCTACAGTCATCACCACTACGACCATGCGGCCGGTGGTGCTCCATTCAAAGAGGCGGGCGCCACCTTCGTCGCGCACCGCAACGCGAAAGCACAGCTCGAACGGTTGAAGAATCCGTCCGTGGTTTTACCCGACCAGACGGTGGGCGACCAGACGACGCTCACGGTCGGGAGGACGAAAGTCGAGCTCCTGTTCATGGGGCGCAACCACTCGGACAACAGCCTCGTCATATCGGTGCCGGCGCAGAAGGTCATCTACGCTGCCGACTGGCTGCCCCTCGGCGAGCTGATTTGGCGCAACGTCTTCGACTCGTATATCGACGAATGGTTCGCGGGCGTCGATCGCGTGCTGGCCTATGACTGGGAGAAGCTGGTGGTCGGCCATGCGCGCGCACACAACCCGAAAGGGTGGGGCACGAAGGATGACGTTCGCGCGTTCAAGCAGTACTTCACCGATTTGAAGGAAGCGGTGCGCGTAGCCTATCTGGCGGGTCTTTGTCCCGACCGCGCACCAAATGAGGTCAAGCTGCCGAAGTACGAGCACCTGTTTCAGTACGAGGCGTTTCTGCCGATGAACGTCGACCGGATGTGCCTGTACTGGCGCAATGGGTGGCAGTGACCTCGGTCGACCGCAACCGAATACACGGATCAGACACAGACAAGGCGAGGGGCACTGGATATGCGACGGAGTAGACGAGCGTTTCTGCTGTTTGCGGCCGCCCTCGGCATCGTGGTGTCGCTGACGATGTGGCAGGCGCCCACGGAATCAGTCGCTCAGCGAAGCGCGAGTACTGCAGCTCGCCCGGACCTCGAGGGCGGCTGGGTTCGCATCGATCCCGAGGGTTCGGGAAGCTTCGGCGGCCTGACCTCGAAATTTCCGCGGGCGGTGTTGACGCCTGCCGCTGCGGCCATCCCGGTGGGCCGCGATCCCGATGACGTGGACCCGGATGCGAAGCCGCACGGGCCTGGAGAGCCGTACATCGTGTCGCAGGGTCGATGTGGAGGTCCGGGCGGCGCCGGGGGTATTGAGCCCAATTCGGCTGCACTGTTCATCGTCCAGGCCGACGACGAGGTTCTGTTGACGCGCGAAGGACCGGGAGGACGCCACATTTACATGGACGGCCGCGCTCACCCCGACTTGACGCGCTGGACGCCGATACCGCTCGGCCATTCAGTGGGTCGTTACGAGGAGGGCGAGCTCGTCGTCGACACCATGGGCCTCACTCCGGGCGCAGTCACGGCGGGCGGTCGTCGTACGCCTGAAACACGCCTCACGGAGCGCTATCGTCTGACGCCCGACGGAAAGAAACTCACGATCACCTATACCTGGAACGATCCGAAGTTGTACCAGAAGCCACATACCTACAGTCTGGAGTTCGATCGACTGCCAGAGGGCAGCTACGCATTTGAGGGGTGGTGCGACTCGAGCGATCCGCTGCAGCGGCAGTCGATTGTCCCGCCGGCTCAGCTTCAATGAATGCAGTGATGGGAGGCGGGACGATGAAATCCATTGTGACGGCGCTCGCGGCGGTCTTGACCCTCACGGTGACGGCCACCGATCCCGTGGGCGCTCAGGAAGGCGCGGACCGGAATCGATCGGCAGCGCCATCGGCGCGTGACATCAGCGGGTTCTGGGAGCTGTCGATCGACGGTTCGAACGTGCCCGCAGCGGTCCTCACGCCAGGTATCACCAAGGCCGTCCTCGACGAGCAAGCGAAGAAGGACGCGCACGCGATTCGCTGGTGCAACATTCTCGGACTGCAGCACGCGATGGGATCGCCACGGCCCATCGACATTCGGCAAGGCGCCAGGATGATCGTGATCGCCACGGAGGTCAACGCCGCGACGCGCTACCTTTACCTGGATCGGCGAACGCACATTAACCGCGAAGAATTCGACCCCACCACCAACGGCGATTCGATCGCCCGCTGGGAGGGCAACGTCCTCGTGGTCGACACCGTCGGGTTCGACGGCAACAAAGGCATGACCGCCATTCCTGGCGGTGGGTTCCGCACAGCGGATTCCCACCTCGTCGAACGCTACCGGCTGTTGAACAATGGATCGATTCTCGCGGTGACCTTTACCTGGGAGGATCCGAAAGTGTTCCGGACGCCGCACACCTACGAGTTCCGGTATCACCGACTGCCCCAGTCCTACGAGCCGCGGCCGCCGTTGGCTTGTGATCCCTTCGACCAGGAGCGGACACGGTTCCTCACGACTCCGCCGCAGATTCCGCGCTGATGCCGGCAGGGAAAAAGTACGACCGGTATAATTCGATGCTCGTGGTCCCCGTCCGCATGCACCACCGTTTTCGCGCCCTTATGTGGCGACATGTCATGAATGCTCGCCGTGTCGTGGTTGCCGCGGCGCTGTTGCTGGCGACGTTCATCGGTTCCGGCGGAACAGCCGCGGGGCAGCAGCCCGAGCCCCCACGCGTGCCCGATTTGTCTGGTGGTTGGCTTCGCCTCGACAGCGGGTCGGGGAGCTTCGACGGGACCGTTGCGAAGCACCCGCCAGCAGAGCTGACGGCCGCCGGCCGGTCGATGGTGGTGCCCGGCGACGGACGGAATCTGATTCCGCAAGGCGGCTTCACAGGGCCTGCGAAGCAGGCCGGCGAGGCGTACATCGTCAACAGCGGGGCCTGCACGCCCGAAGGAACGGGTGGCAGCGCGATCAATCCGAATTCGACCGCCATTTTTCTCCTGCAGTCAAAGGACGAAGTCCTGATGGTTCGCGAGGGCCCCGGTGGCCGGCGCTTCTATATGGATGGCCGCGCGCATCCGGACCTGGCGAAGCTCCCGCCGAGCATGTACGGCCACTCGACGGGTCGTTATGAGGGAAACGCCCTGATCGTCGAGACGGTCGGCCTGACCGAAGGCAACGTACAGGGAGGCGGCAAGCGTCGCCCCGAAACACGCCTGACAGAGCGGTTCGAGCTTGGGTCCGGCGGCAAACGACTCACGATCACCTACACGTGGGACGATCCGGTGCTCTACGTTCGCCCGCACATTTATGAGTACGTCTTCGAGCGGCTACCTGAGGACAGCTATGCATTCGAGACGTGGTGTGATGCGAGCGATCCCCTTCAGCGTCAGTCAATCGTTCCGCCGAAACAGCAATAGTATGAGGAAGCTCGCCGCCGCCTTACTGCCAGTAGCCGCCATCCTCGCGGGCGCCGACCCCCTCGCCGCTCAAACGGCCGCTCCGCACGATATCAGCGGCTATTGGGAGCTTCCGGTTGACGGGCGTTTCGTCCCACGCGCGCGCCTGTCTCCACGGATCACGCCGGCGATGATCGAGGCCGAGGCCCGCAAGACGACGAAGGCCATCCGGTGGTGCAACTGGGTAGGCATGCCGACGACGATGGATGTCGGCCGCCCGCTCAACATCCGTCAGGGAGCCCGGGAGATCGTCATCATGGCGGAGTCACCGGTGGCGCCGGTGCGCCATCTCTATCTGAACCGCAAGACGCACATCGACAAGGACACCTTTGATCCGACGACGAGCGGTGATTCGATCGCGCATTGGGAAGGGGACACGCTCGTTGTGGATACGACGGGCTTTGAGCCGACCAAGGGCATCACGGAGATTCCCGGCGGCGGATTCAGGACCGCGAGCGCCCACCTGGTCGAACGCTATCGTCTGCTGAGGAACGGAACCGTGCTCTCGGTGAAGTTCACCTGGACGGATCCGTCGGTGTTTCAGACTCCGCACTCGTACGAGTTCCGCTATCAACGCGTTGAAAAAGGGTACGAGCCGTGGCCGTACCAGCTTTGCGACCCGTTCGATCAAGAACGGGCCGCCTTCCTCGAGCAGCGGCAGTAGAGAGCGTCCTTCGGTTCCCGCTCGCTGCACGGGCGGCACGACGCCCACCACATACGCTCCGCTTGCATTCAAGAGCCTGCGTGGTTTAGTATCTGCCCGCTCATGTAACCGGTTGCAGGATGTGTCCCCGGCCGCTCGTCTTGGGGTGGCCCCGAAGGAGACGTACATGTTCACTGCTCGGTCAGCTTTCGGCGCCCTTTTGTTGAGCCTGATCGTTCACGCCCCCGCCGCCCTGGCGCAGGTGACGACGGGGGAGATCGTCGGCCGCGTGGCGGACGAAAGCGGCGGGGTCCTCCCCGGCGCGACCATTACCGTCCAGAATCTCGGCACCGGCGATGTGCGCACGGCCGTTGCCAGGGACACCGGCGACTACCTCGTGACGCTGCTGCCAATCGGCAATTATCTGGTTCGAATCGAGCTCCAGGGGTTCTCGATCCAGGAATCAAAGGTGGCCGTGCGGAGCGGCGAGCAGATACGCGTGGACGGCCGTCTGAGGGTCGGCGCAGTGACCGAGACCGTGTCGGTGACTGCCGAAGCGCCGCTGCTGCAGACAGAGTCGGCGACGATCAGCACGCTCGTGACGGAGAGCGAGGTGCAGGACCTGCCGGTCAACAACCGCAATTTCGTCAGCCTGATTCGCGGGGTGCCGGGGGCCAACGCCGGGGCTCCAAACGCGCTGGGCAGCGGCACACGTCCGGACGACCGGCGGCCGACATCGTCCGTGTCGATCAACGCCGCGGGCGACAACCGCAACAACATGTTGATCGACGGGATGGACAACAACGAGCGGGCGATCGGCACCATCGTTGTCCGTCCCTCCATCGATGCGATTGCCGAGGTGCGCGTCCAGACGAGCAACTACCCGGCCGAAGTGGGCCGCACGGCCGGCGGCGTGGTCAACATTCTCACGAAGGCGGGCAGCAATGCGCTCCATGGCACGGCCTACGGCTTCTGGCGCAATGATCGGTTCGACTCACGCGACTACTTCGCAACGGTGGACCCGCTGCTGAAGCAGAAGCAATTCGGCGGCAGCATCGGCGGGCCGCTCGTGCGCGATCGGACGTTCTACTTCGGGGACTACGAGGGGTTCCGCAGCCGCCAGGGGCAGGTGAATCTCCTCACCGTGCCTACGGCCCGGATGCGTAACGGCGATTTCTCTGAAGTGCCCACGCTCATCTACGACCCGATCACGCGACAACCATTTCCCGGCAATGTGATTCCTGGCAATCGGATCGATCCCATCGCGGCTCGTTTCCTGGCGCTCTATCCGGATCCGACGTCGCCCGGGCTCGCCAACAACTACTCCAGCACGACGCTGCGGACCCAGAACAGTACGACTGCCGACGCGCGGATCGACCACCGGTTCAGCGACACCAACTCCGTGTGGGGCCGGTACTCCATCAATGACTCGCGCACGGTCACGCCGCCTGGATGCCCGCCGGTGAACGGGATCCACGGCAACTGTCTTACGGGCACCAACGCAGGCTTTCCGGGACCGAACGACACGGATGCGCAGGCCGTACAGGTGAACTTCGTGCGCATCTTCAGCCCGTCGATGGTTGGCGAATTCAAGGGCGGCTATATGAAGGTCGGCATCTTCTCCTATCCGTCGAACTACCAGACGAACGTGAGCCAGCAGTTCGGGCTCAATGGCGTGAACATCGACGACTTGGCATCTGGTCTGGCGCTGCAGAACATCGTCGGTTTTGCGCTGTTGGGCGACACGCAGAACATCCCGCTCATTACCCGCAACTGGACGCAGCAGTACAACGCGTCTATTACGAAGACGACCGGCGCTCACAACATCAAGTTCGGCGGCGGGGTGATCCTGCGAAAGTTCAGCGTCATTCAGAGTCAACAGCCGAACGGCCTGTGGACGTACAACAACCTCGTCACCCGGAATGCGGCGGGCGCGGGCGGGAATGCGATGGCGTCGTTCCTCCTGGGACTGCCGTCCCAGGTCCAGCGGTCGCACACGCCGTTCGAGCCTTTCTACCACGTGCAGGAACCGAGCGTGTACGTACAGGACGACTGGCGCGCCACGTCCTGGTTGACGCTGAATCTCGGCCTTCGCTACGACGTGTTCACGCCGTTCACGGAGGAGGAGGACCGGTTGTCGAATATCGACCTCGAGGCCGCCCGCGTACTCGTCGCCGGACGCGACGGCGTGTCGCGTAACGCTGGCGTCGAGACCGACTATGGCAACATCGGGCCGCGGGTTGGATTTGCTGCGACGCTGCCACGGACGTCGGTGCTGCGAGGGGGATACGGCCTGACGTATTTCCCGTCGACGATTGCGTCGTTCACGTACATGAAGAACACGCCGCTCTTCAGCATCTACGGACCGATCATCAGCGACGCCACGTTGCTCGGGGGGCAGCCGACTCTGTTCCTGAGGGATGGGCTGCCGCCACAGCCTGGCGCTCCGTCGATTGAGCCAAACCTGGTCAGCGGTGCGTTCCGAGCGGTCGATCTCGACATCAAGGCGACGCGCGTGCACCAGTTCAACCTGCAGTTCGAGAAGGAACTCAGCGGGAATGTCGTGACGGTTGGCTACGTGGGTTCGCGGGGCCAGCGCAATGGACCGGCCGCGAACCCCGACATCAACGTGGCCCCTCCTGGTGCCGGAGCGGTGCAACCCCGGCGCCGGTACGCGTCAACGCTGCCGAACCTGACGACGATCAACTTTTACGCGAGCGTGTGGGAAACCTACTACGACGCGCTTCAGGCCACGTTCCAGCGCCGCCTGAGTGGAGGCCTCTCGTTCAACACGTACTATCGGCTGGCGAACGCCGAATGGACCGACTGGGTGCCTTGGGACGGGCTTGTGGCGGAACGCGAGGCCGCGGCGAGAGACATGCGTCACATGTGGGGCGGCCAAGTGAACTACATGCTGCCATGGGGCGAGTCGCTGACCGGCTTTGCGCACGGTTTGCTCGCCGGCTGGCAAATCAATGCGGTCGCGAGTATCCAGTCGGGCGAGCCGTTCGACATCACGAATGCCGCGGCGCGGGCCAACACCGGCCTGAACGACCGGCCAAACATGGTCGGCGATCCGGAACTGCCATCCGATCAGCAGACCGTCCAGCGGTGGTTCAACACCGATGCGTTCGTCGCACAGGCGGTGAACACTCTGGGTGATGCGCCGCCGTCGCCTCTGCACGGGCCGCTGACGAAGCAGATCGCCTTGTCGTTCTACAAGGACCTCAACGTCAGTGGAGCTGTAAGAGTCCAACTGCGTTACGAGCTCTACAATGTATGGAACGTCGCGAACTTCATCAACCCGGTCGCCACATTCGGCACGTCGGACTTCGGGTCGATCAACAGCACCGGCAACTTCCAGCCGCAGCAGATGCAGTTCGCGGTGAAATTGATTTTCTAGGAAGCGTCAGCGTATCCGAATCGGCACATCGCGGGCGGCGGAACGGCCGCCGCCCGCGAGCGACCGTCCCTCAATCCGAATCGTGTAGCTTCCGGGCGCGAAGCCGTTCAATGGAATCTGAACGGCGTATCGATGCCGGCTGTCGAGACCGCCTGACGAACGTTCGTCGCGGTGCTCGAATACCGTCCGGCCATCCTCGCCGCGGGCCACCGCCGACAGATCCAGTGCGTGCGGTGTGACTGCACCGTTGTCGTAGAACTCTGCCAGCAATGCAATCACGTCGTCGCGTCCGAATTCACGTGCGGTGGTCGCTGGTGACACGAGGACGTTCGCGAGAGGATCCAGCGCTCGGACCGTTGGCGTCTGCGACGCGTCGCCGGACGTGAGCGCTACACCGCTCATCCAGAATCCCGCAGCACGGAAATCGGGTATTTCGACATCGTGAAACACGCTGCCAGTCCGACCGGCTCCGGTTTCGGCCACGGCGACGCGCAACTGATACCGCCCCGGCGGCAGCGAGAGCTCCGACGTCACCCGCAGCCCGCGCTCGCGCGCAAGCGCGGCGTTGTCGGCTCTCAGCTCCAGATCGAGCCTGTGCTGGCGTCCTCCGCGTACCGCGCCCCCGGCGTCAACCGCCGAAATCGAAAGTTCGACCGTGTCGAGAAACCTGTCGTCCTTTTCCACGAAACGGAACGCCTCGGCGTGCATCTCGACGGCCAGCGCGATCGACGCGTCCGACGCAGCGCCCGCGTATGCCGCCGCGGAGAGCGTCAATGGTATCGCCGTGACGGGAATTGGACTGGCGAGGATGGCATCAATCGGCTTGGCTGCCGCCCTCACGTCATCGCCGCGCCCACGTGCAGCCAGATACCCCTGACGTGCCCGCACCTGCAATCCCGGCCGCTTGACGCGAACCTCGATTCGACGAAGCCGCCCGTCGCGTCGTTCGTTCGTCGAGTAGTAGCCCAGGAGGTAATAGGTGCTGTTTTCCCGGACGATACGGTCGAGAACTCCAGACAGATCGTTGCTGTCTATGCCGGCAAATCCGCCGGTCTGGTTCGAGAGCTCGCGCAGGCTCTGCTGCGATGTCCGAAGCAGATCCAGCATGGTGCCTGGCACCGTGAAATGCGGGTCGTTTGGCGAGGTGCCCGCGATATCGATCGCCTCCCCGAACGTCGCCAGCCCGCGTGGATCCACGGAGTAGATAGCCACGTTGGCTCGCATCGCCGCCGCCATCGCATCGGTCGCCTCTCGAAGGATCACGCCGGCTGATGCGTTCTTGAAGCCGTCGAAGACGTTATAACTGAGCCCTTCGCTCACGAGGATCATCGACTTGCGTCGGCCTTGAACGCCTTGCATGAGCGCAGCGAGATCCCTGACAGCGTTGAGCGTGGTCCGCGCCTGATAGGCCCGCTCGGCCTCGAACGGATTGAGCCCGCTGTAAGGGTCGAAGGGGTCGCGTCCGTCCCCGCTCCGGTTGCGCGGATTCACCGGCGTATCCGTTGGATCGCGGGGGTCGCGATTCAGCGCCTCGGCAATCTCCAGAGCTTCTGAACGCAGGCGTCGTCCGGTGAATCGGTCGATTGCCTCGATCAGCAGCCGGCGGTTGCTCGTGAACTCCTGCGACGCGGCGATGCGGCCGCTGGTGTATGCCACTGCAGCGAGATCGGTCGGGCCAAAACTGCGCTCGAAGAATTCGCGCAGAAACGCTTTCACGCGCGGCGTGTTCGCGACCGTCGTATGAAGGTCGTCCAGGACGAGGAGATAAATCCGGCCGTCAACGCCGGTATTGGTCGAGACGTCGGATGCGACCGGCGTCGCCGCGGCGGTCAGACGAGGCGCCGGCTGGATGGGCAGCGTAACGAGCGAGAATGCGGCGACCTTTTGAGGCCGCCCATCCTCCAGCACTTCGAAATCGGTCTGCCGGAGGTCGGTGACGAGCCGGCCTTGCTGGTCGGTCACCGACGCATCCACCTCTACGTAGTTGACCTCCGCACGGAAGGTCACCGGAGGCGTCGGCTCAGTGGGCGCCTGCTGACTTGCGACTGTCGCCGCGCCCGCGGCTGTGAGCAACAGCGTAATAAAGAGGCGCGCGCGACCAAGGAAACACACCATGGTCTACGGCACGAACGCCACACCCCACGGGCGTTCACCAGCTGTCACACGGGCGACGACGGTGCCTTTGGCCGTGTCCACGAACGACACGTCGTTCGAGGTCCCGTTCGCCGTGAAGACCAGTCGTCCGTCGGCGGAGGCCGCGATCCCCCAGGGACGTTCGCCAACTTCAACGCTGCCGATCGGCTTGTTCGTGGCGGCATCGATCGTCACGAGTCCCTTGCCACGCCCGGTGCTGACGAAGACGAATTTGCCGTCGGGCGACGAAATGACACCCATTGGCCGCACCAGCTGACCACCTTCCAGTTTGATCGTCTCAATCATCTTGTGCGTCTGTGCGTCAATGACGGACACCGTGGAGTTGTTCTCCCCGCTGACGTACGCGCGGGAACTATCGGGAAGAAAACCGGTGGATCGCGGCCGTGGCCCGACGGCGATTTTGGCGATGAGCTTGGGTTCCACCGCGTCGATAGCGAACACCGCGTTGTCGGCTTCCGACGTGACATAGACGACCTTGCCATCCGGGCGTAGATCCACGCCTTCCGGTTCGTTGCCGACCGGAACCGTGGCGATCACCTTGCCGTCGCTTGCATCGATGACGCTGACCTGCGCGACATCCTCGTTGGCGACGAACAGCCAGCGTCCGTCCAGACTGACGGCGAGCTGTTCCGGGTCTGAGCCGCCCGGCATGATCCGGAGAAGCTTGCCGCTCGCCACATCCACGACGCCGATACCATCCGCCTTTCGATCGGGTGGCGGGAGTTTCGATTCATCCACGCCGGGACCGGCGATCGGCGATCCGCTGAGCGCCACGTAGAGCGTCCGGTTATCCGGACTCACCCTCACCCCGCGCGGGCGCTTGCCGAGCGGAATTGTTGCTGTCACGCGGCGCGACTCGACGTCGATCACGCTCAAGTCACCCGAGATTTCGTTGGTCACGTAAACGCGCCCCTCACGTCCTGAGGGCGCTGCCGCGTCTGCTTCGGCAGAACGTGTGGGCGCGGGTTCGCGAGAGCAGGAGGGGATCACCGCCAGGCAAGCCAATACGAGCATCGTCAGCATGCGTGTCATGAGATCCTCCCCGGCGCACTATAACACCCACGGGCCGCTGGAAGCTGTAACCGGTTGCAACTATGATTCGGCCGCGTGCGGTTTCGTACCTTTCCTCGAACCGGGTGGCCGATCTCGGAGATCGGCTATGGCATGTGGGGCATGGGCGGGTGGACCGGCTCCGATGACGCCGCGTCGGCTCGCGCGCTCGATCGTGCGGTCGATCTCGGTTGCAACTTCTTCGATACCGCCTGGGCATATGGCGAGGGTCGCAGCGAACAACTGCTGGGCGCGCGTCTTCAACGGCATCCCGGGCGCGCCTTGTATGTCGCCACAAAGGTTCCCCCGGCGAATAGACGGTGGCCCGGCCGGGCGTCCACGCCTGCCGACGACGTCTTTCCGTACGAACACATCGTGCGCTACACGACCGCTAGTCTGCGAAACCTCGGCGTGTCCGCCATCGACCTGCAACAACTGCACGTATGGGACGACTCCTGGACGATCGCGGATGGATGGAAGGAAGCGGTGGAGGAGCTCAAGCGGCAGGGGTTGATTCGCGCCTTCGGCATCAGCGTCAATCGCTGGGAGCCGGCGAACGTGCTTCGCGCTCTCGACACGGGGCTCATCGATGCGGTGCAGGTCGTGTACAACATCTTTGACCAGGCGCCGGGGGACATGTTGTTTCCAGCGTGCGCGAGGCTCAGCGTGGCGGTGATCGCGCGCGTGCCGTTCGACGAAGGGAGTTTGACGGGCACGTTGACGGCCGGCGCGCGGTGGCCCGACGGTGACTGGCGCAACACGTATTTTGCCGGCGAACACCTGACCGAGACGCTGCGCCGGGTCGAACCGTTGCGCGCGCTCGCGGATCGAAGGGGACTGTCGCTGTCAGCACTCGCGCTACGGTTCATCCTGAGCGACCCGGTCGTGACTACCACGATCCCTGGAATGCGTCAGCGGCGCCACGTAGACCAGAACCTCGAGTGCAGCGACAGCGGTTCATTGGACGAGGAGACGATCCGCGCACTTCGCGCGCATAGGTGGGATCGGATCCCGGACGATCGCCCATGATTGCGCGCTTGTAAGCGGTTGTATGACCGGCTACGATCCGCCGTACCAACGTCATGCCGCCAACCGGTTGCCTGTATTCGCGTCGACACTTCGGACGCATGATAGCGGCGGTGCCGCTGACAGCAGTCAGGCTGCAACAGACGCAGCGCCTCACCCTCATCAACGGCGTTCAGTTCGGCATCGAGACGTTCAGTTTTCAGGATCTTCCCGCGTCCGGCGACCCGCGCATCGTCCCGACGATCGTCAGCAACATGCGGGACATCGGAGTCGCCGAATGCGAAATCATGTCCGCGCACGTCGAACCGTTTCCCGGTGTCTCGACCGGATGGTGGGTGCAGGCCCGGCGCGCGCCAGGGTACGAGCGTTTGCGTGAAGAGGCCCGACAGTGGCGTCTCACGACTCCGATGAGCCACTACGCCGCCATTCGGCGCCAGTTCGAGGACGCGGGACTGCGGATTTATCTGTACAACGTCAACTTCAACGAGACGTTTACCGACGCGGAGCGCGACCGGACGTTTGAAGCGGCGAAAGCGCTCGGCGCCGAGGGGTTCAGTTCGTCGACCGTCATCAGTGAGGCGCGGCGGCTCGTGCCGTTCGCAGAGCGACATCGCATGTTCGTCGCGATGCACAATCACAATAATCTGGTCGACCCGGACCAGTTCGCCACGCCGGCGAGCTTCGAGACGGCCCTGGCGTTCTCACCGTATTTCAAGGTGACGCTCGATATCGGGCACTTCACGGCCGGAAATCAGGACCCGGTCGCCTTCATTCAGAAACATCACGCACGGATCGTGAACATTCATGTCCGAGACCGCGAGCGGAACAACGGCCCGAATAGGCCGTTCGGGCAGGGGCACACCCCGATCCGTGAAGTGCTGCGGCTCATCAGGGACGAGCGTTATCCGATTCGCTGCTACCTCGAATATGAGTACGGGTCTTTCCGGTTCTCCGTGGCCGAAGTGAAGCGGTGTCTCGAGTACTGCCGACAGGCGCTGGCATAGCTCTCGTTTTCTGCGCACTCCATTTCGTGGCGGCCGCGCAGTCCGCGATACCTGGGCAATCCACGACGCCGGGGGTGCCCGATGCCGGAGGCCTCCCCGCGCCTACTCCCGCGCTAGAGCGAGGCCGTGCGGTTTACGTCCTGAATCACTGCCACTTCTGTCACGGAACGGACCTCCGGCGCGCCGTGATGGGCGCAAGCGACCTGCTTCGCAGTCCACTCATTGGCGCCGACCAGGACGGCGAGTTACTCGGCGCCGTCGTGCGCGCGGGTCGGCCGAATCTGCAGACCGCGATGCCTCGCTATGATCTGGCGCCCAGCGAGATGACCGATCTCGCGCGATACATTCATTACCTGCGACAGGTTGGACGGTATACAGATTTGACAACCGCATCTCTCGGCGGCGGCGATCCAGTAGCGGGTCAGGCGTACTTCGCGCGCCGATGCGCCTCGTGTCATGCCGTCGACGGCAATTTGAAAGGGATCGCCTCGAAGTACGACGCCGCGTCGCTACGGACCCAGGTGTTGCGGCCCCGCGTGTTCGATCCCCATGATGGGCCGGCCGTGCCGGGACGACGCGAACACCTTCAACTGCTCGAGCAGTACAGCGAAACCGATCTCGCCAATCTGCTGTCCTTTCTGGGACGCGCCTGAGGGGTGACCGCAATTTCTCTTTGCATGGGCCAGCGAGGAAGGCGGTAAGGACGACGCGGTCGCACCCCTTGCCAGCGGGGAGGCACTGCGCGTAGGATCTGCAACCGGTTACATCATCATCGCGCAACCGGTTACAGCAGCCGCCGGCGGCTTCGCGCTGCTGCGCGCGCAAAGGAGGATCGTGCCATGGGTCGTGCGATTGGCGTTGTGGGCGTGCTCGCCGTGGCTATTGTGCTGTCTACGGTCTCTCTGGCCGGAGCGCAGGCAACAACGGCCGACCTTGTCGGACGGGTGACCGATGGCAGCGGGGCGGTGCTCCCGGGAGCCACGGTCACCGTAACCCACACCGGCACTAGTCAGATGCGCACTCAGGTCACCAGCGACACCGGTGATTACGCCTTCAACCTCCTGCCGATCGGTACCTACGACATCAAGATCGAGCTCGAGGGCTTCAAAGCACAGGCGGCGCGCATGGTACTAGCCAGCGGTGATCGTGCGCGCGTTGACGGAAGACTCGAATTGGGAACGGTAAGTGAAACGGTCCAGGTCACGGCTGAAGCCCCGCTGCTGCAGACCGACAGCGCCAACGTCAGCACTCTGTTCACTGACAAGGTCTTGACGGAACTGCCAGTGCAGGAGCGGAACATCTATCGCTTCGTGCAATTAGTGCCCGGGGCGCACGAGGGCGCGCTGTCCAGCAGCGCCAACGGCACGCGGCCAGACGAGCGTCGGCAGACCGTGGCCGTCAGCGTCAACGGTGCCACCGACATCGAGAACAATCACATGATCGACGGCGCCGACAACAACGAGCGCCTGCAGGGCACCGCCGGCGTGCGCGTGTCGCTTGACGCCGTTGCTGAAGTCAGGGTCCAGACGAACCTCTATGCCGCGGAGCTAGGCCGCACGAGCGGCGCGGTGATCAACATCATCACGAGATCGGGCACCAACGAATTTCATGGCAGCGGGTACGCGGGAGGCCGACGCGGCCGGTTCGACTCGCGCCTGTACTTTGCAACGCAGGACCCCAACCGGCAGCAGGATGCGTTTGGCGGGAGCATGGGCGGCCCGATTCGCCGCAACGGGACCTTCTTTTTTGCCGACTACGAAGGTTACCGTCTCGAGGACGGGCAGCCCAACCTCTTGACGGTGCCGACGATGGCGATGCGCAATGGCGACTTCTCGGCGCTCCTGCCCGGCACCGTCATCTACGACCCGACGACGACGGTACGCACGCCGTTCCCGGGCAACATCATTCCGCAGGACCGGATCAGCCCGATTGCACGCAATCTGATGCAGCTCTATCCGCAACCGACGAGCGCAGGCGTGGTGAACAATTTCACGGGGGAGACGATACGCACACAGGACTCGAACGGCGCCGACGTGAAGATCGAGCACCTGTTCACGCAAAGCGACACGCTGGCCGTGCGGTACTCGTTCAACGGCGTGAAGACCTTTACGCCGGGCCTCTGCCCGACGGTGAACATCGGCGGGACGACGATCGATCCGAGCTGCGTGACGGCCAACGTCGGCGGCGGTGGTGCGTTTCCGGGTCCGAACGACACGGACGTGCATGCCGTACAGGGCAACTACACGCGCATCTTCAGTCCGACGGTGGTCGGCGAAATCCGCGCCGGCTATCTGAAAATGGATATCGCCTCCACGGGACCGAACGAGGGCACCGATGCGGCGACGCTGCTCGGCCTGCCCGGTGCGAACCTGCCGGGTTTCCCGGGCCGTGCCACAGGCCTGTCGGCCATTGAGATCGCCGGGTACGCATTCCTCGGCGATCAGGGCTTCCTGCCGATCGAATATCACGACACGACGAAGCAGATCAGCGGGATGCTCACCATGAGCAGGGGCGCGCACAACATCAAGGTAGGCGGCGGGTTCATCGATCGCTGGGCCTCCAAGCGCGGCGTGGGCGGCTCCCCGTCGGGCAACTATGTGTTCAACCAGACGCTCACGAACAACGGGCCGCCCGGCGTCGGCGGCAACTCGATCGCATCGCTGCTGCTCGGCTATCCGGCGGCCGTGTCGCGCAACTTCGAGATCGTGATCCCGAACTACCACACGGTGGAGCCGAGCGTCTTCGCGCAGGACGACTGGCGGGCGACCTCGTGGCTGACGCTCAACTTCGGCGTACGGTATGACATCTACGCGCCTCTGACCGACGAGAACGACAACATCTCGAATTTCGACGTACAGACGCTCAAGCTGCTCGTCGCGGGAGAAAACGGCGTCAGCCGCTCGGTCAACGTGAAAACCGACTACTCCAACGTGGCGCCGCGGTTCGGGTTCTCGGCCACGCTGCCGCGTCAGGCGGTGCTGCGTGGTGGCTGGGGGCTCTCGTACTTCCCGACGAACATGCATTCACCGGCCCTGTTCCGCAACCCGCCGTTCACCAGCAACTACCCCGGGCCGACGATAAACCTCGGGCCGAGCGGGCTCGTTCCGACGCTGTTTCTGAGCGATCCGCTGCCGGTACCCGAGCCGTCGAGTGCAGCGAATCTGGTAGGAGCGATTGCGGCGGTGGACGAGAACTTCAAGGCGATGCGCATCCAGCAGTTCAACGTGATCCTCGAGAAGGAGTTCGCGGGCAACGTGGTCTCGGCCGGGTATATCGGCTCGCGGAGCGACCGGGCGGTCGGGTCGGGGCTCGGTGCCCCCGGCGAGAACTACAACCTGGCGGCGCCAGGCCCGGGCAACGTGAACACGCGCCGCCCGTTCTTTGCCCAGCTGCCCGGGGTCACCAACATCACGGTACGGGAGAGCAAGTACAAGCAGTGGTACGACGCGATGCAGCTGATGTTCCAGCGCCGCTACCGCGCGGGGCTGACGCTCAGCACACACTACACGCTGGCCAACGCTGAACTCACCGCATGGTCGCCGTGGGACATCACGATCGTCGAGCGCTTTACCAACTCGACGCTCGTCAAGCACAGGTACGTGTTCACCGCCGGTTACGAGCTGCCCTTCCGGTTCGGGAACCAGACGGCTCAGCACGTCCTCGGCGGCTGGCAGGTGAACGCCTCGGCCTTCTGGCAGTCGGGGCTGCCGTTCGACGTGACCAATCAGAACGCCGCGGTCAACAACGGCGGCACCGACCGGCCGAACCTCGTTGGCGACCCGAATCTCCCGAAGAGCGAGCGGACGGTCGACCGGTGGTTCAATACAGCCGCCTTCGAGCGGCAGGCGGCGTTCACTGCGGGAGACGCGCCCCGGAACATGATGACTGGTCCGGCGCAGCGGCGGCTCGACCTGTCGTTCTTCAAGAACGTGGAACTCGGTGCTGCCCGACGTCTCCAGGTGCGCTGGGAGATCTTCAACGTCTTGAATACCGCGAATTTCGCGCCGCCGAACAGCCTGCTCGGCAACCCGCAGTTCGGCCGGATCACGAGCACTGGCAATTCGATCGCGCGGCAGATGCAGTTTGGCGCCCGCTTCGCCTTCTAAGCTCGGATCTCACTCGGGTTGACGTAGAGCGCGTAAGCTGGGTCCGAAAGGACCCGGCTTACGCGAGGCACTCTTGCAATACGCTCTAGAGGAGAGGGGAGGGGGATCATGACGTTGACGCGGCGCGACTTCGGCAAGCTGGCACTCTCCGCGGTTCCCGCCGTGCTCACGGTTCCGGTGCTGGCGCAGAGCACGCGGCGGCCGAACTCCGTGATCAACGGTGTCAACGTCGGCACTATCACCTACAGCTATCGGGCCATGCCCGATCAGAGCGCGGAGGCGATCCTGCGGTACGTGGTCGACTCCGGCATCAGCCAGATCGAGTTCATGGGCGGACCGGTGGAAGCGTTCGGCGGGGCGCCGCCGCGTCCCGCCGGCCCCGGTCGCGGCGTGCAGCCGACGACCGAGCAGCAGGCAGCGCAGCGCGAGCACGCGGCGCGGTTGCGCGCGTGGCGCACGTCAGCGTCGATGGACCGCTTCAAGGCCCTGCGCAAAATCTTCAACGACGCCGGAGTCACCATCTACGCCTGGAAGCAGCTCGATCCGAACATGACCGACGAGGAGATCGAGTACGTGTTCGGCGTCGCCGAGGCGCTCGGCAACACGCACGTCACCCTCGAGCTCGTGGAGGACGCTGCGCAGCTCAAACGGCTCGGGGCAATGGGCGAGAAGCGGAAGATGTCCGTCGCCTACCACACGCACCTGCAAGGCAGCCTCACGGCGTTCGACCAGGCATTTGCCGCTTCGAAGGCCAACATGGCAAACGTGGATCTCGGGCACTACGTGGCCGCCGGCGGCGACCCGGTCGCGTTTCTGAACCGCCACCACGCGCGCATTGCGAGCTTCCATCTGAAGGACCGCACGACACCCGCGAACGGTCAGAAAAACCTGCCCTGGGGGACAGGTGACACGCCGCTGGCGCAAATTCTTCAGACTGTGAAGAAGAACGGCTGGAAGATGCCCGCGACCATCGAGCTCGAGTACGACGTACCGGCCGGGTCGAACGCCGTGAAAGAAGTCGTCCGGTGCTTCGAATTCTGCCGGCGGGCGCTCGCCTGACGGCGACAAACGCGCATTGCTGTTCTACGCCATCATGCCCACGGCAGGCCCCTGTACCATGACATCGCGGGGCCGGCAAGCTGCGAGCGCGGCTCGCGTGTGATGCCGATACTGCGGCTGGCCGCCATCACCGACGAATTCTCGCCCGATCTCGACGTAGCGCTCGATGCCATGGCGGCCGCAGGTGTCGCGGGTGTCGAGCTGCGGACGCTCGGCGGACGCAATATCGTCGATCTCACGGACCGCGAGGTGGACCGCGCGTGCGTCGCCGTGGCTACCCGGGACATGACGATCGTCTCAATCGCTTCGCCGCTTCTCAAGTGCGTGTTGCCAGAGGCGCCCACGCTCGATCCGCGGGTTCAACGCGACACATTCGGGAGCAGCTACACGTTTGCCGACCAGCCACGATTGACCGACCGAGTGTTCGCGATCGCAAGGAAGACGCGCGCGCCAGTGGTCCGCGTCTTCTCGTACTGGCGGACAACTCAGCCTGCGGCGTGCCACGATCGGATCGTTCAGGCCTTGAGAGGACTGGCGGATCGCGCACGAGAGGAAGGCGTGACGATCGGCCTCGAGAACGAGCACTCGTGCAATGTCGCTACCGGCGAGGAGAGCGGTCGGCTGCTCGCGTCGCTTGAGCACCCCACGCTCGGCCTGATCTGGGACCCCGCAAACGCGCTCATTGCCGGTGAAGTGCCGTACCCAGACGGGTACCGTCAGCTACCGATTCATCGGATCGTGCACGTCCACGCAAAGGATTGCCTTGTGAACGAGCGCGGAACGGTGTGGGGCACGATCGGTGAGATGGCAGTTGACTGGCCCGCGCAGATCGCCGCGTTGCGCCGCGATCGCTTTCCCGGATGGATCAGCCTCGAGACGCATTGGTCGGGGCCGCGGGGCGACAAGCTCGAGGCGAGTGTCGTCTGCGCCCGCATGTTGCAGCGTCTCGTGTCGGCCAACGACCCAGGTGCGCAGCCAGGCGTGGAAGACGTGTGCTGACGGTCTCTAGTGCCGTGATCGCGACGAAGCACTCGGTTTAGAGC
>Ga0209382_10003935_pt1 | contig 20252 bp, 19 predicted proteins | sample SoiMetdeltSBSDD5_FD_187599 | JGI IMG/M metagenome (GOLD analysis project Ga0209382, IMG submission 187599) | Bulk soil microbial communities from a Populus tree surrounding site in Tennessee, USA - Soil MetaG P. deltoides SBSDD5 (SPAdes) (version 2) | ecosystem: Environmental > Terrestrial >... | reverse complement strand
GTCCGTACCGCGTGCAGGCCGCAGAAATCTCAGGGCTTGGACCGATCCCTCAGTATGCTTGAGCGCTCAAGCAGGCTGGCCTAGCGTTTGAGTAATGGCTGGCGTGGACAACGCGAAGAAAGACCTTCTCCTCACCCAGTGGCGGTCGGCGCTGCAGTCTACACGCTGGCGCACACGCGATGCCGTGGACTTCGAGTGCCGACGCTGCGGCTGGTGCTGGGCATCCCTCGAACCCGTCATCGGCGAGGTGCTGGTCGACGAACGTGGCGCGATTGTGCTGTGCGTGTGCACAACCTGCCGGCCGCATCTGACGATTGTTCCGGAACGGCGGGAGTGGAGCGGGAACTAGGGAGGAGCGAAGGTTGGCTTGCGAAGGTTGGCTTGCCAACCGAAGCTCGCTCATGTCTCGGGCGAGCTGCCCTTGTTGAAGAGGGGGTAACAATTTATTCCGGATTCAATGTCTCCGATAGCGTGCCCTCGGGCGATAGGTAAACGCTGGGCGACTGCTCGTTACTAATCCATCTGCCTTTGGATCCCGTCTCGACCACGACCATGCCCGTTCTCGTCGAGGCGCTGCTTCCTGAGTGTGGCTTGCGAGAGGCCGGGAGCGGGACGGGAAACCCACCGCAGAGCAGGGCTGGCATCAACGACACCTCGACGCCGTCGACCAGGGCGCCACAGATTCCTCTTGACCCTCTCGTCGCGTCAGGCCGCACACTCTTGTCGTGACTCGATCGCGCACGTATCAGGTCAAAGACGCGGCTCAACTGGCCGGCGTTTCCGTCCGCACGCTGCATCACTACGATTCCATCGGGCTTCTCGTGCCCGAGGCCAAGACAGCGGCCGGGTACCGGCTTTACACCGACGCTGACCTGTTTCGGCTGCAGCAGATCCTCATCGGCCGAGAACTCGGTCTTTCGCTCGAAGAAATCCGGCGAGCGCTGGATGACCCTCGCTTTGACCGGAAGACCGCCTTGCTCGACCAAAGGGAACGCTTGATCGAGCGTGTGCGGCAGACCGAGGCCATGATCCGCGCCATCGATGCGGCGTTGGACGCTCTTCAAGACAGTCGCAAGAAAGGAGCGATGAAAATGGAGGACCTGTTCGAGGGTTTCGACCCTTCTCGGTACGAAGACGAAGCACGGCATCGGTGGGGCACGTCGGAAGCGCTTCTAGAGTCGGAAAAGCGTACGACGCGCTACACGCCTGATGACTGGAAGGCGCTTAAGGCCGAACAAGCAGCGGTCTACGACGATGCGTACTCGGCCCTGCAGGCGGGCCAGCGCCCTTCCGATGAAGCGGTGATGGAGATCGCCGAGCGACATCGACTGTCGATCGACCGTTGGTTCTACCCTTGCAGCCACAGCATGCATTGCGGACTGGCCACGATGTACGAAAGCGATGACCGGTTCAGGCAGACCATCGACAGGCACGGACAAGGCCTGACGTCGTTTCTCGCCGAGGCAATCCGCGCAAATGCAGCACGCCATCAGGACGGAGGTTAGTGCACGCAAGTTGCGCGGCCTGCTGAAGTGCTCAGATCGAAGGAATCCAGCAGCGCCCACGTTTGTGGCGATTGACGACCGCTTCCTCTTGACGACCGTTTGACGCACACCGTCGAGTTGCCTCCAGTCAACGAGTCGCCGGACAGAAGCTAACAGTCAACGAGTTCGAGCGACGCCGTACCGAAAATACTGCGCTGGCATTAACCAGCCGTAGTCATCTCGGAGGTCGAAATGATTCGGATGACACTGGTCCCCTCACGTCTCACGCTGATCCTGATCACGCTGCTCGGTCCAGGGTCTTCCCACACGGACGCACGGGGTCAAGCGAAAGCGTGTGGTTCCGAGATCCGCCCTATCGAGGTCAATCAGACCACGCTCCACTACTTCGAGTGCGGTAAAGGAGAGCCGCTTGTGTTCGTTCATGGCAGCCTTGGAGATCTGCACACGTTTCGCGAACAGGTCGAGGCGTTCGCCACAAACTTCAGGGTCATCGCCTACAGCCGGCGGTTCTCCCCGCCCAACGTTCCGCCACGCAATACAGACGTCAATCCTCTCAGCAATCACGTCGCAGACCTGCGAACGCTGATGACCCAACTGAAAGCGACTCCGGCGCATCTCGTGGGCAACTCCTATGGCGCGTACGTCGCGCTCACCTCTGCAGTGGACCATCCCGAACTCGTCCGCAGCCTGGTGCTCGGCGAACCGCCCATCCTCCCTCTTCTCTCGTTTACGGCGGTGGGAGAAGCCACGCGGCAGTCGATGGTCAAACGGGTCCTCGAGCCAGTGCGGAAAGCGTTGGAGAGCGGGAATCGCGAGGAAGGTCTGCGACGATTCGTGGACTTCGTCACCCGACCTGGCTCTTTCGACAACTTCCCACAATCCCTACGAACGGAGTTGGTGGAAAAGCAGGCGCCAGAGCTCCGATCGCAGCTGATGACCGAGATGTCCTCCCTTTTTCAGTCCCTCAACTGCGGGGCCCTTGGGAGATTGAAGCGTCCGACCCTCTTAGTGACCGGGGAGCAAACTCCCGCGATGTTTCTCCTTATAACGTCCGAGCTCGAACGCTGTCTCGAGGGTGAATCCCATGTGATGGTGCCGGAGGCATCGCATTCCCCGCACAGCGAAAATGCAGCCTTCTACACCGAGGCCGTAATGGCCTTCCTGCAGCGACGCTAGCTGGGGCGGCAGCAGTCGACTGTCACACGAGCACGAAACACTTTTGGCTCATGCGAGCTATGCGGGCAACTCCGCAGCGGTCGGACTCGATGCGGCCGGTTCGCCATCCGGTTCTAACTCGCATGAATCTGGTGCACCAAATATGTCCTGAGTAAACACTACGGCGTTGCTCGTTACTAATGTCAGAGTTGAGCGCCGGCCGAGCTACAACCCAAGCTGCGAAGCCGCTTCCTGGGATCTCCGTCGGCTGCGACGAGTGTTGGGGCACGTCGTCTCCGCCGGGCACCGGTCGGAGTCTCAAGGAGGGGCGTTATGGCACCTGCCGCGCGGTCGCTCGACGAGGCGCTGGTGCGGGCATTCGGAGCCGCCTTGCGCGGCGGGCTGCTGCGGCCGCGGGATCCCGGCTACGAGGCGGCGCGTTCGGTCTGGAACGCCGCAATCGACCGGCGGCCCGCCCTGATCGCCCGGTGTGCGGGGGCGGCCGATGTGATCCTGGCGGTCGACTTCGCGCGCGCCAACAACCTGTTGGTCTCCGTCCGCGGGGGCGGCCACGGCGTGGCGGGCTTCGCGGTGTGCGACGATGGGCTGATGATCGACCTGTCCGGGATGAAGGGGATCCGGGTGGACCCGACGAGCCGCGCGGTGCGGGCCGAACCCGGCATCACCGTGGGGGGTTCGACCGCGAGACCCAGGCCTTCGGCCTGGCTACCACCGGCGGCTTCGTGCCCTCGACAGGGATCGCCGGACTCACCCTGGGCGGCGGCTTCGGCCACCTGATGCGTCGCTTCGGCCTGACCTGCGACAACCTCCTGTCGGCCGATCTGGTCACGGCCGACGGCCAGCTCCGGAAGGTCAGCGCGACAGAGAACGAGGACCTTTTCTGGGGCATCCGGGGCGGCGGGGGCAACTTCGGCATCGTCACCTCCTTCGAGTACCGACTCCATCCGGTGGGGCCGACCGTCCTCGGCGGGCTCATCCTGCACCCGCTGTCGGCGGAGCAAGATGTCATGAGGTTCTACCGCGAGTTCGCGCCGACCGCACCGGACGAGCTGACGACCCAACTCGCTTGGGTGACCATGCCCGGTGGTGACCCGGTCGTCGGCTTCCTGGTGTGCTACAGCGGGCCGCTCGAGCAGGGCGACGCGGTGATCCGTGCCCTGCGGGAATTCGGCTCACCGCTGGTCGATACAGTCGGACCCATGCCGTACACCGAGCTCCAGGCACTGGGCGGTCCGATGGCCCCACCCGGCCGGTTCAACTACTGGAAATCCAGCTTCATTCAAGACCTGAGCGATGCGGCGGTCAACACGATTGCCGGTCGCTTCGGCTCCGCCCCGTCGCCGTACTCCGTGGTGTTCGTCGAACAGCTCGGCGGTGCCGTGAGTCGCGTGGGCCGGGACGAAACGGCGTTCGGTGAGCGGGGCGCACGGTACAGCCTGTTTGTCGCCAGCGCCTGGACGGAACAGGCCGAGGCCGACGAGAACGTGCGGTGGACGCGCGACCTCTGGGGGGCGATGCGGCCGTTCGAGAGCGAGGCGGCCTACGTCAACTACCTCGACGCCGACGAACAGGACCGAACCAGAGCAGTCTACGGCGGGAGGTACGAACGGCTCGCCGCGCTGAAGAAGAAGTACGACCCGACCAACTTCTTTCGCCTGAACCAGAACATCAAGCCGGCGGGCTGACGGTGACCATGTCCTCGCACCTCTCTCGAAGGGGGAGTCGTGCTCCCGCTCCACTGAACAATGGCACGTGGACTCTGAACACGGACGATAGCAATCTTGAAGGAGCGAGAGCCGATGAGCGACTGATCACTCTCGAGTAGTCGCCCAGTGTCGACCGATGGTCGCCCGCGCAAATTCGCTGCAGCGGGCAGAACAGGCTCACCATGGGATCAGTCGGGCGTTTTCGGCCGCGAACGGTCGGCGGCGAGAATCGGCGAAGTCGCAAGTCCCGAATGAAATCGGGGGAATGTGGTGAGCCGATTTCACCAGTTGGAACCAGATGGCGAGCTGGCTAAGCCAGCTCCAGCGGCTCCAAGTGCACGATCGAGCATGATGTTGAATAAAACATCGCACGCGAGTACTCCCTCGGCAGATTGCCATCATCGCCCCGCCCGCAGGGGGGCGTCCAGCGTCCGGCCCGGCTGGCCCAGCCGCTCCTGAGGAGCCGATCGAGCCTTGCCCGGCCCACTAGCATGCCCGGCTGGCCGCGCCGCTCCTGGTCCGTTCGAGCCCCTTGACCATCAAAAAAACAGGCGGCCCGATGTGGACCGCCTGTCTGTGCATCCGTTGCAATCTCGTTGCAAACGACGGGGTGAAACTTGGTGGGCGCTAGTGGATTCGAACCACTGACCCCCGCCGTGTGAAGGCGATGCTCTACCGCTGAGCCAAGCGCCCAACCGTTCGACCGAACGATCAGTTTATCGCATGCAGGCGCACGCCGGCAACGAGTGGCCGGCGGTTACCGCTTCACCTGTGCCGCCAGCAATTCAATCAGTTTCGTGTAGCGATCGTCGGCATCGGAGTACGTCTTCATGTAGTCCGCTTCCGACAGCTTCGCCTTTCGCCAATCGCCGTCGAAGGCAAGCTGCTGCTTGTCGGTCTCCCACGTATCGGGCGCACCGTTGTCCTCGGTCTTCGACAACAGGCCGTTGCAGTTGAAGTCGATGATGAAGGTCTTGCTGCCGGCGACGGCGGCCGAACTGAGATCGATGTAGACGTCGCGGTATTCCTTGGTTTTGATCTTGGCAACCAACAGCGGCGGTGCCGAGTACTTGGCGGACACAACCATGAGCTGCGCGCCAGAAATATATAGTGCCGCCACGAACGACGTGGGGTCGGCCGGATCTGGCGCCGCGATCGCGTCGAGTTTGGCGGCGTCGAGCGCCTGGGTTAGCGCCTTGACGGCGGCCGCGGACTTGGCGCTCTGAGCTGCCGCGGGCAAGGGGGACAGGACGAAGACGACCGCACACGCCACGAACCACGCGACCCGTGTGACCATGATGACCTCAGCAGGAATGGAGGGTCCCGTTCTACCATTCATCCAACTGGGAGGTCAACCGTCGAGTGGCGGCGGCTATCCTATGAAGAGCGGGTCTTCCTCGTCGACCGGCCGACCGTGCCGCGGGCGGCCCCGGAAGCCCTGAAAAGCGCCGAGCGCGGCCTTGATCGCCGAGACGATGGCCACGCCCTCTCGGGCGGGGGTGATGATGGCGTGCTGAACGACGTCGGCCGTCTGGTCGACCCGAACCGCCAGGTCGGAAAGCAGCCGGTCCATCTTCTGCGCCTGGAGAGTGGCCAGCGATGCCGTGCGCGACGCCTCGTCGGCGACGGCCGTCGCCTTGTCAATGAGCGGACGCACGTCGGCTTGCAGCGTGTCGATCGTGTGCTGCGCCTGCCGGGCCACGCGCAAGATGGCAATGATGGCGCCCAGCTGGACGAGTGCCATCAGCACCGTTGCTCCTGCGATGATCCCGAGAAGGGTCTCGCTCACGTTCACAGGCTGTCCCCACCGCCCGCTGGTCCAGGCTGGGGTCCGCGCGCCTGGTTGTAAGCCTCGCGGCCACGGTCGATGGCCGTCGCCAGATTCTCGCGCTGGCGGTTGACGAACTCGCGTCCCTGCCGGGCCGCGTCGGTCGCGCGCTCGCGCCCCTCTTTGGCTTTTTCAGTCAGGATTCGGCGCGTCTCCTCGCCGCTCGCGGGCGCCAGCAGCAGCGCCACGGCGGCCCCGGTCACCGCCCCAAGCACGAACGCCACAATGATGGTGCCCGCGGCTCCCCCGTCATCTCTGGCCATCGCTCGTCTCCCAGTCTGTGATTGTGCGATCAAAAGATACTGACTCTGACGTTCAGGTATTTTTTGGGGTCCTTACGGATGTCGCCAATTAGGCCGCGAATCTCGCTCGCGGCCGCATTAATGTTCTCATATAACTCTTTGTTGTGCAGCAGTTGGCCGAAAGTGCCTTCGGCTTTCTGCAGGTTGGCGGCGATCCCGTCCACTCGGCCCGCGATCGAGTTGAAGCGATCGTACAGCTCCTTCTCGGTCAGGAGCTTTCCCATCGTGTTGTCGTTCCGGCGGAGCCGGCCCGTGACGTCGTCGATGTTACTGCTCGCGCTGGTCAGCGACTTCGCGAGCGCGTCATCGGTGATCAACCTGCCGAGCGAGCCCTCGCCCGCGCGGATCGCTCGAGTGACTTCCTGCAGGTTTTCGAGCGACGCGTTCAGCCGCTGATACGCGACCGGGTCTTTCAGCAGCATGCCGATCGTGCCGCGCCCGTCACGCAGATTCGCCGTCACGCCTTCCGCCGCTGCGACGAAGCCGGTGACCTCGCGGTACAGCTGGTCGTCTGTGAAGATCTTCCCCATCGTGCCTTTCCCGGCCCTGATGTCTTGCAGGATCGCGTTGACCGAATCGAGCGACACGCGCGCGCTCTCGGCAACATCGGCAAGCTGGCCGGGCGTCCGCCCGGACGGAATAAAGTCGCCGTCCTTGAGCGGCGTACCGGTCGTGGCGGGCGAGATGTCGATGACCGGTTCACCAAGCAAGCTCAGCGATCCGATCTTCGCGCGTGAATCGGTCGTGATTCGCTGCTCGTTGCCCTTCTTCACTTCGACCACCACCTCGACGTCGGCGCCCGACAGCTCCACGCTCGTCACCTTCCCAACCTCGACGCCGGCGACTCTGACCACGGCGCCGCTCTTCAGGCCCATGACGTCCGGAAATCGTGTCTTGAGTTTGTAGCGCTGCCACGAGAAACCGGCCGCGCCGCCAACCGCGACGATGAACATGATGGCCAGCGCCATCGCCGCCACGGCAAGGATGCCAATCTTGAGCTGTGACCAGGCGAGAGAGCGTGTTCTAGGCATGGTAGTCGTTAGTCGATAGTCGGTAGTCGTTGGTCGGAGTCGTTAGTCGGAGTCGTTAGTCGGAGTCGTTAGTCGGAGTCGTTAGTCGGAGTCGTTAGTCGCTAGTACGTCTACGAGAGAAATGCGGCTACGTACTCGTCCCGGTTGGCGAACGCGCGCAGTTGCTCGGCGTTCCCTTCGAAATGAATCGTGCCGTCCTTCAGCATGATGAACTCTGCTTCCGACGCCTTCTGTTCCGAGGCCCTGTCGAACTGAACGTTGGAACTCTGCCGAACGGCGGTATGTTCGGCCACGAAGAAGGCGTCGCGCAGCTGATGCGTCACGAGAATGGAGCTCACTCCTTCGAAATCGCGGAGCTTGATGATCTCTTCGTCCACGGTCAACGCCGTGATCGGATCGAGGCCGGTCGTTGGCTCATCGTACAAGAGAATGCGCGGCTTGGCTGCCATCGCGCGCGCGATGGCGACACGGCGGCGCTGGCCGCCGGACAGCTCAGACGGCATCCGGTCGATGAACTCGCCCAGCCCAATGAACCCGAGCACCTCCTGGACGCGCGTGTCGGCCTTGTCGAGGGGCCAATACAGCTCCTCGTACAGCTTGTAGCCGACGTTCTCGCGTACGGTCAGAGAATCGAACAACGCCCCTTCCTGAAAGACCATCCCAAGATCGGCGCGCACGGCCATCAGCTCGTCTTCAGTCATGCCGTCGACCTGCTCGCCGTTCACGAAGATCCGGCCGCGATCCGGCTTCAACAACCCAAGGATCAGTCGAAGAATCGTGGACTTCCCCGCACCGCTGGCGCCCAGAAAGATCTTCGTGTGCCCGGTCTGCAAGGTAAAGCTCACGTCGCGCAGAATCACCTTCTCGTCGAACGCGAGCCAGACGTCGTCGAAGACGATAATCGGCCCGCCGAAGGCGAGGGCTTCGTCAAGCAAGGCGGGCCGTGGGGCGCGATCGGTCGTCATGACGGGATCATCAATACATCAACACGATCAGCACTTGCGTGACGAGATAGTCAACCGCAATGACTGCGACCGAACTCGCCACGACGGCGTTCGTCGTTGCGCGGCCAACGCCTTGCGTACCGCCCTTCGCGCGCAGGCCAACGTGACAGCCAATGCTGACGATGGCGAATCCAAGAAAGAACGGCTTGATGAGTCCCATCCAGACGTCCTGAATGTAGAGTCCCTGGATGACGGCGTTCCAGTACACCGACGACGCCACGCGCAGCAACGAGTACGTCACCAGCCAGCCGCCGACCATGCCGAGCGCACTCGCGGCGACGGTCAAGAGCGGCACCATGACCAGGCCGGCAAGGATGCGTGGCACGACCAGCTTGCGGATCGGATCGGTGCCGAGGGCGCGTAACGCCGCAATCTGATCGGTCACCATCATCGACCCGAGTTCCGCGGCGATGCCGGAGCCGACGCGGCCGGCAACCATGAGTCCGGTCAGCACCGGTCCAAGCTCTTTCACGATCGAGGCGCCGACCAGACGGCCGACCATCGATCGGGCGCCGAACTGATCGAGCGTGAACCCGGACTGCAGCGCGAGCACCATCCCTGTGAACATGCCGGTCAACAGGACGACGGTCAGGGATCCCACGCCAATCGCGTCGAACTGTTCGATGACATCGCGGTAATAGAAAGGACGGCTGACCAGCCCGCGGGCAACCTTCCCGATCATGAACACGTACTCCTGAACCTCCAGGAGCGCGGACTTGAGCCACTCGACGAAGCGGCCCGTCACGTCAGCGCCGGCTCCCGGCCAGGCCAAGATCACGGCCGCGCAGCTGCTTGATCCGATCGCGGAGCGACGCCGCCTTCTCGAACTCCAGATTGGCGGCCGCCGCCTTCATCTGGGTGCGGAGATCCGCGACGTGCGCTTCGAGCTCCGCGTGGGTGCGGAACTCCTCCTGCTCATCGGTGGCAACCGTCACGTAATCCCTTTCGTAAATGCTGCTCATTACCTCGTCGATGCTCTTGACAATCGACGCCGGCGTGATGCCATGCTCGCGGTTGTAGGCTTCCTGGATGGCGCGGCGCCGATCGGTTTCGTTGATCGCATGCCGCATCGATTCGGTGACGTGGTCGGCATACATGATGGCGCGCCCGTTCACGTTCCGCGCCGCCCGGCCGACGGTCTGGATAAGCGATCCACCCGAGCGCAGAAATCCTTCCTTGTCCGCATCGAGGATGGCGACGAGCGACACTTCAGGCAGGTCGAGCCCTTCACGGAGCAAGTTGATGCCAACCAGTACGTCGAACTCGCCGCGCCGAAGATCGCGAAGGATCTGAATGCGCTCGAGCGTTTCGATGTCTGAGTGCAGGTAGCGCACCTTCACGCCGAGTTCCTGGTAGTACTGCGTGAGATCCTCAGCCATGCGCTTCGTCAGCGTGGTCACGAGCACGCGCTCGCTCTTCGCGGCCCGCTCGCGAATCTCGCCGAGCAGATCGTCGACCTGGCCTCGCACCGGCCGGATATCGATCATGGGATCGACCAACCCGGTCGGCCGGATGATCTGTTCCACAACCGCTCCGCCTGAGTGATGGAGCTCGTAAGGACCCGGTGTCGCCGACACGAACAGGAGCTGACCGACGCGCGTCTCCCACTCCTCGAAATTGAGTGGCCGATTATCGAGCGCCGATGGCAGGCGGAATCCGTACGCGACCAGGACTTCCTTGCGCGAACGATCGCCGTGATACATGCCGCGGATCTGCGGCACGGTCTGATGGCTCTCGTCGACAATGACCAGCGAATCAGGGGGCAGATAATCCAACAGCGTTGGCGGCGGCTGTCCCGGTGCTCGCCCGGTCAGGTGCCTCGCGTAGTTCTCGATCCCGTGGCAGTACCCGATCTCCTTGATCATCTCCAAATCGAACATCGTCCGCTGGTGCAATCGATGGGCTTCGAGCACCTTGCCTTCGGATTCGAGCTGTCCGCGATACCAGGCCAATTCTTCTTTGATCGTTTCGACGGCCCGCTTCGTGCGATCGCGTGACGTCACGAAATGCGTCTTCGGATAGACGGCCACCTTGTCATGCCGGCGCAACGTCTTCCCGGTCAACGGATCGAACGAGATCAATTCGTCAACTTCGTCGCCAAAGAGCTCGATCCGCAGCGCCACATCCTCATACGACGGGTAAACCTCGACGATGTCGCCGCGCACGCGGAAGACACCACGGTTGAATTCGTAGTCGTTCCGCTCATACTGAACTTCGACGAGCTTGCGAAGGATTTGGTCTCGATCGATGCGCTGGCCGCGCTCGAGCGGCAGCATCATGCCGTAATAGGCCTCCGGCGAACCGAGGCCATAGATGCACGAGACGCTGGCGACGATGATGACGTCGCGCCGCTCGAAGAGCGAGCGCGTGGCCGACAGCCGCATGCGATCGATTTCGTCGTTGATTGTCGCTTCCTTCTCAATATAGGAATCAGTCGTGGGAACGTAGGCTTCCGGCTGGTAGTAGTCGTAGTAGCTCACGAAGTACTCGACAGCGTTCTCGGGGAAAAAGCGCCGGAACTCCTGATACAGCTGCGCCGCCAGGGTCTTGTTGTGAGCCATCACCAGCGTCGGCCGGTTGACGCGTGAGATGGCCTGCGCCATGGTGAACGTCTTGCCGGAGCCGGTGACGCCCAGCAGCACCTGGGCCTTGTCGCCACGGTTCAGACCCTCGACGATCTCGTCGATCGCGCGGCTCTGATCGCCGCGCAGCTCGAAGTCGGTGATCAGCGAGAATCTGTCGTACTTGGAAGCCATGGGGCCATCCGTGTTAAGGCAGAAGGCAGAGGGCAAAGGGCAAAGCTACAGATACGGACAGAGGAGGATGCACAAACCCTGATCGTACCATAGGTTCGACACGGCTCAGGTGGGATGAGCCGGTCACGCCGGGATGGATCGCGCGTGGCCGCGCGAGCGAGCTTAGTGGCCGCCTTCCCGGTACGGCGCGAAATAGCCCGTACGTGTACGGAGCTTCGCGCCCTTGAGATCCTGACGCTTCAACTTGATCTCCACTTTCCGCCAGGCGCCGTCTTTTCGCGTGTCGGATGAGAGGTAACCGAGACCGTAGCGCGCCGCGATCTCGCGCTGGATCTTCTCGTAGATCTTTTCGAGCTCCTTGACGTTCGTCGGAAAGAACGCCTGGCCGCCGGTGATGGCTGCCATCCGCTGTAGCGCACTCTGCTGTGACGCGCGGCCGCTGCCCTGATTCTCGAGGTAGCCAATCGCATACAGCGTGACGTCGGACGACTTGAGAAGGTCGAGCAGGTCAGAAAACGTCAACTCGCTGCGCGTGTCCCCGCCGTCGGTATAGAGGAGCAGGATCTTCTGGCCGTCCTGGGTGCCGACGCTATTCAGGTACACGCCAATGGCGTCGTACAACGCCGTCCACCCGTCGGGCCTCCGCCGGCGAATGCGTTCGATCAAACGCTCGGTTTCATCCGGCCCGTAGCGCGTCACCCGGACTTCGGTGTCGAAGTCAACAAGCGTGAAATCGATCGCCGCGGTGTTGTTCAGCAGGAACTTGATCACGCCCGTCCGCACGTCGACGATGTCGCGATCCATGCTGCCGCTCGTATCGATTCCGACGCCGAGGTGAAGCGGCAGGGCATCGCCGAGGCTGGCGCCGTCCTCCGGATTGCCCTCGCTGAAGTAGCTGATCGCCTGCGTCTTCCCCTCTTCGACCAGCTCGAAATCGTCGGGCTTGAGGCCGGTAATGGGCGAACCTTGCTTATCGATCACGGTGACCGAAAAGTGGATGAGATCCACTCCGGCTTTGAATCGCTGCTGTGCCCCCGCCAACCCGACGGTCATCACTCCGGCGGCGACCAGAACGAGCGCTGGATGTGTCGTCATACCAAACCACCCGACCCTGGGGAACCTTGGGCCTGTGAACCTGGGAACCGTGGAGACTTTGAGATTGGATTATGGCGATTTTCAGATTTTTGGCAATTGTGATCAATGGTGGGCAGGTTTTTGCTGCTGAAGCGTTTCCGCGACACGAGGCGTATAATAATCGCTTCCGGCATGAAGACCCTGCGGGTAAAGGGAGCTGGGAGGCCCGCCTGACGTGCGAGTGATCGCCATCTGTCAGGACGAGCTGCTGATTCGCTCCCTGGACGACGTATTGTTGCCGAGCTTCGATGTGGACTTCCTCATCGAAAGCCGGCCTCTCGCGCGCCGATTGCATGACGCGGGCCTTCCCGTCATCTTCGGCGACCCCAAGCGCGTCGACACCTACCTCAAGGCCGATTTCTCCCCCAACACCTGCTTCATCGTCGAAGAGAACGCCCGTCGCAGCGTCAGGAAGATCGTCTCCGCCATTCGCGATTCCGGCGGCACGCTGATTTACGTCCTCCACACCGGCAAACGAACGGAGAAAACACCGGAACACTCGAGCTCGGCCGAACCGGACGTGACGCACATCAGCCTTGGCGAGTTGATCAGTCCGACGCTCGTGACCGAGTTGAGCCGCTCGATGACGCGCGCGCGCGTGCAGCAGTATCAGCGCTACTTCAACGACGCCGACCGCGTGCTGATTCTTCTGCACAACGATCCGGACCCCGACGCGCTGGCGAGCGGGCTGGCGCTTCGCAACCTGCTGCGGCGCACGAAGACGACAGCCATCATCGGCGCGATACAAGGCGTGACGCGGCCGGAGAACCTGCGGATGGCCAACATGCTCGACATCCAGGTCGAGCAGATCACGCCGGCCATGTTCTCGGAGTTCGAGCGGATCGCCACCGTCGACGTGCAGCCGCACTACTTTGGCGGCCTGCTCGATCGCGCCGATCTCGTGATCGACCATCATCCGGAGCAGCCGGGTTATAGCGCGGTGTTCAAGGACATTCGCGCCGACTACGGATCGACGTGCACGATTCTCACCGAGCACCTGCGCGCCGTCGACGTGAACATCTCGGAGCGCACCGCCACCGCGATGCTCTACGCGATCAAGTCAGACACGCTGTTTTTTGCAAGACACACCAACCGCGTCGATCTCGAAGCCTTTACGTTCTTGTATCCCCTTGCCGACGCGGCGCTCATCCGCAAGATGGAAGGCGCTGAAATCACGCTCGAGCGGCTCGGCTACGTGACGCGCGCAACGCAGGGCGGCATCATGCGCGAGCAGGTGTTCAGCGCGTTCATCGGCGACGCGCCGCGCGAGGACATCATCCCCTACACCGCGGATTTCTTCCTGCAGCTCGAAGACGTCAAGTGGACGATCATCTCGGGCGTCGTCAACGGAACGCTGATCGTGAGCGTCCGCAATCTCGGCTACTCGCGCAACGCGGGCGAATTCGTCAAGCGTTGGTTTGGCGCCATTGGCAACGCCGGCGGTCACCGGGCCATGGCCAAAGCCGTTGTTCCCCTCAACAACTTCCGCGCCAAGTTCGGCGATCTGTCGGCGACGGAGATCACCGATCTGATTGCCGGAATGGCGGACCAGTTCCTCCACGAGCCGGCCGCCGAGAAGAAGAAGGAAGCCGTCGTCAAGTAACCGGGCTGATCAGACGCGCGAGCTGGCGCGCCTGACGCTCGGGATCCAGCCGTTTGAGCAGACCGTTCCGGAGAGCAACAACAAGCGGGTTTCGCCACCTCGCGACGCGCCCGACCTGCCGCGAACGCCGCACGAATGCGTTCGCGCGAGGGATGCGTTCCGTTTCGTAGGCGCGCAGCGCGGCGGGAATGTCAGACGTGGCGTGCAACCGGCGTCCAAGCACCGCGGCGTCTTCGATGGCTTGACACCCTCCCTGTCCGAGAAAAGGCGTCATCGGGTGAGCCGCGTCACCGAGGAGGGTGATGCGGCCCTCGCCCCAGGACCGCAGAGGCGGACGGTCAAAGATGTCGTTCTGAAGAATCTCGGATTCGACGGCAGCTTCGATCAACGCACGAATCGGATCGTGCCAGCCGCCGAACAGCCGAAGCAACTCTGATTTCGCGGCCGGCCGCTCGCCCGGCGGAGCGCTCTTGGCCGCGTACCAATACACGCGATTTCCGCTTATCGGCACCTGGCCGAAAAGATTACCTGCACCCCACGTCTCGCTCGCGCGGATCGCCGTGGTGTCGCATGGCACGACGGCGCGCCACGCGGTGCAACCCGCGTAGGCCGGCGGCGCTGATCCGTGCAACGCCGCGCGAACGACGGAGTTCAGTCCGTCTGCGCCGAGCAGAAAGTCCCCTGACGCCGTGCGGCCGTTAGCAAACTCCGCTGTCACGCCATCGTCATCTTGCCGGACAGAGACACAACGGCAGCCGAGCGACAGCGTTCCGGATGCGATGGCGTCGAGCAGCGCCGCAACGAGATCCGCCCGGTGCATCACGATCACCGGCGTTCCGAATAGGCGCCCGAGCTCGTCAGTGGAAATCTGTGTCAGGACGGTCCCGTCGGAGGCGCGCAAGCCACCGACGGCGTATTGCACGCTCGCGGCGCGAACAGCGGCTCCGACACCGATGGTATCGAGCGCTCGAATTGCATTGGCCCAAAGAGAAATGCCAGCGCCGACTTCCTCGATGATCTCGGCTCGCTCGAAGACTTCAACGTCGAGGCCGGCCTGGCGCAGCGCGATCGCCGCCGAGAGACCGCCGATCCCGGCACCGATGATGAGCGCCTTGGGCATGCGAGGCAGGACCCGCGCTGTCGCGTGTCAGATCTTCAAGGCCTGATCGAGATCGCCGATCAGATCCTCGACATCCTCGAGGCCGACCGACAAGCGCGCCATGCTGCGCGTCACGCCGGCCCGCGTCAGCTCTTCTTCGGAGTGCCCCCACTGCGACGTCAACACGGGGAGGCTGCAGAGGCTTTCAACACCGCCAAGGCTCGCGGCGCGCCTGAACACCTTGAGGCGATCGAAGAAGCGCGCGGCGCGATCGTAGCCGCCGCCCACGTCGACGCACACCATCCCGCCAAAGCCACGCATCTGCCGGACTGCGATCTGGTGATCGGGATGCGATTTCAGGCCTGGATAGTAGACCTTCTCGACGCGCCCGCTTTGCTCCAGCCATTCGGCGACCGCCATCGCGTTGGCGTTGTGCCTGCTGACGCGCACAGAGAGCGTCTTCAATCCGCGCCCGAGCGCATACGCCGCGTACGGATCGAGCACCGCGCCAAGAAGCTTCCTGGCACTCAGAATCTTTTCAATCCGCTCGTTGGATCCGACCAGAACGCCCGCGGTCACGTCGCTGTGGCCGTTCAGATACTTCGTGGCGCTGTGCATCACGAGGTCTACACCGAGCGCGATTGGCTGCTGGTTGATCGGGCTCGCAAACGTGTTGTCGATCACCGAGATCACACCGCGAGCACGGCAGGCGGCCGCAACCGGGGCAATGTCCACGCACCGCAGCGTCGGGTTGATCGGCGATTCGAACCAGAGAAGGCGCGTTGCCGGCGTCAGCACTGACTCGGGGCGGCGCAGGTCGTCAAGGGCGGCAAAGCGCGCCCGAATGTCGAACTTCGCCAGGAGATCTTTGATCAAATGCAGCGTGCCGCCGTAGACGGCTGAACTGCACACCACTTCATCGCCAGCCTTCAACAGCGCGAGCAGCGCGTTTGTCGTGGCCGCCTGGCCGCTCGACATCACGAGCGCGCGCTCAGCCCCCTCGAGCGCTGCAATCCTCTGCTCCACAGCAAGCACCGTGGGGTTCGCGTAGCGCGAGTACAGGAATTTCTGCGATCGCCCCTCGTTGTAGTCGAGCACTTCCTGGGCGTTCGCAAAGACAAACGTCGTTGTCTCGTAAATTGGCGTTGTCAGCGGCGCCGCGTCGTCGCCGACATCAGCCGCGGACTGAATCAGTTCGGTGGCCATCTTCATGATTTAGCTTCCAGCTTCCAGCTTCCCCCTCCCAGCGCCAAGTTAACGTTGGACTGTTTCGAGGCGATCGCCGCTGGCAGCAACCACGGGCTCGATGAACTGGCGATAGGCATCTTCGTAGCCGCGATCGACCAGCTCGCCGAGCGTGTGGGTGCGGTCGGAGCGTTCGTCGTACACGCCGCGGAAGTCGAGCGCGCCAAGTGGATTGTGACTGGGACGGACGAGGAACAGGCCGGCAAATCGGCCGGCCCACTGTTCGAGTACGTCACGAAGGCCGCTGGCCTCGAAGGCCGCGAGCGATTCGGCGGCGTGGCCGCGTAGATCGCCGCGCTCCGAGCTGAGCTCGTGAGGACGGCCCTGCGGCGGCAACGCCGTCGCGACGATCACTTGTTCCGCGCCGGCGGCGGCGACCTCTTCGAGCAGCCGCGCCAGCGCGCCAGGACGATCGCAGATGCGATGCGTCTCGCCGCGCCACGGGCCTTCCGGCGCGAACGTCACCAGGTGCGGCTCGGTGGCGACCGGAATTGCGAGCGACGCTTCCAGCGCGTCGAGTGCGTGCTCGCGTGCGACACCGCCCAGGTCGAACGCTTCGGCCGTGCGAACGGTCCCGTCAGGACCAGGCCTGCTGAAGAACCGGGCACGCTCGTTCGGCGACAGCAACGCAAACACAAGATCGCGCCGGGCATCCATGTCGTGCACGACGACGAGCAGTTCGCGAAAACCGGGCTGACCGAGATTTTCGGCGACGAGCTCGACGAATCGCTTGCCAAGTTCCGGGGACGCAGGTGGGGTCAATGGCGCGGCGCCGCGGATCAGATTCCACAGCTCTCCCGAGCAGCGGCCCATGACGTCGGCCGACGTCAGTGGTCCGCCCAGCACACGCCCGGCGAGGCCATAACGCGCGCGACGCTTGGCACGACCGGAGAACATCGGGAGCACGATCGCCGTCGCCGCCGCACCGATCGCCACCAGCGCCGCAATCACCGCGAAGCGCGGAACAATCGTCGGGAGGGCCTCGGGCGCGAACGTGGACTGGATCCAGCCGCTGTACGCAGCGTTCGCCGCGCTCCCAGCCCCGCCCAATCCAATGAACGTCAGGAACATCCCCGCGAGAGCGATCAGCGCCGCGATGAGGAGGAAGACGAGCGGAAGCGCGAGGATCGCACCCGCGGCTGCGGCCGCCCATCCGGCGATGCGCAGCGAGCGGCGCCACCGGTAGAAGTTTTTGGCCCCAGCACCTCTCCAGATGCCGTTGTCGTCCCAGAGCCGGCCGCTGCCGTCCATGGCCGCGAACATCGCGCCGGCGACGCCGACGCCGCGCCCGGCCACGAGATCGATGCGGATACCGGCTTCGTGCAGCGCGCGGAGCACGCCCGCGTGATATGCGCCGGCGGTGCCCGATCCCGTCAGCACCAGCGCGGTGCGCAGGCGAGTGGAATATTGACGGTCGGGCGAATCAGGAGTGATCACGCGTCAAGCATTCGCGGCGTCACCGGGGTCTTCGTCGTGAATCGTCAGGAGGCGGACCAGCTCGAACCGCTTGCTGCCGTTCGGCGTGGTCACGCTGACCTCGTCGCCCTCTTCCTTGTTGAGAAGCGCCCGGCCGATCGGCGAGGCAGTCGAGATCAAACCCTGGTCGACGTCGGCATCTTCCGGCATCACGAGCTGGTAGACGATCACCTGGCCGTTGACGTCCTTCAAGTGCACGGTCGAGCCGAAGCCTACGCGGTCGCGCGGAAGCTTGTCGAGGTTCATCAGCGAGATGTCGCTGACGCGCTTCTGGAGCAGGCTGATGCGCGCCTCGACGAAGCGCTGACGCTCCTTCGCGGCGTGGTACTCCGCGTTCTCGCGCAGGTCACCGAGCTCGCGCGCGCGCTTAATCTCTTGCGGCAGCTCCGTCTTCAACTCGCGATCGAGCCGCTGAATTTCCTCTTCGAACTTCTTCAGAATCTGGGCCTTCATCTCGGTTCAGATGGTAGCACGGAGCGGACTGGTCCCGTCGTAGTCTGCGCAGCGGGCGAAGCGACCTTGTCCCGCCGTAGCCCGCGCAGCGGGCGAAGGCGGATAATAGGCCATGCGCCGGATCTCCAGCCGCCAGAATCCACTGGTCGCTCGCTTTCGCGCGCTCGCGCGCGGACGATCGAATGGCGACGCTGTGCTGCTCGACGGAGAACATCTCGTCGAGGAGGCGCTCGCGTCCGGCGTGCCACTCGACGTGGTTGCTTTTGCAGATCGCGACCTCTCGAAACACGCGGCGCTCGCCGACCGTGTCGAGCGAGCCGGAGCCGAAGCCGTCACGGTGCCAGACGCTGTGCTGGCGGCGCTGAGCCCCGTTCGGCAGCCCTCGGGTGTTGTAGGGATAGCAACACTGGCACCGACTCCACTCGAGAGCGTGCTCAAAGAATCGCCGCAGCTCGTACTCGTGCTCGCTGGAATTCAGGACGCCGGCAACGTTGGCGCGATCGTCCGCACCGCGGACGGCTGCGCTGCAACCGGCGTAATCGCTACCGAAGGAACCGCCGACCCGTTTGGCTGGAAGGCGCTACGCGGTGGAATGGGCAGTACGTTTCGCATGCCGATTGCGACGCGCGAACGGCTCAGCACAGTGACCGATGAGATTCGCCGACGCAGTATTCCGATGGTTGCTGCCGTCCCACGAGGCGGCACGCCGCTGCGCGAATCGGATCTTCGAGGTCCCGTGGCCCTCGTGCTTGGCGGTGAGGGCGCTGGCGTACCGGCCGAGGTGGAGAGCAGCGCGGACTGGCGGGTCACGATCCCCATGCGTCCGCCAGTTGAATCGTTCAACGTCGCCGTGACGGCAGCTTTGATACTGTACGAAGCATCGCAGCAGAGACGACATGTCCTTGTTCGATGAACCAGAACCTGCTACGGCGTCGCTTGCGTCGACGCCGCTGGCCGAACGCATGCGGCCGCGGACACTCGACGAGTTCGTAGGCCAAGAAGCGCTCCTCGGACCTGGACGGCCGCTCAGGCAAGCGATCGAGAACGACCGGCTGCAGTCGATCATCTTGTGGGGACCACCCGGGACCGGCAAGACGACGCTGGCGCGGTTGATCGCGCGGGTCACGCGCGCGCGATTCGTCTCGTTCAGCGCCGTCCTGGCCGGCATCAAGGAAATCCGTGCAGTCATGGCCGAAGCGGAAGAAACCCGTCGTCGGCTCAATCGACGCACGATCCTGTTCGTCGATGAAATCCACCGATTCAACAAAGCGCAGCAGGATGCGTTTCTGCCGCGCGTCGAAGCCGGCGATATCGTGCTCATTGGCGCGACGACCGAGAATCCGTCGTTCGAGGTCAACTCGGCGTTGCTCTCGCGGTCGAAGGTCTACGTTCTCAAACCGCTCAGCGCGGAGGCCATGCAGTCAATCGTGATGCGGGCGGTCCAGGATCCGGAGCGAGGTGTCGGAGCGGAACACGTGTCCATCGAAACCGAAGCAGTGAACGCGATCGTTCGCTACGCGAACGGGGATGCTCGCGTGGCTCTGAACCTGCTCGATATGGCGGCGGCCACGGCGGACGGCAAGGCAATTACCGCGACCCTGCTTGCCGACCTCGCCCAGAACCGATCGCTCCTGTACGACAAGACCGGCGAAGAGCACTACAACCTGATCTCCGCGCTCCACAAGTCGATGCGCAACAGCGATCCTGATGCGTCGGTCTATTGGCTGGCGCGAATGCTGGAAGCCGGAGAGGATCCGCTGTACGTCGCGCGCCGGCTGGTTCGGTTCGCGTCAGAAGACGTGGGCAACGCAGATCCGCGCGCGTTGAGCGTCGCCGTCGCTGCCAAGGATGCGGTGCACTTCATCGGCATGCCCGAAGGCAACACGGCGCTTGCACAAGCCGCCATCTACCTGGCGCTCGCGCCGAAGAGCAAC
>Ga0209382_10003933_pt1 | contig 20258 bp, 18 predicted proteins | sample SoiMetdeltSBSDD5_FD_187599 | JGI IMG/M metagenome (GOLD analysis project Ga0209382, IMG submission 187599) | Bulk soil microbial communities from a Populus tree surrounding site in Tennessee, USA - Soil MetaG P. deltoides SBSDD5 (SPAdes) (version 2) | ecosystem: Environmental > Terrestrial >... | reverse complement strand
TCTATCTTAGCCGGCAGACAGCTCCTCCGGGAAGTGCTCGGGCGGCACGTGGTGCTCGTTGTGCCGACGAGAGTCACGCCGCCGAGATTTCGCGCGCACGATGACGTGCCCGACGCATAATGTGCCGCATGAGACGACCAGCGATGCTCCTCGCCCTCAGCGTGCTGCTCCTTGCGTCCGGCTGCGCCATCAAGTACGGCCGTCCCTTCCTGTCGCCCGACGCTGGGATGATCGCAATGGACCGGACGGAGAAGACGACGTTGCGCAAGATGTTCGGTGAGCCCTATCAGATGGGCATCGACAGTGGCGATGAGACGTGGCGGTGGGTCTATGCCGAGTACGGCGTCGGGGGAGGAACAAACAAGGACTTCACCGTGCGGTTCAATCCGAACGGAACCGTCAAGTCGTACTCGTTCATGTCGAACTTTCCCGAGGACATGTCTCCGGCGAAGTCGAACAGATAGAGGTGTGAAGCCCGGCCCGCTCCCTGGAGGCCCGGCATGAAGTGCCCGCGATGCCAGCACGCGAACCCGCAGGGCGCGCGCTTCTGTGAAGAGTGCGCGATCTCGTTGGCCCGAACCTGCGCGAGCTGCGGGACGGCCCTCTCAGCCACGGCGAAGTTCTGTCATGCGTGCGCGCATCCCGTTGCCTCCGCATCCGGCGGACCGTTTCGCTCTCCCGAGAGCTACACCCCTAAGCACCTGGCCGAGAGAATCGCAACTTCGAAGACCGCCCTCGAGGGGGAACGCAAGCAGGTGACCGTGCTGTTCGCGGATCTCAAGGGCTCGATGGAGCTCCTCGCCGACCGCGATCCCGAGGAGGCGCGGAAGCTCCTCGACCCGGTGATCGAGCGGATGATGGAGGCGGTGCACCACTACGAGGGCACGGTGAACCAGGTGATGGGTGACGGGATCATGGCGTTATTCGGGGCGCCACTCGCCCACGAGGATCACGCCGTGCGCGCGTGTTATGCCGCCCTCCGGATGCAGGACGGCGTGCGGCGCTATTCGGAGCAGCTTCGGCGGGCGCAGGGCGTGGAGGCCCAGATCCGCATCGGCCTCAACTCGGGCGAGGTCGTCGTGCGCTCGATCGGCAGCGATCTCCGCATGGACTATACGGCGGTGGGCCAGACCACGCACCTGGCGGCCCGCATGGAGCAGCTCGCGACGCCTGGGACGGTGCGGCTGACGGGCGAGACCGTGCGGCTGGCCGAGGGCTACGTCGAGGTCAGGTCGCTCGGGCCCATCCCGGTGAAGGGCCTCGGGGACCCGGTCGAGATCTTCGAGCTGACGGCAGCGGGCCAGGCCCGGACGCGCCTGCAGGCCGCGGCGCTCCGCGGCCTCACACGCTTCGTCGGCCGGGACGCCGAGGTTGAGCACCTGCGAAGAGTCCTCGACCAATCCGCGGCGGGCCACGGCCAGGTCGTCTCCATCGTGGGCGAGGCGGGCGTCGGCAAGTCCCGCCTCACGTACGAGTTCACTCACTCACATCGCGTGCAGGACTGGCTCATCCTGGAGGCCTCGTCCGTGTCATACGGCAAGGCCACCAGTTACTTGCCGCTGATCGACCTGCTCAAAGGCTATTTCAAGATCGGTGATCGCGACGATCACCGCGACATGCACGCCAAGGTGCTGGGGCGGGTGCTGAGCCTCGACCGGGCGCTGGAGTCGCTGCTGTCCCCGCTCCTCGCGCTACTCGACGTGCCGGTCGAGGACGGGAGCTGGCAGGCCCTCGATCCACCCCAGCGCCGGCGGCGCACGCTCGAGGCCGTCAAGCGCCTGCTGCTGCGCGAAAGCCAGGCGCAACCGCTGCTCGTGGTATTCGAGGACCTCCACTGGATCGACAGCGAGACCCAGGCCCTGCTCGACAGCCTGGTCGACAGTCTCGGCTCGGCGCGGCTGCTGCTGCTGGTGAACTATCGTCCCGAGTACCAGCACGGCTGGGGCAGCAAGACGGCATACAGCCAGATGCGGCTGGATGCGCTCTCGACCCAGCATGCCGGGGAGCTGCTGGACGTGCTCCTCGGCTCCGATCCCGGCCTCGGGCCTCTGAAGGAACTCCTCGTCAAGCGTGGCAACCCGTTCTTCCTCGAAGAGACCGTCCGGACCCTGGTGGAGACGAAGGCGCTCGAGGGGATGCGTGGCCGATACCGGCTGACGCAGCCACTCCAGTCTCTCCAGGTCCCGTCCTCGGTCCAGACGATCCTGGCCGCTCGCATCGACCGCCTCTCCTCGGAGGACAAGCGGCTGCTCCAGACTGCGTCGGTGCTCGGCAAGCACGTGCCGTTCGCGCTGCTGCAGGGAATCGCCGAACTGTCCGATGACACGCTCCGTGGTGCGCTCGACCGGCTGCAGGCCGCCGAGTTCCTCTACGAGAGCGGCTTGTTTCCCGATCTCGAATACACCTTCAAGCATGCGCTCACCCACGAGGTGACTCATGGCAGCCTGCTCGCCGACCGGCGGCGGGCACTGCACGCGGCTGTCGTCGCGACGATGGAGGTCGTGTACGCCGGCCGACTGGCCGAACACGTCGAGCAGCTCGCCCACCACGCCCTCCGAGGCGAGGTGTGGGACAAGGCCGTCACCTACTTCCGTCAGGCCGGCGCCAAGGCTACCGTCCGCTCAGCCTACCGGGAGGCGGTCACCTGCTTTGAACAGGCGCTCGCGGTGCTCCCGCGTCTGCCCGGGACGCACGAAAGACTCGCGGAGGCGATTGATCTTCGCTTCGATCTGCGGACGTCGCTGCTGCCGCTCGGGGAGCTCGAGAAGGGGCTCGAATATCTCCGCGAGGCCGAGGGCCTGGCCAGGACACTCGATGATCCCCGGCGGCTAGCCTGGGCGTCGGCCTATATGATCTCGAGCTGCTGGTTGACCGGTCGCTTGACCGATGCGCTCGCGTTCGCCGAGACAGCCCAGGCCATCGCGGAAACGCTCGGGGATCTCCGGCTCACGGTGGTGGCGAATCAGTACCTGGCCGCAGCCCGCTGGAACGTGGGCGACTATCAGGCGGCCACCGATCTTTTCCGGAAGGTAACGGCGTCGCTGAAAGGGGAACTCAGTCGTGAGCGGTTTGGCCAGGCTGCGCTGCCATCGGTGTTCTCCCGTCGCTATCTGGCTGATGCCCTTGCCGAGCGAGGCGAATTCGACCAATCGATCGCGGAGGCAGAGGAAGGACTGCGACTTGCCGAGGCAGCGGATCACCCCTTCAGCCTCGGCCAGGCCTATCTGGCGCTCGGGTACGTTCACGCCGTCAAGGGAGAATTCGACCAGGCGGTGCCGCTCCTCGAACGGGCGCTCGCGCTGGCCCGCGAATGGAACATCAGGCTCTTGTCCCCCTCCTGCACGGGATTTTTAGGATATACGTACGCCCGGTCAGGGCGTCTTGAGGAGGGCCTGGCGTTGCTTGCTCAGGCCAGGACCGCCTTCGAGTCTCGCGTGGCAACGGTCTTCCATTCTCTCGTCACGGCACACTCCGGCGAGGCCTGCATCCTTGCCGGCAGGTTGCAGGAAGCCCATAGGCACGCCGAGCGAGCCCTCACACTCACGCGCGAGCGCGGCGAACGCGGCGACGAGGCTTACGCGCTCCGCCTCCTCGGGGAGATCCACTCGCGGGAGACCCCACCGGACGACAGGAAGGCCGAGGCTCGGTATTGCCAAGCCATGACTTTGGCCGACCACCTCGGCATGCGCCCGCTCGTCGCCCACTGCCACCTCGGCCTGGGCAAGCTCTACCGCCGCACGGACAGGCGCGAGCAGGCGCAGGGGCACCTCACCAGCGCGGCGACGATGTACCGTGAGATGGGGATGACGTACTGGCTGGAGACGGCGGAGGAGGAAGCATGACGTACTGGCTCCAACGGGCGCGGTCCGGGCTCCGGTAGCTCGTCACAGTCGGCATATGGGGCCGGGATGCAATCGAATCTGACGCTGAGGCTGCCGGCGGAAGAGGAGGAGGAAGAGTTCCTGCGGGCTCATCGGGCCACTTCCCCCGAGGTTCCGTCCTTCCTTCATTTCTACGAGGAGGGCATGCCCTTTCGTCGCTATCTCCAGCTTCTCGCCGAGCAAGCGCAGGGCGTAAGACTCCCGTCGCCGAACCATGTTCCGTCGACGTTTCTGTTTGCGTTCGTCGGGAGCCGAATAGTGGGGCGCGCCTCGATCCGGCACTCACTCAATGAATTTCTCCATCGCCTCGGCGGGCACATCGGCTACGTCGTGGTGCCCGAGTTTCGAAGACGTGGCTATGCCACCGAGATTCTCCGCCAGTCGCTGCACATCGCGCGCGAGAAGTGCGGTGCTCGGTACATTCTTCTGACGTGCGACGACGACAACATCGGATCGATCAGAACGATCGAGAAGAACGGCGGCATTCTCGAGAACGTAGTCAACGGGCCGGATCTCGACAAGCCGAAACGCCGCTACTGGATCGAACTGACGTAGCGTGGGAACCTCGTCTCGCTATTCAAGGAATGCAGCGCGCATAGCGACGGGCCGGTGGCTTGACCGGGCTCACGGACTTTGACAGCATCGCCGGACGATGGCCAGGAGCTCGGCCGACGTCGTGATCGTGGGCGGCGGCATCGCGGGGATGACGACTGCGTACTACCTGGCGAAGAGCGGCGTGCGGAGCATCGTCGTCGAGCGCGACGCGATCGGCAGCCACGCTTCGGGCTTCGCGTACGGGGGCTTGATGCCGTTGAGCGGCTTCGGCATTCCCGGCGCTCAGGCCGAGATCGCCCAGGACGGAATGCGCTTGCATCACGAGTTGTCGAAGCAGGTCCTCGATGAGACCGGGATCGACGTGGATTTTCGCGTGCGTCCCGCTCTGGCGCTCGCGTTCACCGACGCGGACGTGCGGCGGCTCCAGGGCGCGTTGCCGTGGCAGCAGCAGCAGGCAGGCTACGCCGTGCGCTGGCTCGACGCCGTGGAAGCTCGGCGAGTGGAGCCGCGGATCTCGGACGAGACACTCGGAGCAACGCTGACCGAGGGCGGCGCCGCCGTTGAGCCCTATCGGCTCGTGCTGGCCCTAACCCGTGCCGCCGAGCGTCTCGGCGTCACGGTTCGACACGGCCGCGCGATCGGCCTCCGCAGCCATGGCGGCCGCATTACCGGCGTGGTCCTGGAGCGCGAGGTGCTGAGCTGCGCGACCGCGGTGCTCGCGCTCGGTCCCTGGAGCGCCGAGGTATCGGACTGGATCGGCGTGCCGATCGAGGTTCGTCCGCTCAAGGGCCAGATCCTCCGCCTGCAGGCTCCGGGGCCGCCGGTCGAATGTTCCGTCGGCTGGGCCCATAGCTACGCGACGACCAAGACCGACGGCCTCTTGTGGGCGGGGACCACCGAGGAAGACGCGGGCTTCGACGAGGAGTCGACGGTCGCGGCGCGGGACGAGATCGGCGCTGTGCTCGTGAGAATGTTGCCCGCGATGGCGGAAGCGCAGGTCGCGCAGCAGACCGCCTGTCTGCGGCCGGTCGCATCCGACGGGCTGCTCGTGCTCGGCGGTGTGCCCGGATTCGACGGGGTCTACGTCGCCACGGGCGGCGCTCGCAAGGGAATCCTCTACGGTCCTGCCATGGGGCACGCGCTCGCCGATCTCGTCGTCGGTCGCAACACGCGGATCGCGCTCGACGCGTTCGCGCCCGGCCGCTTTGCCGGCGTCCGGCGAATCGCGTCGGCGCGCGTGGAGCTGCCGACAGCTTGACGCCGCTCTCGGCGGGAACGGCGCGTCTTGGACTATGGGCCGTCGGCGTCGTTGCGGCGGGTCTCTAAAAGGAGAGCTCACATGGCGTTCACGCCCGCTGGTCTCGACCACGTCAACATCTTCGTCCGCAACGCGGAGCGGTCGTATGAGTGGTACACGGACCTGTTCGGGTTCCACACCCAGGACATCGCGTATCACCCGGGAACAGAGAAGATACGCGCGGTCTTTCTGTCGTGCGACAAGGGCCACGCGCACGACATCGCGCTCTTCGGCCTCGGTGAGGAGGCGCCGCTTCGGCGCGCTTGATCCGGTGATTGGGGTGTGTTCTCTGCGCGGCGGCTTTGCGCCGTTCGTTGTACGTCGCGGCGAGGTCCCTCTCCGGAGAACGGAGGGAAGGTGCCGAAGGTGCTGCTCGCGGCCTGACGATCGCTCGTCTAGTCGAAGCTGACGATCTCCACCCAGTTGGAGCCTTTGCCGGTCGGGTACTTTCCGATCGGCTTCAGGGCGCCACTCGAGGGATCGATCGCATACGCGGAGATGGTGTCCGACTTCTCGCCCGAGACGATCATGAACCGTCCGGTGCGATCGATGCGGAAGCCCCGTGGTTGCTTTTCGGTGGGCGTGCTGCCCACGTAGGTCAGCTTGCCGGTCGCGGAGTCGACGTTGAAGCCACCGATCGTGCTGCTGGTCCGCTCGGCGGCGTACAGGAACTTCCCGTTCGGCGTGAGATGGAGGTCAGAAGCCCAGATATCGTTGCTGGTGTCGCGCACCGGGGCGCCGGGGACGCCGACCGCGCCGCGGGGAGCGCCGGGGGCGAGCTTGCTGTCCGGGGAGAGCGCGGACGCCGAGCCCACTTCCGTGAGCAGCCCGGTCTTGTCGTCCAGGGCCAGCGTGGCCACGGTCGCCGTCAGCTCGTTCAGCAGGTACACGAAGCGATTGTCGGCCGACGTGATGAGGTGGCGCGGGCCGGTTCCGGCCTTCAGCTGCAGCACCGGTGGTGTGTTCGCCGCGAGCCGCCCGGTCTTCTCGTCGAACAGGAACTGGAAGATCTGATCGGTGCCGAGATGCGGCACGAAGACGAAGCGGTTGGTGTTGTCGGTGCGAATGGCGTGCGCGTTGCGTGCGGTCGGGATCGTCTGTAACGGCGGGCCGACGCGGCCGTCGGGGCCGACCGGATTGACGCTCACGAGGTTCGCGCCGTAGGAGGCGCCGAGCAGGTAGCGTCCAGTGCGATCGAGCGAGATGTACGGGAAGCTCTCGGCGAGCGGCCCGGTGCCGACGAGCTTCAGCGCGCCGCTGCCGGAATCGATGCTGTACGTGTGGGCCGAGAACGGCTTGGAGCGGACCGCCGCGATGAGGAAGCGCTTGTCCGGGCTGACCGTCATCGGCATCACGATCTTCTCGGCCTTGAAGCGCTGCCCGGGCTGGAGCGAGCCGTCGGAGTTCAGCGTGTACATCCCGATGTCGCCATCCTCCGCGTTCGAGACGTAGACGAAGGTCGCCGCGAGCGCCGGGACGCTCATGAGCAGCCACAAGGATGCCGCGACGATTCCAGCCGCGACAGTGTGTCGAGCGCGCATGGCCACCCCTCCCCTGGTTGTGCTCGCCGGCGGTCCATCGTCTGTTCGCGAGGGACGGCATGATACTTCGCGCCGACTCAGGGTTCCAGAGGTTTGTCGCGCGGGCGGTCACAGCCGGGCATCGAGTGCCTCAGAGCCGTGTCGCCTTCGCCGAGGAACGACGCCTGGCTTGCGACGCGCCCTGAAGCAAATGCACTATCTTGACAGCCGCGGCGTTTCGATCGATGGTCCGTAGCCGGATGCGCGCTCACTCCAGCCTCGCGCCTCATCGGCTGTTCGTCTTCCTCACCGTGGCGTTTCTGATCGGTGCGCCGCTGGTCGCCTACATCTGGGACTCGCTCAACCGCATCGTGGCCGGAGAGTATCGACGTCTCGTCGTCGCCCTGCCGCTGCTCGTGGTCTTCATCGTGTTTCTCGTGGTGTTTGCGCGGCAGCTTCAGCGACGCCTCGAGGCGGAGGAGAGGTGACGATGGCGGACGAGCCGCGGCGCGCGCCGGCAACGGGATCATCGCGACCGTCGGACACCGAGATGACGCCGGAGGAGGAGCCGGTCGTGACCGGCGCGCTGTTCCTGTCGATGGTGATGCTGATGCTCATCGCGGGCGCCTGGATCGTCATGTTCTGGCGCCTGATCGAGCGTTGACGTGAAGGTCCACACCTACGAACGGGTCTTCCTGTGGCTGGGCGGCGCCGTACTGGTCGCCTGCCTCGCCGCCCTCGTGTATGGATCGGTCGGGCTCGGTCTCCATCTGCCGACGAAGGCAGGCACGATCGATCCGCAGGCGGTCGCGGTCACGCCGCCGTTCGACCGGCCCGGCGTGCGGCAGGTTGGTCCGAACGCGTACGAAGCGGTGATGATCGGGCGCATCTGGAGCTTCACGCCGGCGCAGATCGAGGTCCCGGCGGGTGCGGACATCACGTTCGTTCTGACATCGGCGGACGTGATCCATGGATTCAATCTCGAAGGGACGCGGGTGAACATGATGTTGATTCCCGGTCAGATCACGCGCAACCGGTACCGCTTCAAGGAGCCCGGGGAGTACACGATCATCTGCCACGAATACTGCGGTGTGGGTCATCACACGATGTACGGCAAGGTGGTGGTGAAGTGAAGGCGACGCCCACCGTGCTCGATCCCGCCGGCTTCGAGCTGCCGCCAGACCAGAAGGCGGCGCTGCGCTGGACAATCTATATCGGCTATTTCGCGCTGACGGCCGGGATCTTTCACGGGCTGGCGCAGGCGTTGTCGTACGCGAACATCGACATCCTTCGGTTCTTTCCCGGCCTGAAGGGCTATTATCAGGGCCTCACCGCTCACGGCGTCGCCAATGCGCTGATCTTCACCTTTGCGTTCTCGAACGGCTTCCTGCCGCTGATGACGGCGCGCGCGCTCGGACGACCCCTGGTCGGCTGGCTCGTTCACGCGGCGCTCGCCACGCTCGTGATCGGCAACGTGCTGGTGATCTACGCCGTGACGACCAACCAGGCCAGCGTGCTGTTCACCGCCTACGCGCCGCTCCAGGCGCACTGGACGTTTTACTTCGGGCTGGTGCTGGTGGTCGTGAGCACCTGGCTGGCGCTCGTCAACATGCTCGTCGTCCTTCGCGGCTGGCGTCGCGAGCATCCGGGCGCCCGCATCCCGCTGCTCGGGTACATCTCGGTCATCAGCTACGTCATGTGGCTCCTGGCATCGCTGCCGATCGCGGTCTCATTCCTCGGCTTCCTGCTGCCGTGGTCGTTGGGCCTGATGCAAAAGATCGATCCGCTGCTGACCCGGACACTGTTCTGGTTCACCGGGCACGCCATCGTCTATGCATGGCTGCTGCCCGCCTACGTCTCATGGTATGCGCTGATTCCCGCGCAGGCGGGCGGCCGGCTCATCAGCGATTCGTATACGCGCGTCGTGTTCATCCTCTTCCTGATCCTGTCGATTCCGACCGGCTTCCATCATCAGTACACCGACCCCGGCATCCCGGAGAGCATGAAGGCCGTGCACGCGGTGCTGACCTTCGGCGTCGTGTTCCCGAGTTTCGCCACGGCCTTTTCCGTCGTCGCCGCCCTCGAGATCGGCGGCCGCGCGCGCGGCGGGCGCGGACTGCTCGGGTGGGTGGCGAAGCTTCCGTGGGGTGATCCATCGGTGGTCGCCCAGATGCTCGCGATGCTGGCCTTCGTCTTCGGTGGCGTCAGCGGGCTGATCAACGCCAGCTTCACGATGAACCAGGTCATCCACAACACGACGTGGATCCCGGGGCACTTCCATCTCACCGTGGGCGCCGCCGTCACCCTCACCCACATGGGTGTCGCGTTCTGGCTCATTCCGTACCTGACCGGCCGGGGGCTGTGGAGTCGAGGCCAGGCGCTGACGTCGGCCTGGGTCTACACGATCGGCGTGTTCATCTTTTCGCGAGGGATGATCTCCGCGGGCCTCGAGGGGATGCCACGCCGCACGTTCCGCGTGGCCGCGACCTATAGCAATCCGGCGTGGGACTTCGGCGGCATGCTGACGGGCATCGGCGGCACACTGATGTTCTTCGGCATCGCCCAGTTCTTCGTGGTCATCGCCATGACCGCGCTGGCCGGCTCGCGCGCCGGCTCACCGCGCGACATCCCGATCACCGAGACACTCACCGCGCCAGCCACGACGGGGTGGGAGCGCCACCTGGATCGGCTTGGCTTGTGGGTTCTCGTGACAGTCGTGCTGTGTGTGATCGCGTATGGTCCGTTCCTGCTGACGTATCTTCCGCCGAAGCTGGTGTCGCCGGGTTACCGGCTGTTCTGACGGCGACCGGCGCCCGCCGGGCCGGATTGGCACGGATCTGCCTGCATCCATATATATAGCGTCACGCGGTGCCGTCCTTGACACTCCCCGCGCCGGCGGCGCAGGATGAAGCTGCGTACGCGCCGTCAAGCAGGGCGACCTCCGTACGCCACTATCCTCCTCCCCGCATGAACGGAGACTTGCCCAAGCTCAGCGGACGCGTTCTCGTTCTCGGTGAGGATACGCGGGCATTTCTTGCCGTCATCCGCTCGCTAGACCGCGATGCGCACGCCCACCGCCGGCCCGATCTCCGCCGCCAGTTGCTCCAGCGCGACCAGGCCGCGCCCACCCGCGACGCCGAACTCGATCACGCTGAGCTCCGGGAGCCCCAGTCGGCTGGCCAGCACCGCTGCCGGCGGTCGCAGAAGCCATATCACCGCCGCGCCGCTGGCCGGTCCCACCGCGCCAAAGAGGACGGTCGTGACCGCGATCGTGCGGGATTGCTCATTGCGGCCGGAGCGGTCCGGTGGGGGCGGACTCGCTCGACCACATCTCGGCGAAGTCCGCGCGCTGCTTCTCGCGCGATGACAGGCCGTGCGGCACGAAGTCCACGGGCAGGTTCGCGAGCGAGAAGTCGAGATCGTCGTACGCGGGATCGATGATGGCGGCGAGCCAATCTCGCCGGAGATAGCGGAAGCGCCTGACACGCTGGTCGCCCCGATACACGGAGAGCTCACAGAGAAAGACGCCCCAGCGCTCCCGATGCTCGAGCGTCAATGACGGATCGAACAGCCTCCACGTCTCGGCTCCGATGGAGAACCACGCATCCCCATCCCGGAGATACTTGGCGAGGAATACTGTCCCCTCTCGCGGGGAGCGGAGTAGCTGCCCCATGCCCGAATAGCCAGCACGGCTTTCTCGACGCCGCGGAAGCTTCAGGCGCGAGTAGCGCCCCGTGTGGGGATCGAACTCGAAGCAGTGCTCGTCGGACGAGTAATCGGCCAGCCGCATGGCGTCACGCGCGTCCGGCGCGCGCCGCTTGGGTCGCCGCCGGGTCCACCACCAGCGTGACGGGATCGATGACCACGCCGTGCTCGCGTCGCGCGAACGCGAGCGAGATCTTCTCGTCGCGGACGTCCTCCGCCACGCGCTCCGGATCGCGCGTGAAGGGATCGCCGTGGCCGCCGCCGCCTGGCTGCTCGTGCAGCACGACGTCGTCACGCCGCAGGGTGACGGCGAACTTGGCGGGCATCTCGCGCGCCTCGCCGTCGGGATTCAGCACGTTGCGCGTGCCGCGCGCGCACCCGCCGCCCGCGAGTCCATAGGGGTGGAACCGCATTCGGTCCGAGCGCAGCTGCAGCGTCGCCTCGTCGTTCAGCAGCGTGTAGCGCCGGCGCAGCCCGAGACCGCCCCGGAAGCGCCCTGGGCCGCACGAGTCGGGCACGAAGCCGTACTCGTCCACGCGGATGGGGTGATTCGCCTCCAGCACCTCCACCGGCGAGTTCGACATGTTCTGTGATGGATTGGTCACGGCCTCCATGCCGTCCCGGTCGGGCCGACCGCCCCAGGCGCCGGTGATCATGTCCACGAGGACGAACGGGCGGTGGTCGCGCGTGCGCCCGCCCAGGGAGAGCACGGTGTTGCCGCCCTCGCCGGCTGCGGGCACGCGCTCGGGAAGCGCCTGCGCGAGGGCGCCGAGGACGACGTCGAGCATGCGATAGCCGGTGAGCGCGCGTGCCGCACAGGCGCCGGGCAGCCGCGGGTTCAGGATCGTCCCCTCGGGAGCGATCACGTCGATGCAGCGGAAGACGCCGGCGTTGTTCGGCGCGTCCTGACGCAGCACGGAGCGGACGGACAGGTACGTGCATGACTTCGTGAAGGACAGCGTGGAATTCAGCGCGGCCTTCACTTGCGGCGCCGAGCCCGTCCAGTCGCAGGTAAGGTGACCGTCGTCGTGCACGGTGATGGCGACCGTGAGAGGGACGGGATCGTCGCTGAAGCCGTCGCTGTCCAGGTGATCGGTGAAGCGATAGGTGCCTCGTGGCCAGCGGGCGATCTCGGCTCGCGTCACACGCTCCGCATAGTCGAGCAGCTCGGCGATGTGGGCGCGCGTGGTCTCCCGCCCGTAGCGCGTGAAGAGCTTGCCGAGCTCGCGCTCGCCCACCTTGCACGCCGCGTACTGCGCGCCCAGGTCTCCGAGCACGCGCTCGGGGACGCGCACGTTCTTCTCGATGATCCGCCGCACCGCTCGGCTGGGCACGCCGCGCTCGTAGAGCTTCACGGGCGGGATGCGCAGCCCCTCCTGGTAGATCTCGGTGGAGTCACTCGCGTTGGAGCCCGGCACCCGACCACCCATATCGGTCTGGTGGCCGATGACGACGGCGAATGCCTCCAGCGCGCCGTCCACGTAGATCGGCAGGAACAGGAAGACGTCGGGGATGTGCATGCCGCCCTCATAGGGGTCGTTCATCACCACGACGTCGCCGGGATGCAAGTCGCCGGCGAACTCGCGCAGAACGCTTTGCATGGCGTCGGGCACGGCGCCCAGGTGCTGCGCGATGGTCTTGGCCTGGGCCACCATGCGCCCTTCGGCGTCGCACAGGGCGGCCGAGTAGTCCATCACGTCCCGGATGATCTCGGAGCGAGCGGTGCGGATGACGGCGTAGGCCATCTCGTCCACGATGGCGTCGAGCGCGCTCTTGATGACCGCGAACGTGATGGGATCGAGGCTCATGGCCGTGACTCCAGGGTGAGCACGAGGTTGCCGAAGTCATCGCGGTACACGGTCGCGCCTGGCGGCACCGCCACGGTGGAGTCGTACTCCTCGACCACGAGTGGTCCCGGCGCGGGCTCGCGCGCGATGGCGGCGCGTCCGACCACGGGCGTGGAGACGGGCGGCGCGTTGCGCGCCCAGTAAACGGCCCGATGCCGCGTGACGGTGTCCGGCGCGTCCACGATGCGGACAGTGCGGAAGTCCAGCCGGTGCTCGCGCCGTCCGGTGGCCACGACGCGGACGTTCACGAGCTCGAGCGGCTCGTCGCTCGAGTAGCCGTACGTGGCGGCGTACTCACGATCGAAGGCCTGCCGGAGATCGCCCAGGCGCGCTTCGCCGAGATGGCCACCCGGGATCGCGATGACCAGCTCGGAGGCTTGACCCTCGTAGCGCAGATCCGCGAGCGCCTCGATCTTCACCCGCTCGCGAGGGTAGCCCTGGCCTGCCAGCGTCGTCACCGCTTCCGTCGTGAGGTCCTCCAGTGCGGCACCGGCGCGGCCGAGTGTTGCGGGGTCCTCGAGTGGCCCGCCGGCCGCGCGGACGAAGTGGTGCGTCACGTCGCTGGCGAGCATGCCCACGGCGGTGAAGACGCCGGGGGCGACGGGCATCAGCACGCGGCGGACGTCGAGGGCCGCGGCCACGTCGCACGCGTGCGCGGGGCCGCTCCCGCCGAACGCCACCAGCGTGAAGTCGCGCGGATCGCGCCCGCGCTCGATGGTGACTGCGCGGATCGCGCGCGCCATGCTCGCGTTCGCGACGTCGCGGATCCCGCGCGCGGCTTCCTCGACCGCGAGTCGCAGGGGCCCGGCCACGTGGCGCTCGATCGCCTCCCGCGCGAGGGCGGCCTGCAGCTTCAGCTCGCCGCCGACGAGCTGCTCCGGGTCGAGGTAGCCCAGGACGACGTTGGCGTCCGTGATGGTAGGTTCGGTGCCGCCGGTGCCGTAGCAGGCGGGACCTGGCCGCGCGCCCGCCGAGCGCGGTCCCACGCGAAGGAGGCCGCCGGTGTCGATCCATGCGATGGAGCCGGCCCCGGTGCCGACTTCAGCGATGTCGATCGACGGCGCCTTGAGCATGTAGCCGCCGGCCTTGATGAAGCGGCTCGACGTGCTCATGCCCTCGCGGAACTCGTACTCGGTCGTGAGCGTCGGCTGACCGGACTCGACCAGCGCGGCCTTCGCGGTCGTGCCGCCCATGTCGAACACGATGAGGTTCGGCTCGCCGAGCGTCCCCCCGAGGCGCGCGGCGCCGATGACGCCGGCCGCGGGGCCGGAGCCGACGACGAAGACGGGGCGCTCGGCCGCCTGGCGCGCTCCGACCACGCCGCCGTTGGAGGCGACGACGAGCAGGGGCGCACGGACGCCGCTTCGCGCGAGGCCCGCCGTGAGATCGGCGAGATAGCGCCGCATGACGGGGAGCAGATAGCCGTTCACGACCGTGGTGCTCGTGCGCTCGTATTCCTTCATCTCGGGCAACACGGCCCAGGACGCGCTCACATCGACGCCGGGGACGGCCTCGCGCACGAGGCGCTCGGCGGCCTGCTCGTGCGCCGGATTCGCGTGGCTGTTGATGAAGCAGATCGCGATGACCTGCGCGCCGGCCGCAGCCAGGCGCTGCGCTGCGCGGAGTACATCGCCTTCATCGAGCGGTCGCACGACCCCGCCATCGGCGGCCATGCGCTCGTTCACCTCGAGCCGCCGCCGCCGCGGCACGAGCGGCGCGGGCTTCTCCCACGTGAGGTCGTAGAGATCCGGCGTCCGCACGCGCCCGATCTCGAGCACGTCGCGGAAGCCGCGCGTCGTGATGAGCCCGGTGACGGCGCCGGTCTTCTGCAGAATGGTGTTGGACGCCACCGTGGTGCCGTGGACGATCTCGGTCACCTCGCGCGGCTCGACTCCGGCAGTCCGGAGCAGCGCGGCGAGGCCCGTCACCACCGCGAGGCCGGGATCCTCCGGCGTGGACGGGACCTTGCTGACGCGCAAGGTGCCGTCGGGCAGGCGCAGGACGATGTCGGTGAAGGTCCCGCCGATATCGACGCCGACGTGCACCTCGCGAGTGTACTCCACGGCGGCCCGCCCTTGACGCTGCGTGCTCAGCGCCCTACTGTCGCCGCGATGGACCGCCGCCGCTTCGTGCTGACGTCGATCAGCTCATCGAGTAAGCGCTTCCTCGTCCACGTTGGCTGAAGCGGCGAAGCCGAGTCATCCGCGAGCGGCGGCGACCGTCTCTCCCATGTGCGCCACGAGCTGCGACAGCTCCGGGTGACCCCAGATCGATTCGACGGATTCGTACCGGCCCACCTGCCAGCACGAATCATCGATCATCCGGCCGCCCCACCCGTATTCGATGGCGAACTGCGAGGGGTTGGCGACGTAGAACGACACCATGTGATCGTTCATGTGCCGGCCGAGATCGATGACGATCGGTGCCCCCGCCTGCCGGGCGATGTCGCGGGCTGACCCGACGTCATCGAGCGAGTTGCACTCGAGCATGAAGTGATTGATTCGCTTGGGACCGCTGCCGCCGAACAGGGCGATCGAGTGATGACGCGGGTTGCAGTGCAGGAACACTCCCATAGGACGACCCAGGGGGCCGGCGACGTCGGAGACACGAAAGCCGAGCAGCTCCGTGTAGAACTTCGCGCTCGCGTCGAGGTCGGGCTGGTAGACGACGAGGTGCCCCAGCCCCATGGTGCCCGTCTTGAATCCGGTGATCGCCCGCGGAGGGTGAAACGGCCGCTGGTTGAGAGGCGGTCCGTAGTACACCTCGGTCCGGATGCCGGCGGGATCGGCGAACTCGATCAACTCCACCACGCGGCGCTGGTCCGCGTCGTCACGCTTGCCGCGCTTCACGCGCACGCCGGCGTCTTCCAGACGCTGGGCGACCGCGTGCAGCGCCGCCGCGTCGGAAACCTCCCAGCCGATGACCTCGAGATCATCGGCCCCGTTGTTGCGGAGCTCGATGCGGTGCGAGTGCTCGTCCATTCGCAGGTAGGTCGTCGAGCGGGTGTCGCCCGGAACGAGCTCCATGCCGAGCACGCTCGAGGCGAGGCCGCGCCACGCTGCGAGGTCGCTGACGCCGAAGATGAGATAGCCGAGTTGATTCACGCCCGTCATGGAACGCTCCTCCGTTGAAGAACCAGAATCGTGCTTCGCGCGATGTCCGCGAGCATAGCAGTTCCGTCGCGTCATCGCAGGTGGGCCGCGCGGGCGGGAACGGCTTCGCCCGGCACGACTTGCTCCTGCGCACCCGCGGTGCGATCCTCACGAGGCTCGCAGGAGGACACGCCATGTCGCAGCCCAGTCTGAAGATCGATCACGCGCGGTACGTCCTGACCGTCGATGCGCAGCGGCGCATCATCCGCGATGGCTCGATCCTGGTGGAGCGCGGACGCATCACGCGTGTTGGAAAAGCGGACGAGCTCGTCGACGCGCGCGCGGATCGCGTGATCGATGCGCGCGACTTCGTGGTCACGCCCGGCTTCGTGAACGGCCACATGCACATCAGCTACGCCCATCCGGTTCGGGGCATCTTCCCCGACGACGTCGGCAGCCCGCTGAAGCACGTCTTCGCGCTGCAGATGGCGATGACCGAGGACGAGGAGTACCACACCTCGCTGCTCGCACTGCTCGAGCTGGTGCGCAACGGCACCGTATGTCTGGTCGACCCGGGCTCGACGAAGTTTCCGGACGCTTGCCTGCAGGCCTACCAGGACGCCGGAGTCCGCGTGATTCTCGGTGAGGCGGTGACCGACCGCGACGCGCCGTTCCCGCAGCCGCGCTTCACGACCGCCGAGGCCACCGCGCGGACGGCGGCCTTCATCGACAGATGGAACGGTCGTCTCGAGGGCCGGCTGCGGGCGTGGGCGATGCCGTTCTCGGCGGAGACGTGCAGCGCCGAGCTGCTGCAGACGCTCACGCGCGTCGTGAAGGAGCGCAGCACCGGCCTCACGCTGCACCACGGCAGCGGCGCGCAGGCGCGGAAGGAATACCAGGGGCGCGGAGCCAAGAGCCCGACCGAGTATCTGGAGGGCCTGGGCGTGCTCGGCCCGAACGTGCTCCTCGCGCACGCGCTCGGCATCGATGACGCCGAGATCGCGTGCATCGCACGCACCGGGACGGCGGTCACGATGTGTCCGGTCACGGCGGCCAAGGGCGGCCGCGGTGTCGGCGCGCAGGGACGAATGCCCGAGCTGCTTGCGCAGGGTGTCCGCGTCGCGCTCGGCTGCGACTCACCGAACAATTCGAACCACCTCGACCTCGTGCGCGCCATGAACATGGCGGCCATCCAGTACAAGGACGCCCGTCAGGACACGACGCAGATCCCCGCCGAGACGGCGCTCGAGATGGGCACCCGTCTCGGCGCGGCGGCCGTCGGGCTCGGGGACGAGATCGGCGCCATCGAGCCGGGGAAGCGCGGCGACCTCGTCCTATTCGACACGCGGCGGCCGGAATGGCAGACGCTCTGGAATCCGGTGAACAACCTCGTCTACAACGCCGACGGGCGGAGCGTCCACACGGTCGTCGTCGACGGACGGATCGTCGTCGACAGCTACCGGCAGACGTTCGTCGACGAGGCGCGACTGTATTCCACCGTCCAGGAGATCGGCGAGCGGCTGCAGGCGCGCACCGGTATCAGCTTTCCCCGCTCGCGCTGGCCGATCTCCTGATCCGGCCTGCCCTCAGGAGGCGAAGATGTCCTCGGGCAGGAGCGCCGACACGACGTAGTTCGGCACATCGACGACGTTGCTGATGCGCAGATCGACGGCCACGCTGCAGATGATGTACGCCTGCTCGCGCGTATAGCCGCGTCCCTGGAGCAGCGCGATCATGTTCAGCACCGCGCTGCGACAGGCCGCAGTGAGGTTCTCGCCGTGGTTCGCTCCCTGGTCGTCGACCGGCATCCCCATGGTCGCCATGAACCGCTGTGGCGCCGCCCACCGCGGATCGGCGAAGTAGTCACGGCACTCGAACCGCGGCCAGCGGATGCCCTGGCGCTCGGCCTCGCCGCGGTGCACGCGGAAGCGGACGACACACGTCGCCGCCATCTCCACCGCCGTGACGCAGACCTCGCCATCGCCCTGTGCGAAGTGCGCGTCGCCGGTCGAGAACAGCGCGCCGTCGACGGCCACCGGCAGGAGCAGCCGGGCGCCCCTGGTCAGCTGCTTGACGTCGAAGTTCCCTCCGTTCTCGCGAGGCGGCAGCGTCCGCAGGCCATGCATGGCGACCGCCCCTGATGCCGGCACCGCCCCGTTGGTATCGGGCGGAAAGACGAGACCGCCGCGGCCCAGCAGCTCGGCCTCGCGCCGGGTCCACGCCTCGAGCTGCGCCCGGGACGGCGCGACGCCGGAGACGCCCATGAACGGCGCGCCAGGAATGCGGACGCGGGGCACCTGCCGTGACGTTGCCCAGCCGTCGGCGATGTCCCAGTGCGCCAGGAACGGCGTCGTCATGATGTCCCGGAGGAAGCCGAGGCCCGGGAGGATGGCGCTGAACGCCCAGCGCTGCGGAACGATGTCGACGAACTCGACCTCGAGCAGATCACCCGGCCGCGCGCTCTTCACGAGCACCGGCCCGGTCAGGGGATGGATGGCGCCGGCGGGCAGGCTGGCGAAGTCTGCCTCGGTGGACTTCGGCCCGAGATGGCCGTCGACGGCATCGCGCGTCTCGAGCGCGACCTCCTCGCCCTCCTCGACCTCGACAATCGGCGGCAGATCGGGATGCCAGCGATTGTGACCGGTCTTCGGCTCGTGCTTGAGCGGCAGCTGGCGGTCGATCGTGACGTGCTTCATGAGCGCCTCCTCGTCGACGTCGGGTAGGTTAGCCTCCCTCGCTAGGCGACGCGCGGAGCGTAGCAGAGCGAGACGTCGCCCGACGGGCATTTCCGCGCCTCCCGCAGCTCGAGCGTCACGCTCTTCGAGAGGCCCTCGAGCAACCGGCGGCCTGCGCCGAGGAAGACCGGGAGGCGTCGCGAAATTTCGCCCCGCGTCGGCTAGACTCCCGCCAGGAGGCGACCATGCAAGACACCGTGACGACGACCGGTCATCAGCCGATGGAAGCGGTCCACATCGACGACAGGCCGTGGGAGACGCTGCGCTGGCCCGGTCAGTGGAGCAAGATGCTGTTCCATCCCCGGCCCGAGCGTGCGACCGAGCCGAATGCGGGCCTCGTGCGCTATGAGCCCGGCTCGCACCATCCGCTGCACAAGCATGACTTCGCACAGGTCTGGTACATCCTCGAGGGCCAGTTCCAGATCGGCGAGAGCGTCTACGGCCCGGGCACGATGCTGTTCTATCCGGACCCGCACTGGGAAGCGCCGCTGTCGACGTCGACGGGCGGGCTGATGCTCTTCGTGCAATACCCGGGACCGACGACGGGAGGCCGGCCGATCTACGACGGCCGCTTCAACATGACGGCGCGCAAGGCCATCGGCGAGGAGAATCTCGAGCACTGACCGGCCGATGCTGTTGACCAACGGCCGCATCTACACGCTCGACGAGCGGGGGACAACCGCCGACACGCTCGTCGTTCGTGACGGGCGGGTCGCGTTCGTCGGCCGGCGCGCGGACGTCAACGCGGCGCCAGGCGAAGACATCGTCGATCTTGGCGGGCACGCCGCGCTCCCCGGTCTCGTGGACGCGCACGGCCACCTCATGCACCTGGCGCGTGTCCGCCTCACGCTCGATCTGCGGGGCGCGCCGTCGGAGGAGGCTGCGGCGCGGCGCGTCGGCGAGAGCGCGGCTCGACTTCCGCGGGGCGAGTGGATCAGCGGGCGCAACTGGGATCAGAACCTGTGGCCCGGCGGGCGCTTTCCGTCCAAAGCCACGCTCGATCGGGTCGCGCTCGATCATCCGATCGCGCTCGTCCGTATCGACGGACATGCGACCTGGGCAAACTCGGCGGCGCTGGGCGCCGCCGGCATCGACCGCACCACGCGCGATCCCGACGGCGGCCGGATCGTGCGCGATGCGCGCGGCGAGCCGACCGGCCTGCTGGTAGACACGGCGCAGCGGCTGCTCCACGCCGTCGAGCCGCGGCCCACCGACGAGCAGTTCGACCGCGCGGTGCGCGAGTGCCTCGCGGACTGTCTGGCCGCTGGTCTCACCGGCATCCACGAGATGGGCGCCGATCTGGGCGCAGTCGCCTCGTACCGCCGGCTGCTCGAGCGCGGGCAGTTTCCGTTCCGCAACTACGTCGCCGTCGCCGGCCGTTCGAAGTCGGCGTGGGACCACTACCGCGAGCGACGGCCCGAGCGCCTCGCTGACGGGCGCCTCGCTATCGGAGCGCTCAAGCTCATGGCCGATGGCGCGCTCGGCTCGCGCGGCGCGGCGTTGCACGAGCCCTACTGCGACGATCCCGGCAACACCGGCCTCGTGCTGATGGACCGCGACGAAGTGGAGCGGCTGACCGTCGAGGCGCTCGGGCAAGGCTTCCAGGTGTGCGTGCATGCGATCGGC
>Ga0209382_10003931_pt1 | contig 20260 bp, 20 predicted proteins | sample SoiMetdeltSBSDD5_FD_187599 | JGI IMG/M metagenome (GOLD analysis project Ga0209382, IMG submission 187599) | Bulk soil microbial communities from a Populus tree surrounding site in Tennessee, USA - Soil MetaG P. deltoides SBSDD5 (SPAdes) (version 2) | ecosystem: Environmental > Terrestrial >... | reverse complement strand
CGGTGGCGTGGCCGTCATTAACGTCGGTGCTGCGACCGAGAGCGAGATGAAGGAGAAGAAGGCTCGCGTCGAGGACGCGCTGCACGCGACCCGTGCGGCCGTCGAAGAGGGCATTGTCCCCGGCGGGGGTGTGGCGTTGCTGCGCACGCAGGCCGGCCTCAAGGGTCTCAAGCTCGAGGAGACCGACGAGCAGATCGGCGTCGACATCGTGCGCCGCGCGCTCGAGGAGCCGCTCCGCATGATCGTGCAGAACGCGGGCGCCGAGGGCTCCATCGTGGTCGAGAAGGTGCGTGCGTCGAAGGACAAGAACTTCGGCTACAACGCGCTCACGGACAACTACGAGGACCTCGTGGGCTCCGGCGTCATCGACCCGACCAAGGTGACGCGCACGGCGCTGCAGAACGCGGCGTCCATCGCTGGCCTGCTCCTCACGACGGAAGCGATCGTCGTCGAGAAGAAGGAAGAGAAGCCCGCGCCTGCGGCGCCGGGTGGCGGTGGCATGGGCGGCATGTACTAAGCCCAGCGAAGCTAGGAAACAAAGGGAGGGCCCCGCATGGCGGGGCCCTCCTTTTGTTTCCATGTGGTCATACTGACCGCATTCGCGATGCACCGTCGTTCGGTGCGGCGGGCATCCGCTGCGCGGGTGACTGCTGTCACCGCATGGAATGCGCGATCAATGCACCATTGAGCGAGTCGAATTCGCGACGTTGTTGTTAGGGCTCGGCGGCCCAATGTCAGGGGAGACCGCGTCGTCCGCGAGGGCGGCGTGGGGCCGTCCGGGCCCTAACGCATCCTACCCCTCAGAGCTCTAACGCGAGCTGAACGCTCCGCCCTCTCCGATACGACGCGACGGCTACCCCGTGCACCGAGTCCTGCGCTGCCGCCGTCACGCGTCCTCGGAATCGCGAGCGAGCGAGTGCGGCCGATGCGGCTGCGAGAGCGTGGTCGGCTGTATTGCATTGCTCGCTGATATGCGCCAGCACGAGGTGCTGCAGCCCGGAGTGCACGCAGGCGCGTGCAAGCGCACTCGCCTCGCGGTTGCTGAGGTGGCCCGTCACGCTCGCAATGCGTCGCTGCACCGAGATTGGATAGGGCCCTCGTGCGAGTAGGACGTCATCGTGGTTCGACTCCAGCACGAGGATGTCCACGTCGCGCAGCATCGAGCGGAGTTGCGTGCTGTCGCGACCGAGATCCGTGACCACCGCAGCGCGCGCACCACTTGATGAGTCCGTTGCCACCACGGCCACGGGTTCATTCGCGTCGTGCGACGTGCGCACCGTGAGCACGGACATAGAGCCGAACGTGAGCGTCGCCCCAGCGTCGAACGTACGCAGGTCCGCGCATGTCAGTTCGGGCATCGCGGCCACCGTGCCCGGTGTCGCATGGACGGTCCACTTCCAACGACGCGCGGATCGCACGGTCCCACACGAGTGGTCGCCGTGCTCGTGAGTCACGATCAGCGCGTCGACTGACTCCGGGGCGAGGTCTGCGGCAGCGAACCGCCGCTTCAGCTCGCGCGTCGAGAATCCGGCATCGACGAGGACACGCGTGCTGCCGTTGTCGATCACGATCGCGTTGCCGCGACTTCCCGAACCGAGAACCCAAACCTTCATCACACCACCCACCGCGCCGCATGTGCGGCAGCCAGCCATCGCTTCCCGCGTTCGCTGAGCGTCACGTGTCGCCGATGCATCACACGCTCGGCCACGGTAAGAAATTTAGCGACCGCGTACACCGGTGCATCTGTGCCGGCGCCCCACGAGAACGGCGCCACGACCTTCGGCGCCATCGGGACGTCGAACACATTCGCGCCAGCGCCGATGACGGTCCCGGTCGTGAGGCGCGTTCCAATCGCCGTCTTCGCGTGATCGCCCATGAGGGTCCCGAGGAACTGCATCCCGGTGTCGCGTATTCCCCGCGGCGTCCACAGAGCAACCGGGCCGTACGTGTTCTTCAGATTGCTCGTCACCGTGCTGGCGCCGAGGTTTGCCCAGCGGCCGAGGTACGAGTGGCCGACGAAGCCATCGTGCGCCTTGTTCGCGTGGCCGAGGAACACGGCCATGCTCACTTCACCCGTGATGCGGCACTCGTCACCGACGGCTGTCGCTCCGATGCGCCCTCCGCCCACGATCGTGTTCTCGCCGATGTAGCACGGACCGACGAAGCGCGTGAAGGGAGCCACCGTCGCCCCGCGTCGAATCAGAATGGGCCCGGCCGTCGTGTCGAACACGACGTATGGGTCGATCTTGGCACCTCGCTCCACGCGCGCCACGTGTGAACCCACGATCGTCGCGCCGGCTTCATCGGCTCCGACCGTATCGACGTCAGCGACGCGTCGGGTGACATCGTCGGCGATCATCTCCGAGAGGAAGCGGATGAGGTCCCAAACCTCATCGAGCCACCAGCCGTCGAGCTCTCGCCGGTCCGCTGCAGCCGGTACCAGCGAGTCGAGCGAGATCGCGCCACTGCGAAGGTCGCTTGTTGATACGGGTCGATCGAGACGCACCGCGGCAACGCGTCCCTGGCACGTCCAGACGGGTCCGCTGCCGTCCACACGCGCGAGCCGCGCTGCACAGCGTGAATTGGCGACGATCGTGCCCGACGGGATCTCGCCTGTCGCCGCCGACGGTGCGTCCAGCTCGTCGAAGGAATCGAGGTGGGTGGCGCCGACGAAACCGCGCGCCGTCGCGCCGACGGCTGTCTCCCAGCGCCGGCGAATCAGCTCGATTCCCGCACGCAGCTCGGACACCGGGCGAGTCAGCGCAAACGGCTCGAACTCGCGCGCGATCGCGTCGTCGTAGAGGATCAGAGCGTTCAAGACCGGTCGCGGATCGAAGGGGGGAGGCTTGCCATGAGGGTCTTGAGGTCCGACGCACGCTCCGTGGTGGTCACGAGCGTCAGTCCATCCCGGACGACGACCACGAGGTCGCTGACGCCGTAGAGCACCACGTCCGCGCCCTCCGCGTGGACGACGTTGTCGTTCGCCTCCACGAGCACCGCGGACCCACTCGCGGCGTTGCGGTGCGCGTCGAGCTGCCTAACGCGCGCCAGCGAGGCCCAGGTGCCCACGTCGTCCCACCCGAACGACCCCGGGATCACGGCAACGCGCCGGCTTCGCTCGAGCACGCCGACATCCACGGTGATCGGCGTAGCGTTCGCGAAGTACCGCGCGGCGTCCCCATTGGCGCCTTCCAACGCCGGCGCCAGCTCGGGCGTGAGCGCGCGAACTTCGTCGAGAAAGTCGCCGACGCGCCACGCGAAGATCCCCGAGTTCCAGAGGCACCCCTCCGCCACCATGCGCTCAGCGGCTGACCGGTCGGGTTTCTCGACGAAGCTCGCGACGCGATGAGCCCCGTGGCCGATCTCGTCGCCGGGTCGGATGTATCCGAATCCCGTGTCGGGGCGAGAGGGCACGACACCGACGGTGACCAGCGAGTGCGTTGCGTCGGCCACCTCGGCGGCCCGCTCCAAGGCCGTCCGAAACCCGGCGTCGTCTGCAATGGCCCAGTCAGCGTGGACTGACAGCATCACGGCCATGGGCCCGTCGCGACGTGCGATCTCGCTCGCCGCCCACGCGAGCGCGCCGCCGGTCCCGACCGCGCGAGGCTCCGCGATGATGTTCTTGACGGGGACCTGCGGTACGTGGCGCGCGACCGTGTCGCGGAGCGTGTCGTTCGTGAGGATGAGTGTGCGGTCTGGCGGGACCAGCGCCTCCAATCGGTCGAGCGTGCCGACGAGCAGTGGTCTCTCGTCGACGAGTGGGAGGAGCTGCTTGGGACGCGTCGGTGTGCTGAGCGGCCAGAAGCGCGAGCCGATGCCGCCGGCCAGCACCACGACCCAGCGACTCACGCGTTCCCCGCGCCCTGCTCGTCCTGGCTCAGCCCCGCGAGCTCCGCGGTCCGCGCGTAGAGCTTCTTCGGACTGAATGGCTTTGTGAGGAACTCGGTGGCGCCGAGTTCCATCGCCTTCTGGTGCTGCGCTTCCTGTCCCGCCGCCGTGAGAATGATGCACGGCAGATGCTTGAGCCGATCGTTCGACCTGATCCGCGCGAGCACGTCGAGCCCGCTCAGGTTTGGCATCATGAGATCGAGGAGCACGAGGTCGATGTCCGGCTGCGACTCGAGCGTATCGATCGCTTCCTGCCCGTCGTACGCGAGCGTCACGCGAAAGGGTCCCTGCTCGAGCTTCATCTTGATAATGCGGCCAATGTGCGGCTCGTCATCGGCCACGAGTACATGACGCTGCTGCATCGCGCCGACTCCTAGACGAGGGCGGCCATATGCTCGCGGTTGCGTCGCAGTTCGAACAGCAGCTGGCCCACGTTCGCCTGCGGCTGAACCAGTACCAGCAGTGTCGCCTCGGCCGAGAGGACGGACACGACGACGAGCCCGTTGGGATGCTCGAAGACCCCGGTAATGACGGGCCCTCGGCCGCTGATCGCGCCGAACTCATCGGCGGCCGTCACGATGGACGGGATGTGGGCCGCCAGGCCTTCGGGGTCGAGGTTGGGAACCGCCTGACCGTCGATCAGGAGTCCATCACGCCCGACGAGGATCGCGGCGTCGACGCCGTCCCGTTGACGGATGGCGCCGACCAGGTCGCGGATCGTCGGCATTGGCGCTCCCCGGGAAAAGTCGTGCGAAGCATAACTGTAGGTGGGGGGTTGTCAAGCGAGCAATCGCTTGAAGTCTCGTGTGTTAGGCGGTATGCTTCGACTCCTTCTTCCCCTGCTCGACCTCGCTTTTGTTTATGAAGTTTGCAATGCCCATTCTGGCCGCCGGAATCGCCCTAAGCGCCGCGGCCTGCAGCGATCCGAACGAGAATACGAACCTCCTGAATGTCGTCGCCGATACCCTGACGGTGTACGCATTGTCGGGCACCGCGCCGTCCTTCCCGGCGGGGTACTACACCGCGACGGGTGCGGTCACCCGGGTCGACGGCAGCTTCAACTTCGATATCGCGTTCGACATCGACGCTGCGAACGACGTCGTGGTGTATCCGCAGCGCCTCGTCGGAGTCTCGGCGCTCGGCGCGAAGCCCGTCGGCATTCAGCGGATTACCGTTCCATTCGACTCGCTCGGCCGCGCGCCCGCGTCCGGCTACGTGTTCGACTCGACGTTCGTGGTCAAGCCGGGGCAGGGCCTCGTCTTGCAGGTCCAGTCCAGTAGCGAATGCGCCCTGTCGTTTTCCACGCTTCGCTACACGAAGCTGGTGGTCGACAGCCTCGACGTTCCTCGGCGCGCCATCTTCTTCCATTCCGTGCACAATCCGAACTGCGGGTATCGGAGCCTCGTGCCTGGCGCCACCCCGCGGAACTGACCGATGCACGACCTCCGCGCCCTGCGTGACCAGATCGACCTACTCCGTGACGGCATGCGCCGGCGCGGAAAGCTCGACCAACTCGGTCCTCTCCTCGATCGCGCCGAACAGCTCGACCGCGACCGGCGTCTGAACATTCAGGCCGTCGAGGAACGGAAGGCGGCCCGGAACGTGGCGAGTCAGGAAGTGGCTCGGCGCAAGCGCGCGAAGGAAAACGCCGATGACGTCGTGGCCCAGAGCCGCGCGCTCGGCGAGGAGATCTCGCGACTCGAGGCGGAGCTTACGACGGCCGAGGCCGAGCTCGAGCGCATCATGTATGAGCTTCCGAATGTGACGTTGCCCGAAGTCCCCAGTGGTGGTGAAGAGTGCAACGTCGTCGTGCGTGAGTGGGGAACACCGCGGCGCGAGTCTGGACTCAAGCCGCACTGGGAGCTTGCGGAAGCTCTCGGGATCCTCGACCTCGCCCGCGGGGCGAAGATCAGTGGGTCGGGGTTCGTCGTCTTTCGCGGCGCCGGCGCACGGCTCGTCCGCGCGCTCATGAACCTGTTCCTCGATGTACACACGCGCGAACACGGCTATGAGGAAGTGTGGGTGCCCGTGGTCGTGAATCGTGCGTCAATGACGGGCACCGCGCAGCTGCCGAAGTTCGAGGACGACATGTACGCGCTGCGGGATGATGAGGGGTTCCTCATCCCGACCGCCGAGGTTCCACTCACGAACCTCTATCGCGACGAGATGCTCGATGCCGGCCAGCTTCCGCGCGTGTTCTGCGCGTACTCGCCGTGCTTTCGCCGCGAGGCCGGATCCGCGGGCAAGGACACGCGCGGCATTCTTCGCGTTCACGAGTTCGACAAGGTGGAGCTCGTGCGCTACGCGACGCCGGAGACGTCCGGGCAGGAGCACGAGCTGATGACGCGGCACGCCACGACGCTTCTCGAGCGACTCGGGCTGCCGTATCGCGTCAAGCTGTTGGCGGCGGGGGACACGGGGTTCGCGAGCGCGAAGACGTACGATCTCGAGGTGTACGCCCCCGGTGTTGGGGCGTGGCTCGAGGTGTCGTCCAGCAGCACGTTCACAGACTTTCAGGCGCGGCGTGCGAACATTCGGTTCCGACCTGCGCCGGGCGAGAAGCCTCGCTTCATCCACACGCTCAACGCGTCGGGGCTCGCGTTCCCGCGTATCATCGCCTCGATCATCGAGCATTATCAGCAGCCCGACGGCAGCATCGCTGTTCCCGAGGTTCTGCGGCCGTATCTCGGCACCGACACCATCCGCTGACCCGTGCGGCGCGGCGCGTCGTTCATCGTCGTCGCCGTAGGAGTCTTCCTCCTTCTCGGGTCGTACATCGTCTATACGCAGAGCGTCGTGGTCGAGTTGCGGCGCGAAGCGGAGCGGTCGGGGCGCATGTACGCGCGCGTATACGAAGCGCTCACCGACACATCGGCGGACGCGAACTTCGCCCTGCTCGATCTCTCGCGGCACATCAGCGAATCGAAGGTGCCCGTACTCCTCACGGACCCGAATGGCGTTCCCACGGGCGCGGTGAACACGCCGTTCGATGAACGGGTCGCGGCGGGCGACGCGCGGCTCGCGAGTGATCCGAAGCTCCAGGAGTACGTCGCGACGCTGGATCGCCAGAACGCGCCGATCGTCGAAGAGGGAATCGGCACGGTGCACATCGGCGACACGCCCCTCGTGAACGGCCTGCGCATCATTCCGCTCGTGCAGGCGGGAACGCTCGCGCTGATCCTGATCGCGGCGATCTACGGTCTGCGGACGCGCGAGCGCGCGGACCGCGAGAAAGTGTGGGCCGGGATGGCGCGCGAATCGGCGCATCAGCTCGGAACGCCGTTATCCTCACTCAGCGGCTGGGTCGAGCTGCTTGGGGAGCACGAAGGCGATCCGATGACCACGAAGGCGATCGGCCACATGCGTGGTGATCTCGACCGGCTCGAACGCGTGGCGCATCGATTCGAACGCATCGGGCGACCGCCTCGACGAGACCCCGTCGACGTTCGCGAAATCGTCGAGCATGTCGGCGGCTATTTCCGCGCCCGCGTACCGACCCTGGCACATGCGGTGGAGATTGCGGTGTCCGGTGGCGAGGACCAGCTCGTGGTGCAAGGTGACGCCGTCCTCCTCGAGTGGGCGCTGGAGGCGTTGATGAAGAACGCCGTGGACGCGCTCGCCGGACGCGGCGGCCGCATCTACATCACCGCGACGCGAGTTCCCGAAGGCGTGCGCATTCGCGTTGCGGACGATGGGCCGGGAATTCCGCGTGAGCTGCGCGCTCGAGTATTCGACCCCGGCTTCTCGACGAAGGATCACGGTTGGGGCGTCGGGTTGTCGCTCGCGCGCCGCATCATCGAAGAGAATCACGGGGGCGAACTGCTGCTGGTGCCTGCGCAACGAGGCGCGACGTTCGACGTTATCTTGCACTGATGTCCACGACGTTGTCCGCTGATTGGCTCGCGCGGCTGAATCCCGCCCAACGCGAGGCCGTGCTCCACTTCGAAGGACCGATGCTCGTGCTCGCCGGCGCGGGGTCGGGAAAGACCCGGGTCCTGACGACGCGCATCGCACACCTCGTCGATCACCACGGCGTCGATCCGAAGCACATCCTGGCCGTCACGTTCACGAACAAGGCGGCCGGCGAGATGCGCGAGCGCATCGGCCGACTGCTCGGCGAGGAGCCGGCCGGCATGTGGTGCGGCACGTTCCACTCGGTGGGAGCCCGCATGCTCCGGTCGGCGGCGCACCTCGTCGGTCGGACGCCCAGCTTTACGATCTACGATGAAGAAGACGCGGTTGGGGTGATCAAGCGCATCATGGAGCGCCTCCGCATCTCGGCGCGCGATCACGCGCCGCGCGCCATCCTCGATTCGATCTCCGACGCGAAGAACGCACTCGTACCGGTGAGCGAATACGAGGCGCTCGCGCATGACCCGCATTCGCGCGCGGTCGCGCCCGTGTACGCGGAGCTCGAGTCGACGCTTCGCCAGGCGAACGCGGTCACGTTCGACGACCTGCTCGTGTTGCCCGTGCGCGTTCTCGAGCAACACGAGCAGTATCGGCAGCAGTACCGCGACCGGTTCCGCTTCGTGCTGGTGGACGAGTACCAGGACACGAACCGCGCCCAGTATCGGTTCATCAAGCTCATCGGCGGGGAGCACGGCCACGTCGTCGTGGTTGGGGACGACGACCAGTCGATTTACGGGTGGCGTGGCGCCGACATCCGGAACATCCTGGACTTCGAGAAGGACTTTCCGGACGCGAAAGTCGTTAGGCTCGAGGAGAACTATCGGTCCACGCCGCAGATCCTCGAGTTCGCGAACGTCGCCATCCGCGCCAACACCGAGCGCCGCGGCAAGACGCTTCGGTCCACTCGGCCAGGTGGGGAGCGCGTGACCGTCGTCGGCGCGGCGGATGACCGTGATGAGGCGGACTACATCGTGGAGGAGATCGCCGCGCGGCGCGGGTCACCGGGGGGCAAGGCGCCCGGCCAATCGCTCGGCGGGGGTCTCACGCTTCGTGACTTCGCGGTGCTCTACCGAACGAACGCGCAGAGCCGGGCGCTCGAAGAGTCGCTGCGCCGACGCGGGTTCGCATACCGACTCGTCGGGGCGGTCAGGTTCTACGACCGACGTGAGATCCGCGACCTGATGGCGTATCTCAAGCTCATTGCCAACCCGAGCGACGATGAGGCGTTCCGCCGTGCGATCGCGGTGCCGAAGCGCGGCATCGGCGACACGAGCATCGACACGCTGGCGGGTGCGGCCCGCGCCGAGGGCGTCCCGCTGCTGGCTGCGTCGGTGCGCCCGGATCTCGTCGCGTCGCTGCGGCCGGCGGCGCGCTCAGCGCTCGCCGAGTTCGCCGCGCTGATCGGTCGACTCCGCGAAGCCGCGCGCGAGGCGGCCGTCGACGAGTTGCTGCGCGATCTCATCGACGCGGTTCGCTACGGCGATCACCTGCGGACGGAGCCGGATGCGCAGGACCGCCTCGACAACGTGCGCGAGCTCGTCGCGGGTGCGGCGGAGGTGGTCGCCGATGAAGGCGGGGAAGTGGGCCTGACACCGCTCGACCACTTCCTGCAGCGGTCGACGCTCGTTACCGGCGTCGACGCGATGGACCCGACCGCCGACGCCGTCACAATGATGACGATGCATAACGCGAAGGGACTCGAGTTCCCGGTCGTCTTCATCGCCGGGTTGGAGGACGGGTTGTTCCCGCTCAGCCGAGCGTTCGACGACCCGCCGATGCTCGAGGAGGAGCGGCGGCTGTTCTACGTCGGTATTACGCGGGCCGAGCAGAAGCTCTACCTGACGCACGCCCGTCAGCGCCGTCGGAACGGTGAATTGATGCCGTCCATCCCGTCGAGCTTTCTGAAGGATATTCCGGCCGGCATGGTGGAAGAGCGTTCGACGCTCAAGCTGCGTGCGACGGGCCGCTCGGTGCTGCCGCACCCGTCGGCCGCGACTCGTCGCCCGGGCTCGCGCGTCACGTTTGCCGCGGACACCGACGTCGAAGCGTCGCAAGATGCGCCGCGTTTCGTGAAGGGTGAGCGTGTGCGACATGGTCGGTTCGGCAGCGGCACGATCGCCGAGCTCTCGGGCACCGGCCGCGACACGAAGGTCACGATCGACTTCGACGACGAGTCGATTGGCCGGAAGCGACTCGTCGTGGCGTACGCCGGCCTCGAGCGAGGGTGGGACTAGTGTCTGTCACCGAAGACGACGTTCGCCACGTGGCGATGCTGGCGCGGCTCGGCCTGGACGCGGAACGCATCCCGACCATCGCCGCCGAGCTGAACGGCATCCTCGGTCACATGGATGTGCTCTCTCGCGTGGACACCACCATCGTCGGTCCAGTGACTGGCGTCGGCGCGGCCGGAACGCCGTTGCGCGTCGATGGCGGCAATCAGATTCCGCTGGCGAAGCCGCGCGAGGCATTCGCGCCGGCCGCGCGCGACGGCTTCTTCCTCGTGCCGCGCCTCGCGACGCACGAGGACGCTGGTACGGAGTCGTCGTGACGGCGCTAGCCGGCAACGTCGCCGCCCTGGCAAAGCGGCATGCATCGGGGGAGGTGAGGCCCGCCACCACCGTGACGGACGCATTCAAGCGCGCCGACGAGGTCCACGCCGGCGCCGATGGCCTGAATGCCATTCTCGCGATGGACCGTGATGGCGCGTTAGGCAGCGCGGACGAGCTGTCCCATCGGCACCAGCAAGGGCACCGGCCGGGCCCGCTCGCGGGCGTTCCGATCGTCGTGAAGGACAACATCGCGACGCTCACGATGCCGACAAGCTGCGGGTCGCGGATCCTCCAGGGGTACGTGAGCCCGTACGAGGCGACGGCCGTCACCCGTCTACGCGAGGCCGGGGCCGTCGTCATCGCGAAGACGAACATGGACGAGTTCGCGATGGGCTCGTCCACGGAGAATTCCGCGTACGGGCCGGCGCGCAATCCCCTCGATCCCACGCGAGTGCCCGGCGGCTCCTCGGGTGGGTCGGCGGTATGCGTCGCCGCGGGGATCGTGCGTGCCGCGCTGGGATCGGAGACCGGCGGGTCCGTCCGCCAGCCGGCTGCTTTCTGCGGCATCGTCGGCGTCAAGCCGACGTACGGCCGCGTGAGCCGCTACGGACTCGTGGCGTTCGCCTCATCGCTCGATCAGATCGGTGTCTTCGGCCGCACCGTCGATGACGCCGCCGTCGTGTTGGGAGCAATCGCCGGCCGTGACCGATACGACTCGACGAGCGCGGACGCCCCTGTGGACGATTATCAGGCCGTGGCCGAGGGTGACCTATCGGGCCTCGTGATCGGGCGACCACGCGAGTACTTCCCTGAATCGCTCGACGGTCGCATTCGTGACCACTGCGATGCGGCAATCGAGAAACTGCGATCGCTTGGCGCCAAGGTGCGTGACGTGTCGCTGCCGCACACGGAGCTGGCGATCCCGGTGTACTACATCATTGCGCCGGCGGAGGCGTCGTCGAACCTCGCGCGGTTCGACGGCGTGCGGTACGGCATGCGCGCCGCGGCGCCATCGCTGCGCGACATGTACGAGCGCACGCGCTCCGGAGGATTCGGGCCGGAAGTCACGCGGCGGATTTTATTGGGAACATACGTGCTGTCGGCGGGCTACTACGACGCGTATTACAAGAAAGCCCAGGAAGTACGCGCGCTCATCGCCGAGGATTTTCGCCGCGTGTTCGACAGCGGCGTCCACGTGCTGTTCACGCCCACCGCGCCTACGCCCGCGTTCCCGCTCGGAACCCGGTCGGACCCGTACGAGATGTACCTGAGCGACATCTTCACGGCGACCGCCAACCTCGCCGGAATTCCCGCGCTCTCGCTGCCCGTTGGCCTCGTCGATGGCCTCCCCGTCGGGGGGCAGCTCATGGCGCGCCACTTCGACGAGGCCTCGATCTTTCGCGTCGCGTATGCGCTCGAACGCGCGTTAGGCGGGGACGCGCGATGACGACCCCGAGTAATGGAACCCCGCGGGGGAAGTACGAGATGGTCGTGGGGCTCGAAGTCCACGTCCAGCTCCGCACGCGCACGAAGCTGTTCTGTAACTGCTCCGCCGAGTTCGGCGCGCCGCCGAATCGCAATACGTGCCCGGTCTGTCTTGCGCTGCCCGGCAGTCTTCCCGTGCTGAACGAGTCCGCCGTGGAGTTGGCCACGAAGGCCGCGCTCGCGCTTGGTGCGGAAGTGCAGGAGGAGTCGGTCTTCGCGCGCAAGAACTACTTCTACCCGGACCTGCCGAAGGGCTATCAGATCTCCCAGTTCGACAAGCCGCTCGCCACTGACGGCGGGCTCGTCATCGGCGAGCGTCCCGATGGCTCTCCGCTGCGCATCGGCATCACCCGGGTGCACATGGAGGAGGACGCGGGGAAGTCGATTCACGACCGCTTTGCGTCGGCGTCCGCCATCGACCTCAATCGTGCCGGTACTCCGCTCATCGAGATCGTGAGCGAACCGGACATCCGGTCGAGCGCAGAGGCTGGGTCGTATTGTCGACTGCTCAAGCAGGTGCTCGAGTACGTCGATGTGAGCGACCTGAACATGGAAGAGGGCAGTCTGCGCGTCGACGCGAACATCAGTATCCGCGAGTCCGGTGCGACGCGACTCGGCACGAAGACCGAGGTGAAGAACCTGAATTCGTTCTCGGGCGTCGAACGCGCCCTCGAGGCAGAGTTCGCGCGGCAGGTTGCGCTCATCGAGACGGGTGGCGCCGTCGAGCAGCAGACGCTTCTCTGGGACGCGGATCGCGGCGTCGTGCGCCCTGCGCGCACGAAGGAAGGAAGCGACGACTATCGGTACTTTCCTGATCCGGACCTGCCGCCGCTTCGTCTCACGAAGGACTGGATCGACCGCATCCGAAACAGGCTCCCGGAGCTTCCGGATGCGAAACGGCGCCGCTTCGCCGAGGAGTATAAGCTCAGCACGTATGACATCGATGTCCTGACGGCGAGTCCGCGCGTCGCGGAGTACTTCGAAGTGGTCGCGCACGGGCATGGCGACGCAAAGACGACCGCGAACTGGATCATGGGGGAAGTGCTGGCGACGCTGAAGAACACGGGCGTTGCCATCGAGCGATTCTCGGTTCGGCCGGCGGACCTCGCCACGCTGCTCGACATGGTGCGCTCGGGACTCGTCAGCAACACGGCCGCGAAGCGCATCTTCGCGCGCATGGTGGAGACGGGCGACCGCCCGGAGCAGATCGCGGAGCGCGAAGGGCTCACGCAGGTGGGCGACGATGGTCAGATCGCCGCGTGGGTCGATGAGGTCCTGGCGAGTCAGCCGGCCGAGTGGCAGCGCTATCTCGGCGGCGAGAAGAAACTGCTAGGCGTCTTCGTGGGCGCCGTGATGAAAAAGTCAGGCGGTCGCGCGGACCCGCGGAAGGTGAATCAGTTGTTGGGGGCGCGCGCGGGCAAGTAAAGGGGCGACGCCAGCTCGGACGCGAACCGCAGCGGTGACTCGGGCATCCCGAAGTGGCGCCGCGCTTCGGCGGCCACGAGTTCCTCGCCGCCCTGCCGCAGTGCTGCCCGCCTGACGCGCTTCGCGAGGCGCAGGGGCGTCTCGCCCGACGGATCGAGCCGGTACGGCTCCGACTCTTCGACCCGGCGGAGAAAGTCGATGATGTAATCGAACGAGCGGGTGAGGTACGAACCGACGTCCGACTCCGGCAGGTCCCACCGGCTCTTCTCCGACATGAGCTGGAAGATGCGTTGCCAGGACTCGGTGTCGGTCACATAGACCATCCCGCGAAAGATCCGGCGGTTCGTGGGCGTGCTGAAGATCGTCGGACTGAGAATCCGATCGAGGTGCGCGTCGGAGCGAGCGTGATCGAGCAGGATCAACTCGCGCGCGCGTCGGGCGTATCGCTCCCCGAGATGCGTCTCGAACCTGCTTTCCCAGTAGCTGTGTCCGAGCGCCGACGTACTCGACGTGACCGCCAGCTGACGAGGCACGAAGTAGTTGTGCGCGACCGCGTCGGCTGCGAGGTGCGCCAGATAGCCGAGCGCGAAGGCGTGGAGCGGCTCGTCGCGCGCCTGTTCACGGACCTCGAGGCCCACGTGCCACGCGTGGCAGTGCCGCCCGGCGGCTGCGTACTTCTTCGCGATGCTCGTGTCGGCGGCGATCGAGCCGTAGAGGAAATCGTACGGGAACGCCGCCAGCAGCTCACCGATCGACGCCGGCAGCAGCGCGAGCGAGCGCAGGATCGCCTCGCCCAGAAACACGTGTGTTCCCGGCGTCCAGGCGAACGCCAGGGAAGGGAACAGCACGAGGCCGAGGATAGCCAGAGCTGCGGCGCCGGCGATGACGCGCGGCGCCGCCCGCCCACCGTGAGGGGGGCGGTTCACGTGCTCAGACGCCGAGGCGCTTGCGTTGACGGCGAATGGCCTTGCGCAGGTCGCGCAGCTCGGATTCAACGACGTCGGCGACGCGCTCACGCGCGGCGTCGAGCGCATCTCCGATCTCTTCGCGTACGGCGTCTACGGGGACGCGCTCCCACATCTCCCCGCCGCGCTTCGCTGCCCAGCGCGCCCCGCGTCGCCCATGTTTGCCCGCCCACCGTGCCGCGCCACCCGCCGCGCGAGCGACGGGCGTCAATGGCCGGCGGCCGCTCGGCCCGCGCCTGACGAGTAGCGCGGCACCCGCGCCGATCATCGCACCGAGAAGCGCTGCCGTCAGGAGGTCGTACTGCTGGTCACGCCCGCTCACTCGGCCGCCGTCGGACGCGCGGTCGCTCCCGCCATTCGTTGTCCTGGGTCTCACCGTCGTCGCCATGGCTCTCCTCGCGCTCTTCGAGCGCCTCCACGTCTCCGAACTCGTCCTCGATCAGGCGTCCCTCCACCTCATCGCGGAACGTCGTGGCACCTGCGCGCACACCGCGGAGCGTCGACGCGGTCGATACGAAGGCATCCTCCGCCTCGCGCTGGACCACGCGCAGCAACGCGTCGAGCTCGTGCAACCGCTGTTCGGCAGTCTTCACCGCCGTCGTCAGTCGCTCGTTCGCGAGCGCCACCGTCTGGTTGAACTGCTGTACGTCCACGCGAATCGACGTCGTGATGTAGTTGACGTTGTCGGCGATCGAGTTCGCGTTGCGCACCAGCGGACCGATGTCCCCGTAGAACCGGTCGATCAGTTCGTTGACGCGCTTGTAACTGCTCCGAAAGTTCCACGCGGCCGGCACCAGTACGACCGTCAGCACGAGGATCGCGATGGTCATGAGCCCTTGAGCCACGCCCGCGATCTTCTCGAACGTCCCTTGCTCGACCGCCACCTGTTTCGTGACGATCGTGTCCGGGAACTGGGCTACCGCAGCAACCAGGAACTCCGCAGCCAGCCGCGCGAAACCAACCGTCATGCGATCAAGGAAGTGATGTGTTACCCTTCGGCGTGCGACGAGTCATCTCGCGCGGCTGTCCGCCGCCTCGCCTGCGTGTGCAAGGCTGAGGCCACTCGCAAGGTAGCCGACGCGCTGTACGGCCCAACGAACGGCGGATCGTACCGGCGCGAAAATCGGCTGTCAAGCAATCACCTCTGCTCGGATTACCACACGACATGGCCGCTGTGCAGTACATCGTTGAAGGCGGAGCAACCCTCTCCGGCGCGATTCGGCCTTCCGGGAACAAAAACGCGGCACTCCCGATCATTGCGGCGTCGCTCCTCTCCGAGCACCCGATCACGCTCCAGAACGTCCCACGCATCCGCGATACCGAGACGCTCGTTGAGCTGATCCGGTCCGTCGGGGCGAGCGCTGACTGGGCGGACCGAAACACGCTCCACATCCACGCGAAGACGGTTCGACCCTCCGACCTCGACCCCGAGCTCTGTCGCAAGATCCGCGCGTCGATTCTCCTTGCCGGCCCACTGCTCGCGCGGTGTGGCGAGATCACGCTGCCGCCGCCTGGCGGTGACGTCATCGGGCGCCGTCGTCTCGACACGCACTTCCTGGCGCTCGAGCGACTCGGCGCCGACGTGACCGCGGACGACAAGTTCGAGCTGCGCGCGAAGTCGCTCATCGGCGCCGATGTGTTTCTCGATGAGCCGAGCGTCACCGCGACCGAGAACGCCTTGGTCGCGGCCACGGCGGCCCGGGGGACGACCATCCTGCGCAACGCGGCCTCCGAGCCGCACGTGCAGGACCTGTCACATTTTCTCTCCACGCTCGGTGCGCACATCGAAGGGATCGGAACGAACACCGTGACGATTCACGGCGGGCGCCCGATCGGTGGCGGAACGCACACGATCGGCCCCGACCACATCGAAGTGGGATCGTTCATCGGCCTGGCGGCAGTAACCCGATCCGAGCTTCGCATTCAGGCCGCGGGCGTGGAGCACCTTCGCTCGACGCTCCTCGGCTTCGCACGCCTCGGCATCAGCTGCCGCGTCGAGGGCGATGATCTGATCGTGCCCGCCGAGCAACCGCGCGCGATCCAGGCAGACTTTGGCGGCCACGTACCGAAGCTCGAAGACCAGCCGTGGCCAGCGTTCCCGGCCGACGTCATGTCGATCGCCATCGTGACGGCGACGCAGTGCGACGGGCTGATTCTCTTTCACGAAAAGATGTTCGAGTCGCGGATGTTCTTCGTCGACAAGTTGATCGGCATGGGCGCGCGCATCGTGCTGTGCGACCCGCACCGCGCGCTCGTCGCTGGTCCGTCGGCGCTGCGCGCCGCCACGATGGAGTCGCCCGATATCCGGGCCGGCATGGCGATGCTGCTCGCCGCGATGTGTGCCAAGGGAACGAGCACGATCAACAACGCCGGCCAGATCGAGCGAGGCTACGAGCGCATCGATGAGCGACTGAACGTGCTCGGCGCGCGCATCACGCGCGTCGACGATCGACGAAAGTGACCACGTCGGCTGCTCCAACTTCAGCGTCGATCCCGTTGCACGAGGAGGTGCCCGAGTTCACCGCGCTCGGCATCCGCGCGTTCACCACGACGCGCGCCGCGGGGAGCTTCGGCCTGTCGTCGACGGAACCGGTGCGAGACGTCATGCAGCGTTGGACTGCACTGCGGCGCGACCTTGTAGCGGCCGGCCCGCGCCTGGCGACGGCCCACCAGGTTCACGGTGACCGGGTGATCCTGCACGGCACCGGCTGGGAAGGGTGGCTTCGCGCGGATGACGGTGATGGCCACGCGGCGCTCGAGCGCGGCGTCGGGATGGCAGTGTCGATCGCGGACTGTGTGCCCGTCTTCCTCGCGCATCCCTCTGGGGCCATCGCGCTACTGCACTCGGGGTGGCGAGGGACGGCAGCGCGGATCATCGATCGTGCGCTCGACCTTCTTGGATCCCGTGGCATTCCAAGTCCCGAGTTGCTGATGCACCTCGGGCCGGCCATCTGCGGCGAGTGCTATGAGGTCAGCCCCGAGGTGGTCGAGCGGCTTACGGGCCGGCGAGTCGATGTGCCAACGCCGGTTGACTTGCGGGCGATCATTGCCGACCAGGCTCGCGTGCGAGGCGTTCGGCGGATCACCACGAGTCCGAGTTGCACCCGCTGCAACAACGACCGGTTCTTCTCGCACCGGGCCGGCGACACCGGGCGTCAGTTGGCCGTAATGATTGCCGCCGTGTGAGATAGCCGTCGCCGCGGGAGGGCGTTTGGCTTGACGCCACATCGGCCGCCGTCTAGATTCACGACGCTGACGTCCGTCAAGCGCCAGCGAAATGTGGGGGAAGGCTCCCCACATTTTTTTGTTCTTGGCGGGTACCTCGACATGACATGAACCAGGCGCTGCAAGACGTTGTAGTTGCCGAGCTTGATTCGCTTGGATTAGATCTCGTCGAGCTACGGCGTGGCGGTACGCGGACAAGACCGGTGGTCGACGTTCGCATCGATCGGCGTGACGGAGAGAAGGTGACCGTGGACGATTGCGCCCGCGCGTCGCGCGCCATCGAGGCGCGCCTCGACGCGGGCGATGTGTTCGCGGGTAAGTACGTGTTGGAGGTGTCTTCGCCCGGCGTGGAGCGACCGCTCCGGACGGAAGCCGACTGGCGGCGGTTCGCGGGTCGGCGGGCACGACTCACGAGCCCGGCCGTTGGGGGGATGAAAGAAGGCGAAATCGTCGGGATCGAAGAGGACACCGGCGGTGCCGTGGTGCTGATACGGGATGACAAGGGCGAAACGCATCGCGTTCCGCTGCAAGCCATTCGCGAGGCACGGCTGGTGTTTCACTGGAAAGGATAGAGGGGCGCACGTACATGATCGGTTCCGCTGACATCCTGAACGCGATTCGCGAGCTGACGAACACGAAGCAGCTCGACAAATCCGAGCTCCACGGGCTCCTCGAGGACGGCATCCATGCCGCCCTCGCGAAGAAGCACGGCCCTAACGTCCAGGCCGAGGTCGAGATCGACGAGGATCGCGGGAACATCAAGATCGTTCTCCTCAAGACGGTCGTTGAGGAGGTCACCGACCCCAGCCGCGAAGTCGCCGTCGAGGAAGCGCGCTTCGAGGATCCCGAGTTCCAGATCGGCGACGTCATGGAGATTCCCGTGGACTTCGCCGAATTCGGGCGGACGGCCGTTCAGGCGGCGAAGCAACGGATCATCCAGCGGGTCCGTGAGGGCGAGCGTACCCGCATCCGCGACGAGTTTGCGGGACGCGTCGGCGACCTCCTCAGCGGGGAAATTCAGCAGATCGAGCGCGGCAAGCTCGTCGTGATGCTGAACAAGTTCCGCGAGGCGGAAGCGATCATTCCCTATCGGGAGCAGAATCACCGCGAGCACTTCCATCAGGGCGAGCCGATTCGCGCCGTATTGAAGCGCGTGGAGGAAACGCCGAAGGGCCCGCGGCTGATCCTGAGTCGCGCCGATCCACTCTTCGTCAAGGCGCTGTTCAAGCTCGAGGTCCCCGAGATCCAGCAGGGGATCGTCGAGATACGGGCAGCCGCCCGCGAAGTCGGCAGCCGGACGAAGATCGCCGTGTTCTCGCGCGACGATTCGATCGACCCCGTGGGCGCGTGCGTTGGCCTCAAGGGATCGCGCGTGCAGGCGGTCGTGAACGAGCTGAACGGCGAGCGCATCGATATTGTGCCGTGGTCCGCCGATCCTGAGCGATTCGCGAAGCTCGCGCTCGCGCCGGCGCGTGTCGCGCGCGTGTTCTCCGACCCGACGGCCAAGACGATTCAGGCGGTGGTCGACGAAGACCAGCTCTCGCTCGCGATCGGGCGAAACGGTCAGAATGTGCGTCTCGCCTCGGAGCTCACTGGCTGGAAAATCGATCTCTACTCGAGTCGTGAGTGGCTGGACCGCGGTGGCGACGCCCCGTTGTTCGCCCCGCTGCCCGAGGAGGCCGACGTTGCGGCGGATGTGAAGCTCTCGGAGATCGAGGGCATGTCCACGGCGACGGTCGCGGTGCTCGAGGATGCTGGCTACCGCACCCTCAACGACATCATCGATCTGGAGCGCGAGGATCTGCTCCGGCTCCCGGGCATTGCGCCGGAGGAAGCCGATCGGATCATCGCCATGCTCGATGAGCTCACGGAAGACGGCGGCGATGAGGGTGCTGACGCGGCGAACGACTCCGACGATGGAGCCGGCGGGAAGTCAGCGGGATAACCGCAGGACGAAACATGGATGAGCTCACGGCCCGGAAGGTCATGCGCCTGCTCGGCGTCGGGATGAATGGCCGACTGGTGGTCGTGGGGGTGCAACAGGTGCGTGACGCCGCCCAGCGAGGAAAGTTGAAGCTGGCGATCGTCGCGCCCGACGCTTCGCGGCACAGTCTGGACAAGGTCGTGCCGATGTTGCGTGCAAAACGGATACGTTTGATCGAGGGGCCCGCGGCATCGGAACTGGGAGCGGCGGTTGGTCGGGAATCGACGGCGGCTGTCGGCGTTGTCGATGCACAACTCGCGAGGGGCATTCGCGCCCTCGTCGAGCAGGCCCCCACTGAGGGGCACACTGCGGATTCCCAGCGGGTCCGCTAGGAGGATTGTTTGAGCAAGCTTCGCGTACACGACATGGCGGGCGAGTTCGGGATCTCCAGCGACGAGGTGATCAACATCCTTCGTCAGATGGATGTCCCGGTGCGCAGCCATCTGACTCTGCTCACGGACGACCAGGTCGCCCGCATTCGCGCGCGCTGGGAGCGCGAGAAGCGCGTGCGCGCGGAGAAGCAGTCCGCGCCGCCGGCTCGTCGGCGACGCGGGGCGACCGCGACGGCTGCGCCGGCACCCGCCGCACCCGCCGCGCCCGCCTCCGCCGAGGCGTCCGGCATCCGTCGCCGACGCCGTCCCGCCGAGGCGACCGGCGATGCGGCGGGCATTGCGACCACTGAGGAACACGAGATCGAGGTCGCGGCGCCTAACGTCGTGGACGTTGACCACAGCGACGGTGTCGTCGAACACGAGCCCGAGGTCGTGGCGCAGCCCGCCGAACCGATTGCCGAGGAGATCGCGGCCGAGCCGGTCGCGCCGCCATCT
>Ga0209382_10003929_pt1 | contig 20263 bp, 16 predicted proteins | sample SoiMetdeltSBSDD5_FD_187599 | JGI IMG/M metagenome (GOLD analysis project Ga0209382, IMG submission 187599) | Bulk soil microbial communities from a Populus tree surrounding site in Tennessee, USA - Soil MetaG P. deltoides SBSDD5 (SPAdes) (version 2) | ecosystem: Environmental > Terrestrial >... | reverse complement strand
CATCGCGTGCCACCACTGGATGTCGGTCTTCGCGAGCGCGACGGGCGGGGCCACGGTCAGCACGAGCGCGGCCAGCGCGACGATGCGCGTGACGAACGCCTTCATGATCGCCTCCTGAGGCAGCGGGATCGGGTTCGGCGGTGCCGCACTATAGCATAGCGATTCCGACGCGCCGGCGACGCGGCGGCTACGGTTTCACGACGGGCGGCGTGGCCGCGATGAAGGCCGCGATGGCATCGACGACCGTCGCGTCGATGCCGAAATAGCCGTGGGGCGCCAGCGGCTCGCACGGGTCGGATTGCGGCGCATCGCCCCCCGTGAACGTCAGCCGCTCCCGCTTCGGGGCCGCCGAGAGCTGGCGCATGAGCCAGCTCGTGTCGGCGTAGCGGCTCGCGCGACAGGCGTCGTCACGGTGGTGCACCACCAGCGTTGGCACGCGGATCCGCTCGAGGGCGACGTCCTGGAGCGATTCGCCCATGTCGCGACTCTGTCCTGTCACGCTGGACGTGAGCACGACGCCGTCGGGGCCGCCGGCGGTGAGACGCGCGGCGGCGTTCGCCGCCGAGACGCTGCCCATGCTCGTTCCCACCAGCCACACCGACACCGGCGCTTCCGCACGCAGGGCGGCGATGACGGCCCGCACGTCGTCGGCGTGCTCCGCCGAGGTCCGGAAGCGCACCAGCCCCTGCGCGGCGCGATCGGAGGGCGCGTCGAGCACGGCCACGAGCAGACCGCGCGCGGCGAACCGCGCGCGGTTACGCACCAGGAAGTTGCTCGCGCCGACGCCCGGCCGTCCGCGCTCGAGACCGAGGCGCCCACGGCCTCCGGCGAAGAGCACGACGCTGGCCGTCGGCGCCCCGGCCGGGCGCACGAGCACGAACGCCTCGGTCACGCCGGGGCGACTCGGGATCGTACGGATCTCCTCGTCCTGCGCGGCGGCGGTGGTGGCGGCGACGGTGATGACGACGAGGGCGAGCAGCGCCCGCGTCACGCGCGGAACCGGCGGGAGCGGGCGACGTGAGCGTCGAACGCCTCGAGCTCGGCGTCGAGCCGCCGCGCGCTCCAGCCGAGCAGGCTGCCCATCCGGCGGGCGATGCCTTCCGCACAGTCCTCGCCCTGGCAGCGGCTGGTGCCGATGCCGGTGCGGCGCAGCATGAAATCCTGCAGCGAGACGGTGAGCTCTTCGTGGACGGCATGATGCAGCTGGGCCACGACGTCCGGGTTGGTGGGACACAGCCGCTCGGCACCGCCGGCCACCTTCCCGACCAGATCCACGACGCGTGGATAGACGCGGCCGTACGTCGCGATCAGGCTCTCCAGCGTCTCGGGCGCCAGTCCCGTCGCCGCCATCTCCGGCGACACGTCGAGCCAGGCGCGGGCCTCCACGCCCTCCACCTCCTCGTCGCTGCCGTCGAGCAGCCGGGTGCCGGTGCGGCCGCCCGCGCGCCGGCCAAGCAGACGGACGATCGTGTCGCCGAGCTCCTCCGCCAGGCTGCGGAAGCATGTCAGCTTGGTCCCGGTGATGGACAGGAAGCGGCCGCCGGCCTCGGCCACGATACGGTGCGCACGCGAGACGTCGGACGCCCGCTTGCCCTCCTCGAACGACAGCGGTCGCACACCCGCGTACGTGTAGGCGACGGCGTCGGCGGTCACGCGCGGATCGGGCAACGCCCGCCGCACCTCGCCGAGCAGGTAGTCCACCTCGTCGCGCGTGGCCCAGACGCGATCGAGATCCCCCGCGAAGTCGGTGTCGGTGCTCCCGACCAGCGAGAACTCGCGCCACGGGATCACGAAGATCATGCGGTCGTCGCGCGTCGAGTGGTAGATGGCGCGCTCGGTCATCCGCGGCAGCAGACAGTGGATACCCTTCGTCCGCCGCAGCACGTGACGGCCGCGCTCGGTGATGCCGGCGAGCGCGCGGATGTCGTCGACCCACGGCCCGGCGGCGTTGACCACGACCCGCGCCCCGAGCCTGGCCACCGTGCCCGTGAGCAGGTCGCGCGCGGTGACGCCGGCCGGAGCACCGCGCGCGTCGCGCACGACCGAGAGCACCTGGCAGTAATTGAAGGCCCGCGCGCCGTGACGGCAGGCGGACAGCACGTTCTCGAGACACAGCCGCTCCGGAAAGAGGAGGAGGTCGTCGAAGTAGTAGCCGGCACCACGCAGATCGTCGGGCCGGATAGCCGGCTCGAGACTCAGCGCGTCGATGGCGCGCAGCACTCGGTATCGCTCGCGGTCACGGCCCGGCGTGAGCCAGTCGTAGAGCTTCAGACCGAGGCGGACCTTGATCAGGCCCCGCGACGAGTCGCGGTAGATCGGCACCAGGAACGGCAGCGGCTTGATCAGGTGCGGGGCGAGCCGCTGCAGTCGCTGCCGCTCGGCCAGCGACTCGCGCACGAGGCCGAAGTCGAAGAGCTCGAGGTAACGCAGCCCGCCGTGAATCAGCTTCGACGATACGGACGTGGTCGCGGAGGCGAAGTCGCCCTTGTCGACGAGCGCGACCGAGAGGCCGCGCATGGCCAGGTCGCGGGCGGCGCCGGCGCCCGCCATGCCGCCGCCGATGATCACGACGTCGTAGTCGGCGTCGGCGAAGGGCTGCGGGCGGCCGCTCATCGAAGCAAATCCCGGATCGATGGTAGCACGAGGTCCGGCGCGATCTCGGGCACTCGCGGATCGTCGGCGCGCGTCACCCCGCTCAGCACGAGCACGGTCGCCAGTCCCAGCCGCTTGCCCATCACCATGTCGGTCTCGATGCGGTCGCCGACGATGACCGCGTCCGCAGCCGGCACGCCGAGTCGCGCAAGGGCGACGTCGAGGATGATCGGCGACGGCTTGCCGACCACCACCTCGACGCGGGCGCCCGTCACCGCCTCCACCGCGGCCGTCATGCCGGCGCAGTCGGGGATCTCGCCGTTCTCGGTCGGGCACGTGCGGTCCGGATTGGTGGCGATGAGCCGCGCGCCCTGACGCACCGCCTGCAGCGCGGTGTCGAGCTTCCCGTAATCGAACGTCCGATCGAAGGCGATCACGACCCAGCGGACGTGCCGGTCGGATCGCACCTCGAAGCCGTGGGCACGCAGCTCCGCGAGCAGCGGGGGCTCGCCGATCACGAACACGGGCGCGCCGGGATCGAGGGTGGCGAGATGGCGGGCCAGCACGAGCGAGGAGTTGATGACGTCATCGGCGTCGGCGGGGACGCCGAGGCGCGTCAGCTTCCGCGCGTAGTCCGTGCGTGTCTGGAGCGGCTTGTTCGACAGGAAGGCCACCCGCCGGCCGTCGGCGCGGAGGGCGGCCACCGTCTCGGCCGCGCCGGGCACCAGCGCTTCGCCGAGGTAGATCGTGCCGTCGAGGTCGAAGAGCCAGCCGCGCTGCGGCAGCCGGATCAATGGGCTCAGCGCATCAGCGGGGCCACCGCGGCCTGGGCGAGATCGACGAATGGCGCGGGCGCCACGCCGAGCAGCACGATGCCGACGGCGGCGATGGCCAGGGCCAGACTCCCCGCGAAGCTCGGCGCCAGGCGCGCGGCGGCCGCGTCCGGCTCGCGCATGTACATGTAGACGATGACGCGCAGGTAATAGTAGGCGGCGATGGCGGAGTTCAGCACCGCCACCACCGTGAGCCACAGGTAGCCCGCGCGCACGGCGGAGCCGAAGAGGTAGAACTTCCCGACGAAGCCCGCCAGCGGCGGGATGCCGATCAGCGAGAGAAGGAAGAGCGACAGCGTGGCCGCCAGCAACGGATGGCGGCGGGCGAGGCCGGCATAGTCGCGAACGTCCACCGCCTCCTCCCCCGTGCGCTCCACGAGCATCAGGATGACGCCGAATGCGCCGATCGTCGTGAACGTGTACGCCAGCAGGTAATAGAGGACGGCGCCGGCGCCGGGGACGCCGCCGGCAACCAGGCCCACCAGCATGTAGCCGACATGCGCGACCGACGAGTACGCGAGCATTCGTTTCAGGTTCGACTGCGCGATGGCCACGACGTTGCCGACGGTCATGGTCACCACCGCCACCCCCCACAGGATCACCGTCCAGTCCGGCTGCACCGCCTTCAGGGCCACCGTGAGCACCCGGAGCAGCGCGCCGAGGGCGGCCGCCTTGGAGCCGGTGGCGATGAAGGCCGTGATCGAGGTCGGCGCGCCCTCGTAGACGTCGGGCGCCCACATGTGAAACGGCACCGACGAGATCTTGAAGCCGAAGCCGACCAGCAGCAGTCCCAGCCCGACCGTGATGAGCGCGTCGGTGGGCCGCGCCGCGGCGGCGGCGGCGATGCGGTCCAGGTTGGTCGCGCCGGTGGCGCCGAAGATCAACGCCGTCCCGTACAGCAGGAACGCGGTCGCGAACGCGCCGAGGAGGAAGTACTTCATCGATGCCTCGCCGGCGGCCAGCCGCGTCTTGAAGAGCCCGGCCAGGACATAGAGCGGCACCGACATCAGCTCGATGCCGAGGAAGACGACGAGCAGGTCGCCGGCGGAGGCCAGCAGGAGCATCCCCGCCGTCGACATGAGGACGAGCGCGTAGTACTCGCCGGACTGGATGCCGTTGCGTCGCAGATAGTCGATGGAGAGCAGCACGGCCAGGGCCGCCGCGTAGCAGATGACGACGTGCAGGAACAGCGCGTAGTCGTCCAGCAGCACCATGTCCCGAAACGCCCGCGCGCCGCGGCCCCACTGCGCGATCGCCGCCAGCAGCGCGGCCACGATGCCGGCCAGGGCCACCCCGCCGAGGTGCTCCTTGGTTCGCCGCGGCGGCAGCAGATCGAGGATCAGCACGAGCATGCCGGCGCCGAGCACGATCAGCGTCGGCGTCAGCGCCCCTAGCTCGATCGGCGGCGCCGGAATTATGGCGTGTGTTGTAGCGATGGCGTGACGTCCGGCTTGAAGCGTGGGTGGCCTGGGCCAGATCGTTCCCGGCTGCGCTCGACTCCCGCCACTTTGGCCGGCGGCTCACTCTTCTGGCTGGCGACGGAGGCTTTGCTTTCGACCTGGGCGATGAGGGCCTGGATGGTGGCTTCCGTCTTCGACGTGAAGGTTCGGGGGTAGACGCCGATCCAGACGATCATGACGACGATCGGCACGAGCAGCGCCCACTCCCGGGGGCTCAGATCGCGCAGGTGGCGATTGGCCTCGTGACGGATCTCGCCGAAGGCGACGCGCTGGTACATCCAGAGAAGATAGACGGCGGCGAAGATGATGCCGGTGGTCGCCACGGCCGCCAGCCAGCCGTTGACCTGGAAGGCGCCCACCAGCACGAGGAACTCGCCGACGAACCCGTTGAGCCCGGGCAGGCCGAGCGACGAGAGACAGACGAGCAGGAACAGCGCCGAAAAGGCGGGGACGACCCCCCAGAGCCCGCCGAACTCCGAGATGAGGCGCGTGTGCCGCCGCTCGTAGATCATGCCGACCATGAGGAACAGCGCGCCCGTGCTGAGGCCGTGATTCACCATCTGGATGACGCCGCCCACGAGCCCCGGCTGGGTCAGGGTGAAGAGCCCGAGCATGACGAAGCCGAGATGGCTCACGCTCGAATAGGCGACCAGCTTCTTCAGATCCGCCTGCACGGTGGATACCCAGGCTCCGTAGACGATGCCGATGACCGCCAGCGCGAAGATCAGCGGCCCGAAGGTCATCGTGGCATCGGGAAACAGCGGCAGGCAGAACCGGAGAAAGCCGTACGTCCCCATCTTCAGCAGCACGCCGGCCAGGATGACCGAGCCCGCCGTCGGCGCCTCCACGTGCGCGTCCGGCAGCCAGGTATGAAACGGAAACAGCGGCACCTTGATGGCGAAGGCGAGCGCGAAGGCCAGAAAGAGCAGGTTCTGGCCGAGCCCCGGCGCCAGGACGTACCGGGCCAGCGTGGGGACGTCGAACGTGTACATCCCGGTCGCGGCGCCATGCTGGAAGTAGAAGGCGAGGATGGCCACCAGCATCAGCGCGGAGCCGGCCATCGTGTACAGGACGAACTTGATCGCGGCGTAGACGCGGTTGGTGCCGCCCCAGACCCCGATGATGAAGTACATCGGGATGAGCATCGCCTCCCAGAACACGAAGAAGAGAAAGAGGTCGAGGGCGACGAACACTCCCAGCATGCCGGTCTCCAGAACCAGCATGGCCACGACGAATTCCTTCGTCGACTCCTCGATGGCGTGCCAGGCGGAGGCGAGCGCGATCGGCGTGAGAAAGGTCGTCAGCAGCACGAGCAGGAGGCTGATGCCGTCGATGCCGATGTGATAGGCGGCGCCGAGGCTGGGGAGCCAGCGCAGGGACTCGTCGAACTGAAAGTCGGGACTGTCCCCGTCGAAGCGCACGTAGAGAGGCACGGAGAGGGCGAAGGTGGCCAGGCTCACGAGCAGCGCCCCGCCACGCAGGCCGTTCTCGTGTCGCCGCGGCAGCACGGCCAGCACGACGGCCCCGAGCGCGGGCAGGAAGGTGACGACGCTCAGGAGGCCGACGGGCATGCCCGTCATCGGGCGAGGAGAAAGCCGACGATGGCCACGGCGCCGGCGAGCATGGTCAGCGCGTAGTTCACGACGTAGCCGGTCTGCAGCCGGCGCAGGCTCTGCGCCCACGCCACCACAGAGCGGCCGAGACCATTGACGGCGCCGTCCACCACGCGGGTGTCGAAGATCTGCGCGAGGAACTCCGAGAGCGCGAACAGCGGCCGGACGATCGCGCGGTCGTACAGCCAGTCGACGTACCAGGCGTTCAGCAACAGCCGTTGCACCACCGTGCGGGGGCGGCCGATCTCGTCCGCGCGGACGGGCGCCGCGCCGTAGAGGAACCACGCCAGCAGGATGCCGGCGAAGACGACGATGACCGAAAGGATCAGCAGCATGATGGCCGTCGCGCCGCCATGCTCGCCGGCGTGCAGCGCAAAGACCGGCGCGAGCAGCCGCTGAAAGCGCGTCCCCTCGTCGGACGGCACGCCGAGCACCCAGCCCGCCATGATCGTCAGCGCCGCGAGGACGATGAGCGGCACCGTCATCGTCGGCGGCGACTCGTGGACGTGGTGGGCGACCTCCTTGGACATTCGCGGCGCCCCCAGGAACGCCAGGAAGATCATCCGGAACGTGTAGAACGCCGTCATGAAGGCGCCCAGCAGCAGGAGCGCCCACACCGCGCGGTTGGTGTGGAAGGCCACCGCCAGGATCTCGTCCTTCGAGAAGAAGCCGGCCAGGCCGGGGAAGCCCGCGAGGCCGGCGGCACCGATGGTCATGGTGATGGTCGTGATCACCATGCGTGGCGCCAGCCCGCCCATCTTACGCAAATCTTGCTCGCCGCCGAGGCCGTGGATCACGGAGCCGGCACCGAGGAACAGCAGCGCCTTGAAGAAGGCGTGCGTGAGCAGATGGAAGATGCCGATCGCGTAGGCGCCAAGGCCCACGCCCGCGAACATGTAGCCCAGCTGGCTCACCGTCGAGTACGCGAGGACGCGCTTGATGTCGGTCTGCACGAGGCCGACGCTGGCCGCGAACAGCGCGGTCACCACGCCCGTCCACAGGACCACGTCCAGCGCCACCCCGGAGCGCTCGAAGATCACGTGGCTGCGGGCGACCATATATATACCGGCGGTCACCATGGTCGCCGCGTGGATCAGCGCCGAGACGGGGGTCGGCCCCTCCATGGCGTCGGGAAGCCAGACGTGGAGCGGCACCTGCGCCGACTTGCCGCAGGCGCCCATGAAGAGCAGCAGCGCGATGCCGGTGGCGGTGGCCGGGGCCAGCGTCTCTGCGCCCTTGAAGACGGCCGCATAGTCGAGCGTTCCCAGGGCCGTCCAGATCCACATGATGGCCAGCCCGAAGCCGAAGTCACCCACCCGGTTCACGATGAAGGCCTTCTTGCCGGCGTTGGCGGCCGAGTCGCGCTGGTACCAGAATCCGATCAGCAGGTACGAGCAGAGACCGACCGCCTCCCAGAAGACATAGAGCACGAGGAAGTTACTGGCCAGCACCAGCATCGTCATCGAGAAGAGGAACAGGTTCAGATAGGCGAAGTAGCGCGCGTACCCCGCATCGTCGTGCATGTAGCCGATGGAGTAGATGTGGATCAGCAGGCCCACGCCGGTGACCACCAGCAGCATGACCCCGCTGAGCGGATCGACGAGCGCGGAGACGCTCGCCTCGAAGTCCCCGGCGACGATCCACGAGAACAGCGTGGTGGTGAACGTCTCCGTCCGCGCGCGCGCGAACACCGCGCACGCGACCACGAAGGCGCCGGCCACCGCCGGCACCGCGACCCAGTGCGCGCGTCGTCCGGTGAGGCGACCGAACAGCATGTTGACGAGCGCGCCCGCGAGAGGAAGAGCGGGAATCAGCCAGACGGAGGACACCGCGTCAATCTATCGGTGGGTCCGAGGGGTGTCAATGGTATGATGCCCGTCGTGCCGCAGCGGTCCCGTATCAGGCCGTGGGTGATTCTCGTCGTGCTTCTCGTCCTCGCGATCGTCGCGCCCATCTCGTATCTCGTCTGGCGTCAATCGGTCCCCGGCGTGCGCGCCAGCGTCACCGCGCCGAAGGCGATTGGCCACAAGCCGGCGCTCACGCTCTCGCTCGCGGCCGCGCGGGGCAACGTCGCCCGTACCGAGGTGCGGGTCGTGCAGGACGGCAAGCCGGTGACCGTCTTCACGCAAGAGACGCCGCTCGGCGCGCGGGCCGAGGTGCCCGTCACCTTCGAGACGGCGGCGCTCGGGCTGCATGAGGGCAGCGCCACCATCGAGGTGTGGTCGCGCGACGACTTCTGGCGCCCGCTGCGCGGCACCCCGCGCGCGGTGGCCGCGGTGCCGGTCACCATCGATCTGACGCCACCCAAGCTCGAGGTCCTCGGCGCCACCCGCTACGTGTCGCCCGGCGGGACCGCCGTCGTCGCGTTTCGTGTCGACGACGCCGTGCGCACCGACGTCACCGTGGGCCCGCGCTCGTTCCGGAGCCACGGCTACGGTCCGCCCGACCGGCACGCGCGCGTTGCCCTGATCGCGCTCCCCGCGGATTTCTCGAGCAGCACGCCGATGGCGATCACCGCGCGCGACGAGGCCGGCAACGTGACCTCACGCGGCATCCCCGCCGAGCTGAAGCCGCGGGCGTTTCCGCGCGACACCATCAAGCTGAGCGAGGCATTCCTCCAGGCGAAGGTCCCCGAGCTCTTGCCGCAACGGCCACCGTCGCAGCCGCTTCTCGAGGGCTTTCTCGTCATCAACCGCGATCAGCGCAAGCAGGCCGAGAACGAGAAGCTGAAGATCGGCGAGCGCACGGCCGAGCAGCCGCTGTGGGAAGGACCGTTCGTTCAGCCGCGCAACACCAAGGTCTTCTCGAATTTCGCCGAGACGCGCACGTACGTCTACGACGGGCGTGAAGTCGACAGGCAGGTGCATTACGGCTACGATCTCGCCTCCACCAAGCAATCGCCCGTCCCCGCCTCCAACGCGGGCGTGGTGGCGTTCGCGGGGCCGCTCACGATCTACGGCAACACCGTGATCGTGGATCACGGGCTGGGGCTCCAGACCCTCTACGCACATCTGTCCTCGATCGACGTGAAGCCCGGTGACAAGGTCACCAAGGGACAGTTGCTGGGCCGCACGGGCGCCACCGGCCTCGCCATCGGCGATCACCTGCACTTCGAGGTGCTGGTGTCCGGCGTCTCGGTGACGCCGCTCGAGTGGTGGGACGGCAAGTGGATCCGCGACCGCGTGAACCGCCCGCTGAAGCAAGCCGGCCTCCGGGAGATCGCCGGCCTCGGCGCCATCGTCGACACCGACGACGCGCCCGCCGCCGCCGCCCGCCCCGCCCGCCGCCGCCGCTAGGACCGCCGAGACCGAGCAGCGGGCGGGATCCAGGAGCCCGCGGCATCGTGGAGCGGGTCGAGGAGCGACCCGGGATCGAGGAGCGGCACGGGTTCCCCGGGCCGCTCCGAGCGTCGGGGGGTTTGGGGGGCCATATCGGGGCCCCCCATGAGGTCAGAACGCGCCGAACTTCTTGTAGGCCTCGAGTGGCAGCATGCCGCGTCGCACCGCCGTGCGGACCTTCCCTTCGGTGCCGACGAGCCGCTCGCAGCGCTGGAGAACCTCGTGCGCCACCCGGCGGGGAACGACCACCACACCGTCCAGATCGCCGACCACGACGTCCCCGAGCGTGATGCGCACGCCGCCGAGGGTGAGTGGCTGGCCCCAGTCGCTCACGCGCCAGCGCGGTACCGAGTCCTGCGGCGTGCGGTAGCGCACGAACGTCGGAAACCGCGCGCGGACGATCGACGCCGCGTCCCGCGTGCTGCCGTCGATGACGGCGCCGCGCACCTTGCGGACCCGGAACCACTCGGCCGACAGCTCGCCAAAATGCGCCGCCTCGTTGTCGTTGGCCGCGAGCACCAGCACGGATTCCGCGGGCACCGCCCCCAGCATGCCGAGAAACCGCTGGAGCGTGGCGTCGCGGTCGCGTGGCTTGCCGCGGTACGCGCGGCCGCGCGCCGTGAACGCGTAGCCGGCCATCCGCATGTCCGGCGCGAGCGGCTGGATGGTATGGGGCAGCGTCTGCCGCAGGAGCCCGAGCTCGTCCAGCACGTCGGTGATGGCCGCCGTGTAGATCTTCGCGAATCGACGCGGCAGGTTGTCCGAGCGCGAGGCCATGGCGGCCCCGAGCCTAGCATGCTAGCCGCGCAGCGCGCGGCCCAACGCGCGGGGCGGAACGAAGTCGCCGATGACGCCGAGGAGCGCGGCGAGCGCGGCCGGACGCGTGGCAAGCCAGCGGGCGGCGGCGGTGGCCGGCCACCGGTGGCGGATGAGCAGCTGCAGCGCGCGCGTCACGCGCTCCTTGTCCGCGAACGCCGCGCGCCGGGCGCGCCGGTAGGCCGCGGACGCGCCGGCGGCAAGATCGCCGGTGTTCATGGCCCGCACGATCGCTTCCGCCGCCAGCTCGGCGGCGCGCAGCGCCGTGTAGATGCCCTCTCCGGTGAAGGGATCATAGAAGCCGGCCGCGTCGCCGACGAGGAGCACGCCGTCCTGGCGCGGCGGCGTCACGCGATACGCCAGCGGCCCCATCGCCTGCAGGGGCGCCTCGCGCCGCGCCTGCGCGAGCCGGCGGCCAAGGAACGGCAGCTGCTTGACCCGGGCCACGAAGAAGTCCTCGAGCCGATCGCTGAAGCGTGCGGCGTGCGCGAGCGGGACGACCAGGCTGACGTTGATCCGTCCGGGGGCGAGCGGGTTGAGGATCGCGTAGTCCGGCGGGTCCACGTAGATCTCGCCGAAGTCGCGGCAGTCGGACAGGCCCGAGACATACGTCACCAGCGCCATCCGCGCGAGCCGATGCGACTGCCGACATCCGAGTCGGTGGGCGATGATCGACGCGCGACCGTCGGCGGCGACGATGATCGGCGCCCGGAATGTTTGCACGGCACCGTTTCCGTCGAGGGCGGTAACGCCGACCACGGCGTCGCCCTCGATCACGACGTCGGTGACGCGGACGGTGTCGCGAAGGTCGACGGGCAGCCCGCGGAGCCGGTCTACCAGCGCACCGTCGAGAGTCGCACGCGACACGCCCATCGCCTGCTCGCGGTACGGGCGAAAGGCGCCGACCGAGCGGTAACGCGCGGCCAGCGTGGTGCCGTCGGGCGCGGTGATGCGCATGCCGTAGAGCGGGACGGCGCCGGCGGCGTCCACCGTCTTCAGCACACCGAGACGATCCAGCACGCGCGAGGCCTCCGGGCTCAGGTACTCGCCGCAGATCTTGGGGCGCGGCCGGACGCCCCGGTCGAGCACCAGCGTGTGCAGCCCGTGCTCCGCCAGCAGGATGGCGGTGGCCGCTCCGGCCGGACCGGCACCGACCACGATGACGTCCGGCCGCGCGCCGCTCACACCGCCTCCGCGACCAGGCGCGCGATCGCGCGATAGCGCTGGACGCTGACGCCGCGGAGGCCGGCGCGCCGGAAGAGCTCGAGGAGCTCGGCCGGCGCGTACGCACGCCGCACCGAGAGCGGACCGTCGTGACGCGAGATCGGGTGCACCGCGAGCAGACGCGTGGCCAGCCAGACGAGCGCGAGGGCCAGGCGGCTGCGCGCGAGGTCGTTGATGATCACGCGCCCGCGCGTCACGCGCGCCATCTCGCCGAGCGCCGCCACCGCGGCATCGGGCTCCAGGTGATGCAGGGTGAGGGCGGCGTGGACGACATCCGCCGAGGCGGCGGCGAGCGGCAGCGCCGTCGCATCGGCGCGCACGACCGCGATCTCCGGACAGGCCGCACAGTCGCGACGCGCGAGCTCGGCGGTGGCGCCGTCCCGCTCGACGACCAGGACGCGGACGCGCCGCCCGCGTCGACGCGCCCAGCGGACGAGGCGCCGGGCGAAGCCGCCGGCCCCGCCGCCGACATCCACCACGACCAGCGCGCGGTCGCGCGGCATCGCCCGCGCCACCCGCCGCACCCGCGCGAGCGACAGCGCGTGGCCGCCGAGCCACGCATCGAGGCGGTCCAGATCGCCCAGGGTGGCGGCCAGATCGGCGGACGGCACCGCCCCATCCAGCAGCTCGAGCGCGCCGGCCGCCCGACGCATCACCAGCGGAGCAGCGCGCCCTCGGCCGCGAAGCCTGGCCCGAGCCCGATCATGAGACCCCAGTCACCGGGCACGGCGATCTCGGCGCGCAGCAGCCGCTCGAGCACGAAGAGGATCGTGGCCGACGACATGTTGCCGTACTCGCGGAGCACGCCGCGCGCGTGCGCCATCTGCGCGTCGCCGAGATCGAGCAGCTCGCGCGCACGATCGAGCACGCGACGGCCAGCCGAGTGGAGCACCCAGTGGGCGACGTCGTCACGCTTGAGGCCCTGCGTGTCCATGAGCGCCCGCGCCATCTCGCCCATCATGGTGGCGCCGATGCGTCGCACGTCCTTGGACAGGACGACGCGCGGACGACCACCCGGGTACTCGAATCCCATCGCCGGCAGATGCTCGGAGCGAAACAGCGTACGCGTGGTGACGATGGCCGGGCCAGGGCCCTCGCTGCTCAGGGCCAGGCAGCCGGCGCCGTCGGCGAAGATCGCGTGAGCGACCGCGCTCTCGAGGCGATCGTCGAGAAAGTACGCCGCCGAGCAGATCTCCACCGAGATGACGAGCGCGCGGTGGCGCGGGAAGGCGTGCAGATGGTTCCACGCCTGCTGCAGCGCCACCATCGCCGAGGCGCAGCCGGTGTCGCCGACGTGGACGCGCTGCACGTCGCGTCGGGCCCCGAGCCGCGCGATGAGATGCGCATCGATGCTCGGCGTGAGGCGGCCGGTGCAGGTCGTGGTCGCCACGAAGTCGACGTCGGCCGCGCCCCAGCCGGCTCGGGCCATGGCCGCGCGCGCGGCCGACTCGGCGAGCGCCAGCGCCCCCTCCTGGAACCGCGCGTGCAGCTCGTCGACCGACTCGTCGGGGCGGAAGCGCGCGGGATCGATCCAGAGATGACGACCGGCGATGTCGCTGGCCGCGAAGAAGCCGCGCCGACGTGCGTCGTCGTAGCCGGCCATCGCCAGCAGCTCGGCCTGCGTGAAGCGATACGGTGGCACCGCCGTACCGACTGCGACGATCCGCGGCGTCATCGGGTCTCCTGGATGGGCGGCATCGCGTAAGATGGGCTCACGTCGAGCATACTGCGAGGGTCGAGGCCATGCCACTCTTCAGCTTCGAGGGAAAACGTCCGGTGGTGCACGAAACAGCGTTCGTGGCACCCACGGCGGTGCTCATCGGTGACGTGACCGTGGAGGAGCGCGCGTCGGTCTGGTACAACGCCGTGCTGCGTGCCGACTTCAATCCGATCGTCGTGCGCGCGGGCGCCAACGTGCAGGACTGCTCCGTCGTGCACGTGACGCCGCGGGCGGGCGTCGACATCGGCCGCGGCGCCACCATCGGCCACAACTGCACGGTGCACGCGGCGACGATCGGCGAGGAAGCGCTCGTCGGCAACGGCAGCACGGTCCTCGATGGCGCGCGGATCGGCGTGCGCGCGATGGTGGCCGGCGGCGCGCTGGTGACCCCGGAGACCGAGGTGCCCGACGGCATGCTCGCGATGGGCACGCCGGCGAAGGTGAAGGGCCCGCTCGCGGGCACGCCGGCGGAGTTCTGGGTGAAGGCGAATCCCGAGGGTTACCAGGCGCTCGCCCAGCGCCACCGCGCCGGCGTCAGGCTCGTTTAGAGGAGTGCCCCGGCTTCGCCGGGCGCTCCGAACATCGGGGGGGATGGGGGGCCTTCGGGGCCCCCCATCTCGTTATCGTCCCTGGAACTTCGGCGCACGCTTTTCCTTGAAGGCGGCCACGCCTTCCTTGTGGTCGAGCGTCTGACGCACGAGGCCCATGTGCGACGACACGAGGTCCAGGTGCGTGCGCAGGTCGAGCCGGAGGCTCTGGTAGACGAGCCGCTTGATCATGCGGATCGGCACCTGCGGGCCGTCCGCGATCTGCCGCGCGAACGCGTAGGTCTGCTCGCGCAGCTCGGCGTCGGGATACACGCGCTGCACGATGCCGAGCCGTAGCGCCTCCGGCGCCTCGACGAAGTCCGCCGTCCACAGCAGATCGAGAGCCTTGGCGGCACCGATGAGGCGCGGCAGGAAATAAGTGTCGCCATCGCCGGGGACGAGCCCGACCTTCACGTAGCCCGTCGAGAAGCGCGCCGACTCGGCGGCCACCCGCACGTCGCACATCACGGTCATCCCCATGCCGGCGCCGACGGCGAGCCCGTTCACCATCGCGATCACCGGCTTGTCGACCGTCTCCAGCGTCTTCGGCACGCGGTGGATGTGCTCCCAGAGCTGGTTCTTGTGGTCGAGCGGCGTCGGCTCCCCCTCGCCCATCCGCGCCACGTCGCCGCCGGCGCAGAAGGCGCGGCCGGCCCCGGTGACCACGATCACGTTGACGCCGGCGTCACCCTGCGCGTCCGCGAGCGCCTTCGCCCAGGCGTCGATCATCGGTCCCGTGAACGCGTTCAGCTTGTCCGGGCGGTTCAGCGTGATGGTCGCGATCTTGTCCTTCACCTCGTAGAGCAGGTCACTCATGGTCGTCCTCTCCGGGTCAGTGCTTGTCGACGGCGAAGATGTGCCAGTCGCCGGGAACGCCTTTGAGCGCATGTACGCCGCGATCCTGGAACCTGAGCCCGGATCCGGCCACGAGGTCCTTGACCGTGTTCGACACCAGCACCTCGCCACCTTTCGCCAGCCCGGCCACGCGGGCACCGATGTGCACCGCGATGCCACCGAGCTTGGCGCCGACGCGCTCGCACTCGCCCGTGTGCACACCGGCGCGAATGTCCAGGCCGAGCCGCCCGACGCCTTCCGCCATGGCGCAGGCGGCGCGAATCGCGCGGGCCGGGCCGTCGAACGACGCCAGGAAGCCGTCGCCGGCGGTGTCGATCTCGCGTCCGCGATAGCGCGCGAGCTCGGCGCGAACGACGTCGTTGTGCGCCCTGAGCAGCTCCGTCCACCGGCGGTCGCCGAGGTCGGCGGCGCGCCGCGTCGCCTCCACGATATCGGTGAACAGAACCGTGGCGAGGACACGATCGGCGTCGGCCGCCTGCCGCATGCCGGTGAGAAACTCCTCGATCTCGTCCACGATCGCATCGCAGGTGTCGCCCCATGGAACGTGGTCGACGCCATCGAGCTCCACGTACTTGGCCCCCGGGATGTTCGCGCCGAGGAAACGGCCAGCGCCGACGTCGATGGTCCGATCCGACGCCGCGTGCAGGATCAGCGCCGGCACGCGGATGACGGGCAGGACATGACGGATGTCGATCTCGTAGTTCATGCGAATCAGCGCCACCGCGGCCGATGGGCTCGCGCTCATCCGGAGGAATCTGGCCCACCACTGGCGGGCGCGCTCGTCAGCGGCGGCCGTGGGCCATCGGATGTCGAACCCGATCGGGCTGCCCCACTCGTGCGAGCACGCCTCGATCCACGCCTCCTGCACCGCGAGCGGGCGGCCCCACGGATGATCGGCGACCGGCCGCTGTCGCGCATAGCTGCCGAGCATGATCAGCGCCGAGGTCCGCTCCGGATACGTGGCGGCGAACAGGGCGCAGAGCGGGCCGCCCTCGGAGTATCCGCACAGCGCCGCCTGGGTCGAGCCGACGGCGTCCAAAACGGCGCGCACGTCGTCCATGCGCGTCTCGAGCCCGGGCATGTCGCTCACCGGATCGGAGAGCCCGGTGCCGCGCTTGTCGAAGACGATCAGCCGCGAGAACGACGCGAGCCGTTCGAAGAACCGCGCGACCTGCGGGTCTTCCCAGAACAGCTCGATGTTCGAGAGCCAGCCAGGCACGACGACGAGGTCACGCGCGCCGTTGCCGATGACCTGATATGCGATGTTGACGTCACCGCTTCGCGCATATCGTGTCTGTGGCTGGAGCATCGGTGTGCGCGGTCAGTCCTTGGCGAGTCCGAGCACGCGCTCGGCAAGGATGTTCCTCAGAATCTCCGACGTTCCCGCCCTGATGCCGCTGCCACGCGCGAGGAGCTCGTAGAACTCCCACTGGCCGTGATCCACCGCCCACGGCGACCCCTCGGCGATCTGCGAGTACGGGCCGATGAGCTCCGTCGCGGTCAGCGCCAGCTCCTGGTCGAGCTGACTCCAGAACAGCTTCGACGTCGAGCCCTCCGGGCCGGGCGCGCCACCGCGCAGAATCCTGGTCAAGCTGCGGTAGGCGTTCATCTGGAGCGCCTGCTCGCCGATCCAGAGCGCAGCGATCTTCTGGCGCAGGATCGGATCGCCGCCCTGGCCGCGGGCCTTGGCCACCTTCAGCAGGCGGTGGAGCGCGTTGCGGAGCGAGATGTGCCGGATGAACGTCAGCAGATCCCGCTCGTAGGCCAGCGTGGTGATGGCGACCGCCCAGCCTTCGTTCAGCTTGTGCACGAGGTTCTCCGCCGGGACGCGCACGTTGTCGAAGAAGACCTCGTTGAACTCGGCCTCCCCCGTGATCTGGCGCAGCGGCCGGATGGTGATCCCCGGCGTCCTCATGTCGACGAGCAGGAAGCTGATCCCCTTGTGCTTGGCGGCGGCGGGATCGGTGCGGACGAGCAGGAAGCACCAGTCGGCGACGTGGGCCATCGACGTCCACACCTTCTGGCCATTGACGACGAACTCATCGCCGTCGCGCACGGCGCGCGTCTGGAGGTTGGCCAGATCGGAGCCGGCGTTCGGCTCCGAGAATCCCTGACACCAGAGGTCGTCGGCGGTCAGGATGCGCGGCAGGAACCGCTTCTGTTGCGCCGGCGTGCCGAACTTCATCAGCGTGGGGCCGAGCATGGACACCCCGCCACGGTTCACGAACTGCGGCGACTCCGCGCGCGCCATCTCCTGGAACAGAATGATCTGCTCCGTCAGCGTGGCGCCGCGCCCCCCGAACTCCCTCGGCCAGTCGATGCCCACATAGCCCGCCTCGCACATCCGCTTCTGCCACGCCCGCAGCTTCCGCACCTCGTCATGCCCCGCCCGCGACGCCGCGAACGCCGTCCCCCGCAGATCGTCAGGCAGATTCGCCTCGAGCCAGGCGCGAACTTCCTTGCGGAACGCTTCTTCCCGCTCGCTGAAGTCGAAATCCATCACAACCTCTCGTGGTGCATCTGGAACCGCGCGCATTCGCACGGGCGACGAGAGTGGTGGAGATGCGAGGCGGCGAGGAAGAGGCCGACCGAGGCGTACGCCGCGTACGCCGCAGGGAGCGCCCGACCGGGCCAACGAAGCAGATGTGCCACTCTCGTCGCCCGTCGCCTACCACATGACACAGCCACCGTCCACGTTGATCGCCTGGCCGGTGATATATCGCGCCTCATCCGACGCCAGGAAGACCGCGGCATTGCCGATATCCTCCGGCGTCTGCTCACACTTCATCGGAACAATGTCGTTGACGCGCTTCTCGAAGACCTGGCGCGCGGTCATTCCCTTGAAGGCCGGATTCGTCTCGGCGATGTGCTGGGCGAGCTTCTGCCAGAAATCCGTGTACAGCACGCCGGGACAGATGGCGTTGGCGGTGATCCCGTGCGGTGCGAGCTCCTTGGCCACCACGCGGGTGAAGGTGATGACGCCCTGCTTGGCCACGCTGTAAGCGGGCATCGTGGTGGCCGCCAGCGGGCCCGCGATGGAGGCGATGTTGATGATCCGCCCGGCTTTTCGCTCGATGAAGTACGGGGCCACCGATTTGCACGTCAGGAACACCGACTTGGTGTTGACGGCGAAGGCGCGATCCCAGTCGTCTTCCGTGTTGTTGGTGAACGGCATGCCGGGCGGGGCGGCCATGCCCGCGTTGTTGACGAGGATGTCGATGCTCCCGAGCTGGTCGCGCGTGCGGTCGATCATCGTCTTCACGTCGGCGCTGCTCGTCACGTCGCACTTCATGGCGAGCACGTGGCGGCCGAGCGCCTTCACTTCCTCGGCCACCTTGTCGGCGTTGAGCACCTGGATGTCGGGAATGGCGATGTCCGCGCCCTGCCTGGCCATCGCGAGCACGATGCCGCGCCCGATGCCACTCCCGCCGCCGGTGACGACGGCGACTTTCCCGGCCAGACGACTCATTCACTCCTCCGGTTCACGCATATACTCGGGGCTTCGGAGGGACCCATGACATCACAGCCACTGAGGAGCCGCAACTGGTTCGGCCGTCAGGACGTCGACGGCTTTGCGCATCGTTCCTGGCTCAAGACCGAGGGCTTCAGCGATCAGGTGTTCGACGGCCGGCCCGTCATCGGCATCGCGAACTCGTGGTCGGAGCTCAACAACTGCAACGCGCACCTGCGCCAGGTCGCGGAAGCGGTGAAGCGCGGCGTCTGGTCCGCCGGCGGGTTCCCGCTGGAGTTCCCCACGATCTCGCTGGGCGAAGTCCTGATGAAGCCGACGACGATGCTGTTTCGCAACCTCATGGCCATGGACGTCGAGGAGTGCATCCGCGCTTATCCGCTCGACGCGGTCGTGCTGCTGTCGGGCTGCGACAAGACCACCCCCGCCATGCTGCTCGGCGCCGCCTCTGCCGACGTGCCGGCGATCATGGTGACGGGCGGACCGATGCTCCGCGGCAAGTGGCGACAGGAAGAGCTCGGCTCCGGCACCGATCTGTGGCGGCTGTGGGCCGAGCGCCGGGCCGGCAACATGAGCGACGAGGAGCTGTGCGAGGCAGAGTCGTGCATGTCGCGCTCGGCCGGTCACTGCATGGTCATGGGCACCGCCTCCACGATGGCCTCGATGGCCGAGGCGCTCGGCATGACGCTGCCGGGGAACGCCGCCATCCCGGCGCCGGACTCGCGACGCCTCAGCATGGCGGAGCTGGCCGGACGGCGCGCGGTGGAGCTGGCCAAGGCCGGCGGCCCGAAGCCATCGCAGATCCTGACCGCGCACGCGTTCGACAACGCGATCCGCACGCTGATGGCCATCGGCGGCTCCACGAACGCCGTCATCCACCTGGTGGCCCTCGCCGGGCGCGTGGGCGTGCCGCTGCCACTCACGCGCTTCGACGAGCTGTCGCGCACGACGCCGTTCCTGCTCAACCTGCGGCCGTCGGGGAAATACCTGATGGAGGACTTCTTCTACGCGGGCGGCCTGCCCGTCGTGTTGCGCGAGCTCCTGCCGCTGCTGCACCAGGAGGCGCGCACGATCAACGGCCACTCCATTGCCCACAACGTGCGCGACGCGAAGTGCTGGAACGAGGACGTCATCCGCTCGCTGACGCTGCCGCTCGCCAAGGAGGGCGGGCTGGCCATCCTCACCGGCAACCTCTGCCCGGACGGCGCCGTCATCAAGGTGTCCGCTGCGTCACCGCGACTGCTGACGCACCGGGGCCGCGCGGTGGTCTTCGAGGATCACGCCGATCTGCACACGCGCATCGACGATCCCGCGCTGCCGATCGACGAGAACTCGGTGCTGGTGCTCAAGCACGTCGGGCCCAGGGGCGCGCCCGGGATGCCGGAGTGGGGCGCGGCGCCCGTTCCCGCCCGCCTGCTGAAGAAGGGCGTGAAGGACATGGTGCGCATCTCCGATGCCCGCATGAGCGGAACCTCGTACGGCACCGTCGTGCTCCACGTGGCGCCGGAGTCCGCCGTGGGCGGCCCGCTCGCGCTCGTGCGCGACGGCGACGAGATCGAGCTCGACGTGCCGAAACGAACGCTGACGCTACGCGTGACCGACGGCGAGCTGGCGACGCGAAGGGCGGCGTGGACGCCGCGGCCGCCGCACTTCGAGCGCGGATACGGCCGGATGTTCCTCGACCACATTCTTCAGGCGAACGAAGGCTGCGACTTCGACTACCTGCGCGGCGCGACGCCGGTGCGATTCGAGGACA
>Ga0209382_10003928_pt1 | contig 20266 bp, 18 predicted proteins | sample SoiMetdeltSBSDD5_FD_187599 | JGI IMG/M metagenome (GOLD analysis project Ga0209382, IMG submission 187599) | Bulk soil microbial communities from a Populus tree surrounding site in Tennessee, USA - Soil MetaG P. deltoides SBSDD5 (SPAdes) (version 2) | ecosystem: Environmental > Terrestrial >... | reverse complement strand
CGCTACTACCTCACCCTCGCACCACGACGACGCTCATGACCCGGGTACCTACGCGATCCGACTGCTCATCCCCGTAACGTGAGATAGCCTCTACGGACGCAGCGGGAGTCTCGGCACATCCCGGTCATGCTGGTCAGCGGCCGGGCACACCAACTCGTTGATCGCCAACACGGTGCGGACGGGGTACTCATGAAGCCGTTTGACATCAACGTCTTGCTGGATAGGGTCGACGCCCTCGCGAGCCACACGTCAGTCGGCGGCGTGTAGTAGCGGCGGGGCACCGAGTTACGGTCCACCGACCGGATTGCCGGGCTTGGTGTGGTAGGGCCTCCAACAACCTGCCCGAGCCCTGGTCGTCCTGCAAGCCGCCAAGGACGCCCACGCCGACGCCATGGTCGCCGTTGCCCACCTGGAGATCAGGTTGGGCCGGTACCGGCGAGCACTGGCCCTGGAGCCCGACATGGCCAACATCCACGTCACACCATGGTCAGGGTCCACCTGGGCGATCACCTCACGGACTGGGTCACGGGCCGTACAGGGATCGTCCGACTCCGCCATGGGACGAACACGCACCGCGCACACCGCCAGAATGGCTGTACAGTCCGTCGGCGCACTGCACCACGTAGCCGTTCGTCTGGTTCCAGAACGACGGAATGCAGGTGAATACCGAGCAGAAGTTGGTGGGGGGCGAGGCCACAACCCTGCCACGGCCACACAAGTTGTAGCCCCACGGATTCGCCGGGGCGCCGCAAGTGTCCTGCGAGGATGCCGGCGGTGCAGTCGTCGGGGTTGACGCTGGTGGAGGCGAGACCCGTGGAGCTGGCACCGGTTGCGCGGGTGCCGGCGGTGGCTGACTCACAGGAGCAGGAGGCACGGGGCGGGCAGGAGTGGACCGCTGTTCGTTGACGAGCGCCAGGCGCGGAGCGTCAAGCTTTCCATCCGCCCTCGGTCCGAACGAGACCCCACGTGCCCCGAAAATTCCTGACGACCTCACCGGCACCCTCGGCGTCGGTGGCCACCACGCTGACGTCGACGGTCGCGGTGTCGCCCGACTGCGCGACTGTGCTCACCGAAGGGAGTTGCACCGCGCGCGTGTTGCGATGCCCGTCCACCCAGGTAGCGTAGTCCTGACCGGCCTGACGTTGCGGGCTGAGCATTGCCCAGGCCGCCGGGAAGTCGCCCTCCCCGATGGCAGTGTAGTAGGCACGAACCGTGGACTCGGGCGATCCCTGGCGTGCGGCTCCCACGGACGTGGCGGGCGGGTCGATGCTATCCCCGGTCCAGGCGACCAAGCCGCCCGGTGTGAGCCCCCAGTGGCGATAGCCATCGGTGAAAGTCGGCGTGTTCGTTGACTTCCGCCAGAAGGACAGTCCGGAGGTCGTGTTCTGGAGCACATCGCCATTGGCGTCGTTCGGGTGTGCGCATTCAATCGGGTCGCCCATGATTGGGCCGAGTTCGGCCTTGAGCGCTGCGAAGCCGAAGGTGAACGCTGGCACTTCTCCGGGTCGGCAGAATGGGGCGCCCTGCGCACTGGCCGACGCCGGCGCCAGCGCTGACAAAAGCGCAAGTAACGTTACGATTGTGAGTCGTCGCATCGCAACCCCCCGATGGCGGGAGAATACGACCTTTTGGGACACATCGTCAATGGCTGCCTCCGATCCGCCTCGGACTGGCATCATTCCCTCGGAGGCCGGACAATCTGATGGTCACCCTCGTAACTGAACCGGGCGACGGCCGCCGCGTGGTGGAGCCGCTCCCAGGGCCGGGCAATCCCCTTCGCATCGCCGTTGGCGAACCGGGCTTCCAGTCGAGCGTCTGGCGGGTGTGGGCCAACAAGAAACTGGACGGTGATGGCGTCAGCCACAGCGTCTACGTCGGCATTCGCGACCTCCTGGGGTTCCAGAAGTACAGCCTGCACCGGTGCGAGTGGTTCTTTCAGGCGCTCGGTGACCACGCGAAGGCGCAGATTTCTCGCAGCGGTACGCGGGTCTTGGATCGTTGGCCGCGCCCGCCGGAGTTTGCACCCGGTTGGACAAAGGGCGTGTCGATCTGGATTCCCGAGCGGGACGTGATCGAGGCGCCGGAGCTTCGCCATAGCTACGCCGCCGATGATGTCCTGTGGCTCCCCAAGCCGAAGCCGGGCCACGCAGTCGGCATCCACGTCGTCCTGGCCAAGCCCAATCACGGCACGGTGGAGCTGTCGGGCGCCGTCCCCGTCGCAGGATGCACCCTGCTCAATGGCGAGTGCGTGCTCGTCTTGGTCGGGATGAGGGCGATGAATGCGGAGAGCCAGGCCTGGTTAGGGGTCATGCGAAAATCGGCCCTATTCCAACTCGGCCGAGCGGGCATCAAAGTGCCGACGACCGCGAGCACCCGACTGATGCTCCATGGGTATGACTCGGACGGCAACCGCATGGCCTGGGACCTCGCGGTGTCATCCTTGGCGAGGCCGTGAGTCGGGTCAACGTTTACAACGCGACTCTACGGGCCTGAATCCGCATCCCTGGCCTGGGCCACCTTCACCACAACGGCCTCGTAAGCGCGTCTGCCGGCCAATAGGACGGACTCCTATGCTGGACGGCCACATCAGGCAGAACGTCACCCCCGGCGACGGGCGGTCTCGGCATCCTCTACACGTCCGGCAGCAAGCTGTCCGGCCAGCATGTCCAGTGCGGCGAGGGCGAACATCCGCACCTCCCCAGAGGCCCACCCCCAGGACATCGCCAGGGCCATGATGCGCTCCCCCGTGATCGGGGTGCTGGACCAGGGCGCGGGCGGCCATGGTCAGCGTCTCGGTGAGAAACACCTCCGCTCGGCCAGGCGGGGCATCGCGGTCGTCTTGGACGCGCCGCCCCGTCTGACCGGCGTGTCGCGGGATTACCCACCAACCACCGTGGAATCTGAGCCTGCGACCAGCTCGTCGAGGAGTTCGGCGACGCGCCTGTCGGGCCGAACGACGTGCGAGTAGATCCGAGCCGTGATATTCGGGTCCGCGTGCCCCAGCCGTTGGCTGACGTTCGGCAGCGGCACGTTCTCCGACAGCAGAAGCGAGGCGGAGAGGTGGCGCAGGCCGTGAGGGGTGAGTGGCGGCAGGCCGAGCCGCTCACAGGTGGTACGGAGCGCCTTCGCGACGCAGCCCTTGCAGGACACGCGCAGCGCCTTCGCGACGCAGCCCTTCTAGAGTGGCCGCCCTCTGATCGTCGAAAACACCAGCCCCACGTCGCACCATTCGGTTCCGACGCGGAGCGGTCGGTGATTCTGGTGCGCCTTCGCGCCCAGAATCACCGCCCCTTACCTCAGCGCCCGGCCGCCACGGGCAACTGTCTGCCAACGCACTGATCCTGATGAGCCAGGAAAGCGATCGCCTAGCGTGGCAGGAACCTGCTGAAGGAAAGAGTGCAGTCAAATCTACTGTACCTTCATGAACTGGAACTACATCATGGCCGGCAGCGCCTCATCGAACGCTTTGCTGCTCGCCATCGCCGTCGGCCTGATGCTCGCCTGGAAGGTCTCCGGCTGGCTCGGTCTGGACCGCTGGCTGCTGCCGCTGCTCGGCACACCCTGGCGCCCCGGCACCCTCTTCACCGGGCGGAGCCACACAGCCCACGTCCGCGCACCCGAGAGCGAGCGCGACAGTGTCCGCGTGATCTAAACCATTTCATCTCGCGCCGGAACCGGCAGCGGCGACGTCCGAGTGCTTCGAGCGCTACATCCCGCCGCCGATCGACGAGAAGGGGATTCACTGCCCGGGTGAGCCCGCCGTCTGGAAGAGCTACACCTACGCCTCGGACGGCTTCGGCTACTACACCGAGACCGACAACTTCGGCGGCACCCCGTACGTGGTCCGTCTGGGGTACGTCCACCGCGACGGTCGTGTCGCCATCTCGATCATGACCTGTGACGCCTCGGGCTGCAACGTGACAGCCTGGAACGGCATTCCGTTCCCGTACGACGAGACCGGCCAGTCGTAACTCGACACTACACTGCGACGCCCGTTCGCTTCCCGACGCGTCAGGCGATGGACAACCAGACGCCGCGGCTACGTCTCCCTGGCCTCCGGGCCGTTCGACGGTGACGGCCGCTCGCGAGCGTCGGCCACGCGCTGGAGCGCCCGCGCCAGGATCGCCGCCTCGTCGCCTTCGAGGTGCCGGGCGAACTGCTCCTGGATACCCCGGGCGTAGAGCGGCCAGGTCCGGCGCAACGCCTCGTACCCGGCATCGGTCAGCACAGCGAAGGCGCCACGTCGATCAGTCGGGTCAGGCTCCCGGCGCAGCAGGCCAGCCGTCTCCAGCCGGTCCACGAGACGGGTCAGCCCGCTCCGGCTCAGCAGCACCTCGTTCGCCAGCTCGCGCAGCCGCAGCCGGCGCTCCGTCGCCCCGACCAGCGCCACCAGAACGTCGTACCAGGTCAGCGGCAGTTCCGGCTCCGAGGCCGCCATCTCGCGCTCGATCCGCCCGACCGCCGCCGCGTGGGCACGCAAGAAGGCACGCCAGGCCAGAAAGCCGTCCGGCGAGGGGCCATCCGGGGGAATGCGCGGGATCGACACGGCAGGAGTGTAATCTGGGAATAGTTGCGCACACAACGACGTTAGAAATTGGTGGAGATCGTTGCTGAAGCAACTTGTGCATCAGCAACTACTTTCGCTCCAGGAGACCTCCGATGGTTTCTCGCATCTCGCGCGACGAGCTTCGTGCCCTGATCGACCGCTCTGCCCCCTTCGTCCTGCTCGAGGCGCTGCCGCCGATCTACTTCGAGGATGCCCACCTGCCCGGCGCGCAGAACATGCCGCACGACCAGGTCGACGCCCTCGCCCCCGTCCTGATCCCGGACCGCTCCACCGAGGTGGTCGTCTACTGCGCCAACGAGCCCTGCCCCAACTCCGGGATCGCGGCGCGCCGCCTGGTCGCCCTCGGCTACGCCAACGTCCGCGAGTACGCCGAGGGGAAGGAAGACTGGGTCGCGGCCGGCCTCCCCGTCGAGCGTGGTGCCGCCACCCTCGTCCGCTAACGGTTCCACTGTCTGCGTCCTGGGGTCCCGTCAACGCTGCCGGCGGTACCCCAGCGTGCACCCTGTCAGATCAGATCCGGCTCGGCGGCTCGGGATCGGCCGGCTTTGCGGCATAGCGACATCGTATCTCGCGCATCGCCCCCTCGTACGGAATCCCGTGCCCGGCCTCAATGTCGTCCATCGCTTCAAGAATGCCCGCCTCTTCCTCAGACGTCAACTCGTGGATGTCCTCGACGAAGTGAACGATATATGTTCCAGGAGGAAGCAACCGTAGCCCGTCAGGCAGGTGCGTGCCATCCCAGTCAATCGCCACCGCACGCAAACGTTCGCTCCGAATGTCGGTGGAGCCTACATCGTCGCACATGACTCATGCTCCTTAGCGCTGCTGGCGGTACCCGAGCGCGTACTCCGCGATCAGGACCTTCTGAAGCTGGCTCGTCCCCTCGCCGATCTGGAGCACCTTCGCCTCCTGGAAGTACCGCCCCACCGCGCACTCTGCCGTCAGGCCGTAGCCGCCGTGGATCTGCACCGCGTCCTCGGCCGCCTTCATACAGACGTCGGCGGCGTACAGCTTCGCCATGCTCGCCTCGTAGCTCGCCCGCTCGACGCCGGCCTCCTTCAACTGCGCCACCCGCCGGCAGAGTAGCCGCGCCGCCTCCACGCTGACGATCATGTCGGCCAGCATCGCCTGGACCATCTGGAACCGCCCGATCTCCTGACCGAACTGGGTCCGCTGGCGAGCGTACTCCAGCGAGGCGTCCACGCACGCCTGGGCCTGCCCCACCGCCCGCGAAGCGACCGAGAATCGCCCGGTGTCGAGCGCCGACCCGACCACCCGGAAGCCGTTCCCCTCGCCACCCAGCAGCGCCGAGGCCGGCACCCGGACCTCGTCCAGCAGCACCTGGGCCGTATCACCGCGCTTCAACGTATGCATCGCCAGCGGGCGCGTACTGAGGCCCGGCGTGTCCCGCTCCACCAGGAACGCGCAGACGCCCTTATGCTTCAGCGCGCGATCCACGGTCGCCAGCACGAAGTAGAGGCTCGCGTGGTTCGCATGCGAGATGAACACCTTCTCGCCAGAGAGGACGTAGGCGTCGCCATCGCGGGTCGCCGTCGTCTCGATCGACGCCAGGTCAGACCCGCCTTGCGGCTCGGTCAGACAGGCCGAGGAGAGCCATTCGCCGGACGCCAGCAGCGGCAGGTACCGCCGCTTCTGCTCCTCCGTCCCCCAGCGCACCAGTGAGCTGCCGACCAGCGAGTTCTGGATCGAGACCGTCGAGGCGCAGACCCAGTCGGCCCAGGCCAGCTCCTCACAGACGATGCCGTAGCTGGTGTACTCCAGCCCCGCGCCGCCGTACTCCGGCGGGATCAAGCAGCCCAGGTAGCCGAGCCGCCCGACCTCGCGCACCAGCTCGCGCGGGTACGTCCCGGTCCGCTCGAGCTCGTCCACCTTCGGCGCGATCTCGACCCTGGCGAACTCGCGGACGGCCCGGCGCAGCGCTCGCTGCTCCGGCGTTAGCCCGATCTCCGCCCGATCCGACGCGGTGAGGCTCTCGATCATCTGCACGGTCCCCCTTCGGCTTCCGAAGAGGATACCGTGACGTGCCTACTTCACCGAGACATCCGTCGCCTCGAACAACTGCTCGTGGACCTTCTCGCCGTCAGCTTCCAGATAGTCGCTGACCTTGATGCCGCTCGCGGACTGCGCGGCGTCCTTGTATAGCACCACCTTCACCAGCCCGTCGCGGTTCCCGATCATCACGTACGGCGGCTCGGCCTCGGGGTGGACCTCCACCACGTTCCCCTCGACGTAGACGTCGTCCTTGCCGCCCCGATTGGTCCGCTCGCGCTGCTGCCGCTGCTCGCCCGTCTCCTTCCTCGGCGTGTCCGTACCGTCGTCAGTCGCGCCGAAGACGGGCGGGCCGACGGCGGGCGCGGCGAGGATCGGTACGATCACCGTCTGCAACGTCAGCCCCGGGACGAACGTCACGGTGACCGGCCCGACGGCGGTGTAGTCGGTGCCGGCCGTCGCCGTCCCGTTCGCCGTCCGAACCACCACCGTGACCGTCTGGGTGCTGGCCGCGCTCAGGCTGACCGTGAACGCCGCGCCGGCGCCCCCGTTGCCGCCTTCGGCGACCTGCACGTCGTCCACCGACAGGAGCCGTACGTCGTCGTCCTCGATCGTGCCGACGGCCTGGCCGTCCTGGATCAGCGCGTTGGTCGGCCCGGACAGGTTCACCAGGAACGTCTCGTCGGCCTCCGGCACCACCTCGCCGACCACCGGCACGGCGAACGTCGTACTGGTCTCGCCCGGGCCGAACGTCAGTGTGGTCGGGCTGGTCGGCTGGTAGTCGGCCCCGGCCGTGGCGGCGTCGGCCCCGGATGCGTTCGCCGTCTGGGCCACCACCGTCACCGCCTGGGCGCTGGCCGGCAGCAGGGTCACCGTGAAGACGGCGATGGTGGTCCCACCGTTCCCCTCGACCTCCCGCTGGTCAGGGATCGAGAGCGCCGGCGGGCCATCGTCGTCCAGAATCGTGCCGAGCCCCTGCGCATCGTCGATCGTGGCGTTGGCGGCGTTCGTCAGGTTGACGAAGAACGTCTCGTTCGGCTCGTCGGCCGTGTCGCCCAGGACCGGGACGGCGAACGGCCTGCTGGTCTCGCCAGGGGCGAACGTGACGGTGGTCGGATCGACGGCCGTGTAGTCGCCGCCGGCCGTGGCGGTCCCAGTCGCCGTCTGCGCCGCCACCGTCACTGTCCGGCTGTTCGGCGTACTCAGGGTCACGGTGAACGTGGCGTTGGCCGCGCCGCCGTTCCCCTCCGCCACGGAGCGGTCGTCGATCGTGACCAGCGAGGTGTCGTCGTCCCCAATCGTCAGCGTGGCCGTCGCCTGCGTCCCAACGGAGGCGCCGCCAGTCGGCCTGCCGAGCGTGAGCAGCACCGTCTCGTCGGCCTCGTCGAGCGCGTCCTGGACGATCGGAACCGCGATCGTCTTTGCGGCGGCGTCGCCCGCGGCGAAGATGAGGCACTCTGGAGCTTCCCATTCTGGATGGCCAGCGGGAAGCCGGGGGCATCCGGCAGGATGATCGGCAGCCTGTTCGGGCCAAACGCTCCCCCGAATGAGCCGTTCAACGTGATCGTGCAGCCGCCCAGATCGATCGTGTCGTCTTGAGAATTCGTGTTCGACGAGAGGATCGCTGCGATCAGATCGGCGTCGGTGCACACGGAGAAGCTCGCGGCAACGGCTGGTCTCGCACTCAGCGCCAGCGCGCACATCGTCCCGACGACCGCGAAAATCCAGACGACCAGACGGGCACGGAGCACAGCGATCCCTCACCCCACGCGTTCGACCGTGAGGCGTGCTCATCATAGCCACAGAATTGACGCCCGACAATACAGACATGCGTGGCACGCCTGGACGGATCAGGGGCGCGGCAGCGGCGGCAACCCCGGCAGCCCTGGCAACGACGGCAGGCTCGGTTTCTGGCTGGGCGGGACCGGCTTCTGGGCTGGCTTTGGAGCAGGCTTCGGGGCCGGGGCGGGCGCCGGCGCCTGGTTCTGAGCCGGCGCTGGCTCAGGCTCCGGGGGCGGCGTGTGCGCCGCGATCAGGGCCGGCGCCTCCTCCCCCTCTGGATACACGTCCTGCGCTCGACGGAGCACCACCAGCGCGCCGTCCACGTCGCCCTCGCCGAGCATCCGGTTCGCCTGAGTCACCAGCAGGGCGTACAGCTTGACGTCGGCGTCCCGGTAGCCGGGATCGAGCGCCAGGATCTCTTCAAGGGCAGCGGTCGCCACGGCGTCGTCCTGGCCCCAGGCCGTCTCCATCGTGTTCCAGAGCTTCGTCAGCACGACTTGCTTCTGGCCCTCGAGCGCGGCCGGATCGTCCGCCCGCAGCTTCAGCGCCTCGCCGAACGCGGCGTAGCTGTCGTCCAGCAGTCCCTGGTCGAGCTGCTGCTGCCCGAGCCCCAGGTGGGCGCGATAGAGTGCATCGTCCAGCCCTTCCGTGTTCGGCGCCGACGCTTTCAACTCGCCGAGCAGCGGCACTGCCGAGGCAAAGCTCCCCTCATCGATCTGCTGTAGCGCCCGTTGAAACTGCTGTTCCGGCGAGGGCGGCACGACGGCGGCCTGGGCGACAGGCATCGCCGTCGGCTCGGGCGGCAGGGTCGGGACGATCGTCGGCGTCGGGGCCACAGCAACGACAGGAGGGGCGACTGCCGCCGCGGGCGTCACTGCCAGCGTCACCGGCGGGACGGTCGCCGCTTGCGCCGCCGCCGCAAGCACGGTCGCGGTCGGATCGGTCACGATGCTCGCCACCGTCGGCTCAGGCCGCGTCGAGAGCACCACCGTAGGGGTCGCCTCGACGCCGACGATCGTCCCCACGAGCGACTCGAGCCGGCCCGTCGCGAGCGCCCAGATCCCCACCAGCCCGAGCGCCACCACCGCGATCGGCCCCAGCCCTGGCCCGCGTCGCGACGGCGGCTCGGGATCGACCACGCGTACAGCTGGCTGCCGACGAACCGCAAGCTCCGCTCGCTGCACCGGCAGCCGACTACTCCCCGACCGATCGGCCGCCGCCAGGCCACCGGGCGGCGTACTCCTCGGCTCAGGCCGGCGACTCGGGTCTGGCCGGCGGGTCAACCCCGGCTGGTAGACCGGCTCCGGCGGGATCGTCGAGACGCTCGGGTCGAACCCGACCGGCCGCGCGGTCGGGCGCGGCGTGGCGATCTCCTGCTCCGCCTGGGATCGTAGCTGTGGGAGCGGCGTCGTCCGGCTGCCGTCGACGCCCGGGGCCGTTCGACGCGCCGGGTCCTCGACGCCCGGCGCGGGCGTCCAGTGCTGGCGCAAGGCGGGCGGGCGCACGGTCGCCGGCGCGCCCGGCCCATCCCCCGTGCCTCCTACAGCGGCGTCGCTCAGGGCGCCCACGAAATCCTCGGCGGTCGGGTATCGATCCTCCGGCGCCTTGGCGAGCTGGCGCAGCACGACCCGCTCAACGGCCACCGGAAGGTTCGGCCGGATCTCCCGGAGCGACGGCGGCTGCTTGCTGACCTGGGCGTACAACAGCGCCATGGTGTCGTCGCCGGCGAACGGCAACCGCCCGGCCAGCATCTGATACGCCAGGATGCCGAGCGCATAGAAATCGGCCCGCTGGTCGCCCTCGGCGCCGGTGATCACCTCGGGCGCCAGGTACTCCGGCGTCCCGACGACCTGCCCGGGGATCGTGATCCGGGCCAGCGCAGCCGACGCTCTCGCGATCCCGAAGTCGAACAGGCTGACCTGGTCATCTTCGCCCACCAGCACGTTGCTCGCCTTGATGTCACGATGGAGGATGCCGCGCGCGTGGGCGTAGTCGAGCGCGGAGGCGAGCTGCCGCAGCAAGCGCATGGCCCGGTCGAGATCGAGCATCCTGTCGCGGCGCAGCAGACGCCCCAGGGGGACGCCCTCGACCAGATCCATCACCAGGTAGAACAGGCCGTCCTGCTCGCCGACGTCGTAGATCGAGACGATGTTCGGGTGCCTGAGCCCGGAGGCGATCTTCGCCTCGGCCCTGAACCGCTCGACCAGGCTCGTGTCGGTGGCGAGGGCCGGCTGCAAGATCTTGATCGCGCGGGGCTGCCCGAGGGCGCGATGGACGCCACGGTAGACCGTCGCCATCCCGCCGGTCCCAATCCGGTCCAGCACATCGTATGGTCCGAGCGCGCGGCCTGCTAGATCTTCCATCGCCAGCCCCGGTACCCCGCCGGTCCGCATCATAGCCGACCGCCACGCCTAGATTGACGGACCGGTGTTTCCAGCACGTTCCCGCGCCGTTCCCCTGCCGCTATATATCCGGTCTCTCCTGGTCGACCGTCGAGGCTGGCACGGGTATCGCACTCCGACAGCGGAACAACCGTCGCCCGGCCGGTCCGAACCAGGGCTGCCCGGCGCACGGCACGTTTGACATCACGCTCCTGGAGGGGTAGGGTACGCATCACTCGCGCAACCTCGAGATCGTTGATCTGGATCGACGGCGATCCTTCATCGCACCGTAGATGCTTATGCCTTCGGAGGAGCCCATTTCGTGCGTCGACTACTGACGTTGACCGTTCTCATGTGCCTGTTGCTCGTCGCCTGCCAGCCAGCCGCGACACCGTCGCCAACCGCCGCCCCAAAGACCGAGGCGAAGCCGGCCGAGACGAAGCCCGCCGCGTCGCCCGCGACAGCGGCCTCCCCGGCAGTAGCTGCCTCGCCCGCCACGGCCGCCTCACCGGCGGCAGCAGCCTCCCCGGCCGCCAGCCCATCCCCGGCCGCCTCACCTGCCGCTGGCGCCGCGCCGGCCGCGTCGAAGCCGGCCGCCGCCAGCGCCCCGCCGGACCCCGGCCCCTGTGTCGCCGCGAACGCGACCAAACCGCGAGAGTCCGGCAAGGCGCGCCTCGTGATCGGGACGGGCGGCACCGGCGGCGTCTTCTTCCCGTACGGCGGCGGTCTGGCTCGGATCATCACCGCGAAGATGCCGAATACCGAGATGACCGCCGAGGTGACCGGCGGCTCGGTAGACAACTTCAAGCTGATCCACGCCGAAGAGGCTGACGTCGGTATGTCCACCGCCGACTCGGCGTACGACGCGTTCATGGGCACCGGCGCCTACAAGGACACCGGCAAGATCGCCGGCTGCGCCATCGCCAACCTGTACGTCAGCTTCGTCCACGTCGTCGCGCTGGACGGCGTCGGCATCAACTCAGTCGAGGACATGAAGGGGAAGCGGATCTCGGTCGGGTCGGCCGGCAGCTCCACCGAGGGCGCGGCGGACCGGATCCTCGAAGCGGCCGGCCTCAACCCGCGCACCGACATCACCCGCGACTCGCTGAGCGTCGCCGAGTCAGTCGCGGCGATGAAGGACCGCAAGATCGACGCGTTCTTCTGGATCGGCGGGCTGCCGACCGCCGCCGTCACCGACCTCGTGACCACCCCGAACATGAAGGTGAAGTTCATCAAGGCGGACCAGTACATCCCGAAGCTGGTCGAGAAGTACGGCCCGCAATACGACGCGTTTACGCTGCCCCGGGCGACGTACGCCGGCCTGGATGCGGACGTGCCCGGCATCGGGATCGGCAACATCCTGTTCGTCAACGCCAACATGAACGAGGGGCTGGTCGGCGATCTCCTGAAGACGATCTTCGACAACCTCGGCGAGGTCCAGCAGATCCACCCGGAAGCGAAGTCGCTCACGCTCGAGACGGCGGCGAGCCGAACCTCGATCCCGTTCCACCCGGGCGCCATCAAGTTCTACCAGGAGAAGGGCGTCTGGAAGCCGTAACGTGACACAGACGCCGGCCGTCTCACCGCGCGACTCGACCCCCATCCCGCCAGCCGGCGCGGACGAGGTCGCCTCCGTCGTCGAGCGGATCAGCGACGAGAAGGTCAGCCAGCTCATCGAGCAGTTCGAGTCGGAGTCCCCGACTCGGGCGCTCGACGGCGCCTGGCGCTGGATCGCCGCCATCCTGGCCGGCGGCCTCTCCGTCTACGCCCTGTACTGGACGCAGTACAGCATCACCACCCAGGTCTACCGGGCCAGCTTCCTGATGGTGGTGCTGGCCCTCACCTTCGTGCTCTACCCGATTCGCGATCGGCGGAGCTGGATCGAGTTCGGGACCGTGCTCGCGACCGGCGCGGTATTGCTCGGGTTGTACTGGCCCGTCCCCCAGGCTGCCGTCCGCGCCCGCTTCTTCGAGGAGCTGACGCAGCCCGCCACGCTCGGCGCCATCGCGGTCGTGCTGGTCGGGCTGGCGGCGTACGCGGTCCGAACGCGTTCACGCGCTCAGGTTCCCTGGTTCGACGTGCTGCTGGCGCTCCTCTCGGTCGCCAGTCTGAGCTACCTGATCTTCAACTACGAGGCCGCCCTCCAGCGGATCGTCAACCCGACGGTCACCGAAGTCCTGATGGGCCTCCTGGTGATCGTGCTGGTGCTGGAGGCGACGCGCCGCACGACCGGCTGGCCGCTGCCCGTGACGGCCGTCCTGTTCCTGATCTACGCCTACCTCGGCCCGTTCATGCCCGAGCCGCTGGACCACCGCGGCTACCCGGTCCACCGGATCGTCGGGCAGAACTACCTGACCCTGGAGGGCGTCTTCGGGGTGCCGCTGGACGTCGCGGCGACCTTCATCATCCTCTTCACGGTCTACGGCGCCGTGCTGGAGTACAGCGGGGCCGGCAAGTTCTTCATCGACTGGTCGTTCGCGGCCCTCGGGCGGTCCAGGAGCGGGGCGGGCGCCGGCCGGACCGCGACGGCGGCTGGCTTCCTGCTCGGGACGGTTTCCGGCAGCGGCGTCGCGACGACGGTCACCCTCGGCTCGCTCTCCTGGCCGATGCTCCGCCGGGCCGGCTATGACCGCGACACGGCAGGCGGCATCCTGGCCGCGTCCGGCCTCGGCGCACTGCTCTCGCCGCCGACCCTTGGCGCTGCCGCGTTCCTGATCGCCGAGTACCTGGACATCTCCTACCTGGACGTCCTGGTGATGGCGATGATCCCGACCATCCTCTACTACCTCTCCTGCCTGCTGATGATCGAAGCCGACTCCCGCCGGCTGCACACCAACGCCGTCGCCGTGCCAACGCTCCCGCTCGGCGAGCTGACGCTCAAGTATGGCTACCACTTCTCCTCGCTGTTCGTGGTCGCGATCCTGATGGCGTTCGGGCTCTCGCCGTTCATGGCCGTGTTCTGGTCGATCGTCGTCGCGTTCGCGCTCAGCTTCCTCCGGCCTGAGACCCGGCTGACCTCGCTCGTGGCCGGCGCGGTCGGGGTCGTGCTGGCCGTCGTGCTGCTGCTGTTCGGCGCCGAGCTCAATCGCGCCGCCTTCTGGGGGTTGATGCTGACCACGGGCGTCGCGGCGCTGATCGTGATACTCGGCGCGGCCGGCGTTCGGTTCGCGTTGCCGGGCCACGGCGGCGACGCATCAGAGGATCGGCGCCTGCTCGCGGCGCTCGAGGCCGGCGGCAAGGGCGCCCTCTCCGTCGCCGCCACGACCGCCGCCGCCGGCCTGATCGTCTCCGTCGTGACGCTGACCGGGCTCGGCCTCAAGATCTCGGGCGTGATCGTCGCCCTCTCCGGCGGCATCCCGCTGCTGACGATTGCCTACGCGGCGGTCGCCGTCTGGGTGCTCGGCCTGGCGGTGCCGGTGACGGCCTCGTACATCATCGCCGCCGTGATGATCGTGCCGGCCTTGCGCCAGATCGGCGTACCCGACGCCGCCGCGCACATGTTCATCTTCTACTACGCCGTGCTCTCGGACGTCTCCCCGCCGACGGCGCTCTCGCCGTTCGCCGCCGCCGCGATCACCGGCGGCAACCCGTTCCGCACGATGATGCTGACCTGGAAGTACTGCATGCCGGCCTTCCTGGTGCCGTTCATGTTCACGCTGAACCGCGAGGGCGCCACCCTGCTTCTGCTCGGCGAGGGCGGCGTCCTGACGGCGGATGTCGGCGTCACCATCTGGACGTTCGCGACGTCTTGCATCGCGGTCGCCGCGCTGGCCGTGACGTTCGGCGGCTGGTTCATCCGCCGGGCGGCGTTGCCGGAGCGGGTCCTGATGGGCCTCGGCGGGACGGCGCTGCTCTACGCCAACCCGGTGTCGGATGGGATCGGCGCAGCGCTGCTGATCGCCGGCGCCGCCGTCCACCTCCTGACCTCCTCAACTACCACCTCAACACCCGGCTGATCGTGCCGTTGAACAGCTCGTCGTGCTCGGCTACTGTCAGCCTGGGCAGCGCCTCGGTCACGAAGTCTCGCAGCATCGGGTAGGTCACGGCCTCGCCCAGCCGGCCACGCGCCGCCGTGTAGTCCGTCGCCCAGGCCAGCCGCGCGGCGCCGAACAGGTCGTAGATCCGCCGGATCGAGTCGTGGATGTCCCGGTACGGATACCCCTCGTTTGAGGAGCCCCAGAGCGACGAGAGCGTGATCGCCACGTGCTGGTGCGGCACCAGCACCGTCAGCAGGTTGACGTGCGCCGCCAGCGCCTCAGGGCTACGCCCTCCACCGCCGAGCGCCAGGTGATTGCAGGCGATCCGCAGCTCCGGGTGCCGCTCGGCAACGGCCGCGATGTCCTGGGGACGGCCCGGCCGCAGGAAGTAGACGGCAACACCCAGCCGCTCCGCTTCCGGCCAGACCCAGTCGAGCGCGCCCTCCTCCAGCAGTTGCGGCGCCGGCGGCCCCTCCAGCGAGAGCCGCACGCCGCACATGCCCGGCTGGTCGAGCCAGCCCTCGAGCCGCTCCCGCGCATCCGGAGTCCTCGGATCGAACCGCCCCATGACCGCGAACCGATCCGGAAAGGCGGCAGCGGCCTCCAGCGCGTACGCGTTCGCGGTGTCGCTGTTGAAGCCGCTCACCAGCGGCGGCACCAGCACCGCCCGATCGATCCCGTGCTCGTCCAGCAGCGCGACTGCCTTCTCCACCGTGAACGGCTCGTCGAGCTGCGGCCGGTGCTGCCGGTCCCACGGCCGGTCCGGACGATCGGCCTCCCAGACGTGAAGCTGCGCATCCGTGAGCATCTTCCCCCCAGGGAAACAGGAGGCAGGAGAAGGGTCTTCCTACTGTCTCCTGTCTCCTGTCTCCTGTCTCCTCGCGTAGTAGTCCAGGATCTCGCCGAGCCTTTCATCCATGGTGCGGGTCGGGCGGAAGCCGGCCGCGTCCAGCGACGAGGCAACCGACCACCTCGGTCCGGTCAGCGGTCCTGCCCCTACGATCTTCGGGCTCAGGCCACGGGCGTTTGCCTCACGCCCGACGATCGCCGCCACCTCGCCCACCCCAAGCACCTCTGAGACGGCGTTCAGGGCCTTAGCGCCGGCGCAGCTTCCCAGCCCGATGCTCGCCGCCACCCGAAGCGACTGTACCGCGTCGTCCAGGTGCAAAAACCCGATCGGGCGGTTGGCGCCCGCGTGGACGGTCAGCGGCTCGCCGGCCACCGTTCGCCGACAGAACAGGTTCGGCACGGTCAGGAAGCGCGGATCGTCCTTCATCAGCGGCCCGAGGCCGTACACCACGCCAAGGCGCACGTTGAGGACGGAAACGGCGTGTTGGCCGCTCAGCATCTCCAGCAGCTTCTCGGCGTACACCTTGCTCAGGTGCGAGAGATCGCCGATCCGACCGTACGGCGTGCTCTCCCCCACGATTCCCGACACATCGTCGCCGTAGACGCGGAACGAGCTGCCGTAGACGAACGTCCGGGCGCCATGCCTTGCGGCGGCCTCGTAGACCAGGCGCGGCGCCACCAGGTTGGTCTGCTCCGTGTACGACGGCGGGGCGGCCTGGGGATGGGCACTGGCCTGCGCTGCCAGGTGGTACACCACGTCGACGCCATCACCAGCAGCCGCGAACGCCCGCTCGATCGACCGCGCGCTGTTGACGCTGCCTCGGACCAGGGTGAAGCGCGGACGCTTCGAGAGGCGCGTGACGACTGCCGGCACGGTCGAGAAGCCGTTCTCCAGGCCCACCACCTGCTCGCCGTCCGCCAGCAGCGCCTCGGCCAGCGCCGCCCCGATATACCCGATGCCGGTGATCAGCGCCGTCACGTGTGTAGCTCCCCCTCTCCCTCGCAAGGGAGAGGGGGCCGGGGGGTGGGGGGCTTCACGACGCCGCCGACGTGTCGCCGAGCTCGGCCAGCTCCGCCGCCGCCTTGCTCACCACCAGCCGCTCGTTCGCGAACGAGAGGCGCCGCTCCGCCTCGTCGATCGGAAACCAGACCGCCTCGTCGTACTCGTGGTCGTGCAGCGACGTGTCCCCGCCGATCGCCTCCATCAGGTAGAAGTGGACCGTCTTCAGGTGGCGCACGCCGTGCAGCACGAACCAGTACTGAATGTCGTGGAGCGGGCGGATCAGCCGGACCTGGATGCCCGTCTCCTCGGCCACCTCACGGACGGCCGTCTGGTCCAACGACTCGCCAGAGTTCGGCGTGCCTTTCGGGAGGACCCAGCGCTCCGGCTCGTGGCGCCCAACCAGCACCACCTCAAAGCCGTCCGGTCCGCGCCGGTAGGCGACGCCGCCGGCCGACACGTCGCGAACCGTCTTCAGCCGCCGACCTTCGCCGCCACGCCCGACCGCCACTCGCCTGCACCACCCCGCACTCCGGACTCGCCAATGGAGAATCTTGCTCCACCGACCACACGTTCATCATATCAGCGCTCGCCGTCTCTCCCAACCCGGAAACGTTGCGTGTTAATTGCCCACGTGGCACGCTTTCAAGAGATTCAACTGACCCGTTCTGCACCACGCTGGCATGCGATCCGGTACGATGCGGGCAGTAGCCGTTCCGGCCTCCCTCGCGAAAGGATCGGCATGTCCGGCCACACCCTGCTCGTCCACCCGGACGTCGACGACTGGATGCGCGCCCGGCCGGATCTCCGGCGGCGCGTCGATTGGCTCCTGTTCGAGCTGACGACGCGCGGCGACGCCGGCCGCCCCAAGGGGATCGTCGGGCCGTCCGCGCTCGTCACCGATGCCCCGGCCCTCCGCTGGCGGCGCTCAGGCGTCGGCGGCTTCCACTACTACGCCTGGTGGTTCCCCGCGAGCGGCTGGGACGGCATCGACGACGGACGGACGATCGTCGTGCGGGCCGTGCGCCACCACGACGACATGAGCCGACTGGCAGCCGGCTCCCCAGAGACCTACTCCGAGCGCAACCTGATCGAGCTCGACCCGCTCACCAACGAGCAGCGCGAGGTCATGGCCGCCGAAGCGCGAGTCAGAGTCGTCGTCGGCCAGCCGGGCACCGGCAAGACCGGCGCACTGATCTTCACCGCCGTCGAAGAGGCCCGCCGTCTGCCGGCTGACGCCCGCCTGCTCTACGTCACGCTCTCGCCACGACTGGTCAGCGCCGCCCAGGAGCTGCTGGACGGCGTGCCCGACCTCGGGCGCCGCGTCGAAGTCGTCTCGCTGGCCGACCTGCTCGGGCGCTGGAGCGGGCTGGAGCGTGCCAGGGTCGCGGCATCTGAGGAGGACGAGGAGCGCGCGTTTCGCGGCTCCGTCAGAGGCTTTGCCCCGCGAGAGCTTGCCACCTGGGAGGACTCCGACCGGGCGCTCTGGGCCGAGGTTCGCGCCCACATCCTCGGCAAGGCGCTGCCCTTCTCCATCAAGCGCCGTCTGCCCGCCTCAGACGAGCCGATCTTGCGCGAGTCCGTCTATCGGACCCAGCGCGCCAACCTCCTGCCCAACCGAGTCACCCAGGCCGCGCGTCACGCGGCTCAGGTGTTCCTCGATCGCGAGGATCTGCCCAGCGTCCAGCGCGAAGCCTGGGCCGCCATCGGACGCATCGAACGGGGAGCGCTGGACCGCGAGCTGCGTGCGATCGGCGGGCTGATCGTGGACGAGATCCAGGATCTCACCCTCCTCCAGATCGCCGTTCTGGCGAAGGCTGCCCAGCGGGCCGGCGAGCTCCAGGTCTCCGAGGGGTACGGCGTTGGACCACTCTTCGTCGCGGCCGGCGACGAGAGCCAGGTCGTCCACCCGAGCGGCTTCGACTGGGGCTGGACGAAAGACCTGCTCACCGAGGTTCTCGGCGTCGCCCCGCGCGAGATCACCCTCAGGTTGAACCAGCGCAGCCCGGTCCCCCTCATCGAGGTGGCGAACCGCACCTCGAAGCTGTACGACGACCTCCCCCGTGAGTACCGCCCGCGCGGCTCGACCCAGGCCGACACGGCGGATGCCCCCGGTGGCGACGTCGGCGAGGTCGCGCTGGCGACGGTCGCCCCGGACGATCCCGACCTGATCGCCTGGCTCGAGCTGCTGGCCGACACCCCGCACAGCGCCATCGTCACCGCCGAGACGCGCTCCTCGGCGCCAGCAGACGAGGCGCTGGACGCCGTCCTCGCCGACGAGCGCCTCGCCGATCTCCGGTTCACGGCCGGTACCGTCAAGGGGCTCGATCGGCAGTACGTCGTGCTCTGGGGTGCCTCGCGCATCCTCAAGAGCATCCACGATGAGATCGAGGTCGCCAGGGACCGGGGTGAGAAGGTCCGCTACCTCGTCGCCCGGACCGGCATCGACGAGCTGCGGGTCGCCCTGAGCCGGTCCACCGAGACGCTGATCCTGCTAGATACCCCGGACGCCGAGACCGACCCGCTCCTGCAGGAGCTCGCCGACGAGGACCTGCTCAAGCGGCGCTCGATCGCCTTCCTGCGCGCCCGCCTGGAGGAGCGCAACGCCGATGCCCGCGAGCGCGCCGTCGGGTTCCTGGACGACACGCTCGGGCTGCTCGAATCGGACCTCGATCGCGCTCTCCGCACCCTGATCCGCTTCGAGGCGGCGGTGGCCGGCCTGATCGACGCTGACCAGCGCCGCGAGGTGCTGGAGCGCTCGATCGACGCCCGGCGCACGGCCGCCTCAGCGCTGGTGCGCCAGCGTCGCTACGACGACGCGGCCCGCCTCTACCGGCGCCAGGTCGACATCTGCCGCGAGGTCGGCCAGGAGGCCCGCGCCGAGCAGTACGTCGTCCTGGCCCGGCGCTACAAGGAGGCCCCGCCCGGCTCGGACGAGGCTGCGAAGCTGCTGCCGTCACTGCTGGTGGACTACGTCAGGGCGCTCGAAGGCCGCGCCGACGACGATCGCCCGGAGCGGCTATTCGACCTTCCGCGCGCCTGGATCGAAGAGGCCCGCGAGCTGGAGATCGGCGACAGCGCGGCGGTCGCCTCGCTCCAGGAGAGTGCCCGCCGTCTGGCCGCCCTCAGCAGCGACGACCGCGACACCGAGATCGCCGAGCACCTCTCAGACACCCTGGCGGACGCCCGCGTCAAGAGCGGTGACTGGGCCGGCGCCCTGGCCCTGTTGGAGCATCGGGCGGACGCGCGGCCGGAACAGCTTGCGCGCTGCTACGAGGGCCTCAAGCGCTGGGCTGACGCTGCTCGCGCCCACGTCGCAGCCGGCCAGCCAGAGGCTGCCCTGGCCGCCTACCGCCGCGCCGGCGCCTTCGCCGAGGCCGCCGCGCTCGCCGAGGCGGTCGGCGAAACGGACGGGGCGGCGCTGCTCAAGACGCTCGCCACCGTGATGGACGGGCTCGATCGACTCGGCCGCACCGATCTGAACGCCCTCGCCGACGACGAAGCTTCGATCCTGTCCCGCCGCCTGCGCGAGGCCGCCGACCGCCTGGGCCGCCGTCGCCGCCGCTAACGAGTAGAGCGACTGCGCAATAAGGGAGGTGGGCAGGTGGCCCCCTCCCCGTCGGGTGCAGATCACCCGGCGAGGCGCCGGGTGACGAAGCCGGCGATGGCCCGGACCCGGGCGGTATGGAAGCGACGGTGG
>Ga0209382_10003927_pt1 | contig 20270 bp, 19 predicted proteins | sample SoiMetdeltSBSDD5_FD_187599 | JGI IMG/M metagenome (GOLD analysis project Ga0209382, IMG submission 187599) | Bulk soil microbial communities from a Populus tree surrounding site in Tennessee, USA - Soil MetaG P. deltoides SBSDD5 (SPAdes) (version 2) | ecosystem: Environmental > Terrestrial >... | reverse complement strand
GACGGCGTCATCAAGATCGGCGTGCTGAACGATCAGTCAAGCCTCTACGCGGACCTCGCCGGCCAGGGCTCGGTGGTGGCGGCCCGCATGGCGGTGGAGGACTACGGGGCCGCCGCCAAGGGCCTCTATGTCGAGATCATCTTCGCCGACCACCAGAACAAGGCCGACGTCGGCTCGGCGATCGCACGCCAGTGGTACGACGTCGACAGGGTGGACGTGATCGTCGACGTGCCGAACTCGGGCGTCGCCCTCGCCGTCAACCAGATCACGCGCGACAAGGGCAAGGCCTTCATCGTTTCCTCGGCGGCCACCTCGGACCTCACCGGCAAGGCGTGCTCGCCCAACACCGTGCACTGGACCTACGATACCTGGGCGCTCGCGAACGGCACCGGCAACGCCATCACCAAGACCGGCGGCGACAGCTGGTTCTTCATCACCGCGGACTACGCCTTCGGCCTCGCCCTCGAGCGGGACGTCGAGGCGGTGGTGCTCAAGAACGGCGGCAAGGTGCTCGGCAAGGTCCGGCACCCGCTGAACACGCAGGATTTCTCGTCGTTCCTGCTCCAGGCCCAGGCCTCCAAGGCCAAGATCATCGGGCTCGCCAACGCGGGCGGCGACACCACCAACTCCATCAAGCAGGGCGCCGAGTTCGGCATCGTGCGGGGCGGCCAGAACTTCGCCGGCCTCCTCGTCTTCCTCACCGACGTGCACGCGCTCGGCCTGCCCACCGCCCAGGGGCTCATCTTCACGGAGACCTTCTACTGGGACATGAACGACCGGACGCGCGCCTTCGCCAAGCGCTTCGCCGACCGTAATCGCGGCATCCACCCCACCATGATCCACGCGGGGGTGTACGCGGGCGTGACCCATTACCTCAAGGCGGTGGAGGCCCTCAAGTCGGACGAGGGAGCCAAGGTCATCGCGAAGATGAAGGAGCTGCCGACCGACGATCCCCTCTTCGGCAAGGGCACCATCCGAGCCGACGGCCGCAAGGTCCACCCCGCCTATCTCTTCGAGGTGAAGAAGCCGGCGGAGTCCAAGGGACCGTGGGACTACTACAAGCTGCGCGCCACCATCCCCGCGGAGCAGGCGTTCCGCCCCATCGACCAGGGCGACTGCCCGCTCGTGAAGAAGTAGCGGATCCACCCCTCGCCCCCTCACCCGTCGTTCGGGTGAGGGCCGGCGAGGGGGCAAACCGATGATTCCGATTCTTGGCATCCCGCCGCAGGCGCTGTTCGGCCAGCTCCTCATCGGCCTCATCAACGGCTCTTTCTACGCTCTCCTGAGCCTGGGCCTCGCCGTCATCTTCGGACTGCTCAACATCATCAACTTCACGCACGGCGCCCAGTACATGATGGGCGCCTTCACGGCCTGGTTCCTCCTCCAGTACGTGGGGCTCGGCTACTGGTGGGCGCTGCTCATCGCGCCCATCGCCGTGGGACTCTTCGGGATCCTGCTCGAGCGGACCATGCTCAAGCGCCTCTATCAGCTCGACCACCTCTACGGCCTGCTCCTCACCTTCGGCCTCGCCCTGATCATCCAGGGACTGTTCCGCAATCAGTACGGCTCCTCGGGACTGCCTTACGCGATCCCCGCGCAGCTACAGGGCGGCCAGAATCTGGGCTTCATGTTCCTGCCGAACTATCGCGCGTGGGTGATCGGGTTCTCGCTGGTGGTCTGCCTGGGGACCTGGTACGTCGTCGAGCGCACGCGGCTGGGCTCGTACCTGCGCGCGGCCACCGAGAACCCCACGCTGGTGCAAGCGTTCGGGATCAATGTCCCGCGCATGATCACCCTCACTTACGGCTTCGGCGTGGGGCTGGCCGCCCTTGCCGGCGTGATGGCCGCGCCGATCTACCAGGTGAACCCGCTCATGGGCGGCGACCTCATCATCGTGGTCTTCGCGGTGGTGGTGATCGGCGGCATGGGCTCCATCATGGGCTCCATCGTGACGGGCTTCGGCCTGGGTGTCGTCGAAGGGCTGACCAAGGTCTTCTATCCCGAGGCCTCCAACACCGTCATCTTCGTCATCATGGCCCTCGTCCTCCTCGTGAAGCCGGCGGGGCTCTTCGGGAGAGCCCAGTAGGTGACGCGGGCCGGGCTCGGGCATCAGGGCATCGCCTTCGCGGTCATGGTGGCGTTCTTCGCGGTGGCGCCCTTCTTCGTCTACCCCGTCTTTCTCATGAAGGCCCTCTGCTTCGGCCTCTTCGCCTGCGCTTTCAATCTCCTCATCGGCTATGTCGGCCTGCTCTCGTTCGGCCATGCCGCCTTCCTCGGCTCGGCGGGCTACGTGACCGCGCACGTCGCGAAAGTGTGGGGCTGGCCGCCGGAAGCCGCCATCGTCGCCGGGGTGGCCGCCGCCGCCGTCCTGGGCCTCGCCATCGGCGCCCTCGCCATCCGCCGCCAGGGCATCTACTTCGCCATGACCACGCTGGCCCTGGCCCAGATGATCTACTTCTTCTGCCTGCAGGCGCCCTTCACCCACGGCGAGGACGGCATCCAGGCCGTCCCGCGGGGCCGGCTTTTCGGCATCCTCGATCTCAGCCATACGCTGACGCTCTACTTCGTGGTGCTCGCGATCTTCCTGGCGGGCTTTCTCGTGATCTACCGCACCATTCACTCGCCCTTCGGCCAGGTTCTCAAGGCCATCCGGGAGAACGAGCCCCGCGCGATCTCGCTCGGCTACAAGGCCGACCAGTACAAGCTGATGGCCTTCGTGCTCTCCACCGCGCTCGTGGGCCTGGCGGGTGGCACCAAGGCGCTCGTGTTCCAGCTCGCCTCCCTTACCGACGTGCACTGGACGATGTCGGGCGAGGTCGTCCTCATGACGCTCCTCGGCGGGCTCGGCACCGTGTTCGGTCCGGTGGTCGGCGCCTTCATCGTGATCGCGCTGGAGAACTACCTTGCTCAGCTCGGCGCCTGGGTCACAGTGGTGCAGGGCGCCATCTTCGTCGTGTGCGTGCTCACCTTCCGGCGCGGAGTGGTGGGCGAGCTGGCGCGCCTGATCCGGCGGCCGTTGTAAGATCGCGACGATGGACCTGACGTACCGCTCGCCGAAGACCGAAGTGCGGCCGAGTCCCATTCAGGGCAAGGGGCTCTTCGCGGCGCGGCCCATCGGCAAGGGGGAGATCGTGGCCGTCAAGGGCGGCCATGTCCTCACCCGCGCGCAGTGGGTGGCGCTCGAGCGCGAGCTCGGGCCCGCGGAGATACAGCTCACCGAGGATCTCGTCATCGCCCCCGTGAGCGCCGCGGAGCGGCCGGGCGCCATGCTCTACACCAACCACTCGTGCGATCCGAACATCGCGATCCAGGGCCAGATCGTCCTGGTCGCCATGCGTAACATCGCGCCCGGCGAGGAGCTCACCCACGACTGGGCGACCACTGACGACGGGGACTTCGAGATGGCGTGCCGGTGCGGGAGCCCGCGCTGCCGCCGCCTCATCAGCGGCAAGGACTGGATGCGGCCCGAGCTGCAGGAGCGCTACCGCGGGTGGTTCTGCTGGTTCCTCCAGCGGAAGATCGACGCGGGCATCCCGAGCGTGTAGCACCCTGGCGCGGCGTCCTTGACCCCTCTTCCCGGGGGGGCTAGCCTGGGCGCACTGGAGGCCATGGATGCAGAGCCCCAGGCGCCTCACGTCCCCGATCCTCTGCCGACCCTTCATGGGCCGGCGATGCTTCCTGATGACGTGCCTTGCGGGTGTCGTGGCGGGCCGGCCTGCCCCCCTCGAAGCCCAGCCGTCGGGGAAAGTCCATCGCATCGGATTCCTGCGCAACGGCTTGCCTCCGACGACGTTCATCGAGGGCTTTCGGCAGGGACTGCGCGAGGCTGGATACGTCGAGGGCCAGAGCGTGAGCATCGACTACGCCCTGGCCGAGAGCGCCGCCCAGCTTCCCAGCGTTGCCGCCGAGCTTGTCCGGCGGAAGGTCGACGTGATCATCGCCTCGGGGACCCCATCGGTGCCGGCCGCGAGGGACGCCACCAGCACGATTCCCATCGTCTTCATCGCATCCATCGACCCGGTCGGGACCGGCGTGGCCGCCAGCCTGGCGCGGCCGGGCGGGAACGTCACCGGGCTTGCCGGTGTCCACGCCGATCTGATGGGCAAGCGACTGGAGATCGTTCGCGAGACCGTGCCGAAGCTCTCACGCGTGGCGCTACTGTCCCACGCGGCGAACCCCGGCAATGCGCAGTACGTGAAGCAAGCGCAAGACGCTGCGCGGACCCTGGGCGTACAGCTGCTGCTGGTCGCCGTCCGCGATGCCGGCGACTTCGAGCGCGTGTTCAGCGAGGCTCGAGGGGCCGGCGCCATGATTCAGCTGGACGACGTGCTCTTCACCTCGCACCGGAAGCAGATCGTCGAGCTCTCGATCAGGAGCCAGCTTCCGGTGATGTACGGCTTCCGCGAGTTCGTCGACGCCGGCGGCCTCATGGCTTATGGCCCGGATTTTCCCGACTTGTATCGGCGGGCCGCCTTCCTCGTCGACCGGATCCTCAAGGGTGCGAAGCCGGCCGACCTTCCCATCGAGCAGCCCACCAAGTTCGAGCTGGTCATCAACCTGAAGGCCGCCAAGGCCCTCGGGCTCACGATCCCGCCATCGCTCCTCTTGCGGGCCGATCAGGTCGTCGATCAGTGACGGGATGAAGGAGAGCGCCGGCCTGCTGCTGTTCCGCGACGCAAATGGGCGGCGGGAGGTGCTCCTGGCCCACCCGGGCGGGCCCTTCTGGGCGAAGAAGGACGCCGGAGCCTGGACGATCCCCAAGGGCGAGATCGGCCCGGCGGAAGACCCGCTCGCGGCGGCCCTGCGCGAGTTCGAGGAGGAGACGGGCGTGCGCCCGAAGGGTGACGCCATCGCGCTGCGGCCGCGTCGACAGCCGGGCGGAAAGCTCGTCCACGCGTGGGCTATGCGGGGAGACCTCGACCCGGCCACGGTGCGGAGCAACCGCTTCGAGGTGGAATGGCCGCCGCGCTCGGGTCGTCGGCAGGAGTTCCCCGAGATCGATCGCGCCGGCTGGTTCTCCCTCACCGAAGCGCGCGAGAAGATCCTGAAGGGCCAAGCCCCGTTTCTCGACGATCTCGAGCGCCTGGCGGGCCCGGCGCCGGGCTAGGGCCGCCCCTCAGGCCGGCGCTCTCAGCTGGCCCTTGAGAACCTTGCCGGTGCTGCTCTTCGGCAGCGTGGCGAGCAGGGTCACGCTCCGCGGGTACTTGTAGCCAGCCAGTCGCTCGCGACAGAAGGCGATCAGCGCGGCGGGCTCGGCCGCCGCGCCCGGTCGTAGCGCCACGAAGGCGGCTACTTCCTCACCGAGATCGGAGTGCGCCACGCCCACGACGGCGGCCTCGGCGACGTCCGGGTGCGCGAGCAGTACCGCCTCTACCTCCGCCGGCACCACGGAGTAGCCGCCGCGCAGGATCAGCTCCTTCTTCCGGCCCGCGATGGTGACGAAGCCCTCCGGCGAGATGGTGGCGAGGTCGCCGGTGCGGAACCAGCCGTCCGCGAGAACGGCGGCCGTCTCCTCGGGATTGTCGAGGTAGCCGTCCATGGCAGCCGGCGTCCGAATCCACAGCTCGCCGGTTGCGCCCGTGGCGAGGGGGCGCCCCTCGTCGTTCACCACGCGCAGCTCCACGCCGGGCACGGGGCGGCCGATCGACTCGGGGACCTCGCGAGCGTCGCCGGCCAGGTACGAGATGGGCCGGAACAGCTCGGTCATGCCGTAGCCGCGCAGAATGCGCACGCCCGTCCGGCCCCGCCACTCGTCCGCCAGCTCCCACGGGCAGGGGGCGGCGCCGGACAGCGCGTGGCGGAGGCTGCCGAGATCCGCCGCGCCGAGCGCCGGCGATTCGAGGAGGCGCCGGAACATCGTGGCCACCGCGGGGAGGACGGTGACGCGGTGGCGCGCGATGGCGGCGAGCGCGCTCGTGGGCGAAAAGGGCTCGACGATGGCCACGCGGGCGCCCGCGAGGAGCGGCGCCAGCAGCGCCCCGTTGATGCCGAACGAGTGCGACAGGGGCAAGGCGGCGAGGACGCAGTCCCCGGGAGTCAGCGCCATCACGGGTCCGGCCCATGATTCGAGCGCCGCCTGGAGCGCCGCGTGGGAGAGGACGGCGCCCTTGGGCCGTCCCGTGCTGCCCGAGGTGTAGAGGATGAGCGCGCCGCCGCGCGGGTCCACCGGGCGGGCCCATTCCTCGATCTCGCCCTGGCCCTCACCCACCGTGTCGAGCGTGAGGCGGGGCCGGAGGTCGGCGAGGGTACGCGCGCGTTCGTCCGGCGACAGCATGGGATTGAGCGGGGTCACGGTGGCGCCCGTGCCGAGGGCGCCCAGCAGCGCAACGGCGAAGCGCCAGCCGTTGGGGAGTGTGATGGCCACGCGGTCCCCGGGCCCGATGCCGTCGGCGGCGAGCCGGCGGCCGACCCCACCCACGCGCCTGGTTAGCCCGCGCCAGGTGAGGACGCGGTCGGCTTCGAAGACGGCATCGTCGTCGGGCCTCGTCCGCGCCGCTTCCGTCAGGGCGACCAGCACTCCGGGCACGCGCAGGTCGGTCACGCGCGGCCGATCACTAGAGCCCGAAGGTCTTGAGGTCGATCCGCTGCGCCACCTCGGGCGGCACCCGGTGGCGCGGGGTGTAGGCAGCCAGCGAGGGCTTGGCCGTCGCGTCCACACCCCACTTGGCCGAATAGCCGTCCTCCTTGGTGGAGGGGTCGAGGTCCGACCCGCGCGCGTGGGTGATCACCGTGAGGTCGCGGTCGGGCTGGCAGCGGGTGGCGATGGCCCAGTTGACCTGGCGATCGTCGAAGACGTCCACGTCGTGGTCCACCACGACCACGCGCTTCATGTAGAGATCGGCGCCCAGCGCCGCCAGGATCGCGTTCTTGGCCTGGCCGGGCAGCCGCTGCTCGATGGAGATGAAGCAGGTGAAGGGGCCGGGGACGCGCACCGCCTTCACCGACGGCACCATGGCGCGGACCGCCCGGTAGAGGTTGGCCTCCATGGGGATCGTGGACAAGAGCATGTGATCGAGGTGGGCCACCGTGATGTCCTGGAACCAGGCGCCCGCGCGGTGGGTGATGGCCTTCACCTTCACGACTTCCCGATCTCGTTGACCGAGACTGTAGCCGGTGAACTCGCCGAAGGGTCCCTCGGGCGTGCGCGCGCCGGGGAGGATCTCCGCTTCGATCACCATCTCGGCGTGGGCGGGCACCAGGACGTCGGAGGTCTCGCACTTCACGAGCTCCAGCGGCTCGCCGAGCAAGGCGCCCATGATGGCGCGCTCGTCCTCGTCGATGGAGCCGATTGCGAGTGAACCCAGGGCAATGGCGGGGTGCACGCCGATGGCGAAGGCGACCGGCAGCGCCTCCCCCCGCGCCTCCGCGATCTTGGAGAACTCCCAGAGATGCTTCCCGAGGGTGAGGTGGATCGACGTGGTGTCGCGGCCCTTGATCATCAGTCGGTTGTACGCGCAGTTCCACGTTTCGCTCGCCGGATCCTTCGCGAAGGAGATGGCGGAGGTGAGGTACACGCCCGCGTCCCCCTCGTGATGGACGATCTGGGGCAGGTCGTGGAGATCGATCTGGTCGCCCATGAGCCCAACCTCCTTCACCGGGCCCGTCGGGACGAGGGTGGGCGCTAGGGGCTTGTCCATGGCGGCGAGATAGGTCTTCAGCATGGCGTCGGGGGCACAGCGCATGGCCGCGGCCAGGCGAGACCGGCTCGCGTGGAGGTTGGTGAGGACCGGGAAGCGCGTCCCTTTCACCTTCTCGAAGAGGAGTACGGGCCGCCTCTTCGCCTCGCGCTCCAGCTTCACCACGATGGCGGTGATCTCGAACGCGGGGTCCACCTCCTGGGCGACCACCTGGAAATCGTCCGGCTTCCGCCGCTTCACCGTGTCGAGATAGCTGCGCAGGTCCTGGGCCATGGGCGCCTCGCTCAGGTGCGTGCCGGCCGTGTCACTCGAGCACGGCGTCGGCTCTCAACAGCACCGACTGGGGAATGGTGAGGCCGAGCGGCTGAGCCGCCTTGAGATTGACCACGAGCTCGAGCTTGGTGGGCTGCTCGACGGGCAGCTCGCCGGCCGGCGTGCCCTTGAGGACCTTGTCCACGAGGCCCGCGGCGCGCCGGAAGACGTCGCGCAGGTTGGGGCCGTAGGAGATGAGCCCGCCGACGTCCACGAAGTCGCGGTGCTCGTAGATGACCGGTTGCCGGCGCCGTGCCGCCGCGGTGACGAGGCTCTTCCGCTCACGCGCGAAGAAAGGAGAGGACAGCACGATGAGGGCCTGGGCGCGGCGCTTCGCCGCCGACTCGAAGGCCTTCTCGATCTGCTCGGGGGTGCCCGCTTCCAGGGTGGTCCACTCTAGTCCAAGCCGCCGGGCCGTCTCCTCGGCGCTCAGGCGCTGAGCTCTCCCGCCCCCGGGATCGGCGAGGATCACGATCCGGCTAGCCCCCGTGACCTCACGCGCCAGCTCCACCCACTTGGAGGCGATCTCATGCGTCATGAGCGCCATGCCGGTCATGTTGCCACCGGGGCGGGCGAGATTGGTGATCACCCCGTCGGCGACGGGATCCCCGGTCACGAACACGAGCGGTACCCTTCCCGCGTGCCCGCGGGCGGCCATGGTCGTGGCGCGGCCCGAGACCACCAGCACGTCGACCGGGATGAGCGTCAGCTCGTCGGCGAGCGGCCCGAGGCGGTCCAGCTTGCCCTCGGCGTAGCGCTGCTCGATGACGAGGTTCTGCCCTTCCACATACCCCAGAGCGCGGAGCGCCTCGCGGAACGGGTCCAGCATGGGGTGGGCCGCGCTGCTGAGCCAGCCGATGCGGTAGACCTTCGTCGCGGGCTGGGCGAGGAGCGGGGTGGACAGGGCGAGCACGAGCAGCAGGTTCGCCGCCACCCCGATCGTCCCCGCCCGGACGACGTGGATCATGCGAGGCCGTAGAGACGGCGGCAGTTGTCGCCGAGGACCTTCTGCTTCTGCGCCTCGGTGATGTCCCCGCGCATGCGGATCTCGTCGATGGAGCCGGGGTAGGAGTTGTCCCAGTGGGGGAAGTCGGAGGCGTAGACGATCTGATTCTCGCCCACGAGCTTCAGCGCCTGGGGCAGCAGCCACTCGTCGGCCTCGCAGGAGAAGAAGATGTTGCCGCTCCGGCAGTAGGCGCTGGGCTCCTTCTTGAGGGCGGGCGCCTCGGCGGCGCGCTTGGCGTACTCGTCGTCCATGCGCTCCATCCAGTAGGGCGCCCAGCCGCAGCCCGCCTCGAGATAGGCGATCTTGAGCTTGGGGAAGCGCTCGGGCACACCCTCGAAGATCATCGACGTGATCTGCCGCATCTGCCCGAAGGCGTGCGAGCACGTGTGGGCCTGTATGAAGCGCGGGAACATGTCCACGCCGGCCCCGCCCAGATGCGAGCCCGAGGCGTGTACGCCGAGCGGCACGCCGAGGCGCTCCGCCTCCGCGTAGACGGGATCGTAGGCGGCGTCGCCGAGCAGATGGGTGCCGTCGGCGGGCAGCATGCCGCCGGAGAGTCCCAGCTCCTTCACGGCGCGGCGCAGCTCGCCCGCGCACGCGGCGGGCTCCTGCACGGGCAGGAGGGCCACCGCCTTGAGCCGGGGGCTCACCTTGATGAACTCCTCGTGGAGCATGGTGTTGTAGGCCTTGCAGAGGGCGACCGCCCACTCCTTGTCGCGCAGGAAGCTCATGAAGAGCCCCAGCGTGGGATAGAGCACGGTGAGCTCCATGCCTCCCTTGTCGAGCGCGCGTAGCCAGCTCTCCGCGTTGCCGGCAGAGTCGCCGAGGGTGCCGAGCAGCCGCCGGTCCCACCCGTCCCAGGGGTAGAACGAGAAGGTCTGCGGGCGGCGCTTGTGGCGGTCGTCGAGGTACTTCGACACCTGCTCCTGCGACTCCGTCACGTGGCCGTCGGCGTCGAGAATGGCATAGGCGCTCATGGCTTGCCCCTCCAGCGGGGAATCACGTCGGCATTGACGGCATGGGCGGGCGGCTCCCCGCGTCCCACCGCGAGGATCTGGTCCATGGCCAGGCGGAGGTTGGCGCGGCGGCCCGCCTCGCTGTGGGCGATGTTGTGCGGGGTGAGGATGAGGCGCTCGGGGTCTACCGTCCTGTAGGGATGCTCCGCCGGCATCGGTTCCTTCACGAAGGCATCCACGGCCGCGCCCGCGATCCAGCCCTCGGCGAGCGCGCGGGCCACCGCTTCCTCGTCCACCACCTCGCCCCGCGCGGTGTTGATGAGCAGGGCCGTCGGCTTCATCCGCCGCAGCTCCTTCTCGCCCACGATGTGCCGTGTCTCCTCGGAGAGCGTGCAGTGCAGCGACACGATGTCGGATTCGGCGAGCAGGGTGCCGAGGTCCACCAGGGTGACGCCGAGCTTCGCCGCCCGCTCTGCCGGCACATAGGGGTCGGATGCGAGCAGCCGCACGTCCCAGCCGGCCAGGCGGCGCGAGACATGCGTGCCGATGCGGCCGAGGCCGATCAGCCCGACGGTCTTGCCGAAGAGGAAGTCGCCGCGGTCGTCACGCTTCGCCCATTCGCCTCGGCGCAATTTCGCCTCGTTGTGCTTGATGCGCTTGAGCAGCATCAGGATCACGCCGATCGTGGCCTCGGCCACCGCCACGAAGTTCTCCGGCGTGGGGCTGTTGGCCACGAGGATGCCGAGGCGGGAGGCAGCCGGGATGTCGATCTTGTCCGTGCCGATGAAGGGCACGATGACGAGCCGCAGCCGAGCGGCGGCCTCGAGCACCGCGGGCGAGAAGGTCTCCAGATGCGAGGCGAGCACCACGTCGGCGTCCCGGCAGGCCTCGGCCAGCTCGGCCTCGGTCCAGGCGCGGCGGCTCGGCATGTCGAGTGGCCGGCCGATCACGACCTCGTGGCCGGCGGCGCGAAGCGCGTCCAGCTCCTCGGGAGGTCCGCTGGGTCCGGTGGCGAGGATCTTCATGGGCGTCTCCTCAAGCCTTCTTGCAGATGTACTCCGCTCCGAGTGGATCGTGCGGATTTTACTATCTTTCGAGGCGGACGCTGCCCCTCATTTGCCCCGTGCGCGGGGTTTCCGCAGGGCGCGCGTCCTGGAAGACCACGTATCACCATTTCGCCGCCTCCAACGCGTCTTGCTCGCTCGTGCACCAGAACCCGGTCACCACCACGATCATGTTTTGCGATTCGTCCGCCTGATTGTCCAAGTGCCCATCGAGCCGGAATCCCGGCGGCAGAATCTTGGTGAGCGGGACACTTGGGAAATGCTCGCCCACCGTGTGGACGCTGAAGAGCACGACGCCCGACGACCGCGTCGTGCTCAAATGCTTCGCCCAAAGGTGAATCACCTTGATCACAAACCACACGCCGTCGGGGACGGTGAACGGGAAGGCGAAGGTATACACCCATGGACCGTAGGGGTTGAGGTCCGCGAGCGGGACTTGGCTATGAGCAGGCACCGACGCGGACCCACTGATCTCACGAAACAGGCATGACGGGGCCGCCGCCTTCGTGTGCAGCGTGCATCCACTGACGAAGGTGGCGACGAGCGCGACGGCGACGAGCCCGCGCGGGCTCATCGCCCGGCTGCCGGTGACTGATGATCGTGGTGGACGCGAGAAACCCGCGATTCTCCTTGCCCCCCTCGGTCCCTATGCGCCGGGGCCCCGCCTCAGGGCTTCTTGCAGATGATGTTGACCAGCGCCTGCCGCTTCTCGTTGCGCACCACGTGCAGGGCCGTCTTGAGCACGCCGGGCAGCGCCGCCGGATCCTCCACCTTCTCGCCCCAGCCGCCCGAGGCGCGGCACACCATCTCGTAGTCCGGCGCGGGGTCGAGCTGATAGAGGGGCATGGTCTCGGCGCGCATGGCCCAGCCGTCCTTGGCGAGGGAGGCCACCGAGCGCTTCACCGCGTTCCAGGCCCGGTTGTTGAAGACGACGAACAGCGCCGGGATCTGATAGGCCCGGGACACCCAGTGGCTGGCGGTGGGGCTGCCGAAGATGTAGGTGCCATCGCCCATGCAGGAGATCACGGTCTTGGCGGGCGCGGCAAGCCGGGCGCCGAGGGCGGCGCCCAGAGCCCAGCCGAGCCCGCCCGCGGGCGACGAGCCGAAGTAGGACCCCGGCACCCGCATCTGCGTCTGCGAGGAGTCCAGGTCGTACTCGTTCACCACGATGGTGTCGTCGTCGATGCAGTCGGCCACGCAGCGGGAGGCCCAGGCCATGTCGATGGGGGTGTCGCCGCTCACCGCGCGGGCGCGCGCGGCGACCGCCTCCCGCTGCGCCGCCGACTCCGCCTCCCACTTCCTGCGCCGGGCTGCCACCGTCGCGGCGTCCAGCAGGGGCCGCAGCGCCTGCGCGAGCGCGGCCAGCGTCAGCCGCGGCGCCCCCGCGAGCGCCCCGGCGGTGGGGAATCCGCGCACCGGATAGCGAGAGAAGAGCGGATCCACGCCGATCTGGATGATCGTCGCATCGGGGGAGGGATTGCGCAGGGCCGGGAACCACGGGGCGTCGGCCTCCACCACCACGACCACGTCGGCGGTGGCGAGGTGCGGGCCGGGGTCGAAACCCCCGTGGAGCGGATGATCCCCAGGGAAGTTGAGATACGTGCGAGCCGGATCCTCGAAGACGGGGGCGCCGAGCGTCTCCGCGAAGTGGGCGAGCACGGGCACCGCGAGCGGGTCGCGGCCGCCCGCCTTGGTGATGACGATCGGGTTGCGGGCGGCGGCGAGGACGCGCGCCGTGGCCGCGACCTCCTCCGGCCCCGCGACCACCGGGCTGTTCGGCGCCAGCCGAGAGGGATCGGCGTACTCGAACGTCTCGTGCGGTTCGGCCAGCACCTCGCGCGGCAGGGTGAGGTACACGGGCCCCGGCGGTTCGCTGCGCGCGATCGCGAGCGCTCGGTCCACCACCGTCTCGAGCTGGGCGAAGTTGCGCAGCTCGTAGTCCCACTTCACGAACTCCCGCGCCAACCCGGCCTGATCGAAGGCCTCCTGCGCCCAGTGGATCTGGCGGTCGCGGCTGCCGAGCATGCCCTGCTCGGTGATGGGCGTGCGGCCGGCGGTGAAGAGGATGGGCACCTGGGAGCGGGCCGCGTTGATGACCCCGCCCAGCGCATTCGCGGCCCCGACGATCACGTGCACCATCACCGCCTGCGGCTTGCCCGACACCATGGCATGGCCGTGCGCCATCGCCACCGCCGGGATCTCGTGCGGCACCGTGATGGGCCTGGGGAAGGGAAGCCCGTTGGCCTGACGCCGCGCGTACGCCTCGATGAGCGGCGCGAAGTCCGTTCCCGCGTTCGCGAAGAGGTAGTCCACGTCGCGGGCGGCGAGGAGTTCGAGATAGGCATCGGCGGTGCTCTCGACGGTGGCGCGCTTTCGCATGCTCGCTCCTTTAGGGTCCGGCTACTTGCCCGTCCAGCGGGGCTTCCGCTTCTCGACGAAGGCGGCGGCGCCCTCGCGAAAATCCTCGCTCGTATAGGTCCGCGCGATGAGGTCGTCGTCCTCGGGCAGCCCGCGATGGTCGCGGAGCCGCCGCAGCGCCTCCTTGGTGACCTGGATGGTGATGGGGGCGTGGTCGGCGATCTCGAGCGCGATCGCCCGCACCCGGGCGTCGATCTCCTCCGCGGGCACGATCTCGTGGACGAAGCCCGCAGCGAGCGCCTCCTGCGCGGTGAGGAAGCGGGCGCGGAAGATCACGTCCTTGACCACGGACGGGCCCAGGAGATCCACGAAGCGCGCGTAGGTCTCCATGGAGAGGCAGTTGCCGAGGGTGCGGGCGATGGGCGCGCCGAACTTCGCGTCGGGGGTGGCGACGCGCAGGTCGCAGCAGGCGGAGATGTTGAAGCCGCCGCCCACGGCGAAGCCCTGGATCTGGGCGATGACGGGCTTCCGCACACGCTCGAGCCGCGCGGAGCGGGCGGCGCCGTCGCGCTCGTAGGCGAGGCCGTCCTCCGCGGTCTCGAAGACCTTGAACTGGCTGATGTCGGTGCCGGCCACGAAGGCCTTGCCGCCCGCCCCGCGCAGGACGAGGACGCGGATGGCGTCGTCGGCGTCCACCTCCTCGCACACCTGGAGCAGCCGATCGTACATGCTCCACGTCATGGCGTTGCGGGTTTGCGGGCGATTGAAGGTGAGAGTCACGATCGGCCCGTCACGCGTGACGAGCGTGTCCTGAGTGCCGGCGGGGGTTTCCACGGAACGCCTCCTCGCGCTGCGGTAAGTGGGCGGAGGATACCACCCGCCCGCCGAATCGTGCTAGCCTACGCCTCGCCATGGCGGCCGCGCTCGACGGCATTCGTATTGTCGATCAAACGCAGGTGATGGCCGGGCCCTTCGCGAGCATGCTGCTCGCCGACATGGGCGCGGAGGTCATCAAGGTGGAGCCGCCGGAGGGCGAGCATTCGCGCCACGTCGGCCCGGAGGCCGCGCCCGGTGTGTCCGCGTCGTTCCTCGCGGTGAATCGCGGCAAGCGGGGCATCACCCTCGACCTCAAGCAGCCCGAGGGCGTGTCCGTGCTCAAGCGCCTCGTCGCTACCGCGGACGTGCTCGTCGAGAACTACCGTCCCGGTGTCGCCGCGCGGCTGGGTGTCGACTACCCCACGCTAGCCGCGGTGAACCCGCGCCTCATCTATTGCTCCGTGTCGGGCTTCGGCCAGACGGGCCCCTACGCGAGCCGCGGCGGCTACGATCTCATCGCCCAGGGCATGGCGGGCATCATGAGCGCCACCGGCAGCGACGGCGGCCCGCCCGTCAAGGTGGGCGTGCCCATCGCGGATCTCGGCGCCGGGCTCTTCGCCCTCCTGGGCATTCTCGCCGCGCTGCGCGCGCGCCGGCTCACCGGACGCGGCCAGCAGGTGGACACCTCGCTCTTCGAGGCGGCGCTGGCGCTGTCCGCGTGGGAGGCCACGGAGTACTGGTACACGGGCGAGATTCCCAAGCGCCTGGGCACGGCGCATCGCCTGAACGCGCCCTATCAGGCCTTCCGTGCGAGCGACGGCTACTTCACGGTGGGCGCGGCGAACCCCAAGCTCTGGCCGATCTTCGCCGGCCTCATCGGCCGCGGCGAGCTGGCGCAAGACGCGCGCTTCAAAGGCGTGGGCGATCGCGTGAGGAATCGCGCCGCGCTCGAGAAGGAGATCGAGCTCGCGACGAGCAAGGCGACGCGCGCCCACTGGCTCGCGAAGTGCGAGGCCGCGGGCATTCCCGCGGGGCCGATCTATGACATCCCGGAAGCCCAGGCGGACCCCCACGCGCAGGCGCGCGGCATGGTGCAGGAGCTCGACCACCCGCAGGCGGGCCGCGTGAAGGCGCTCGGCAATCCCGTCAAGCTCTCGCGCTCGCCCGCGACGCTGCGGTCGGCCGCGCCCCTGCTCGGCGCCGACACCGACGCCGTCCTCACCGGCATCGGTCTGAGCTCCGGTGAGATCAGCGCCCTCCGCGCGAAGAAGGTCGTGTAGGGCGAAAATGATTCGCTCCGTTCCCGGCCGCACCCCGAAAGTGCACCCCGCCGCGTTCGTCGATATCGCCGCCCAGGTAATCGGTGATGTCACCATCGAGGAGGGCGCGAGCGTCTGGCCCTTCAGCATTCTGCGCGGCGACCAGGACAACTACGTGCGCCTCGGCCGGAACTCGAACGTCCAGGACAACTCCGTGCTGCATGTGACGCCGGAATTCCCGTGCGTCGTGGGCGCCGGTGTCACCATCGGCCACCGCTGCGTCGTACACGCCTGCACCATCATGGACAATGTTCGCATCGGGATCGGCGCGGTGGTGTTGACGGGGGCGGTGGTCGAGGAGAACGCCCAGGTCGGCGCGGGCGCGGTGGTGCCTCAGGGCAAGGTGGTGCCCGCGGGCTGGCTCGTCATGGGCGTGCCCGCCAAGCCCGTGCGCAAGATGTCCGACGACGAGCTGGCCGACATCCGCAAGAACGCCGTCGAGTACGTCGACCTCTGGCACCGCGACTACCGCGGGATCTGGGACGTACGCGACCAGCGCACGACGCTATCATGAAGCCCCTACACGGCCTCCGCGTGATCGACTTCACTCAGGCCATGGCGGCGCCGTTCTGCACCATGAACCTGGCCGACCTGGGGGCCGAGGTCATCAAGCTGGAGCCGCCGGGCGAGGGGGAGCCCACGCGGCACCTGGGCGCCGTTCACAAGCGCGGCCACAGCGCGACCTTCATGACCATGAACCGGGGGAAGCGCGACCTCGCCGTGGACCTCAAGCGGCCGGAAGGCGTCGAAGTGGTGAAGCGGCTGGCGAGGACCGCAGACGTCTTCGTGCAGAACTACCGCCCCGGTGTGGCCGAGCGGCTCGGGCTCGGCTATGCGGCGCTGAGCGAGGTCAACCCGCGGCTCATCTACTGCGCCGTAAGTGGCTTCGGCGGAACGGGTCCCTATGCGTCGCGCGGTGGGTACGACTTGATCGCCCAGGGCATGAGCGGTGTGATCAGCGTGACCGGTGACGAGGACGGCCCGCCCGCCAAGTCCGGCGTGCCCCTGTCCGACCTGGCCGCGGGGCTCTTCTCCGCCTACGGCATCCTGTGCGCCCTCGAGCATCGCGACCGCACGGGGCAGGGGCAGCTGGTGGACACCTCGCTGCTCGAGGCCGCCATGGCCCTCACCGTGTGGGAGGCCAGCGAGTACTGGGTGACGGGCCAGGCGCCCAAGGCGCTCGGCTCGGCCCATCGGCTCTCGGCGCCGTATCAGGCCCTCCGCGCCGCGGACGGCTTCTTCACGGTGGGGGCGAACACGGATCGCCTGTACGAAGGCTTCTGCCGGGCGCTGGGACGCGGCGACCTACAGACGGATCCCCGCTTCACCAGCGGCGCGGGCCGGCGCAAGCATCGCAAGGCGCTCGTCGCCGAGATCGAGGCCACGACGGCCACCGAGCCGCGCGCCTTCTGGCTGGAGCGCCTGGACAAGGAAGGCGTGCCCGCCGGCCCCATCAACGACTACGCGGAGGCCCTGTCCGACCCGCAGACGCTCGCGCGCCGCATGGTCGTGGATCTCGTCCACCCGGGCGCGGGCCCCATCAAGGCGCTCGGCGTGCCTGTGAAGCTCTCGGACACGCCGGGGGCCGTGGACCGCGCCGCCCCGATGCTGGGCCAGGACACCGAGGACATCCTGCTCGAGCTCGGCTACACCGAAGCCGAGCGCGGCGATCTCGAAGCGAAGGGCATCGTTCAACGCTGGCCGAAACCAGGAGGGAAGGCTCGATGAAGACCCGCATGCTCGCCCTGCTCTGCGCCGTGGCCCTGCTCGTTCCCGGGCTCGTCGCCTTCGCGCTCGCCCAGGCCAAGTACCCGACCAAGACCATCGAGGTGGTGGTGCCCTTCGCGCCGGGGGGAGGCACCGACAACCTCATGCGGATGATCACGGGCATCATCGAGGAGAACAAGTGGTCGCCGGTACCGATGAACGTCAACAACCGAACGGGCGGAAGCGGGGCCGTCGGCTACACGTATCTCATCGGCAAGAAGGGGGACTCCCACGTGGTGGGAGGCGCCACCCCCATGGTGGTGTCGGGGAAGATCGAGGGCCGCCTGACCGGCGACCATCGCGACGCCATGACCATCCTCATGATCATGGCCATCGACGACCTCATGCTCTCGGTGCGGACGGAGTCTCCGTACAAGACCGTCGACGACTTCGTCAAGGCGGCCCGCGACAAGCCGGGCGTGCTCACCGTGGGCGGCACGGGGACGAATACCGAAGACCACATCTTCCACTACCTCTTCGAGCAAGCGGCCAAGATCAAGGTGAAGTACGTGCCCTTCAACTCCGGCGGCGAGGTGACCACGGCGCTCATGGGTGGGCACATCGACGCCGCGGTGGAGAACCCGAACGAGATCGTGGCCCAGATCGAGGCCAAGAAGGCGCGCAACCTGGCGGTGGCCTCCCGCAAGCGCCTTCCCGACGCGCCCGACGTGCCCACCTTCGCGGAGCGGGGCTACGAGTTCTTCTGGGAGCAGCTGCGCGGCGTGGTGGGGCCGGCGGGAATGTCGCCCGAGGCGGTGAAGTGGTGGGAAGAGACGCTGAAGAAGGTGACGGAGAGCAAGAAGTGGCAGGAGCAGTACATCAAGCGCAACCTTCTCGTGCCCGCCGCGTGGACGGGCGAGGAGGCCAACAAGTACCTCGACAGCCTCACCGCCAAGTACGAGAAGGCGCTCGGGGACCTCGGCGCGCTGAAGAAGAAGTAAGCCGGGCGTGCGGCGCGCGGACCAGATCGCCGGGGCCGGGCTCCTCCTCCTGGGCGTGGCCTTTGCGGCCTGGGGGCTCCGGAGCTACACCTACTGGGGCCCGACCGGACCGGGATCCGGCTTCTTCCCGTTCTGGCTAGGTCTCATCATGGCCGCCCTCGCCGCCTGGCTCCTGCTGGGCGCGATTCGGAGCGGCGCGCCGGACGGCCGCTGGCTGCCCCAGGGGAGGGGGCTCCACCGACTCGTCACCGTGCTCGGCGTGACCGCGGCGCTGATCGCCGTCCTCAAGGTCGTGGGGATGGCGCTGGGCACCGTGCTCTTCCTCGTCGTGATCCTGCGCTTCGTCGAGGGCCTGCGCTGGACCTCCACCCTCGCCATCGCCCTCGGCACCGCCGCCGTGAACTACCTCATCTTCACGTACTGGCTGCGCGTGCCGTTTCCCGTGGGCGTGCTGGGCATCTGATGGACTTCCTCGCCAATCTGTCCCTCGGCTTCTCCATCGCGTTCACGCCGTTCAACCTCGTGATGGCGGCGGCCGGCGTCACGCTCGGCACCTTGATCGGGGCCTTGCCCGGCGTCGGCCCCGTCTCCGGCGTCGCCCTGCTCCTGCCGCTCACCTTCGGCATGGATCCCGTCTCCGGCATCATCATGCTCGCCTCCCTCTACGCCGGCTCCATGTACGGCGGCACCATCACCTCGGTGCTCATCAACACCCCCGGCGAGTCCGCCTCGGTGGTCACGTGCATCGACGGTTATCAGATGGCGCTCAAGGGACGGGCGGGGCCGGCCCTGGGCGTGGCCGCCATCGGCTCCTTCGTGGCCGGCACCGTCGGCGTGGTGCTGCTCATGCTGATGTCGCCGATCCTCGCGCGGTGGGCGCTGTCGTTCGGCCCGCCGGAGACCTTCGCCCTCATGCTGCTGGGGCTCACGACGGTGACGGGCCTGACCGGCGAGAGCCCGCTCAAGGGCTACATGAGCATGGTCTTCGGCCTCATGCTCGCGATGGTGGGCTTCGACATCATCTCCGGCGACGCCCGCTACGCCTTCGGCATCAACGAGCTGCTCGACGGGGTGGAGTTCCTGCCCGTCGCCATCGGGCTGTTCGGGCTGGGCGAGGTGCTGGTGGGGGCCGAGCAGGTCACCGATATGCGCATCCTGCGCGCGCGCTACGGCTTGCGCGACGTCATGCTCACCGCCAACGACTGGGCGCGGAGCCGGTTCGCCATCGCCCGGGGCACCGTGCTCGGCTTTCTCATCGGCGTCCTTCCCGGCGCCGGGCCCACCATCGCCTCGTTCCTCGCCTACACGCTGGAGAAGAAGGTGTCGAAGCACCCCGAGGAGTTCGGGCGCGGCGCCATCGAGGGCGTGGCGGCGCCGGAGTCGGCGAACAATGCCGCCTCCTCGGCGGCCTTCGTGCCGATGCTCACCCTCGGCATTCCCGGCTCGGCCACCACCGCGGTCATGCTGGGCGGCCTCATGATGTGGGGGCTCCGTCCCGGCCCCCTGCTCTTCGAGAAGAATCCCGATTTCGTCTGGGGCCTCATCGCGTCGCTCTACATCGCCAACGTGATGCTCCTCATCCTGAACATCGGCTTCATCCCCATGTTCGTGCGCGCCCTGCGCATCCCCTACGCGGTGCTGATGCCGCTCATCATCATCTTCTGCGTCACCGGCGCCTACTCCCTCAACAACAAGCTGTGGGACGTGGGCGTGATGCTGGTCTTCGGCGCCATCGGCTACGTGATGAAGAAGCTCGACTACTCCCCGGCGGCCCTCACCCTCGCCCTCGTGCTGGGCCCCCTCGCGGAGCGCGCCCTGCGCCAGTCGCTGATCATTTCCGACGCCGGCATCATGATCCTCTTCATGCGGCCGATCTCGGCGGTGCTCACGCTGCTGGCGCTTGCCGCGGTGGCGGTGCCCGCCGCGCGGGCGCTCCGGCAGGCGCTGCGCGGTCGCGCGCCGGCGGCCGCGGCCTGAAGGGACGCTTCGGGCTGCGACGAGGCCGATGCCGCTAGAGGTGCTCGGAGTTCGCGCTGGGATGCAGCACGCCGAGCGCCCAGCCCAGGTCCAGTCGGTCGCCGAGCCAAGCGGGCA